>BNJU01003617.1_pt1 | contig 67102 bp, 84 predicted proteins | sample 8539281 | NCBI WGS metagenome assembly BNJU01 (sample SAMD00202456, study PRJDB9452) | human saliva metagenome | isolation source: human saliva | place: Japan
CTCGGCAAGCAATGCATTTACATGTTTGCGATTTTGGATGAGTTTTCTACCGCCAAAACGCTTGTTGAGGATAATCCCCCAAAGCCCCAAGAATCGCCACCTGCGGTGACGGCGGCGTCTACGGACGCTGAAAAATTTTCCATGACAAAAGAAAAACTCTATGCAAATGGTTCATCCATTCACACAGGAGTTTTCTTATTTCGTTCACTTGGCATAGGTCAGTATTTTTACAATACTTCTATGTTCCTCTGCCTTTAGTGCGGCATGAGTTTGTCCTATTTTCTAATTTTACACGATGAATCGGGTCTTGCATACTCTGACCGATACATGATACACCCAATTCGGAACTTCTTTTTCTGTTTAACGGAGAGCTCCAACAGAAAATAAAGATAAAAGAGAAACCGTAAGCAAGACAAATGATAAAGCCATGACAGAACAAGAATAAATAATAGCCCATATAATCTTATCCCTTCTTAGCTTGGATTCTTTGTTTGATTCCCTACGGAACCAGTAATCACAGATTGCGCCTCCGTTGCCGAGCGTTTGCTCTCTATGCAATACACCCTTGTTTCGTTCAACCGCAATGTGGTCAATGTCACAGCACAGAGGTAGGAGGTCGAGATAACCATGTTCCTCGCAAATTTTTCCAAGGCATCTTGTGAAGTGATAATAAAAGCCGTCCTTATGCCGCTTTTCATCAAAATGAAAATCCCAGGTTTTATCCTGATATTCGGATGCGCCTTTGCCCATTCTTCCACTTATGCATCCTTTCGGCAAATTTCTTCATATCCCTTTTTCTTTATTAAAAATCTATGGAGCTCATGGCTTTTCCTTATGATGCGATTGTCCATAAATTCAGCAATCACTTCTCTAAAATCCTCCACCGAAAAAGTTACCGGCTCTGCATACTGCCAGAAAAACATAGGCGAGGGAGTAAATATTGTGAGCATAGGGTTCTTCTCTCCGACATCTTCTGTGCTCTCAGCATTTCCCGATATAAGATACGTCCTTTTGCAAACTCTCTTTCGTCTTATCCTTCCCAAACTTTTTACCATCGGTTTTCAAGAATAAACTGAATAAGTTAAAAATGATTCTTTGTAGCTTCATTACAATCACCTCGCTAAACTTTTTCATCAATGTAGTTCAGACTATGCTACTGAGTACATGCAGTATGAACTACAGAACTATAGAAATAAAACATAATGAGATAACATAATGATATAACAAGAAATATTGCATTAGTCTCGTTTAACTAATAGACTAGCACTTTTCATCATTTGTCTAGGCTGAATTATCCCGTATATCGGCTTATTTTTATTGCTTTTTCCAAAGTAGGAAATACTAGGGATGTTTTTGAGGAACAAAGTAAAAACTCTATCAGTTGAGCAATGTAAGATAATAAAAAGGCAGAGTAGTAGCTTATCAGAGCAGGAGGCATAAGCCTAACTTGGTAGATAGGTAGTGGAAATTATCAAGACATCAGAAAGAAAGAGAAAGCTTTATGAAGCATTTTTCATGGATTCTCCAGAATCTTTCATATTTTTATATTATACACTTGGATTGCTTTTTATGCTCCTATTTCCGGCAAGCCCTGTTTTCGAGTTTACAGCTTTATGTCTTATTGAATATCCTATTTGCCCTTGTGTTCACCGGTCTTTTAATCAGTCAGATTGTGGATGCTTTTAAAATCTTTAAAAGAGCGGATAGTGAGCAGATGCATAAAGGCTTTCCTTTTCTTTAAATACAGTTCTCTGCCTGCCGTATTGATTTTTGGCAATCTTTCTTGTAGGTCTTACTTGGAGGAATAGGGCTTTTCCTTTGTGATGCTGGTGCTACCAGCGCGACTCTATTCATTGCGCCCTTTTTCTTTGCCATGAAGCTTAGTTGTGCTCACTTTTCCTCGGAATATCGTTTATGGCGGGATTAGCAGGACTTAGCTATGCCATTTGCCTGATTTTACTGGAGCAGAAAGCAAAAGGGCTGGAAAAGTAGGACAATGTATCTTGCATCTTATTTTCCAGAGTATTCCCGGCTTTGATATATTGGATGGTCTGTACATTTACGGTACGATATTGGAAGAGGAAAATTTTATCTATAATCACTGCGATTTGTGCTATCTTGGGATTAACATTTATATTATTTATGCGTTCTTAAACAAAGACATTATGCCGTTCTCAAGCAAAGATATTATGTATTCTTAAAGAATGACAGTAAAAGATAGCATTTTTAGAAAGAGAGACAAGATGAGAAATTTATGTTTTTATTGATTCCCATGGGAATTGCATTATTGATTTTTCAGCATTAGAAACATCATCAGCTTTGCAAAAGGCGGAGCTATTCTTTGAAATGCCCTGTACAGAGGAAGAGGAAGCGTTCATCTTCCTCAGGGAAAAATACAGGATTTGGCTTAGCGGAAGGCGTTTTCAACTCCTATCGGAAATATCGGCTTTCAGTTAAGAAGAGCAGAGACCGGGGAAAAAGCTGTACCTTTCTCCCGTTCTTATGCGTACTTCAGTCAGTAGCTTTGACAAAGGAAGAAGAACTTTATCATTTTCAGTGGAAGAAGAGAAATTATACCCTGTCTTTAGATGGAGAAAGCAGCGTGAGAGACAGGCTGGAGGCGTCTATCGAAAATCTTCTCTTCAAAAAGCCGGTGGATTTAGCGGCTTTACCATACAGATTCGAAAAGGGAATTCTATAGCTTTTTCTTCGCCATCTTAGGCATTAATCTTGCCGCTTGGATGATTCTTGGAGGAGTTATGCTTCCCTTTATATTGGCTGAAGTAGGATAGTAATGCATTTTCCTTGAGTGCGAATTCCGTAGTTGGTAAGAGAATAATCTGCATGAAAAAGTTATGCCGAAGGATAGCTTTTCCATAACGAATAGTCGACGGTTTGTATGCTTAGCCAATACAATCGTTCATTTCTGCTTCGCTATGTTCCACGAGCTTTACAGAGCTCTACATATTGACGTAAAGACTCAGAAGGAAGACGGAGAAAAAGGTGCTCCTCGGACTGCATTGGTAGTGGAGTAGATATGATAAGCGTCTTCGGAAGAACTGAACTGCATTCTAAGTAAAAGCAAAATTGGGTGGACTATTAGGAAATTGCACGATTATCGTGGCAAATGGCATTTCATGCATTGATAGAGAGCGCAAGAGCATCTCCGTTTTTATGGTATAGAAAAGCAAAGTCAAAACATTGACCAAAAAGCCAAAAGAAAGAGAAATAAATTGGCATCTCGAAAGAGCAGCGGAATTCGTTGCATTTTCATATTCAATATGCACTCTTCCCGAAAGCCTGCCCGAATTTATAAATCCACTGAGGGACTTCGCTTTTTTATTACGCCGATAAGGAGCCGCAAATAGATATAAAAGGTGAGGGAGAAAAGAGAGTACAACAATAAAGTGAAAAAGAATTCAAAGTTAAAAAGTTCATTTTTCATTATCCTTTCCTGATGAATCATTCCCAAATAGATTGTTGAGCACGGATGCTGTAGTAGAATACAACACCATTTGTACTCAAAATATGCATAAAGACTATAGTTTTTCCAGAATAGCATGGTCTTTTTGTTTGCATAGTCAAAACATAATAGCCTCATTCTGAATTTCTTTATAGTTAGCGGGTTTTAAAGAAAAATATCCGTGATTTTCCTGGTTTGAAAGTCGGAAGAGAGAGTGCAGTTAAGTTCATCTTATTAAATTGGACTTCTGCTAATTGGAGCGCAATCTCCGGGGATTTCATAATAGGTGAATAGTACAATTCTTTAATGCATCCTCGCCCTTCCAAGTAGGGGTCACACTCATAAAACCTGTAAGATTTTCCGTCCTTTGTAATTTCCAGATATTCACCGTAATAAAAAGGTCATTTCTTTTGTTGGTGATTTTACTTTCAGCGCTTTTCCTGTAAAAAGAAAAATCCTGCATCCAATAAGCGAAGAGTACACTGTGCCCTGGATAACCAGTTTCGTTCCGTCAATTTGTGCGTTATCGGTCTTCCGGAAATCCCATGGTAGAGACAAAGGAAGACAAAAGGACGCCGGAGAAGAAGGCTGCAAGAAAGTGCATTGCTTGTGGAATACCAACGACGGCTTCTCGTGAAGAATGAAAAGTCATTCTAAAAACTGAAAAGAGAATGAAGTATCATGGCTAAAAGCACGATAAGGAACTGTAGCTCAGCATTGATAGACAGTTGCATAGTAGTTTTCATTTTTGAAATACAAAAAGAAAAGCTTAGAATATTGGAAAGAAGCCAGAAAAAGGAAAATATTGGCATCTCGAAGAGCTGCGGAAGTCGTTGCATTTTCATACTCACATGCACTCTTCCCTGAAAAAAGCCTGCCCGAATTTATAAATCCACAGGGGACTTCCCGTGTTTTCTTTACGCCGTATAAAAGCCGAAAAATAAATATAAAAGGTAAGGAGAAAAGAAAGGCATACAATAAGAGCGAAAGATAATGCAAATCGAAAAGAATCCACTTTTTTCTTCCTCCTCGTATTATATAGTCATACCCATTCTTTACCTGTTCTAAGGTATAGGGTATGCTGTTGAAGATGCTGTGGATTGGTCATCACCTCTACCGCATAGACGGTTACAGGGAAAGGCTCCAACCACAGCCTCTTTGTCAAAAATGTTAATCAGTTAGATACCGCATGACGGTTTATAGCAGAACGAGGTTACATCGGCAGAAGCCCTGTGGATCCAATACAGCGTCAAATACTTTTAAGGAGGATCATGTGTATGATCTATGTTGGTATCGATGTTGCAAAGGATAAACATGATTGCTGCATCCTAGAATCGGAAGCCGATAAACTCTATCCGGTATTCACTATCCCGAATAACAAAGCAGGTTTTTGATGAGTTGTATGAAGATATTCACTGTGACTGATGATAAGACCAAAATAAAAGTAGGTCTTGAAGCTACCGGTCACTACTCACTCAATCTTCTCGGATCGCTCATTGATAAAGGTCTACCCACCTGTGTTATCAACCCGTTACATACAAATCTTTACAGAAAAGGTCTAAGCTCTTTAGAAAGACAAAAACGGATAAAGTCGACGCCCGTTCGATTGCTATGATGTTAATGACTAATAAAACTCTCAAGCCCTACTCAGACACATCATATCATAGCGAAGAACTTAAGTCATTAACTCGTTATCGTTTCGACAAGGTTCAGGAACGAGCAAAACTCAAATCTTCCGTAGCTCGTCTTGTAAACATCCTTTTTCCGGAACTGGAAAAACTCGTTCCCAGCCTCATATGGCTTTCGATGTATGCCTTGCTGTCCCAACTCCCCGGAGCCTCTTACATTACCGAATGTCATCTTACCCATCTCAAAAATCTCCTAGAAACAGCCTCTAAAGGCCATTACGGACGAGATATGGCGATTACTTTAAGAAACACCGCCAGAGACTCTATCGGCTCTGTGATACCAGCAAAAATCAATGGAACTAAAGCACACCATCCATTTAATTGAGGTGATGACGGAAGAGATTGATGAAATTGAAGATTCCATCAAATCCATCATGGACACTTGTAACTCTCCGATTAGAGACAATCCCCGGGATTAGCTATCGTATGGGAGCTCATGATCCTTGCAGAGATTGGTGACTTCACTCGATTCAACTACGCTGATCAGATACTGGCATTTGCAGGATTGTCACCTTCTACCTACCAGTCAGGTCAACTGGATTCTAGCTATTCTCATATGGAGAAACGAGGTTCTCGTTATCTAAGATATGCTTTGTTCAATGCCGCGAAATTTGTCTGCAAGTGGGATGAGAATTTCGGAGCTTACCTCTCAAAGAAGATAGGTGAAGGCAAGCACTATAATGTTGCTATCGGTCATGCAACGAAAAAACTGGTGCGTACCATATACCAAATGGAACTTACAGGCGAAGCCTACCGAAGATAATTCATTAACTTCACATCCTTTTCTGAGAGCACCTATTTAGATGCTCTATTTGTCATGCGATTTTCAAAGGTACTGATTGAGGCTTAAACCTGCCTCCGGGCTATCTAAAACATCTGATGATGCCTTATTCAAAAAAATCTTATTTTTCCAATTGACTTTTAATAGTTAGTCTTTCCTATAGAGTGTTTTTCTTAAGCAGTGTCGTAAGCTGAGTGAAGCTTATGATAATTAATGTCTATTAACGGGAACAGTATAGCATTTTTATGATGGGGACGAAAAGAAAAATATACTGTGAAGGTAAGATGAGATAAACTGCAAAGTGAACAATAAAAACCACAAAGCTCAAAATAAAAAAATACTAAGCACGCAATGAAAAACTTACTCTATTTTAGGGTAAAGCATGGTAAAATAAACCGATTATTTTTGAAGCGTATAGCAGTAGCTTTTGGGAAATAGCGGATTTTTTTGCTATTTATAATTAAAATTCACATATTTTTACTATAGATTATTTAATAGGAATTGGAAATTGCCAAAAAGAATTTATTTAATAGGAGTGAGAGACTTGCTGAAAATCTTTATTTTAGAGGATGAAAGAATACAACAATCCCGCATTGAAAAGGTGATTAAGGAGCTGATTAGTAGGAAGAGCTTGTCTTGTAAGGCACCGGAAATCTTTGGAAATGCCGGGCAGCTTCTTACTGCGATTACGGAAAGAGGTTCTCATCAGCTTTTCTTTTTGGATATTGAGATTAAAGGAGAGGAAAAGAAGGGTTGGATATTGCGAAAGAAATTGAAGCAGGGATCCCAATGCCATTATCGTATTTGTAACAACCCATTCGGAATTTATGCCGATTACCTTTCGCTATAAGGTTTCGGCACTGGACTTTATTGACAAAGCTTTGGATGAAGAACATTTTCGCCGAGCGTGTGGGCTCAGCCATTGAGTACAGTTTGGAAAAAGCTTGCGCAGCTGTCTCTGAGGATTCTTTCAGTTTTGAAACTAGCCATGGCCAGAGTGCAGGTTCCTTTTCATAAAATTTTGTATTTTGAGTCTTCTCCTACCGTCCATAAGGTGATTTTACATACCAAGGAGGAAAGAATTGAGTTCTATGCAGGGCTTTCCGACCTGGAAAAGGCGGATTCCAGACTGTACCAATGCCACCGCTCCTTTGTGGTCAATCCGGAGAATATTGTGAAGATTGATAAAGAGGAGAAAATGGCGATATTCGAGAATCAGGAGAGCTGTCTGATTTCCCGTATGAAGTATAGAGGACTTCTGGAACGGATGAAGTCGATGAAGCAGTAAAATATTTTCAGAGAGGAGAATGTATGGAATCTATGATCAATCTGACAATTGAATATGTGAAAATAGTCAATGTGATGTTGTTCTATCGTCAGATTAGCGATGAAAATATGCCTCTTGGTCTTTTTCTTCTTGTTCCGGTTCTTTTTGAGCTATTGTTTTTTTCTTTTTTCCACCGCTTGCTTTTCTTCGGGTATTTTTGTGAGCTTCAGTGCTGTACAGCTTCTATCGAAATCGGGAGAAAGACGGAGGACTGAAGCTTTTTACTAGTCTTTATCCCTATTGTTTTTAGAAAGTCTGCTGGGAAGGCTGCTGGCTTCTATGTCTTTCCGTTCTTTGGTATTTCCGTTTACAATGAGGCGAGTATCGGCGGATATGATCTTCTGATTGAACTTCTGGTGTTTCCCCTCTATCTTGTTATTATAAAATCCCTGAAAAATTAATTTTTCAGGAGCTAAAAGGCAGGCTTTGCCCGTGGCTTTTTTCGCCGCTTTTTACTGCCGATCAATCTCTCTATGATGGTTTACACTGTTTTGATTACAGCCTTTTTGATGCTGCGTGAAAGCTTTTCTTGGGCGGACAGCCTTCGGGGACAGCTGAATAATCTCTATATCATTATCTTTTTCGTGGTGCTTTTTATATATCAATGCCGTTTCCAAGGAAAGACTGGAAGCGGAAGTGCTGGAGCAAAAGGACAGTGAACTAAAAGGCGCTTTCGAATACAGTCATCATGTGGAGGAGCTATACGGAGAGATTCGCAGTTTTCGGCATGACTATATGAATATTTTAACCAGCTTGAAGCTGGGAATTGAGCGGAAAGACTTTGACAGCATTCAAAACATTTACAATACGGTTCTTAAGGACAGCGGAAAGCCCTTTTATAGTAGTAAATTTGACCTTGCAAAATTAAGCCGGATTGAAAATGATGCGGTAAAAAGTATCTTATCCGCGAAGCTCCTGGAGGCCCAGAGTAAGGGGATAGAGACTTCTGTGGAGATAGAAGAAGAGATTTATGATTTTCAAATCGAGTTGCTGGATTTCATCAAGATTCTTTCTATTCTTTGTGACAATGCCATAGAGGGATGTCTTACTGCCGAAGCACCGAAAATCGCCATCGCCTTTATTCGTGAGGAGAGAACGCTTATTTTTGGTGGTGGAAAACAGCACAAAGGCGGAAAAACTGGAGCTCTCTCCTATTTTCGAGAAGGGGTATTCCTCTAAGGGAGAAGGCAGAGGACTTGGTCTTTATAACGTGCATACGATTTTGGAAAAATACCCGAAATCCCTCATCAGTACCCGGAGCGCCGGACATCTTTTTTCTCAAACGATTCAGTTTTGCAAATAGACCTTGGATATTTGGATAAGGTGGCTTCCTACGGCCTCCTTCCTGTCCTGAATAAAAATTTGAGACTGATGAAGTCACAATTTGTGATTTCACGATTCCAAGCTCTTCTTTTGTCAGCTGAAACATAAAATCAGCCGGGAAGCGCCCTATATTGCGCTTTATTTGTTTTTAGTAGCTTTTTCAGAAAATTACCGTTCGCGACAAAAAGAAGTACCGTTCGCGACAAGCTTATTTTTTCTTCCGGCATACGTTCTATAATGAGCCTCGTAAACAAAAAAGAAAGGGAGGTTCACTGAGATGTTTAGAGTAGATGAAGTCAAGAAGTCCTTTAAAAATAAAGAGGTACTAAAGGGTGTTTCCTTCTCCATAGAAGAAGGAGAAAAGGTCGCTTTACTGGGGAATAATGGAGCAGGAAAAAGCACGCTGATGAAAAATCATTGCCGGTCAGTTGGAGGCAAATTCCGGTACCGTGAACACGGCGCTGGATTATCAGACAGAAATCGGTATGATGCCCCAGGGCGATATTTTGATTGAGGATTTGACAGTTTCGGATTTAGTACAGCTGAAAAGTGCGATGAATCAAATTGCAATAGACCTGGATGCAGCCTTGGAAAAAGTTTCTGCAGGATTTTTAAAAAGCAATACGTGGGCGGTCTTTCCGGCGGGCAAAAAGAGAGACTTTCCTTACTGCTCAGCATTTTAAATTCTCCGAAGCTGATTTTTCTGGATGAGCCAACCACCGGAATGGATCTGGAATCCGTTGACCGGTTTTGGAAGCTTCTGGAGAAGGAAAAATATACTTCCGTGATTGTTACCCATGATTTTAACCAGATTGATCATTTCTTTACAAAAGTGATGATTTTTAAAAGAATGGACGAATTGCTGCAACAGAATCCGTAGAAGAGATTCATCGGCAGGGGAAAAACGATTGAAGAGTTTTATAGAGAAAAGGTTGAAAAGGAGGCCTAAAAATGATTAGTATGATTCAATTAAAAGCAGGTGTTACGAAACAGAAGATTTGTCTTGTTTACGATTCTTCTTCCGCTGGCTGGTATATGTTCTTATACAATATTCAGGCGAATATGCTGCCGAATATTATGCTGGGGATTGCCGTGTTTATCGGCATCATCGGAAACAGTCTGGCAACCTTTAGCAAAAGAATTTCCTCAGATATCGGCTTTTATTCCTTTGAATCCCTGATTTTCCAACTACAGCATAAAAAAATTATCTTTTGAGCCAATGCTTAGTACAAATCGTGTTAAATACCTTTGATTTTTTTGTTGTGGTTTTAGGCGTTGCGACGGTATTTGCCAAATTCCCGATTAACGGAAAGCTGGGCATTCAGTTTTTCTTATTGACCATCATGGGGATTTACTTCAGCGTTATCGGCTTTGTACTTGGTGTGAGATTGGATGCGAAACTCATTGATACAGTGGGATTTCCGGTCATTATTCTGGCAGCTTTGACCATTATGCCCTTCGCAAGCTTCGGAGCGGAAAGCGGGTTTATTTCCCTTGTTGCGAAAGTACAAAGGATTTTCCCGGGCTATTATTACAGCAATATGATGAATGCGATCTTGTCCGGAAATGGAATTCAGCTGAAGGATATGCTGCTCTTTATAGCAAGCTTTGTACTGAATATCATTCCTCTGTACTTCCTTGTTCCCAAGGTAAAATTCAGTAAGGCAAAATAAGAGCATCTACTCCAAGAAAGAGTTTCTATGTCAAGAAAGAGATTTTATGCAAAGGAAAGCGGAGTCCTATGAAAATCCTTCGTTCTTATGGAGCATCTCCATCACTTCGTTTGCAAAATAGAAGACATATTTTAGCTGTATTGCTGTTTCTTCTATCCGCCATGCCCTGAGGCTTTCTTGGTCTTTTGGTGCGGCAAAAAAATACCGATTGTTATAATTTGCAAAATAAATCCGAGACTCGTTACTGTAAAAGGAAAGCTTGCAACGTGAACACATGCTGTTAAACCATTCGATAACAGTGGGGCTTAAGAATTTTCTTGCAGATTGTTCGTCCGTACAATAAATGTTGTAGTGTTCGTTGTGCTGTATATCTTCTACATCGATTTTTTTGCCGCCTTGCATGGTGCCAAGATAGCCTCCTTGAGTCTCCATATTAAGGAAATGCTGTGTCGGAACAATCCGCAATTCTCCTCTTAAAGGGAGTGTGTTCTTTATGGAGTAGACCTGTCCGAGAAAGTGGGTAACATCGTGACTGTCTTTTCCTTTTGTGATGCTGTATGCATATAAATCCACTGTTTGGAGATTTCTTTCATCATTAAGCTCCAGTATTCCGGATTGAATATAGTATTCTGAAGAAGGTACGACTTCTTCTATATTATTCAAGGAGATATGATGTTCCGTATCGACTTCTGCTGAAGGATAGAGGACTTGCAGGATCGGTGTAAGAATTTCCCGCTCATAAAGACTGCGGAGTTTAGTTCTTTGCTTTGCTTCCCAACCGGGACCTATCAGGCTATACAGTAGGACACTGAGAATATGAAGTGCCAGAAAAAGATGGTCAGTCTGGCGAGGAGCATCATAAGTGCATCTATAAATTTACTGCGGGGAAGAGTACCTTCATCGGTAAGGAGCATTAAACCGCCACTGACAATAAAGCAAAAGAAACAGTAGAAGCATGTTCCGAACAAAAATAATGTTGGACTCTCTCCTTCCAAGTGAGGATATTTCGTATGGCTTTTCCAGCTATGTTGAAACCACGCAGTATTCTGAAGTTCATTTATTTTCTTTAGTTCTTCCTGACTTAAACCCATTTTCGATTTCCTTTCTTTCTACTCGTATCATAAATGCTTTTAAATAAAGAATACTTCTTTTTACCATTACTTTTGTTGTAATGGTAAAAAAATAAATTATTCTAGAGATTTTTTAAGTATAACACAGGAGAGTTTTATTCGTGATATAATAAATTATCTTTTTATAGAATTTTTGATTCGATTAGATTGGGAAGTGGAGGAAAAACTATGGAATTTATCATTGCGGAAGAAGGTATTCCGATAAACCTTGGCCCTGACGGGGGAAGCATCGCCTATTTTGGCAGTGAAATAGACTTCCAATATGAAACGGAAGCACCTCATGGAGACGGGATTTTTCCGCAAAGCTTCCGCTACTGGAAAGGTCGCTTCCCTTTTTGGCTTTATGGGCGAAATCTCCTGTTTTTAGATGCCTATTATTTACTGGCGGAGACGGTGGAGAAAGGCAGTTGGAGTCCGATTTGCAGTATGCTGATTAATATTCATTACGGACAATATGCTTCTTTGGGGCAGTGGTATAACACTGTGATTATAGAGGAAAAAGGAATTCGCTTACGCAATGAGTTTGACGGCAGCAGCTTTTATTTGGAAAATCCGAAAGAATTGCAGTGGAAAGACATGTAAAAGAAGTTTTTTAAAGTAATTCCAATGAACTTGCACTATATTCTTTATATAAGATGGTCTTCATTTATCAGAAGAATACCGGAACCTTCCTTTGCAATATCCAGCATACGTCGTGTAAAGCCGCTTTTACTGAACACGCCATAGATAATCTCATATCCCGAAAAAGCCTTTCGAATTTCTGCGGAACAATCCACTTTTTCTTTTAATGCGAAGTACACCGGTGCATCGACCGGTTTTGCATGGTATTTGCACTCGCCGGTAAATACCCGTTTGTTTTGATGATCTACGGATACTACATCAATTTCTGTATCACTATCAAAATCATTTAACCAGTAAGAGCCGATACGAGATGGTAAAAAAGGAAATGCCTTATTGTTGCACAGCTCCACAAAAATGGACTTACAGATATCCTCATAAGCAAATGCTACAAATTTTTCCCTAAAATCCTTGTGTATTTCATCCAGCACAATCTGTATATTGTCCAATTCCAGTTCGCCTTTATAGGGATAAACATAACGGAACCAGAAACGGATGAAATTATCCGCAATAAAATATAGACCCTTGCGGGATTTTTCCGGATTTTTTTCAGTAATCGGCGTTCTCTTTTCTATAAATCCCAAATCCAAAAGTGTAGATAGATATGGTGTCAGAGAAGAGCTTTCTTGACCAAGTATGCCGGCAATCTTGCCTAGTTTATGATTGCCGTCCGCAATCGCCTTAATAATTGAAAAGTAGTTTACCGCTGTCATGGACTCGCTTTTTAACAAGAAATTAGGTTCCTCATATAAGAAACCATTTTTAGATAAAACAGTATCCTTGATTTGTTCTTCCAAAGGACGTCCATCTTCAAAAAACTCGAGATATTTCGGGATGCCGCCTGTTACAGCATACTGTTCTACGGCATGGTCAAAGGGCATCTTCTGTACAGCATAGATATCCGTGAATGGCAGTGGAGCTAAGCGTATTTGTGCTGTCCTACGGCCGTACAAAGGACTGTCATAGGACAGGGCGTGTTTCTGCATCATACCGATGAAAGAACCGGACAGAATCAGCATCACATTACTGTCTTTTTAAAAATTTCATCCCAAGCATTTTTGTAAAATAGAGGAAAAGCCGAATTGGTCTTTTACAAGATATGGAAATTCATCAATGACAAACACCTTCTTCTCTTCGGGCTTATAGTCAGCAATCACTTGGAACAAATCCAACCAATCCGTAAATGTTGTTTTTTTGCAGTAATGTATTTTTGTTGTACGAGCCATAACGCCTGCCAATCGCTTCATGCTTTGGCTTTCCAATTCTTCTGTGGCAAGAAAATAGAATGCAGTTTTCTCCTTCAGAAATTCTTTAATAAGTGTTGTCTTTCCAACTCTACGGCGACCATAGATAACCACAAAGCTGCTGTTACGATTATATTCCTCTTCCAGTTTACTAAGCTCGTTTTTCTGCCTATAAATTTCATACATTGATCCTCTTTATTATAAACTAATTTATGATAATCTTATTTATACTATACAATTGAAAAATAGAAAGTCAATATTCTTTATTAAGCTGACCATTTGTTTTGCGGTAGAAAAATGGGAGAAAGCTTAAGTTATTTTTGTCTTGCTCATTAATCCTTCTTCTTACAGAGTCAAAGACTTCAGAATATAGTATAATTACCAACGTTAGTTAAGAAGAAGCAGAAGAGTTTTTGCGTTGAATATTCAGGATAAAATCGAATATTTATGATAAAAAGAAGGCTGGAGGCAGAAATGGATGTATTCAAAAGATAAAGCGGATAGAACAGTATGTTTTAGAAAATTTTTGAAGAACTGGACTTGGATGATCCGATGGAAGAGGGATATTGGGAGGGTATCAAGAGATTCCCGGAGCTTCGCAGGAAGAGATAGAGGCTTTTTGAGAAGAAGTTCTCCATCAAATTCCCGAAAGACTTTAAGAACTTTACAGCTATAAAAAAACGGAAGCAAATATTTCAGCATCTTACCTTCTACAATCCATGATGTGGAAATGTCATTTTCCCTGATGAGTTTGGAGCAGATGGAGAAGACGAAGCAATATTTTCAAAACAGAGATGCACTTCTAACAGAGTTTCCGGATTTTTTCACCGAAGAAGAAATAGAGAAAATGCGGGATAGCAGGATTAAGCCTTATCTTTTTCATAAGCAATGGATTCCCTTTGCGGAGTATTGTGACAGCTGCTTTTTAATGTTGGATTTTGACCCGGATAAGGAGGGAAAAGAGGGACAGATTCTTTGCTATATCCATGATCCGGATGAGGTGATTTATGCCGCAGCAGGACTTTCGAAGTTTGTGGATGATATTTTACTGTCCATAGACTAAGGGAAATCCGGATTTTTGATATTACAGGAAGCGGTAATGATAACGGGATATTGTCCCGGAAAGGGAAGATTATGGAAGTAATAAAACTACCTAAGAAGTACCGAGATATTTGCGAGGAAATCAAAAATGGATCCTATGAAAGTTTGTCGAAGCTCAGTGCCTTTGAAGAGAAGTTTCCTCATCAAAATCTTGCGGTAAGGGCCGGGGTGGAGTTTTTTGACCGAAAGTATGAAGAGGCGGTAAATCATACCCTTCTTCTAATGCCCTTTTGGGATGAGTGGTATTATTCCAATGTAGCCAACGAATATATGATAGTATGTGCTTTGCGGCAAAGAAAATCGGACGGGAAGCAGAAGTAAGTAACGCTCTTCAGGAAGAACAAAGTCGCTTAATGGAAGCGGAGGAAGAGAAAATGCCTTAAAGGGCTCTTGCCAACGATACAATGTATTGCAAGATTCTCCTGGACTATATGCAGCAGGATATTTTACCGGAATCAAGGAGCAAGGATTATCAGCCACCAAAAAGCACCGAAAACAGCTTCGGAATTGATAGCAGAGGGCAAGCTGAATCCGGAAAAAGACTTTTGATCGGAAGAAGCTTTTGAATTTACTTTTTATGAAGGGCAGTCCGGAGGATACAGTGGACTATTATGAAAGAATCAAGGAATTAAATCTGGGGGAGCTGTATTACGAGCAAGCCTGTATTTGCTATCGGTATCTTGGACAAAAAGACAAGGTATTGGAAGTCATAGAGCGCTGGGCAAAAAGCAAGCTTTGGGATGTAGCCAGTTCTACGCAGGTTCGTCCTATGAGCTTCTTTACCTATCCCTTTTTGCATGAATATTTGGAGAATGAAGAAAGTTTAAAAAGAATTAGGGAAGCGATCTTCGGATAAAGTTTGGATAAAGATTAGGAAGGAAAAGGATGAAGGAAAAAACCGTTAGAGTAATCAAAATCGGTAAGGAAGCTCTGTATGAATTTCTCTATGAAAATATCATCTCGCAGGAAGAAAGTCTCTTGCAAATGCCTACTACAGAAGTGATGAATCACTTTGCCATGGACTGGGAAAGAGGGGAGTTTATTTTTATGGCGCATAAGGCGGAAGATGCGGATGGAGAATTGATTCCTTTGCCGAAAGAAATCCTGCCGGAAACATTGTTGAAAGCCCTGCCGGTAACGACTGAATCTCTACTGAAACGAGGAAAGGTCTATCGGGACTATAGCTTTGCGGAATTAAAAAGAGCTTTGTGGAGAGAACGAAGATAACGACGGAAAGTGAGTGTTTTATGAAATATAGGGATTGGAATGAAATGCAACGGAAGCTTGAAGCGTTATATGTTTTGGATAATGCTTTGACAGATCCTTCTGAAGAGTATCTTCGTTTAATTCGAAGGACAGAAGACGGGGAAAAGCTTCATTATCATGTGGATAACGGAGCCGGTGATTCCTTATCTGTGATTTTTACGGAAAAGCTGGTATTGGTGAAAGGATTCGCGCATGAAAGTGCATTGAATCTGTTTGCAAAAGAACAAGAGGAGCAAAGCTTAGTTGAGCGGATCTATGCAGGACTTCCGGAGAAATATCAGAATCTTTTTCACCAAAGGAAAAAGAGAAACGACTTTTTCCTTTGGTATGATGGAGAACTACATCAAAATTCCTTCGCGGAAAAATGATGGTGGGCAGTGGTTGTTAGCGTATGCCTTTGAAAGTTTTCGAGAAATTTCGGGACTTTGCCAAAGACTATTATGAACAAGACTTTTTCGGAGAGCTTACTTCGAAAGTTATATGAAGAGGGAGGGCTTTCGGATAAAGAGTTAGAGGAACTGATTTATGGTGCCTCATCCCCTTCCTCCCAGAACAACTCATCCAATGTTTTCCCTAGTACATGACAAATGGCGAGGCAGAGGCGGATGGTAGGGTTATAGTCCCCTTTTTCTATAGCATTGATGGTTTGCCTACTAACGCCTACCAGATCGGCCAGCTCCTGCTGGGACAGATCTTTTCCCGCTCTAGCGGATTTTAAACGGAGATTCTTCATTTTCCACCTCACTCTTCATCATTCTTCATTCGATTCTTCAGTAGCATGAGAATCAGGGCAATGGCAAAAAAGATACTGAGAAGGAGAGGAAGCATAAAGCGGCTGCTGAGCCTTCCGGCAATCCATATTTTATCGGGAGAGATATTCTCTACGGTGTTAAAGACGTTCAGTACACTGAACAGAGCCCATACAATAACAGCAATCCTTTTATTATGTTTATTGCTAAGCCCCCAGAAGGCATCATGGAAAAGGCAGTATCCCATCAGGATCAGTCCTGAGAAGAGGAGTATGGCAAGGGGAATAATCCCGGCTTCCAAATATTTCTCAATCGGCTCGGCAAAAGCAGCGTACAGCATGAGGAGTCCCATGGTGGTGAAAAAAAGCGTATTGATAGCCCTTCCCGCGGACGATTACCTGCCTCTCATCATAGCAATCCTGTTTAACCTTACTCAATCTGTTTCGAAAGAGAACTAAGAGGGAAGTTGCAAAAAAACCTACAGCGATTCCTAAGTTAAAATAATTCATCGAAAACTCCTTTCATTTCTTTGCCTTCACTCTTGGGTGAAAGCAATATATATTACAAAATGTCGTAAATACTTTACATGACCAATATACACCTTGTTTTTGATATGTCAAGTATATTTTTTACAAAAAGACATCAAACAGGAAACTTTCTTCAGGAGTATCCGTCTCGATTTTCTTTACCGATCATCTATTCTTCAAAAGTTCTGCTACAATGAAACTGTTTAAGCAAAGGAACAGAAGGAGTGAAGAACATAGGGCATTGATAAAGAAACAAAGTGAGGAGTAAGGAAGATGTTATTTTATTTTTTTCAGCTACCGGAAATACCAAGCATGTAGCAGAGAAAATTAAAGAGTCGCAGGAAGAAATGATATCCATTGAGGAGGCCTGCAAGACAGAAAGCTATGCCTATACGGTAAAGGACGGAAGGTTTGGAATTTTAAGTCCTACCTATGCTTGGGGGTTGCCCAGCATTGTTTATGCGTTCTTGGAAAAGTTAGAGCTTCGATATGAAACAAAGCCCTACAGTTTTTATGTGGGAACCTTTGGAACGACAACGGGGGCAGCATCTTCGATTGCGGATAGTCTTTTAAAAGAAAAGGGTTTAGCTTTGGATGCGAAATTCGATATTCGTATGCCGGATACTTGGACTGTGATTTTTGACTTATCCCATGCGGAAAAGGTGAAAAACAGCTTAAAGCAAGCGGACGAGGAAATCACTGAGCTTAAGATATTACTTTCCGAAAAGAAAAAAGGAAAAGAGATGGATTTTACGGTGCCCGAATTTGTAGGAAGGGTGGCGAAAAAGATTTATGACGGCAAAATGCGAAAGACAAAGAATCTTTCTGTGTCCGACGCCTGCATCGGATGTACACTTTGTGTAAAGAAATGCCCGGTTCAGGCGATTGAAATGCAGAACAAAAAAAGCCGGCTTTGGGTGAAGGAGGACTGCACCATGTGTCTGGGCTGTCTTCACCGTTGTCCGAAACATGCCATATATTATGGGAACGGCAAGGCGACCAACGCCCATGGACAATATACTTATCAAAAATACGCAGGAGAGAAGAGCATGTAAGCTCTTCTTTGTGCTTTGAATAAACTTTTTTGCATCCTAAACATATTTCTCATACCGGCACTGTTCGATGACTTCTTTTCCTAAAAGTGTAATGGCTTTTTGGGGACAGGAACTTATGCAACGATAACACATGGTGCATTTTTCCAGATTGACGGCTTTGCCGTTTTGTATGCGTAGATTTCCCATCGGGCAGATGGAGGCACATAATCCGCATCCAATGCAGTCATCACTGATTTTCAGTTTCTTACTATATCCTGTGGTTTTATGGTAAAACCATAATCTTTTGTCCGAATAATCCTGCGAGATGAGCCGGAAAGCTAAGCCTTCCCTGGGATATTTTTCCGGTTTGTTTAATCGTGTTTGTTGCCTTTTTCGATTTTTTTCTATCCGCTTCATGGATGATTCTTCGGTTTTTCTTCTAAAGACTTTTTCAGTAATTTACTGTCACAAACCGCATCCGGCATACGAATCTGCAAACCGCCAAGGATAATTGCACCATATTTTTAAAACTCTGGCAAGACACCCTGTTCCATCACCGGAAAATGCTCCCATAGTGGTTATTAAAAATATCTTTTTCCCTTTCCAGACATCCTTATGCCGAATGACAAAATCTCTTACCATAAATGGCACATTGGAAAATTGTGTCGGATAGGCGAGGACAATCTCCTCGTTCTTTTCGAATAGCATCTATCGATTTTTCTCTTCAATGGGAATGCACCTTGCATCGGAATCCAGTGCAGTAAGAAATTTTTGGATGCAGTGCTTTGTATTTCCCGTACCACTTAAAAATACCCCTACCATTTATACTCCTCATATTATTGCTTGAGCCGAAAATCTGTTTCACTTTGTTCCCTATACATGAATGGAGTTGGAAATCAATTCTGCTTTCTCCCTTATACAGTAATGGAGTCAAGAATCTGCTCTACTTCCGCTTCAAGATGATCTATGTCTACAGCGCCTTTCATGTTTACGATAGAAGACAGACCGTGCACCAGAGACCAGAGCGCAATTACTTTTTGAATGGAGAACAGAAGTACCATCCCGATTCTCGGATTTTTCTTTCCATGCTTTTTTTCTGCGATATTTTTGAATAATACAAATGGCGGATAATTCTCATATCTATATCTTCTATAGAAAAACAAGAACCGGTAATATAGAGGATTTTTTCATAAAAAGAGGACGTAACTTTTTCCCAGATTGAAAAAGAATTCTTGAATGGTCAGAACAATCTTCCGTGGCTTTCACCAATGTCGAATAAAAATCGATGATTCACATAATTACGGACTTCAGACAGAAAAAGCCTCCTTGTTTTTAAAATGGGCATAGGGCGCGCCTGTACTGACGCCTGTAGAATCTGCCAGTTTACGCATGGAAAGGGCTTCCAAACCATATCGATTGATATATACTAGCTACTTTTTCTACTAATTCTTCTTTTTAAATTCCCATGATGGTATGTATCGGCTTTCAAAGCACACTCCTTTTTTGTTTTAATCTATACACTGATTAGATGATAGCACTCAATCTAAACGATGTAAAGATGAAAAATAGAGGACAAGATAGAATCCAGCCTGTTCTGTCAGCCATTTTTTTGATAAAATCTATCCGAAGTAATTTTTCCTGTTGTAAATGCTATATGGAGGAAAAGAAATGGACTATAGAACAGAACACGATTCCATGGGGGAAGTGCAGGTTCCGTGGAAAAATACTGGGGGCACAAACTCAGAGAAGCTTTGAGAATTTTAAAATAGGAACGGAGAAGATGCCCGCTGAAATTGTTCGTGCCTTTGCCATTTTTAAAGAAGGCAGCAGCAATGTACCAACAATCGCCTTGGAAAACTGGATGAAAGACGAAAGAATTTGATTTCTGATGTCTGTGAAGAGATTTTTGGAGGAAACTCAATGAGCATTTTCCTCTTGTGGTATGGCAGACCGGAAGCGGAACCCAGTCCAACATGAATGTGAACGAAGTCATTGCCAATCGGGGAAATGAAAGGCAGGAGAAAAACTTTTGCATCCCAATGACCATGCCAACATGTCCCAAAGCTCTAACGATACCTTCCCAACAGCCATGCATATCGCAGCAGCCTTGGAAATAGAGGAGACTTTTTCCAAGTTTGGATACCCTCATTCAGTCCTTTGAAAGACTCATGCAGGAAAATGAAGGCATTGTAAAAAACAGTACGGACTCACTTACAGGATGCCACCCGATTAGCTTTTTCCCAGGAAATCAGCGGTTGGAAAAAATGCTGGAAAAAAATCGAAGGAGATGCTGCAATTAAGCCTTCCCGGACTCCGGGAGTTGGCTCTTAGCGGAACGGCTGTGGGAACGGGGCTAAATGCCCCTAAAGACTTCGATTTGGAGGTGGCAAAAGCGGTTTCTGAACTTACAAAGAGGGATTTTAAAACCGCAAGCAATAAATTTCATTCTCTTACGGCGAAGGATGAGCTTGTTTTTGCCCACGGTGCATTGAAAGCCCTGGCAGCGAATCTTATGAAAATAGCCAATGACATCAGGTGGCTGGGTAGCGGTCCAAGATGCGGCCTTGGAGAAATTTTCCTTCCGGAAAATGAGCCGGGAAGCTCTATTATGCCGGGGAAGGTCAATCCTACCCAATGCGAGGCGCTTACCATGGTTTCCGTTCAAGTCATACCAATGACGTGGCGGTGGGCATGGCGGCTTCTCAAGGGAATTTTTGAGTTAAATGTATATATGCCGGTGTGCATCTACAATTTTTGCAGTCTGTACGCCTGCTTTCCGATGCTATGCTGTCCTTTTAATCAGAACTGTGTTGTAGGCATCAAGGCAAACAAAGAGAAAATGCAGGAAAATCTACATCGTTCTCTAATGCTTGTAACCTGTTTGAATCCCTACATTGGCTATGAAAATGCGGCGAAGACAGCGAAGAAGACCCTTTTCAGGAAAATATTTTCTTTTGAAAGAAGCATGCCTACAGCTTGGCTTCTTGACGGAAGAGAAATTCGATGAAGTATTTCAACCGGAAAAATGATATAAGAAAATAGAATAAAAGTACTCATCAAAGAAGAAGTGAAACAAGAAGAAAAGGTATTAAGAAGAAACGGTCTAAGAAGTGAAACAAGAAGAAGTGCTAAAAGAAAAAGTGGGATAAGAAGAGCTGATATAAAGTATGGAGGAAGAAAGAATGGATTATGCGAAGGAGTCATTGAAATTACATTATGAATTAAAGGGAAAGCTGGAGATTACACCCAGAGCCAAGGTGGATAGCAAAGAGGCTTTAAGCCTTGCTTATACCCCGGGAGTTGCAGAACCCTGCCTGGTGATACAGAAAGATGTGGAGAAAAGCTATGAGCTGACCAGACGCTGGAATACTGGCATGTGGTAACAGACGGAACTGCGGTTTTAGGCTTGGGAGACATAGGACCGGAGGCAGGCATGCCCGTTATGGAAGGAAAATGTGTGCTCTTTAAGGCATTTGGAGATGTGGATGCCATTCCGCTCTGCGTAAGAACGAAGGATGTGGAGGAAATTGTGAAAACGGTGAGCCTCCTGCCGGAAGCTTCGGGGAGTGAATCTGGAAGACATTTCCGCACCCCGTTGTTTTGAGATTGAGAAGAGGCTAAAGGAAGTTTGCGATATTCCTATTTTTCCATGACGACCAGCATGGTACTGCGGTGGTAACTTTGGCAGGCCTCATCAATGCCTTAAAGCTTATCGGGAAAAAAATCGAAGAAGTGAAGATTGTGACTTCCGGAGCCGGAGCGGCAGGCATTGCCATTATCAAACTGCTCATAAGCATGGGAGCAAAACATGTGATTATGACGGATAGGGAAGGTGCTATTTATAAGGGAAGAGAGAACTTAAATCCCATTAAGATGGAAATGGCAGAGGTTACCAATCTCTCCATGGAAAAGGGAAGTCTTTCTGATGTTATCAAAAATGCGGATGTCTTTATCGGTGTTTCCGCACCCGGCACACTGACCAAAGATATGGTAAAGAGCATGGCGGAGAAGCCCATTATCTTTGCCTGTGCGAATCCAATCCCGGAAATATTCCCGGAGGATGCGAAGGAGGCAGGGGCTGCGGTAGTATCTACGGGGCGGTCGGATTTTCCCAACCAGATTAATAATGTACTATGCTTCCCCGGCATCTTTAGAGGTGCTCTGGATGTGCGGGCAAAAGGATATCAATGATGAAATGAAGGTTGCCGCAGCCCTATGCCATAGCAGAACTGGTGAGCGATCAGGAACTTAATGCAGAGTATATTCTGCCGGGATACTTTTGATGAAAAGAGTCAAGGACGCAGTAGCTAAAAGCCGTTTCGGAAGCGGCAAAGAAAAGCGGCGTTGCCAGAGTGTAATTCCTAACTGCAAAATTAAACGGTAAAAGCTTATTGTAAAACAAGCTGTAATTTTGGATTGCTATAGGGTGAACAGTATAGTCAGAAGGGCTGTAAAGAATAAAATAGTTATATTTGTATATAACCAAGTTATTCGCTTGCTTTTTCAGCCCTTACTCCTATAACCGAAAATATATTTTTATAAACTAAGCTCAAAAATTCTTTTTCCATTTCGCATAAAGTCAATAAGGTTAATATGCTCAATACTGTTTCTCTGTTGCAGAATAGAGTCTGCAGTAACAACATATTTTTGGATAATTGTCCTTAATGGATTCAAGTGGTCTGTACTCACGATCTTCAGTATCCTTTGATAATGCAATGGTATATGCAACTTGTATGTAGGGAGTAACGCATCTCGTTATTTCTTAATATGAAATCACATTCCAGCTTCCCTATTCTCCCAACTGCTACGGAATAGTCATGAGATTTTGCATATATATAGGTGATATTTTTCAAGAACAGATACCAAAAGTTAATTCTGTTGTCCGTGTTCTGAGCAAAATAAAAAGCAGTATCTGCTAAATAGTATTTTTCTCCACTTAAGGATTTTTAGACTTCATATCAAACCTGGGGCATTCGCAAAGAATTTTTTTGCATCCAACAAGGCTTTTAACATATCTTGCAATCGTGGCTTCGCTTATGGCTGTTCCATTTTGTTCAATGGCTTTTTTTAAGCTTTTTTTAGACTGGTTGTTGCGGCAAAGTTGTTGATGATGTATTTTTGGACTGTTTCAAATGTAGTTTTATTACGGATTTTTAGCCTTCTTCTAATATCTTTTTCAAAGATTTCCTCGATAACGCTTTTGAACATATCTACGCTTTGCGGCAATATTTTCCAGTTGTATTGTTCTGGGAAAACCGCCTTCAAGAATATAGTTTTGTAATTCTTCTTGTCTGTCGGAAGCAATTTTTTTTCCATAGAATTTTTTAATGCCTTCGTATTCTTCAAACGAAAGTGGGAACATCTCAAATTCAATATATCTTCCGGTCAGTTTTGTCATCAACTCTCCGCTTAGGAGATACGAATTTGAACCGGTAATAAAAATTGACCATTCATTAGACCCTACGAAAGCTGTTAAGAATTAGTTCAAAGTCCTTTACATTTTGAATCTCATCAATAAAAAGATATTTTGTTCCACGCACTTTCGGAACTGATTCCAATAGCTGTTCCAATTGTTCCGGATTTGTAATTTTATGATAGTCCTTACTGTCCAAGTCGAAGAAATAAATATGATTACTAGGAATTCCGGACGATTTTAATTCGTTGGCAATTGTTTCCATAAGACAGGATTTACCACATCTTCGCACACCGGTGATTACTTTAATAATATCGGTTTCGTGATAAAAAGTCACGAATCTTCTTAAGGTAGTTTTTCACGAGGATACTAAGTCATATTATTCTTCCTTTCTAACTTATTAGTTCATAGTATATAATAGCAAAATACAGTACGAAATATTAAAATTAACGTTGGCAGTTTTGTAAAAATGCAAAAACGCTAACGTTAAATCCATAAAATCATTATATCAGAATATTCTGCACCGGCATGTGTTATAGTAAAACAATTATAAGAAAGGAAAAATATGACTACCGAAGAAAAATTAAAGAAGTATCAGGACTGGCTGTTTAAATGTTCCGCCCTATCACATAGCCTTTAAATATCATTGACATCGATAAGCAGACTGTGGCGCCTACGGCAGGAGCCAGCTATAGAGATGAGCGTTCCGCCTTTTTGGCAGGGGAGCTTTTTCAGTTTAGAGACAGATCCGGAAATGGTAGAATTACTCAAGGATTTAAAGGATGATCCCAAGGTGGATGCGGAAAATAAGCTGGCCATTCAGCTTTATTACAAGCAGGCCTTGGATACCCTTTGCATTCCCAAGGGGGAGTTTGTAGCTTTTAAAAAGCTTTGTGATGAGTCCTTTGATGCCTGGATTTTAGCAAAGTCCAAGGTGGATTATTCTCTCTTTGCCCCTTATCTGAAAAAGGTAATTGAGAGTCAGAAGAAGCTTTACGGCTATCGAAAGAGTGAAAAGAGTATTTATAACCAGATGCTGGACGATTTTGAGCCGGGGATGGACGAGGAAAAATATGATGCCTTCTTTGCCGCTTTAAAGGAAAGACTGGTACCCCTCATTCAGAAGGTCACAAAGGCGAAGCAGCTTCGGGAGGATTTTCTTAAGCAGAGCTTCCCTGTGGAAGAGCAGAAGAAGTTTATGGAAGGCCTTTTAGAGTACCTGCATTTTGATTCTTCCTGGGGCTATCAAAATGAATCCGAGCATCCCTTCACTTCCTGGACCTGTGAAAATGATTGCCGTACCACTACGAAATACCTGGAGAACAATGTGATTTCTGCCATTTTATCTACAGTACATGAGGTGGGACATGCCTACTATGAGCACAATATCAACCCGAAGTATGACGGTATGATTTTATCCGAGGGAGTGTCTTCCGGTATGCATGAGTCCCAGTCTCGCCTTTGCGAAAATTATCTGGGAAGAACCATGGTCTTTTGGAAATACCATTATCCCAAGCTGCAAAAGCATTTTTCCAAAGCAACTGGGAGAGGTGTCTTTAGAAGAATTTTATCAGGCAATCAATGTGTCCAAGCCTTCCTTTATCCGTACGGAAGCGGATGAATTGACCTATCCGTTGCATGTCCTTATTCGTTATGAAATCGAGAAGGGCTTGTTTAACGGAAGCATTTCTACAGAGGGACTGGATAAAACCTGGAGTGCAAAGTACAAGGAGTATTTGGGCGTGGATGTGCCAAACGATAAAGTGGGCATCTTACAGGATGTGCACTGGTCGGACGGAAGCTTCGGCTACTTCCCCACCTATGCCTTGGGAACAGCCTTTGCGGCCCAGTATATGCAGGCCATGCGGAAGGACCTGGATGTAGAAAAGCTTTTGGAAGAAAACCGTTTTGATGAAATCATGAACTGGCTTAAGGAGCACATCCATACCTACGGTTTCCGCTATGAGGCACCGGAGCTTATGAAAATGGTGACAGGGGAGGAGTTCAATGTAAACTATTTCTTGGATTACATTGAGGAGAAATATACGAAGCTTTATCAGCTATAATAAATATATTTCCTGCAGTACAGGTCTGAAACTGGGGCACGCTCTGAAGAAATACACAATACTAAAAATATAGGGCAAATTATTTTTAAAAATAATATTGTTAATTTATTGACATTCTCGAGAATGGGGTGTAGCATGTGGGTATGTAAAAGTTGACAGCTCTAAAAAGGAGGCAGGAGATGAGATTTACATTACCAAGAGACATTTATCACGGAGAAAATGCATTAGAGGCATTAAAGACCTTTGAAGGAAAGAAGGCTTTTGTCTGCGTGGGTGGTGGCTCCATGAAGCGTTTTCGGCTTTTTGGACAGAGTGGTACAGTATTTGCAGGAAGCCGGCATGGAGGTAAAAGCTGAGGGTATTGAGTCCGACCCTTCCGTAGATACTGTAATGAAGGGCGCCAAGGAAATGCTGGACTTCGGACCGGATTGGATTGTGGCAATCGGCGGAGGATCTCCCATTGATGCGGCGAAGGCAATGTGGATTAAGTACGAGTATCCGGACTGCACCTTTGAGGATATGTGTAAGGTCTTCGGTATTCCAACTTTTGAGAAAGAAGGCAAAGTTCTGTGCCATTTCCTCCACTTCCGGAACCGCTACCGAGGTAACTGCATTTTCCATTATTACTGACTATGAAAAAGGAATCAAATACCCCATTGCGGACTTTGAAATCACTCCCGATGTAGCTATCGTTGACCCGGCTCTGGCACAGACTATGCCGAAGAAGCTGGTGGCGCATACCGGAATGGATGCTTTAACCCATGCTATTGAGGCTTATGTTTCCACCGCAAACTGCGAATACACTGATCCTTTGGCTCTGCATGCCATTGAAATGATTCGGGACGATTTGGTAGATTCTTATAATGAAAATAAAGAGGCCAGAAATTCCATGCATAACGCCCAGTGCCTTGCCGGAATGGCATTTTCCAATGCACTTCTTGGAATTGTTCACTCCATGACCCATAAGACCGGTGCAGTATTCGGAGATTTAGGGGCGCACATCATTCACGGTGCGGCAAATGCCATGTACCTTCCAAAGGTTATTGCCTTCAATGCAAAGGACGAAACCGCAAAGAAGCGCTATGCAAAGATTGCGGACATTATCGGTCTTTCCGGAAATAACGACGATGATAAAGTAAAGGCATTGATTAGCTATGTTAGAGGCTTAAACGACAAGCTGAATATTCCTCATTGCATCAAGAACTACGGCGCAGATTCTTATCCTACAGAGCAGGGATTTGTACCGGAGAACATTTTCTTAGAGAGACTTCATGACATTGCGGTAAATGCGATTGCGGATGCTTGCACAGGTTCCAATCCCCGTCAGCCAAGTGTAGAGGAGATGGAGAAGCTCTTAAAGTGTTGCTACTATGATACAGAGGTAGATTTTTTTAAGCGGAAAATGTTATAGAAGAAAAATATTATAAATGGAACTCCTATAAAATCGGAGGATTTTATTTCTGGAGACTTTCAGTATTTAAAATTTATATAGAATATCGAAAAAGAAAAAGAGTTTGCAAAAACCGTTGTTTCGCAAGTAAAATTGGGAGAACAACGGTTTTTGTGGAAGAGATAAAGGGCGGCTGCCCTTGAATGACTAGGAGGATATCGTGGCACGCTTTATTGTTTTTTTGATGTGGAGACACCGAATCGGAAGAACAACCGTATAAGTGCCATTGGCATTACCGTGGTGGAAGAAGGAAAAATCAGCAAGGAATTTTATTCCTTGTGAATCCTGAGGCGGACTTTGACTATTTTCAATGTAAAGCTTACCGGAATCAGTAAGTACCAGTGTCAAGGATGCGCCCACCTTTTCCGGAATTATGGCAGCAGATTGAGCCACTTTTTTTCCGACGGAATGCTGGTGGCACATAATGCTTCTTTTGATATGAATGTGCTGAAAAATTGTCTTTTGGACTATGAGATTGATTGGAAGCCCTATGCCCGCTACCTTTGCACGGTGAAAATTGGAAGAAGCCTCTTTCCCGATAGGAGCCATAAGTTAAATATGGTTTGCGAGCATTTCGGGATTTTTCTCAATCACCATAGGGCGGACAGTGATAGCCATGCCTGTGCGGAGATTTTGCTTCGTTATCTGGAAGCAGGGGCAGAAGTGAAGGACTTTATAAGGACTTGCTCGTTTAAGAAATAAGGAATGGAGTATTGCGTAAGTGTTGAGCAAAGTATTGGGTAAAGTATTAAATCAAGCATATTAGAGATTTTGCAGGGAAGATATTATGAAGGACATTATCAAAGACGTTAGTAAAGACGTTACTAAAGACGTAATCAAAGACATTATCATTAAAGAAGCTCTGCCGGAGGACGCGGAGGCAAGAATAGCCTATGCAAGGCAGGTAGGTTCTGAAACGGACAATTTATCCTTTGGAAAGGAAGGATTTCCAATTTCCATAGAGGAAGAGCAGGAGGAAATTCGGAACTTTTCCAAGGATCCGAAATCGGTATGTTATTTCGCTTGGAAGAATGGAAAGCTTGTAGGTAGCGGAGAATTAAGGGCTTTTTCCAAGGAGAATGAGTCATAGGGCAGAGCTGGGACTTACCGTGGTAAAGGCGGAGTGGAATAGCGGTATTGGAACCAAACTGATGCAAAAGCTTATAGACTATGCCAGGGGAAAATGCCGTGGAACTCATTAATCTGGAAGTGCGAGGGGACAACAGCCGCGCCATTCATTTGTATGAAAAATTCGGTTTTAAAAAAAGTGGGAACTTTACCGGCATATTTTTAAGATTGGGAAGAATATATCGACTTTGATAGTATGGTATTGATTTAAGATAGAGACATTAAGATACTGAAAGGAAGATGTCGAAGCAGATATTTTCAATATCTGCTTCGACATATGCTAAATATTTTCTTTACTTACAGCGAAAAATTAATTTACTTTTATGCTTGTTTTATATATTATATACAGCAAGAAAGTAAAAAAGGCGGTGATTGTATGACGGATTCTCAGAAAATTCTGGAACTTGCAAAACAGAATAATGCTGTTCTTACAACGGCTATGGTTGTTCATGCGGGATTTTCCAGAGGGAGTCTTCAGCATCTTGTAAAAAGGAGATTTAGAACGTTCCGGAAGAGGAGTCTATATTACCGGAAGCGTGGGATGATGAATTTGTTAATTTGCAAACTCGCTATAAAAGGGGAATTTATGCCTTGGAAACGGCTCTTTTTCTCTGTGACTTGACGGATAGAACTCCTCTTAAGTTTCAAATGTTTTTTCCCGCTACTTATAATTTATCTAATCCTAAAAAGGATGGCATTTTAGCTAAGGGGGCAAAGGAGCCATTTTATAGCCTGGGGTCTACAGAACTTACTAGTCCGGCGGGAAACCTCGTGAAGGCTTATTCTGCGGAACGTACACTGTGTGATATTTTGAAAACAAGAAATCGCGTGGATGTACAAGTAGTAGAGGCCTTTAAACGATATATTTTGCGAAAAGACAAGAACATCCCTCTTCTTTCAAATTATGCTAAAGACCTTCATGTAGAGGAGAAGCTTAGACCGTATCTTGAGGTACTTCTATGAAAATCCGGTGGGAGAATTATCAAAAAGACTTTTGATTATGCTAAAGGCATTGAGTTTGAAGAATGTTGTAATGCAATTAGTACTTTGTTGGAAAGTTTATAATAGACAGTTCTGAGATTTTTATGACTATGAATTTTAGAAAGAAGTCTTATTTTTGTAGTGCTCTAAAGAACCTATGGAGAAAAACATGAGAACAGAACATATTGTCATAGAAGACTATACTCCGGAGTGGAAGACGGAGTTTCAAAAATCGTTGCTTCTCTTGAAATGAAATCTTGGCTAAAAGCCTTAGTATTGAACATGTTGGAAGTACCTCGGTGGAAAATTTAGTGGCAAAGCCAATTATTGATATGGATATCGTGATTCCGGATATGTCGGTCTTTCCTGAAATGAAAAGCCTGTTGGAAAAGCAAGGATACCGGCATGAAGGGAATCTTGGAATAGAGGAAGGAAGCATTTTTCCCATGAAGAGAAACCGGAGCTCATGGTACATCATTTGTATGTTTGTCCTTCAGATTCTAAAGAACTGAAGAGGCACATTGCTTTTTCGAGATTATCTCCGTATTCATCCTCATTTGGCGGAGGAGTATGCAGAAGTGAAAAGGAAGTACTGGCTGTATCCGAAAGATATAGACAAATATTTGGAGTACAAAGGAAAATTTATTGAAAGCGTTTATCTCCTATATGAAACCATTGGTCTTGAGGGAAAGTAGAAATGTCTGTAAGCAGTTTTATTCATGTAAACAAAGCGGAAAATAAGGATTTTGATTTTAGAAAAATTCAATAGGGAAATGGAAAAGAAGTATCATGGGACAGAGATAGAGCAGAGTAACAGTGCGTCATTTTCCTATGACCTTTGTTGGGAAAAATTATTCGAGACTTATCAATTTACACTACGAATGGATAAAAAAAGAACCACCTTTTGCCATAGAGTATTTTAATTCCGAGAATAGAATGAAGGATTATGCAAGCTTTTATTGTATGGCTCGACCTGTTTTTGGATCGAGAACAGGAATTGATTTTATGTGATGAAAATAATGAGGACACACTGATGCTTTTCTGCGAATACTCCGTGGAAGATATTGAGGAGTGGTTAGGAAAAAGTAGGGATATAAGTATGGGAGACAGAGATGGATTTTTACGCAGGATAGGAAAAGTAATATTCTTTTTCGGTTTGCATGATAGCAGGATAAAGAAGATTCATTTTTCAAAACGGTGTTTTAACCTTAGAACCGCATAAACTCTTTTCAATATACGAAAGGTGAAGAAAAACTATATTCCGGAAAACTTGTGTTTTTGATACAGATTTAGAGGAATGTAATATTTTGATATTTGATAGGACTGTATATGAGGGGAATTTTCCGGAAAAGCCATCGGATTAAAAAGAATATATGAAAGAATATGCCCATGCAGAATTTGAAATCTTAACAGAAGGATACTTCGACTATAGTACAACATATACAGGCTGGCTTTTGGGAGAAAGGAAAAGAACCTGTATCGGCTATCCTGTATATTTGGAATTCAGGGATATGGTTTATAGAATTGATTGCTAAATTGGAACGTGTGAGGATGGGATAATACGGTGAATGAGAAAAATAATGAGATAATTTTTATTTGAAACAAATGATCAAGAAGTTAGTTGTCAGTTTCTGGAAAATGAGACAGTATGGCTGAGTTCTAATCAAATGGCATTACTTCTTTGATAGAGATGAAAAACGGTTCGTAAACATGTTAATAATGTTTTTAAGGAAAATGAATTAGACAAAGAAAAAAACACGCAAAAATGCGTGTTGATGGATGTAAGCGATTGCAGCATCCATTTTTTTGGGAATTTCTAGGGAGAAATGACGCATTATTCCGGAATGAAGAAAAGGTAATTAGCGATGGAGCTTTTAGTGGCAATCACACTTATGATTGCAGAGTTTAAGCCGGAGGAAAAAGACATAATGACTACTTTGGTTATGAATCTATTGAAGATGTAGATAACTTTGAATTCATAGGAGGTAACGATGAACAAGATTACTTGTATTTGTTTAGGTGTGAAAGATATGGAAAGGTCAATAAAGTTTTATAGAGATGGTTTTAGGATATAAGACTGATTGCAGAGAAAATAATCCGTCAGTATGCTTTTTGATACTCCGGGAACAAAAGTTTGAACTATTTCTTTGGAACAATTAGCAAAAGATATTGATGAAAATAATCCACCAAAAAGGGAATGGATTTTCAGGAATTACATTAGCCTACAATGTTGAACATAAAGAAGATGTAGAGACTGTAATTGCATTAGTAAGAAAAAGCAGGTGGAAAAATTGTAAAGAGCCACAGGAAGTTTTTGGGGTGGATATCACGCATATTTTTTTCGGATTTAGATGGATACTATTGGGAAGTTTCATGGAATCGAATTTTCAATTTGATGAAAAATGGATTGCTGAAATTTTGAGGATAAATAGGAAAGAGTATGCCATAAAGTAAGGAATATTTGATTTTGAAGGAGGTAATCATAGTGAATGAATTTAATGAATTTGTTCGTGAGATTTTTTTCCGCAGCAGGTGATATTGTCATAAGATCCATGATGGGCGGATACCTATATATTTTAACGGTAAGCTGGTAGGTGACATTTGCGATAATGAACTATTTTTAAAGAGAACGCCGACATCGGACAAACTTCTTGCAGACTCAGAATTGCGTTATCCGTATGAGGGTTCAAAGACATTGATGTATGCATTCGACAGATTTGAGGATATGGATTTGATTACTGAACTACTGAAAGGTATGTATGCGGAACTGCCAGAAAAGAAATCCAAGAAAAGCTAAATGAGACAAACAAGCTTCAGTTTGTTGAACTTAGCAAAGGTATAAGTTTCTATGAGATGAAACCTATAAAACTTGTACAGATATTGTAGGGTAGGAAAAGAACTCTTCCTCTATACTAAAAATAAACCGAAAGAATTAGACTAACTATTAAAAGTCAATTGGAAAATAAGATTTTTTGAATAAGGCATCATCAGATGTTTTAGATAGCCCGGAGGCAGGTTTAAGCCTCAATCAGTACCTTGAAAATCGCATGACAAATAGAGCATCTAAATAGGTGCTCTCAGAAAAGGATGTGAAGTTAATGAATTATCTTCGGTAGGCTTCGCCTGTAAGTTCCATTTGGTATATGGTACGCACCAGTTTTTTCGTTGCATGACCGATAGCAACATTATAGTGCTTGCCTTCACCTATCTTCTTTGAGAGGTAAGCTCCGAAATTCTCATCCCACTTGCAGACAAATTTCGCGGCATTGAACAAAGCATATCTTAGATAACGAGAACCTCGTTTCTCCATATGAGAATAGCTAGAATCCAGTTGACCTGACTGGTAGGTAGAAGGTGACAATCCTGCAAATGCCAGTATCTGATCAGCGTAGTTGAATCGAGTGAAGTCACCAATCTCTGCAAGGATCATAGCTCCCATACGATAGCTAATCCCGGGGATTGTCATAATCGGAGAGTTACAAGTGTCCATGATGGATTTGATGGAATCTTCAATTTCATCAATCTCTTCCGTCATCACCTCAATTAAATGGATGGTGTGCTTTAGTTCCATTGATTTTGCTGGTATCACAGAGCCGATAGAGTCTCTGGCGGTGTTTCTTAAAGTAATCGCCATATCTCGTCCGTAATGGCCTTTAGAGGCTGTTTCTAGGAGATTTTTGAGATGGGTAAGATGACATTCGGTAATGTAAGAGGCTCCGGGGAGTTGGGACAGCAAGGCATACATCGAAGCCATATGAAGGCTGGGAACGAGTTTTTCCAGTTCCGGAAAAAGGATGTTTACAAGACGAGCTACGGAAGATTTGAGTTTTGCTCGTTCCTGAACCTTGTCGAAACGATAACGAGTTAATGACTTAAGTTCTTCGCTATGATATGATGTGTCTGAGTAGGGCTTGAGAGTTTTATTAGTCATTAACATCATAGCAATCGAACGGGCGTCGACTTTATCCGTTTTTGTCTTTCTAAGGCTTAGACCTTTTCTGTAAAGATTTGTATGTAACGGGTTGATAACACAGGTGGGTAGACCTTTATCAATGAGCGATCCGAGAAGATTGAGTGAGTAGTGACCGGTAGCTTCAAGACCTACTTTTATTTTGGTCTTATCATCAGTCACAGTGAATATCTTCTCATACAACTCATCAAAACCTGCTTTGTTATTCGGGATAGTGAATACCGGATAGAGTTTATCGGCTTCCGATTCTAGGATGCAGCAATCATGTTTATCCTTTGCAACATCGATACCAACATAGATCATACACATGATCCTCCTTAAAAGTATTTGACGCTGTATTGGATCCACAGGGCTCTCTGCCGATGTAACCTCGTTCTACATAAACCGTCATGCGGTATCTAACTGATTAACATTTTGACAAAGAGGCTGTGGTTGGAGCCTTTCCGTAACCGTCTATGCGGTAGGAGGTGATGACCAATCCACAGCATCTTCAACAGCATACCCTATACCTTAGAACAGGTAAAGAATGGGTATGACTATATAATACGAGGAGGAAATCAAAAATGAATATTATCAAGTCGTTTAACAACACAATTGATTATCTTGAAACAGTTCTTAATGATGAGATCAATGAAAAGAAAGTAACTCAGTTATCTGGATACTCTTTATTCTATGTTCAGCCGATTGTTCTCTATTCTAACCGAAACAACGCTATCAGAATATATAAGAAGCAGAAAATTGACGGAAGCTGCCGTTATATTAAGAGATACGGACGAAAAGATTATTGATGTTGCCTTAAAATTCGGATATGAGTCATCGGATTCATTTGAACTGCATTTAAGAATTTTCATGGATTTACTCCTTCTGAGGTAAGAAATGGAAAACCATTCAAATTAGTATCACGAGTGCAATTAGCATTAAGTGTAAGAGGAGGAAGAAGCATGAACATTACAATTCAAAAAGAAACAAGCATTTACAGTTGCAGGGTAAATGAACAAAGCATCAATTCATTATTATGTCCGAGTGTATGGAATAAGCTATATGAAAAATATAGCCACGATGAACTTGCAAGTTTGGGAAGCGGTCAAAGTATGGGCGTTTGCCATGATGTGGAAAATCCAAGCACAATAAATTATATGGCTGGTTATATTGTTAATGATGTAGACAAAGCAAGAAGCATGGGCTTAGATGTTTTGGAAGTGGAAGAAGCAGAGTATGCAGTTGTAGAATTAGGAGGAAGTGTTCGGATTGCATTCATAATGGATGGAAATATGCGATGAAGTCTTTTTCCCTGAGCATGGCTATGTTCATTCAGGAAAACCTGACTTTGAATATTACTATGAAGGTGATATGCACAGCAAAGACTACAAAATGGAACTTTGGATTCCGATAACTAAAGCTTAAAAAACAGGTTTGTAAAGATAAAAGAGATTACATTTCAAGAGGATTGGGGAGATAGAAGAAGTATGCTGAACATCAGCCAACTGTCTACAAAGTATAGAATTAAAAAAATGGAGGAAGAAGGCTTGAACCAATAAAAACGAGCCTTTAAGTGAAGCGGTTAAGGGTGAATTTTCTATTGATGATGCATCAGAGTTTATGGCATACACCGAAAAGACAAAGATTAAAGATATAGTTTCTGCACTCGATCATTTTGATATGAAAAAGGCATTGGAAAAATTCAGTATGGAAGAATGCAAAACTGCCGATTTGTATCCGAATATTTGGGATGATGAGGAAGAAATCGATGAAATAAAAGAAGAAATTATGGATTGTTTTCAAGGCATGAAAGTATTTTATCATCATATTCTGGAAGCAAATGGAAATATACTGATTACGATTTGCTGAAATAGCATTATTCTGGAAGACATAGTTTGATTATTTTGAGGTGACATCAACATGCTGTTAGATAGTGAAAGATATGAAGCGGTTATTGCTTATGGCAAGGAGGCTATCAATCAACTCGATGATAACAAAATAGAAGCGGGCTTCTCCATTGCAGAACAAGGATGGGAAGCATTTCCCGATTCGGGAGCAAAATGGAATCAAGCTTATAACTATGCCAAAACATTCTTTTTATGTGCTCTAAAATATAATAATCTCCCCATTGCAAAACGATGGTTAGACAGAATGGTAGAGAACAATAATACTCTACATTTGTTTGAGTCTGAAATAGAACATATGCAAGCAAAATATGAATTTGAAACCGGAAACGAGGAGGAAGCTTTTTCAACTATGGAAGAACCTTGTAAAACAAAAAGGGGTTGGCTATAGATATTTTGAATACGATGATCCGAAGTATAAAGAGTTTTATAACACAAGAAAAGTAAATGTATGAGTTGTTCTATAGTTTATTCGTAAGGGCTAGCAAAATATCAAAAAGAATAGAATAAGTAAGGTATCGAAAAAGGAGGTCTCCTTAAATGGATATAAAAGCGGAATTTTTAAGAATTATGGCTGAACAAACAGAAATAGCCCTGGCAACATCTGTAAATAATGTTCCTAATGTAAGAATAGTAAATTTTTATTTTGAGCCGGCTGAAAATATACTTTACTTTTTCGTCTTTTCAAAGGAATGATAAAGTGAAAGAAATAAACGCAAATCCAAACGTGGCATTTACCACCATTCCTCACGGAGGAAATGAGCATGTCAAAGCTAAGGGGATAGTGCAAAAAAGTTCCAAGACGATTTTTGATCTTGCCGAGCAATTTATTGCTAAAATTCCGGGCTACAAAGACACGATAGAATATGCAGGAGAATCGTTGATTTTTATTTGAAATCAGATTTGATACAGCTGTAGTTACCAAGGATTTACACAGCATTAAAACGTTAAAGCTATAAATTGCAATCGAATATATTGAAAGCTAAACGAAATATATCGAAAGCCAAAGGAAATGTACGGATTATGATTTGCTGACATAGTGCAAAACAAATTAGAATTTGAGGAACAGAATAATGATGAACATATATCAAGAACTTAATATGGCTAATAGGGATGAAGCAGTGATATTTTTGAAAAGTCTAATATGTGAAAAACCTCAACCATGCCCTATATGTGGTGGAAAAATTAGATTTTCTTCATAAAAAGCGAAGAAAAGCAATTGTGATTGGATTTTGTAAAGAATGCGGAAAAAGGTATGACACTATAAAAAAATACTTGACCGAATAAACGAGTAATAACTTCCAGTTTGCTAGTATGGATAAATTTGAATTTGAGGGGGTGTTTTTGTGTCAACAATTAAAATTGAAAACCCTCACTTTCTCATATTATGGCTATGTAAAACCTGTATTTGAAAATGTATCCTTTTCATTTGATACGAACTGGAAAAACAGGGCTAATAGGAAGAAATGGAATTGGAAAAATCAACATTCTTTAAGCTACTTTTTAAACCAAGAAGTTTATCAAGGCAAAATCAGCAAAAAGTGTTGACTTTATTAAATTTCCACCTAATTTAAGTGATACTTCAAAATTAGGAATTGAGTTATATAAAGAACTCGTCTCAGATGAGGAAGAATGGAAATTATTTAGAGAACTTAATTTGCTAAATATAGATGAGAGCCTTGTTTATAGAGAGTTTGAAACGCTTTTCCAAAGGAGAACAAACAAAAATCCTTTTAGCTATTTTTGTTTACAAGAGAAGATGGTTTTTTTACTTATTGATGAACCAACAAACCATTTTAGATATGGACGGAAGAAAAAAATCGTCAGTGAATATCTGAAAAAGTAAAAAGGTTTTTTTGCTTATATCTCATGATAGAGATTTTTTAGATGGCTGTATCAATCATGTTATTTCTCTTAACAGAAATACTATTGATGTCCAATCAGGAAATTTTACATCCTGGTATGAAAAATAAATTGATGAAAGACCAATTTGAAATTAGTCAAAATGAGAAATTAAGAAAAGATATTAAACGATTAAAAAGAAGCTGCAAGACAGAGTCATATTTGGTCTGATAAAATTGAAAAATACTAAAAACGCTGTGAAAGTATCAGGTGTAAAACCGGACAAGGGACATATAGGTCATCAGTCAGCTAAGATGATGAAAAAAATCTAAGAATTTGGAGCATAGACAAAATAAGGCAATAGAAGAAAAACAGAATTTACTAAAAGATATTGAAATAAAGGAAAGTCTATTATTGCATACCTTAGATTATCACAAAAATCCTCTAATATCGGTTAGAAATTTATCATTATGCTATGGAGAAAGGCAGATATTAAGCGATGTAAGTTTTGATATAAAAGCAAGGGGATATAGTGGCTATATATGGGGGAATGGTAGTGGAAAATCAAGTTTGATTAAAATTTTATTAGGGTTAAATCATGAGTATTCAGGTGATGTAAAAATTAGTAGTAATTTAAAAATATCATATATTCCTCAAGATTCCTCCAATTTAACAGGTAGCCTAAATGAGTATAAAAAAAGCCAAGGTGTTGATGAAACATTGTGCAAAAACAATTCTTAGAAAATTAGATTTTGCAAGAGAATTATTTGAAACAGATATGAAGAACTATAGCGATGGACAAAAAGAAAGTTTTTAATTGCTGTAAGCTTATCAAAAGCCGGCTCACATATTTGTTTGGGACGAACCGTTAAATTATATAGATGTAATATCAAGAATACAGATTGAGGAAATTATAAAAGAAGCAAATCCTACACTCCTATTTGTGGAACACGATAAGAGGTTTGTAGAAGATATAGCGAATAAAATAGTACGACTATAAACTAAATAACAACTTTCGGTTTGTAAGGGAGAGCAAAATGTTAAAGATAAAAGATTTTATATTTCAAGACGATTGGGGAGATAGAAGAAGCTGCCTCATGTTCTTTAAAGAAGACCGGGAGGAAAGCGCCTCATGGGCTGTAGACATTGGGTTTAAGCCCGGGGATTTCGAGGGAAATGAGATTTCTCCTTCCATATGTATTAATCCGATAGATACGGATAAGAGTACAGTAAAGGAACTGGTGGGGACTACATTTTCAGTAAAGACAGTTGAGGAAAGCGAAGAGCGTGAAGATTCCTTTTATATTTATGAAAATGAACCGCTAATTGAATACAGGATAGAAGTCTTAGATATAGTAGAGGCAAAAGCCCATATAAAATGCAATGGGGTGCTTATTCTGGACGGCTATGCGGAACCATGGATAGAAGAAAGATTCGAAATAGACAGTTGGATTCCGGTAATAGAATCCGTGCAGGATTGGGATAAGCTGTCCTTATGATGGAAGAAGCTATTCAGCGCTTAGCCGCTTTGAAAAAGATTCCAGCGTATATGTCAGAAAATCCGTGGGCAATGCTTTTCGAGATGTCAGTAAGAAATTTTCGGATTTTATTCAAAAATACTTTATTTTCACCAGATAGTTGCATATAATGAGACTATGAGGTGAAAATATGATAAAACAACAGCAATGCTCCTAGAGGAGTTAAGTGAATACGGTTCTCCCAAGTCTAAGCTCTCCCGTATGGCTAAGAGTGGTGAGTGCTTCCCCATAACGAAAGGAATATATGAGATGAATCCACACACTCCGGCTTACTTACTTGCCGGCAGTATTTACAGACCTTCCCATATATCTTTTGAATATGCCTTGAGTTCTATGGGCTGATTCCGGAAGCAGTATATACAGTTACTTCCGCCACATTTGAAAAGAAAAAAAGAAAAAGAAGTTTGAAACAGCTTTTGGAACTTTCAGTTATCGTGATGTGCCTTCCAAGGCATTTCCTCTTGGTATTCGTTTAATTCAAGAGGGAGAATATTTTTATAGGATTGCCGAGCCGGAAAAGGCTTTATGTGATCAACTTTATACCATTGCACCGGTGGGAAATACCAAGGAGCTTTTTCGGCTTTTTAACAGAAAGTTTACGTATTGAAGAATCAGAACTGAAAAAGCTGGATGCCTCTAAGGTATGTGCGTATAGTGCAGCGTATCATACCACCAATATTAAAAAGTTGTACTCCCTTCTGAGGAGGATTTAATATGAACACAGTAATTGAAGAGATGCTGAAAAAGCTATCAGGTGGATAATATATATGACAGAAAAAATGCCATGAAAGAAATTATGCAGGAAATTGTACTTTTGTGGCTTATCCCGTGCTGGATTTTTTTAAGGAAGCTGCATTTTATGGTGGGACTGCTTTAAGAATCTTTTTATGGACTTGACCGTTTTTTTCGGAGGATTTGGATTTTTCTTTTGGAGCAAATAAATTTAGATTTTTGATTTATGCTCCTATTTTCCGGTGTTGGAAAAAGAAGTGAAGGCCTTTTGGCTTGAATGTGGAAATCCAGGAAAAGCAAAAAAACGAAAGATAGTAACATTCGATCCGCTTTTTAAAGGGGGAAACACAAAAAGAACATCTTTTGCTGTTTTATGCAGATGAAAGAGTTGTGGAAGCGTGGCTAAAAATGAAGTGGTTAAAATAAAATTTGAGGTAGATACCAATCCACCCTGCATTCGCTACCTATGAACACAAATATCGCTTGCTACCTGTGCCTTATGAAATCCGCTTGTATGACATGCCTTCTTTGTTTGCCGGGAAAAATCCACGCAGTAATCTGCCGTGGGTGGCAGAGTCGCATTAAGGGTAGAGATTTGTACGATTATATTTTTTTATCTTTCCAAAGCTGTGACCGTCAATCAAAAAGCATCTTAGAGCACGATTAATCGACAGCGGATATATTTCTGAAAATCAAGAATGTACATTAGAAGAGATTAAAACGATGCTAAAGAATCGTTTTGACAGTATTGACTTTTTGCAAGCCAGAAAGGATGTTGAGCCATTTATTCGCGATACTTCCGTTTTGGATATTTGGAGTTCAGAATTTTTTAAGCAGATTACGGAAGGATTGAAAGTACTATAAGGCTATGTCAACTTCACTTTATGGCTAAGTCTGTTTTTTTGATTAAGAAAAGGAATTGATTACTAAATATAAAAATGAGGTGAGAAAAGGAAATGGAGTTAAATAAAAACAATGTTATTGAAAATGCTTATGATAAACTCTTTTTACAGAAAAAAAGCAGACAAAGGATATACAAATATATTGCTTAAACAATGATACAGGAACGGGTGAAATGCGCTGCTATAATCTTTTGGAAGGAATTCAACTTTCTTACAATACTTTGAATATGCAAACTACTTATCAAAAATAGAGCCTAAGGAGGGTATGTTACAGATTGATCATTGTTTAGAAGGTTGTTATGAATTTATTTTTAGAAAATAACGAGCATGCCTTTTTAGGGAGAGGAGATTTAAGCATTGTTGATCTTGGCAAAGCTTCATTTAAAAAGTCGTGTATCCCTATGAAGAAATATGTTGGACTTTCACTTTTTATTGATATAAATGTGGCTCAAAATCAATTGATCAATATTTTTCCGTATGGAAATATTGATTTGCATAAATTACGAGACAGATTGTGTAAAATGGAGTATCTTTGATTATACGTTCTCGTGATGGAATAAATCATATTATCAACGAATTGTATGAGGTAGATGAAAGAGTAAAAGCTTCCATACTCTATTATAAAAACGATAGAGTTACTTTTTGTTTTTAAGCTTGATAGAGTCAAAAGATACAGAACAGTTTTCATCATTTTTCTGACTGGGTATACAGAGCAACGCAAGAGTGTTATAAAATGATTATAGAAAATCCTTTTGAATGGCTGAAGATAAGAGATTTAGCGAAAAAGTTTGCGGTTTCCGAATCAAGTCTTAAAAATTGCTTTCAATGTATTTCGGGGCAATCGATAGGTGCTTTTATGAGGACAAACAGAATAAAAGAAGCAGCGATTCTTTTGCATAAAAAACCATACTTAAGTATAGGGGAACTTGCCGAGATGACCGGTTATGAAAATCAAAGCAAGTTTTCAAAGGCGTTTAAAAGTATTATGGGTAAAACGCCAAGTGAATTTAAGTGAGAGCAATTTGTCTTTTTGGAGTAAAAAAATACCCAATTGGTTATAGAGCACTTCTAACATTGCAGGCATACTTAACATAGATGGTGATATAGGGCACTGGTACACCAGTGCCTTAATTTTTTTCATCAGGGTTAGTTGAAGCTAATAAAGAACTGGAATTTAGGAGGGAAGTTTATTATGAAGTTAAAAGACATTATTCAAATCACTGTATTTACAGTTATTGCTTTTGTTTTAGGTATGGCTGTATCAATGGGAACAGGAATGTTGGGAACCGTTTCTCTTTATGTTGCAAGTGGCTTTTTCTGCCCTTGTAATTGCTCCACCCTTTGTTGTAATGGCAAAAAGTTAAGAAAAAAACCTTCTGCTTTTTATCTTTTTTTATGTTGTTATCTGTTTTTTTGGTCACTGATGGGATATTGACTGATGCTTATCATAAATTTAGTAGCGGGCATGGTGGCTGAACTTATCATAGGAAATTATGAAAAGTGATAAACGAGTTGCAGTAGCTATTGCAACAGGAATGTTTATCATTTCAATGCATGCTATGACCTTTGTTATAGTTTTAGATCCTGAAAAAAATTAGTGGAAGTATTTACTGTTTTTTTCTCCGGAGCAAGCTCAATATATGTACACATTTTTACACCTAAAGCAATGTTGATTTCGATTGCTATAAATATCGTTTTAGTTATTGTGGCTGGTTTGTTCGGAATGTATATCAATAATAAATTTTTTTGAAAAAAAGAAAAGAGAAAGGGATACTTTGATGCAAAAACACAGTAAAAGAGACTTGCATAGTTAATAGTATAGTTTTGTTTATCCTCATCGTTTCATTTTCCATTACACTTTTTATTACGGATAAACTTGGCTATTATATTATGATGTCCGTTTCATTTATTTTGTTACTAACGCATTCAAAAAGCATTTCTTAGTGTGTCTGTAAAGTACCTGTTTCTTTTTATTGCTTTTGCATTTGTTGGGAGAAACTTCTTATGGACTTGGAGTGGCGTCTTTTTATAGGTTTACTCTTAATTGGGATAAAACTTTTTTCCTATTTTTTTGTTTTAGGTAGGATACTGATTTCTTTATCGCCACTTACGATAATGAGTTCCTTAAGGAAAAATTGGAATTCCAAATGACTTTAACCTTAGTATTGCTACGGGACTTAGATTTATGAGTGAAATGGAAATAAGGATTAAAGAAATACGAAATGGTATGAAAGTAAGGGCTTAAGAATAAGCCTTGTACATCCTGTCCGTTCATTTGAACTTTATCTTATTCCATTGATGTATAAGTGTCTTCATGTAAGCGAAACTTTAACATCTTCCCTTATTTCAAAAAGGTGCAGAGTATAAAATACAAGTTACAATCCAACTAAATATAATATTTTTGACTTGATTTGTTTGGTTGTTGCTTTTTATTTAGTATGGAGATTGTTTTTAGATGTAGAGGATTATAAATGAACATTTTAGAAGTCAAAATCAACAAATTTAAGTATAAAAAAACAGCAAAGAGATTATCTTAAAAAAATTTAAGTTTAAGTGTTGAGCCAGGGTGAATTGATTGTTATAACAGGACTTTCAGGATGTGGAAAAACGACTTTAACAAGAATATTAAATGGTTTAATTCCCAATCACTATGAGGGTGATTTAGACGGAGAAGTAAAATTATTTGATAAAAAAATTTGCTGGACTATGAAAAAGGTGAGCTTGCAAAATATATCGGCAATGTGTTTCAAAAATCCGTCGGATCAGTTTTTTTGCTACCATTGCGGAGGAAGAAGTTGCTTTTGTTGGAGAAAAGTTTAGGAATGCCCCTTGAGGAATTAAAGCAAAAACAAAAAGAAGCCTTTTGAGAAAAATGGGGATTTCTGACTTGATGGATAAAGAAACTTTCAGAACTTTCCGGAGGACAGAAACAAAAAGTGGCGATCGCTTCCACTTTACTATATGATACGAAAATTATTTTCTTTGACGAGCCTTCCTCCAATTTGGATTATCAAGGGATTGCTCAGTTTAGAGATATTGTCCGCACTTTAAAAGAAATGGGAAAGGCGATTATTATTGCGGAACATCGATTGTTTTTTTTGAATGATTTATATGACCGCTTAATCTATATGAAAGACGGGACAATCGAGAGGGTGTTTTCTCAAGGAGAACTCACAGAGGATGACTGTAAAAAATATGGATTGCGAGCAATCAGTTATCAGTCTCTGAAAGCACAAAACTCGGATGAAGAGCAAGAAAAGGTTGCCGAGATCGTAGATTTAAATATTGATATACGAAAACAGGAACTCATAAAGAATCTTTCTTTTGATCTTCATTATGGAGAAATCATGGCAATCATCGGGGAAAATGGAATTGGAAAAACAACGTTAGGAAGAACTTTGGCGGGCTTTAATTAAAAATAAAGGGAAAATAAGCTATGGAAAAACAACGAAAGAAAGATTGAAGCAATCATACTATATGATGCAGGATGTGGATTATCAAATTTTCTTTGATACGGTGGAAAATGAACTGATTCCTAAAAATAAAGTGAAAGATAGTGAATACTTAAAAGAAGTCACTACCTGTGTTCATGCGATTGATTTGTGGGATAAAAAAATGGATCACCCACAAGAGCTTTCCGGTGGGCAAAAGCAAAGGCTTGCACTTGCTACTGCCTTTTTAAGTGAAAGAAAAATCATTATATTGGACGAGCCGACTTCAGGGCTTGATTATAAGAGAATGAAAGAAATAGGAGCTATGATAAGGAAGTATGCCGCTAAGAGACCGGTGATTATTATTACCCATGATTTAGAACTTCTCTTTGAGGTGTGTAATACGGTGCTGATGATTGATGACAAGACTTATAAAAAGATAGCTGTAAAAGGAAATGAAGGTAAAATATCGGATTTCTTATTTGCTCCCATAAGATAAAAATTTTTTTGGTATCAAAGGAGGATTCAGATTATGAATTTAATCAAACAGTATGTAAAAAGAACAGAAGAACACTTACATTCAATCCGTTCTATTGGCAGTTTTAGGCGTGGTATCCGGTCTTGCCGCATATATCGTATTAGCAAAAATGATGGTAGGACTGATTGGAAAAAACACAGAATTCGGATTTTATTTGCAATACGGTCTTATGGTATTAGCCGCAATGGTCTTGAAGGAAATCTTTGCGGCGGCTTCCACTTCCATATCGCATCAGGCAACGTTTTATTCCTTAAAAAAAGATAAGGGAAGAAATTTCTAAAAAAACTGTTTCGGATGCCCCTTGGGAATAGTCATGAATATTTCTTCCGGTAAGCTCAAGAATATTATTGTGGATCAGGTGGATTCCATGGAAACAACCTTAGCACATATTATTCCTGAAATGACTGCCAATATCATCAGCTGATTCTCTTGCTGATTTATATGTTTATTTTGGATTGGAGATTGGCACTTGTTTCCCTGATTCCTCTTGTGATTGGAATGTTCTGTATGAAATCGGTGATGGCATCTTATGGGAAAAAGTATCAGCAATCGGTGGAAATCAATCAAAGAATGAATAATGCAGTAGTGGAATATATCGGTGGAATTGAGGTCATCAAGATGTTCAATCAAAGCGAAACTTCCTATCAGAAATACAGGGAAGCAGTCCATGAAAAATGCGGCATTTTTATTATCATTGGATGAAAGAAACGATGATTGGTGTATCTGCATACAGAAAAATTTCACCCTATGTCCCTTGCTTACAATCCTGCCGTTAGGAGTTTATTTCTATTTAAATGGTTCCTTAACAATAGCGACTTTTATAACTATCATAGTACTTTCTTTTCGGAACGGTGGAAAATATATTGACGGCGACCAATTATATGGATGATCTGTCCAGAATAGGAACGATTACAAAGGAAATCGGATTGATTTTGGATGCCCCTGATCTTGAGCATGGTAAAGAGAATGTTTCGTTATCCGGTAGTGATATTGAACTGAAAAATGTGGATTTTTCCTATTCGGAAGATAAGAAAGTATTAGAAGGGGTCAGTTTGACGATTGGGGAAAATCAGGTAACGGCATTTGTCGGTCCGTCAGGAGGCGGAAAGTCAACCATTACGAAGCTGATCGCAGGTTTTTGGAATGCAGATGCCGGAGAAGTAAGTATCGGAGGAAAAAATATCAAAGAGATTCCGCTGGAACAGTTATCCGAAAACCATCTCTTATGTATCACAGGACAACTATCTATTTGATATGTCTGTCAGAGACAATATAAGAATCGGAAAACCGTCGGCAAGTGATAAAGAAGTAGAGGAAATGGCAAAATTATCCGGTTGTGATGAATTTATCCGAGAGTTATCCGCCGGGCTATGACACGATTGTGGGAGAAGGCGGAGGACATTTGTCCGGAGGAGAAAAGCAACGAATTTCTATCGCAAGAGCCATGCTGAAAAATGCACCGATTGTTATTTTAGATGAAGCCACCTCCTATATGGATACCGAAAACGAAAGCATTGTGCAGGAAGCCATCAGTCATTTGGTGAAAGGAAAAACATTGATTTTAATTGCACATAGGCTTAGAACCGTTGTCAATGCAGATAAAATATTTGTGGTCGAAAATGGGAAGATTGAAAGCTGTGGACAGCATGAGGAACTTTTAGAAACGTCAAAAGTCTATTCCTCTTTATGGAAAGCTGCGGGAAAGGAGGAGCGTTATGATTACAGTATTTAAGAAAATATGGAACTTTGCGGAAAAGGAACAGCCGAATATACGAAAGTCCATTATTGTCGGCTTCCTTTATGCGGCATTTAATGCAATGCAAATGGGCGGTGTGTATTATGTTCTCGTTAAAATATTTGACGAAACTCTTTCCATGAAGGATATAGCCATTGTCTTAGGGATTCTTCTTGTCAGCTTAGTCGGAAAGATTATCACACAATATGTTTCTCAACTGGAGCAAACGCATGCCGGCTATTTTATGGCGGCGGATAAAAGACTCCGTATCGGAAACAAGCTGAAAAAAGTACCGATGGGATTTTTTCAGTGAATTCAGCTTAGGAAAGATTACAACAATGAGTACCACCACTCTCAGCCAGATTGAAATGCAGGTACCGATGTTACTTTGTGCTTGTTTTAGGTGGATTACTCAATACTTTCGTCTTTGCCTTAGCCTTATTTTATTTGCACATAATGGTAGGAATTACCGCATTTTTGGGTATCCTTGCATTTTTTATGGTCACCTATTTTATGGAGAAAAAGTCAAGAGAAAATGCAAGCGAAATCGGTATTGCTCAAACACATTTGACAAAACAGGTACTGGAAACCGTACAAGGAATGCAGGTGATTAAATCATACAATTTAGGCGGCAAGAATAATAAAGAACTGAGCAATGCGTTCGAAGAAAACTGCAATATTACAATGAAACTGGAAAAAACCATGACGCCATATATCGCCTTACAGCGAATTGTTCTTGGAATCAGTATTGCCGCTATTATTATTTTTATCTGCCAAGTATTACATTGAAGGAGATATGCTTTTGGCAGATGCGATTATGTCTATGATTGCCGGCTTTTATTATTTTTTGAAGGAATTAAGGCGGCAGGAAGCTCTATGGCGATACTGAGAATTGCAGAGAACTCCATCGACAGCTTGAAATATTTGGAAAAAGATTCCGGAAATAAAAGAAGGAGCTGAAATAAGCCCAATCCGTCACCCGGATATTGAATTTAAAAGATGTTTCTTTCGCTTATGATGAAAAAGACAATTTTAGATCATATTTCCTGTGAGATGAAGAAGAACACCATGACCGCCATTGTCGATCCGTCCGGAAGCGGAAAGACGACCTTTGCAATCTGATTGCAAGATTTTGGGATGTAAACGCAGGAGAAATCTTAATGGGCGGCAAAAACATTAAAGAGTATACCCCTGCCCAATCTGATGAGTCATATCGCTATGGTATTCCAGAATGTATATCTCTTTGAGGATACGATTGAAAAATAATATCAAGTTCGGTGTGCCAAGTGCCACAAGAGAAGAGGTCATAGAAGCTGCTAAAAAGGCGATGTGTCATGATTTTATAGAAGCCTTGCCAAATGGTTACGATACGTTGATTGGAGAAGGCGGAGCCACTCTTTCCGGAGGACAAAAACAGAGAATTTCCATTGCCAGAGCTATGTTAAAAGATGCCCTGATTGTCATTTTTTTGACGAAGCCACAGCAAATATTGATCCGGAAAAATGAAGATAAGCTAAAGGCTGCCATTGAAGAACTGACAAAAACAAAACCATTATTATGATTGCTCACAGGCTTTTCTACCATACGAAACGCCGATCAGATTTTGGTTTTAAATAACGGGAAAATAGAACAACGAGGAAATCATGAAGGACTGATGAAGCAGGGAGGTTTGTATAAAACCTTGATAAGCATGAAAAATAAAGCAACTATTTGGAAGATTGCTAATTAGTGTAAAGTTAGCTTCATGATGAAGATGAGCTTGGAAATGTTGTTTGTTCAAAGAAGTGTGATTGATTTTGTAAGAGATTGAATGAAACCGCTTACAGAATATCTATTTTTCAAATTTAAGAAGCAGTATTCTTGATGGCGGTTTTGAAATGAAAATATTTCAAGCCGCCATTTCCTCTTTTATACTGGAACTCGTTGGAAATTTACGATTACTTGCTTTGAGCACGGTGGCAAAAGGAGGATTCACCGTGTTATTATAGACTTTGAAATTGAATTTGTTCGTAGCTTCCCGTAGCAGGTGATATTGCCATAAACTCAGTGATGGCGGATATCTTGTATAGGGACAGAAAGGAGTCTATAAGTGAGATTACTCATATCTGGTCCGGGGAGTGATAGGCTCTGCTGTATGCCCTCGCTTTTGCCGAAGCGGGTTTTGATACTACTGTTTATGCAAGAGGAGCCAGACTGGAAACACTCAAGAAGAAGGGTCTGCTTTTATTTGAAAAGAGAAAAGTTACAAAAGCAAATGTTTCTGTTTTGTCTGAACTCAAGGATACGACGAAGATGATTTTACTATTCTTGACAGTCAGAGAGAATCAGTTATATCAGGCACTTGAGGAACTGAAAACCAATAATAGCCAATGCATTGTAACAATGACAAATTCTATGGATGACTACATTCTATTCCATATCAGATAGTGAAAGATATGCATATTTGGCAGCTTTGCCATCTTGCAATGGTAGTCTTATTGCAGATGCATATTATGAAGCGGATAACCCTAAAAAGCCGGCTATGAACACAAGATTATGCGTAAGACGGCAAAAGCTCATGTATCAACATTCGATAAACGCACCGGATGAAATGAGAGAATTACACAAGAAATTTTATGAGTACATGGAAAATGTTATAAATATAACTGAGGCTGAATCAATGCTTTAGAAGTAAAAAGCAATGGAGAGAAATTAAATGGGATTTGGGATATTCATGTTCATTATGGTTTTACTTTTATTCCGTTAACTATGCTTTTTCTTTCGGGTTGGCTACTTTTTCAGGAAAATACCGAAAAGAAATTAATTATGTATACGGATACAGAACTAAAAGGTCAATGATGAATGAGGAAACATGGAGATTTTGCGAATCAATATTTTGAGAAAGCATGGTATCTTTTTAGAGAAGATAAACAGAATTGACGGAGCTTTTTGAGTGAGATTCGTCAGTACAAAATAGAAAAGGGCAGAGCAAATCTCTTTAAGGAGGTGAGTAGATTTGAAAGAATATATTGCTGCATTAGAACAGGAATTATCTTCGGTAGAAAATGGTTTCAAGCCCGGAAGAAAGTAGAGCATTACAGGATTTTCAGTCCCATGATTTTGCTTATTGCAAGACTTTGGCATTTGCAGCTTATCAATCTCCTGTTTATCAAGTGAGGATGATGGGGTATTTCTATTCGGACACTTATCTGAGGATGAAGAAATCATCATTTTTTATGAAGGAAGAAGTGACAGGATGAGAACTGGAGAGTGCAGGAGATTTTAGCGAAGTCCTTTGATATGTATTGTATCGGAATGGAAAAAGCCCTTCCCACGATTTCGGAATGGCTACAAAGTCCTGAGCCGAACGCCCGAAGAGCCGTTACGGAAGGGCTAAGAATCTGGACAAGCAGAGTCTATTTTAAAGACCACCCTGAAGAAGCTATTCAGCGCTTTAGCCGCTTTTAAAAGAGGATCCTAGTGAATATGTCAGAAAAATCCGTGGGCAATGCTTTACGAGATATCAGTAAGAAATTTCGGATTTTATTCTGGAAAGAATTAGAGAGCTGGTCTTTGATAGTAAAGATAAAACAGGTTTATCACTTGGCAAGTGAATTTATCAAGGATTAAAGACATTGTTCTGTTACTTGCCATAATTGGAACGGAGAAGTTGAGAAGGAGGTATACTAAATTGAATTTCTAAGAGGCTGGCAAAAATTTCTTATCATTACATTCCTTATTTCTTGGATAGCATGGTGTGGGCTTTGCTGTTAACAAGTCTCAATATTATTCCATTTTCCCTATCCTTTAGGTACTATTCTGCATATTATAGGAGGCTTCGGACTCAGCGATAGCAACTTTATTTGTATTGGAAGAAAAATACGATTAAATCTATAGTAAAAATACATTTTTGAGCACAGAAAAATCATTGAACTATCTGTTTCTATTTTTCTGTTTTTGGAAATACTGACAATAAGTTTATCTTTCAAGAGAATTTAATGCTGCATTAAAGATGGTATTTGATACCTTTAATATTTCTGCAGCCAACATTTATATATGGTGGTGAAGAAGAATTAGGTTGGAGAGGAGTTATGCAGCCTTTTATTAGAGAAACAATTGAATCTTTCCGATATCCGCTATCATTACAGGTACAGGGATCTGGCATATACCGCTTTGGTTTATAAATGGTCATTCTCAACAAAATATGCCGTTTACCTTTATTTTTAGTATTAGCTATTATACTCAGTTTTTGGCTAGCAACAATTTACACGAAATGCATATTTGCTTGTAGTGTTTTTCATGGATTGACAAACATCTTTTGTCTATGTTTATCATTAAATTGAATATTATACTTATAATAGGTGTTATTGCATGTTTATATATTCAATATATATATGGTAATACGGAGAAGCAAAATCATAATTCCCAGTTTGTAGGGGGGAGAGAAAACGGAATGGACTTATGGGATCAGATCAAGAATAATACGGAACTCCATACTATGCTTATGCGAGAGTGTGACATTTGCTTTTACAAGCAGCTTCAGGAAATCCGGTTTATGGAGAATAATGAAAACTATTCTATGCAAGCTAAGGCGTTTGCACATGATGCAAGTGGCGGAGAATTTGCAGGATGTGGCAATGCAGTTTTATAAAGCAGCGATAAGAGAGCCTTTATTTTCCTGCAAATATATGGACGGTATGAAGGAATATACTTGTGATTCCATACTTTCCGATACGGTAGGGATGTGGGTGAAAGAACTTAGCGGAATGACGAAAAAGGAGATGGAAAACAATCATGAACATCTATAATTGGACACAGAAAGTCTTCTTTGAAACTTATGAAGAATGGCACATGAAAACCCCCAATTACGATAGAAATGGATTTCATATCATCGGAATTGATAATTTCAAAAGCAATGCATGACGGATATACTACTTTATGCAGAGATAAGCCCCTCCCATGCCATAAAGGGCTGTACATGTTGATGAAAGCGGTAGTCGGGAAAAGCAAAAGAGCTGGTCAATTTATATTTGAAAATAGAGGATAAAAAAATATCTAATTTCCGACTTAAGCTACAGCGATGCCGTAAAGATTATGAGGGCCTTTGTAAAAAGGAAGTTCTTCCCTGATGAAAAAGACTTATACGGAAGTGATAGGAAATGATGATGCAATCGTAAAAATCCGCATTTGAAGAATTAACAAAGCTCCTGCTGGCAGACCCCCAAACAGCAAAAGCGATTCTTAAAAACACAAGCATGAAAGTATGGAAGATATGGATCATGCGCTCGAAGAGCTCGCGTTAGAGCGGAAAAGGAAAGATTAGAACTGGATTGGAAAGCGTGAAGGATAGCTTTTATTCCTGCTGTGCATAAATTAAGTGCCGGCCTAAATCTTGAGATGGATGAGGAAAAATACTGCATGATGAAAGAGGATATCTCAAGGTGGGGAAAGATTCTGAATGCCCAGCTGACAGAATATGCTTTGTCTGCTATGGATATGGAAGTGACAGCTATGCACTGATGGTTCTAGCAAGGAAGCACTTTGAAAAAGCAAGGGAGCTGGCGAAAGCGTTCTTGCATAGAATCGCAGTGATTGAAGAGATGTGAGAAGAGAGATGAAAAGAGAAGTCTGAGAAAAATTTGAGGTGTAAATAGACATGGAAACGCTAAACAGCATCATTCAAGAAATGGAAGCCGGAATGCAAGATAACGAGGATTTTTGAAACCGTGATGATGGACTGCATGGAAGAAATTGAAGAAAACTATAATCAATTAGACTCCGTACAGCCCTTGCTCCGTCTGATGGAAAGGCATCCTTTGACAGATTTTGGAAGTCCCGGACCAATCGTCCATTTTGTGGAGAGATTTTATAAAAAAGGATATGAAGAAGAACTTCTTCTGTCCATAAAAAGAATGCCTACATTGCATACGGTTTGGATGCAAATCGTCTTATCAATGGAACAGACTGTGTGGAAGTTCATTTTAGATATTCTGAAGGAATTTCTGAAAATGCACTCATACGATAAGGAAATCAGAGAGTACTGTACTTCTGTTGATTCACCAACTGTAACAGAAAAGGTGATAAATGAACTTGGCAAAAATTTCAGCGAACGGTCAGATTGACAGTGCCTGTAGAAGTGCGTTATGGAAGAAAAAGTATAATGAATAATAAGTCGATTATGAAAGCATTTTATTTCAACATTGTGATATAACAGCAGTGGCAGCAAAATTGGTTGGAATTCTAAAAGAGAAAAAGGATATGGATTAGCTACCATTCTTTTTGTAGATATTTTATTATCATTGAGGTGTGTCGTCTGCCTTTTGGGAGCGTATTTATCAAATTAAATACAATGAAAAAGCCTTTGCGTATAATAAAAGCATTTTTCAAGATAAAGCAGCCATTTAAAATCTATGCAATGGCAATTGTGTTTTTAATTACAGATTTTTGTTCTGTGGCAATAAGTAAGGGATTCAAAATTGAAAATGTATGGATTCCGATAGCTCTATTCTTTAGGCCATTCTATTTGGCGGAATAGAAGAAATAGGATGGAGATATTCTTTTCCAGCCCTGTTTAGAGAAAAAGCTTTCCCATATCGTTGTGACGATGATGACCTTGTGTGCTGGGGAGTATGGCATTTTTGTCTTTTTATTGATGGTGGCATAGTAACGGTTGATGTTCTTAATTTCCGTTGGGACTATTCACAAACTGTTTCATACTATCGGCATTATTTGCTCATGCGTCAAATAGTTTATGGATAGTGTAATGACACATGCACTCAATGAATACATTATCTCAAATTACTTTCAGGATAATGTAATTATAGGAATGGATCCAAAGTCAATATGTATAGTGCTGCTATTTTGTTAGTTCATGCGACAAAAGAAGGCTAAAAAGCAGCTTAATGAAAGCTGACAATGTTTCCACCGTTGATGAGCAAAAAGTTCAGCAATTTGATAGGAGACTATACCAAGGGCAAGTATACGGGAAATCAACGTTATATGTAAAAATACAGATTACATTGAAAGCGAGGTGAAGCGAGTGTTAATGAATTCGTCGGAGTATATCTCCATTGTTGAAAATATCAAGCGAGAGATAAAAGCTGCACAGTATCGTGCTGCGATTCATGCAAATATGGATATGCTCTTGCTTTACCATGATATTGGCGTGTTATTAACAATCACAAATCTTGGGGAAACAAGTTTATTGATAACCTTGCGTCCGATATTCGTATGGCTTTCCCGGAAAGCAAAGGCTACCTGTTCGCAATCTAAAGTATATGGCAAAATTTGCTGCTCGTTTTTCAGATAGAGAATTTGTGCAAGAGGCACTTGCACAAATAACTTGGTATCATCATATTGCCTTGATGGATAAACTGAAGAGTGCAGATGAACATATATGGTATACGAAAGAAGTGGGCAAAGAATGGCTGGTCCCGCAATGCTGGTGCATCAAATCGAAAGCGGACTATATCAGCGGCAGGTGCTGGTTGATAAGGTTTCTAATTTTTGAGAGCCGCTTGCCATCACCGCAAAGTGAGTTGGCAGCGCAGACCATGAAAGATCCGTATGTGTTCGACTTTATCCCATTCCGTGAGGAGATGTTGGAAAAGAGATATTGAGCAGGCGCTTGTTCGCGACGTTACTAAGCTTCTGCTGGAACTTGAACAGGATTTTGCATTTTAGGCAATCAGTATCATCTTAATGTCGGGGGCGATGACTTTTATATTGACCTATTGTTTTATAATCTGAACCTGCGGTGTTACGTAGTTATCGAGTTGAAAGCAGGAGATTTTAAACCGGAATATGCCGGTCAGCTGAATTTCTACCTGTCTGCAGTAGATGGAATCCTAAAGAAAGAGGAAGACATCCGTCCATCGGCTTATTGCTCTGCAAAAGCAAGAACACTTGGTGCAGAATATTCCCCAGCGACATTTCAAAGCCGATTGGTGGAGTGAATATAAAGTCACCCGAAGCCCGCCGGATGCCCCGAAGAGCAGCTGCCGTCGGTTGAAGATATTCAAAAGAGAATTAAGTGAATTTGTGGAGAAAAACATGAAAAAGTATATGGAATCGCTTTTAGCTTTTATTTTTATTTTTGCTCTAACAGTTTGCGGAGCGAAGAAGGAAACTGCTTGCCGAAGCAAAAGGACATAACGGAAATGGAAATCACGGAAAATCTTTCCGGAAAATACTGTAAAAATTACTGAACAGGATGAAATAGCTAAAATCGTGAATGACATCAAAGAAAATACTAAAGATACAGGAGGGAAAAGTTATAATGAAATATCCTGCAAACATTATTTCTGGCTGTTAGCTTTATTATAACAATACGGAAAGGAACTGGGAGGTCGTTTTATCTCATATGAAAATAGAAATAAGACCTATGCTGAACAACCCTATTCAGGATTGGAAAAATTAAAAGGAAGTATTTAAAGAGATTAGCGGTAAATTAAAGCAATAAAGGGACAATGTAAAAGGATTTTGACACACGTTATAAGTGATGTAAAAGCCATTTGCTGGACGACAAGGGCATTTTCCCTAAAAATAAAATGCTGTGGAGTGTGCAGTAGCATGGAGTACAATATTAGAAACAAAAATCATTATCATACTTTCTTATCTATTGATTTGGGCACTTGCCATGATTGTGTTTTTGGTTTTTACAAGTGGAAGTGATGCTATGGGCTACAGCTTGATGTTCCTTTTGGATTATTCTACCGGTAACAACATTTGTTGAGTCCGTGCTGATTGGGAAAAATGACTTTTGGAAAAGGAAAATGGGAATCTACCTTTTCTTTTGGCCTAATGTATATGCTTTGTTGAATATGGTACATTTAAAATGGTAAAACAATATTGCTTTCAACAAGCTGAATGCCCCGATTTCGGAGTGATTGTAGTCGGAGTGATAATCTCGCAATCGGTATCTTGCTGGGTTCGTTGTGGAAAGAAAAACACTAAAATTTAAGGAGGTAATCTTTGCGCTATATCCTTTCCTTCGAGCTGTCAATGGGTGGGAAAAATAAAGTTTTCATGACGGATTTAAAAGCCTTATTGGACAATGCAGGTTTTGAAAAATCTTGCTCCTATATCAACAGCGGCAATCTGCTTTTTAGCAGTGCTGAAAGTCGGAAACCTCGTATTTGAAAATAAGAAAGTCTTAGATAGAAACTATGACTTTCGATTCCCTTTGCTTTACTTACGAAAGAGGAGTATCTGGAAGAACAGGCGGCATTACCGGCTTGGTGGGAAGAGGAGTTGGCAAGAAGAGATGTTTTTGTTTTATTCTGTACTATGGATAAATACGGTATCTTTCGCTTTATAGAGAACTCTACATTTTACAATGAGAAAGTAGCATGTCGGAAACAGGCAGTATTTTTGGGGAAATGGATGAGGCGGAATATCTAAAAACAACTCACCATAAAAACCTCAGAAGCAGAGTTTCTATACAAATTACGATTCGAAACGGAAATACCTTTGATAAAAGATTGCTGAAATTTTGAGGAGCTCAGAATGAAAAACAATAAATTTAATAGGAAAAATATAGGAGTCATTGTACTTCCATCCTGGTACTCATAATCGGTGCATTGGGAAGGTTTAGTGCAAAGAATGTTTTTCCGGCTCAGTATTTACGCCTTGTCATACCGGCTTTTGTAAGGATTTTGCGGTTACTGTGCCTTGTTTTCGTTTTGTATCGCTCGAAGCTACTAAAAATGAGCGCAAAGGAGCTGGGACTAAAACTCAAAAAGATGGATGTAGTTGTTCTTATCTCTATAGCCCTACCGCTCACCGTCTCTGGCTTTTTATGCGTATATCGCTGCCAGTAAAGCATACATTGCAAAACCGGGAAGCTTTTTGGATATCTTGATAAGAGGGATATTTAGTTTTGGGATTACTGCAGGAATCTGTGAGGAGCTGATTTTCAGGGCATGATTTTTAGGTACATGCAGAGAACTTTAGGCTTAAAAGCTGCAGTGATACTACCTCTCTTTATTTGCCTGTGCTCATATCATGAATATGGAAAGTTTCAACCTTACGGATCTGGTACTTTTAATCTGGCCGGTTCATCGGTTGCAGCCATAAGTTTCCACTCTATTTGCGTTACAATCAGAGCTCAATCCATCCGGGGGCATTTGCTCATGCAGCTTGGAATACCCTTATCATCGGCGGTGTTTTTCGGAATAGGGATACGGTAAATGGTATGGGGAAATCGATTCCTATCTTATCATTCCCTACAGTCTACAAACAAGCTACTTACAGGTGGTAATTTTTGGCGTGGAAGCAGCTCTTCCGGCGATTATAGGATATATCGGTTACTTTGATGATAGGGTTTTTAGTGAAGAAGGAATCAAAAATGCGCATACTGAATCCAAAAATGTGCGTATGTTTATTTTGAGATTATAAGTATAATAAAAATCAGATACATAGGAAGAATATTGTGTGGTTTGATATTTTGCGAAGCAGGTATATTGATGGATATTCAAAATCGTTAAAAATATAATCATTCAACAAGGCGGAATAGCCAAATCGGCTGATTTTGTCGCCGCCGGTATTTCCGCTATTCAAGTAGTATTCTTTGTGCAATGTGGGATTTCGAACGTGTTCGTCATGGTATTACAGTCTTGCCAACCATGATACCGCTTCAGAAGAGCAGATGCTTGCCAAACTTTTTCCAAAGGGAATTGTCTGTGTTGAATCGGCACTTTTCATTACGGATACTGTGATTTTACCCTCGTAGATGGTCGATTGCCGTTTCTCGCTCTATGTCACGAACAAAGCTCGGAGACAACATTCTTCGCTTGTAAGTATATTACGTTCAGCAAGACATTTATGAGCTTGGCAAAATATATGATACTTTTTAACGGAGTAATGCTGGCAGTATATGACCGTGAACGAACGCTCCAGGACTGTTTCAAATATCGCGCAAGGCTTGATACGGAGACTCTTAACAAAGCACTCAATGCATATGCAAATGATCCGGAAAAATCTGCAGAATCTTTTCGATATACGCAAAGAGCTTGCATGTATAAAAAGGACAGAATTAATGGAGGTGTTGCTGAATGGCTGATATTTGCCACATCTGTGCTCGCAAATCGACTCAAAAATAAAGCAGCTGAAAGCGGCAGAAGTTATCAGCTCTGCTTTGCAACTCTTCTGTCAGGAGGAGCTTTCTGGCAGACTGGAAAAAGTCCAAATATGCAGAAAAACCTTGTATTAAAAGGTGGTCTATCTCATTTATTCTCTCACGGACTTTGATAGCCGTGCTACCGTTGATGTTGATTTCTTGATTAGAGGATACCAAACACACCGGAACAGCTCAAGGCTATATTGGAAGAAATCATAGTGACAGACACCGGCAACGACTTTCATTACCTTGAAATCAAGAATGTGGCTCCCATTGCAGTGGCAAAGAAATATGCCGGAATCGGTGCTTCTTTAGTGAAGATCAAGAATCACGAAAACTCCTTTTTAGTATAGACTTCTGGTGTCGGTGATGTAATCGTGCCGAAGCAGGAAAAGAGAAAGATCACTGACGCAACTTGACGATTTTAATGCCCCAATGGTCAACACGTATCTTTTTGAAACCACGATTGCTGACTTGACGCTATCCTTTCTCTGATGGAATCTCCAGCCGGATGAAGCGACTATTATGATCTTTATTACCTCGCAAATAAGTTTGATTGATGGCGCAACGCTGACAAAAGCACTGAATAAGACCTTTAAAAATCGTGAGCATCACTTTACGGTGGAGCAGTTCGAGCAGATTATGACCTTCGGTAGCGACGACGCTACGTGCAGAAAAAGTGGAAAGCCTTCTGTCGAAAGATTGATACAAAGACCGATGATTTTATTACGGTGCTGAAAACGATAAGAAAAATTCTTTGTCAGAGCCATACAATGCAGCTGTAGAGAATAAAGAATTTGTTGAAACTTGGACTGCTTCCAACGGAAAGTGGTATTCAAACTGACTTTTCGGGAATAGGAAAATGGTGTTTTACTCTTTTCTTTAGCGCAATGTATAAGGTGGTTGAATATAGCCGTTTTATTCTTCAAAGCTTCCGGCCATATACTCTGCGTCCCCAGTCCCGCATGGAATGGATAATCGTCTCAGGCGGTTTTTCCTCTCCGTAAGGGAATATTCGGTTTTGGGCGGAACCACAGGGTAGACCTTCCTATGGATTATTCCGTCATGTTCTAATTCCTCAAGTTGCCGTGTCAACATTTTGGCGGTGGCTTGAGGAATATATTTTGTAGCTCATGATATCGCAAGGTTCCATCGTGATGAGATGGCAGAGGATAATCATTTTGTACTTTTCCGTCAATCTGAGAGAGCGTTGCCTCTACAGGGCAATGAGAAACAATTTTTCTGAATTTGAAAATTTTTTGTCATTTTTGCTCCAAATTCTTCCGGAAATTCAGGAAAAGTCAATAAAATCAAGGCTTTATTATGGTTTCTAAAAAGTAAGTATATTACTGAAAGGTAAGTATCTACTAAAAAGTGCATTCTAGCTGGAAGATATTAACTGTTTAAGATAGCAACGTCAAGTTGGTAAGAAAAATGATATCCAACAGAGATGAACGCATAGAACAGAATAAAATATAGTAGGAAGAAAAGGGAGAAAATCATGGATTTTATAACACTGGCAAAGAGTCGCTACCTGTTCGCAATTATAGCGAGAGGCAGATAGAAAAAGATAAGCTGGATAAGATTTTTAGAGGCGGCGCATATCACACGCAGTGCCAGAAAACAAGCAGCTGCTGAATTTATGCTGTGTGCATGGAAGGAATCTGAAAAGCTTTGTCTCTTTACCAGATGTGCGCACAATGCGCCAACGATTCTGGATGACGCTATGAGGAGTCCGGAGCAATATCGGAATGAAAATGGAAGAGGGAATCTTTTCCGGTCAGCAGGATGCTCTATTGTAGCTGATCATATGATGCTTGTGAGGCGGCAGAGCTGGGACCAGGCTCTGCGCGGGTGGATGGGTCCCATCACCGTGACGGCAGAAGTATTTCATTTGCCAAAGTCTGTAAGCTGGTATGCTCTGATGCCCTCAGGCTATGCGGCGGATGACGCAAAGCCGGCACCGATGCATGAGAACTATAGACCCTTTGAAGAAATGGTGAAGATACTATAGAGAAGAAATCCAACAGAAGGCTTATGTATGAAAATGGAGTGATTTTTGATCATCCGAAAATAATCTGAAAATATCTTTTAAACAAGACAAGATTTTTGAGTATGACCAATCTAAAATGATTTTAGACTAATGCTTTTACTTTTTACTAGATGGCGACTATAATTAAGTCAAACTTTAGATTAGTCGGAGGATAGGCATATATTCCAAGAGCTATTTCGGATATTTTAAAAAGCAGGTAAAAAGTAGCAAATGTACATTGATTGTAGGGCAAGACAGGTGGGAAAATCCACACTGGTCAAGGGAATTTCCTGAATTTAACCGGAAGCAATTTTGATGATCGCTTAACCAGAGTGCAGGCCAAAGAGGAACCCTAAGCTTTTCTTTTTGAACAACCCTGTCCTTTGTTTATTGATGAAGTACAGAAGGAATCCTCCATTTTGGAAGAGATTAAATTGAAGGTGGATGATTCTGATGAAAGAGGACAATTTATCCTTTCCGGTTCTCAAAAACTGGAATTGATGAAGGGAGGCTGAATCTTGGCAGGAGAGTGTCGCATATGAATTATCCGGCTTATCCTTGCGGGAGCCTCATCAAATCTGTTTCAACCGTCCCTTTGTTCCCAAAAGAAGAGTATATCAAAGAGCGGAGAAGGAATTGAAAGACTCATGACAATATTTGGGAAATCATTCATCGAGGTTCTTATCCGGAGCTTTATGATATAGAGAGGGACTGCAGGGAATTTTTATTCTCCTATGTTGCCACTTATTTGGAAAGAGATATCCACGAACTGGATTGCTGCAGATAGTATTACATTTACAAAATTCCCTGATCGGCGGTTGCGGCAAGAACGGGGAAATGCTGAATTATAAAAACATTGCGGAGATGTTAGCGTAAGTGAACCGACCATAAAAACTGATTTCTATTCTGGAAAGAACGGGAATCGTCTTTCTTTACAGGCTTACGTGCGGGGGCTTTAAACAGAGCAATCAAAAACGCTGAAGCTTTATTTTCGGGACACGGGTCTGTGCATGTTATTTGACTAGATGGTTAACTGCGGATGCTTTTGGAAAAATTCAGCGTTGCCGGAAACATCTTTTCGAAAACCTTTGTGGTGTCGGAGATTTTAAAACTTATTCCAATGCAGGAAAAGACTACCGCTTTAATATCTTTTACTATAGAGGAAAGGATAAGAATGCTTCTGGTGAAAATGAAATTGACTTAACTCATTGAAGAGGATGGAATCTTGTATCCGGTGGAAATAAAAAATGTCGGAAACCTCAAGGCTTCCATGGAGCTACAACTCAAGTACTGGATAAGATCCCGGATAGAGGCATGGGAATCATCCTATGCCTTATTGATAAAAAGACCTATCTCAGAGAGAATTTATTGGCGCTGCTGATTGCTTATGTCTAGTGGAGAGATTATCACGAGTGCCTCTACTGTTTTAGGGACTTTTACGAATAAGAAATACATAAAGTTCCTGAAGCAGACGCCGGAAGAGTAAAGTCAGTGCCCTCTACGCCGTAATCGATTGTTCGGCGTTCCACATGGCAGTATATTTTACCGCCCAATGCCAAAAGTTTTTCATGGGTTCCGGATTCCACTACTTTTCCACCGGACACCACGAGAATCTGATCCGCGTTTTTATAACAGACAAGGTGTGAGCAATCATTACAACGGTCTTGTTTTTCTGCAGAAGACTTTACAATTGCCTGTTTTTACAGCGAATTCATTCTCAATGTCCAGTAAGAGGCGGTTGCCTCATCAAGAAGCAGAATCGGCTGTTTTTCAAAATGGCACGGCAATAGAAAGCCGCTGCCGTTCACCGCCGGAAAGCAGATTTCATTTTCCTCGACGGGAGTATCATAGCCCTTTTTCCATTTTGCGGATAAACGGGTCACAGTTCGCTTTTGGCAGGCGGTCAATTTCTTCATCGGTAGCGGAAGGTTTTGCATGGTGATATTTTCCCGAACTGTATCATTAAACAGGAAGGTGTCCTGATCCACCATGGAGATGCTATCCAGCACATCTTCCGCATTGACATTTCGGATAGATTGTCCTCCGATGGCAATTTCTCCGCTTTCCGGCTCATAATACTTCGCAATCAGATTCAGAATTGTTGATTTGCCCGAGCCTGGAGTCTCCCACGATTGCGGTTAGCTTGCAATCCGATGGAGAAGCGATTTCTTTTTAGAACCACTTCCCCTGCACATAAGAAAAGGATACATCGTGAAAGGAGATGTCGTGCCTTTTGGGAGAAAACAGCTTGGCTTTTCGCTTCTTCCTTCCGCCAACACGTTTTGAATGTTTGTCTTAGAGAGCAGGAGATTCTGTAACTGAACAGATCGACCGAAATCGCAGCGATTAGGACGAGCGAAACCATCGGCATCATGCAAAGAAAGAGGCAGTGATTGCGGAATCTTCCCGACTGCCATGCGGATGAATCCAATCCACATAACAAGCGGAACAGTCAGCCAATTGACAATGTTAAAAGCGAAATTAACAGGTATTCCGTGTGCCTCATATTGATAACTGACGGTGCTGAATTTCCGCAGGACATCTGTTGTATTTCTGTTTTAACACCGCCCATTCCATAGAGAACGGAAGGTCCGGATTCCGTCAATGTACTCAACGATTTGTCCCACGGCTTCCGCTGTAACGGAATTCTTCTCCTTGCCGTACTTTTTCCACAATTCGAAACGACAGCAACATTTCCGGAACGAGGAGTAGAAGAGAAAAACAGCAGGAGGATTGCAGGCAGGAAAAATAGAGAACACAAATCAAAGCAAGTACGATTACGGACAGCACCCTCGTTTTTCACAAGGGAGGCAAGTTTGTGCGTCAGAATCTGCTCATAACTGCTTTACATCTGCTGTCATGATATGGATATATTGTCCTTCCTGTTTCTCCGTAAAAGAGGATAGTGGAACTCTCCTCAGCTTATCGCCAAGGCCGAGACGGATATTTTTTAGAAACTTCGGCACCCCTGATTTGGCTCGTGTATAGCCGGTGCTGTAAAATAGCAAGCCGTATATAGGAAAGATTACGCCGACGAGGCAGGATATACGGGTGATGCTCCTTATATCGGCAGACCCGTCGTACAGCATTTTCAGCACCGCGTAAAGGACAATGTAGATTCCTGACAGCAGTCCTTCCAGAAACAGTCAATAGCAGACCGAGGTAAAACCGTGGGATTCTTATGGAAAAGATCTTTGTCTCTCATCTACGTCTCCTCCCTTTCCATAGCGGATATTTCTTGCCGTTTACAGCTTTCCCAACTTTTCCGATAGGTTCTGTCTGTAAAAGCAGTTCATCGCGGTTCCTATATCGAAATCGTGTGATTTTTCACTACCAGAACCCTGTCACACATACCGACCACACTAGCCGATGGGCACGATGATGACGGTTTTTCCTTGCAGAGGTTCTTAATCGCCTTGTCAATCTCCATCTGATTTTCCGGATCGGCGGCACTTGTCGCTTTATCCAGATGAGAATGGGCGCATTTTTTAAAAATTGCCCTAAGGATGGCGATTCGTTGTTTTTCTCCACCCGAAAAAGCGGAACCATAACTTCCGACCTTGTATCATATCCATCCGAAGGGACATAATGAAATCGTCAATCTGTGCTTTTTTTGCAGCTTCCGCACCTCCGTAAGAGATGCGTGCCTCCCCATACGGATATTGTCAAAGACAGAGTCACGGGTCGAAAAAGTCTTCTGAAAGACAAGAGAGATATGCTGAAGGAGCGTTTCATGCGAATGCTTTTAACATTTTTCCCTCCGATCAAAACCTCTCCTCGTCCACATCATGGAAACGAGCAATCAGTGCGGCAACCGTACTTTTCCTTGCCCCGATGGGCGCCCTACAACGGCAATCTTCTCGCCATCTCGGATGGACAGGGTTGGCATTTTCCAGCACACTATTTTCCCGTCATAAGAAAAAGCGCACGCTTTTTAACCTGATATCATGGCTCGGGGAAATCGTCTCCCCTTCAAAGGTAGTGAAGCGCCAGTATTTCTTTGACTTTGCTCATGCCGCTAAATGCCTGCAAAATTCCCGAAAGCTGTTGAAGCGGAAGCAGTTCCGTTAAATACAAGGATCCGATGTAGGAAAAGAGGAGAAATACACTTGCTGGGATAGAACCATGCAGGAAAAGTCTCCTGCCAAGAGGAACAAGGAGTAAAAAGTCCGACCCAGAAGCAGGATAAACACGGCATATAGGGGAGCAGTCTTTTTGCGACTGTATTCCCATGTTTGTTTTCGTCGAGAATGGCTTCTGAACTTCTTAAAGGATTTAGCTACCCATCCGGTATGCTTTTAATGAGACGCATACCGCGGACATATCTGACCATAACGGAATTGAAGTCGGCGAGAGAGGCGTTGTCTCCGGTAATAGGGGCAGACATTTTTGAAACACCGCCATCATCACCGGGATATCCAAAAGAGAGGAATCAGGGAAATCAGTGCCAGCGTGATGTTCACGGTCGCGAGGTATATAAAAATCACGACAGGACCGGTGAGATAGCTGACAAGCTCCGAATGTTATGGGCAAGACATAACTCTAACTTCTCAATGTTCTCATTCAAGACCGTTTTGATTTCGCCTGTGCTCCGTTCACTAACGTATCCGAGCGGCACTTTCGCGAGCTGTTCTATAATCGGCGCAGCGCACGCGAAACAGCGCACTGTACGCCCCTTTATGCGAGAGCACGCCGGACAGCCCCAAGAGAACCATGCGGAAAACAGTCGTACACTTACGAGAACGATACAGTCCGTCAATCCTTTTCCTTGTCAGTGTTCCGAGGAGGACGGCGTCCATCAGGTGATAAATGCCGACATACGGTCCGATTACAAACAGTCCGCTCAAGAAAGCACAGAAAACTGAGGCAAATAAGTACCATTTGTCGCTGCCTCGCCCATGTAAGAAGTAATTTTATCGGCTTCCGGTTCTTATGCAAAAGCAATTCCCTCCCTTTAACCACATATTGAAATGAAAGAGATGCTGTGGTAATACATTGTTAGATGCGCTAATCGCAAAAACAGTATAAAAATCAGGAGAAGGAAACAATACAGTCGAGCGTTGTTTGCCTGAACTGTAACGAAATGATGTCCGATATGTATGATTTTGAGGATTCTATGGAAGTCAACGAATTTTACAGAGAATGGCTTACCCTGCAGCGGTTTTGTTGAATGTGAATCCACAGAACTTTAGCCTGCCGGAAAATCTGTATCTCGCGCCAAAGGAGCTGGCTTAGATATTACTGGGTCTATGAGAAAAAGGATTTGTTTGATATTAAAATCCATGATTTCTATTTTTGAGGATCACTTTATCTCTTACTACGCCGGAGTGTTTAAGCATACTTACTATGATTCCGTGTCCGGGGAGGAGTTGACCCTCACTGCCGTTTAACTGCGGATGTAAAAACCTTTCACGGAGGGCATGCGCTTTATCAATCCATTATGCACAAGAATATTCCGATTCGTTCCGTGGGAATTGAAGTATTTTCGCATATTATGAAAAATATCTGAGAGAAAGCTATCCGGATGACTACCTTCCTCCCAATGAGGCGTTCCGTCGTATCGGGCAGATGCTTGACTTCCCAGAGATGTCCTGACTTTTACGTCAAGTTTGGGAGCATAATGGAGAAGGCATACCGGCAAAGTTATTCTATGAAGCCAAGGTCGCTGAAGCGGTTTCGCTTGTCGGCGAACACGGAAAGCATAGTCAGAATACTTTATCTGCAAAAATATCCAAGCAGGACAGGGATGCTCTTAGTAATGTTACCTCCTATATCCATGACCATTTTAACTCGCGCCTCCGCTGGATACGCTTGCGCGAATTGCCTGCATGGGCACAACAAAGTTGAAGATCTAGCCATGTCTATCAACGCACCATTTCGGAGCACATCCAAGAGCGACGTATGAGCCATGCGGAAATGCTTTTTGAGCTCCACAGACCTCACAGTTGACCGTAGCATCGGCTGTAGGGTATTCCAATGCCGGAAGATTTGCGGCAAACTTTAAAAACAATACAGGACTCTTTCCGTCGGAATATCGTAAATGGCACGGAGGAAATATGACAATATTTTTCTATTTATACAATTTTTGCTATCCTAAAGCTTGCAAATGTTATTTTTACAGATTAGTGAAACAGCTTAAATGAGGAAAGATATAGAAAAAATCAGTAAAAGCATAAAAATATGTATCGCTCTGGGCATCTTATTCGGGCTTATTCTTCTATTTATTAAGCTAAGGTTTCAGCTTAGTAAAGAAGAAACCATGCGCATCTACATTTCCTCGTCGATAGCAGTTCTACTTATCAGCGTTATTATAAACCTGTCCTATAATATCTTTTACGGAAGGAAAATTAACGCCCTAACTCCCTTACTTGGCGAAGCAAAAGTATGATGAATATTTGGAAAAATAACAGCCATTCGAGATAAGGTAAAATCCAAGCATCTTAGGGCTATTGGTGGAGCTGAATCGTACTAGCATTAACAGGGAAAAAGAATATGTACAGCAGTGGAAATTCTGAAGGAATTGGAGCCGAGGGTAAAGAAAGTGCCTTCTGTAGAGATGGTAAGAAGGTTGAATCTATGCCTGAACTATTTTTACTAAAGGACTACAAGGAGGCGGAGACTCTTTATAAAGACAGTGAAGTTCTATTTGGAAAATACAAAGAAAATGCGTTCTATAAAAAGAACTTTCACCATTCTGGATTTGTTTATGGATTTATGCTGCTATGGGAAAAAGAGGGAGTGGCAGAGCAAACTCAGGAAGCAAGAAGGATGTATCCGGAAAAAGCAATTGCAAGAAGATTTTTGATTCTCTGGAGGGACTCTTGGATGAAGGAAAGGAAAATCTGCAGGAAGACACCAAAAGTGATATATAGGGTAGGGGAAAAGGAGGTGCAAAAAGCAGTATGATACAGTTTATACAAGGAAATTTTGAGAATGGACTGGCTGGTTGGTTGCTCGGATGCTTTGGAACGCATGGGATTGTTACGGAAAGTCGCTTCGGAGGAAGTCTCCATTTCTTTTCTCTATGATTGTGTGAAAATCACGGTCTTTACCTCTTTGCGTCTTGATATTTGCCATTTCCTATGTGCAGAGCTCTTTTCCGCCGGAAAGCGACAAAGCGGATTATGGGCGTTTTCACGGCATCTATGCCAATATCATAGCGGCTCTTTTGGGAACGATTACTCCTTTTTGTTCTTGCTCCTCCGTTCCGATTTTTATGGGTTTTACGGCAGCCGGGATCCTCTTGGAGTCTCCTTTTCCTTTTTGATATCTTCTCCCATGGTGGATTTAGGGAAGTCTTGTACTACTCACCGGTATTTTTCGGTCTAAGGATTGCCTCTGTCTATGTGATATTGGGACTCTTGCTGGCGGTTCTAGGTGGCTTAGTGATAGAGCATCTGTCCCTAGAAATGAGATAGAACCCATTCTTTCTGTGCTGCAACCCGTGGAACAGGTGCTCCCCTACCTTGTCCCGGAAAGAGCGTCTTTCTATGCTGCCGAGCAGGTGAAAACAACTTTTCGAAAGGTTTTCCCTCATATCCTTTTAGGGGTAGGTATCGGCTCTTTGATCTACAACTGATTCCGGAGAACTGGATTATTTCTTTGCTTGGGAAAGGAAATCCTGCTGGCGTGATTCTTGCAACTCTGGTGGGAATCCCTATGTATGCGGATATTTTTGGAACGATACCGATTGCGTGAATCCTCTTTTAAAGGGGGCGGAGTTGAGAACGGTGCTGGCCTTTATGATGGGGTCACCACTCTTTCTCTCCCTCTATGATTATGCTTAGGAAAGTCATTAAGCCGAAGCTCTTGGGGACTTTTATCGGAATATGCATCCTCGGCATTATCCTGATCGGATATATTTTTAATGCCTTACAATCCGTTCGCTTACCTTAGAAGTGAAAAAGACATACTAAAATTAGTGCAAACCATCATTGCAAACACCAAGGGCGTGGAGAAAAGCAGGTGAAGATTTTTGTGTAAAAGCCAAAAAGCTATACTATACAGTCCTTTATCGGATATATCTTCTACGAAGCACCAAGAGGAGGAAAAAGAAAGATCCTACACACTTTTGCAGTGAAGCAATACCGAAAATATAAACTTGCTGCTGGAGTTATAGAATTAAGAAGAACACTTCATCACTATTTGAGTGAAAGATGTTTTGCTTTAATTCTTTTTATTGAAGAATTTGAGTGAAAGGAGGAAGAAAAGAACGGGAGAGAAAAGACATGCTTCATCAAAACTACCTAAAGCGTAAAGAAAACGGCAAGCAAAAAAGAATATGAGGAAAGATATAAGGGAGGAGAGAGGAGAAAAACAGGAGAAAATCTAAGGTTCTGAAAAGAGTGGGTATACCGGTAAAAAGATTTAGATGATAATTTATAGGATTGGTGATATATTGACCAAAAATCGAAAAGTGGATAATCTAATTATCTAAAA
>BNJU01003823.1_pt1 | contig 67051 bp, 97 predicted proteins | sample 8539281 | NCBI WGS metagenome assembly BNJU01 (sample SAMD00202456, study PRJDB9452) | human saliva metagenome | isolation source: human saliva | place: Japan
GACAGGACACTTCTGCAATCCATATCCCACTGAACAAAATGAATAAAACCATCTCGTCTTACTGATGCTCTCTTTCCAGGCAGTCGCCCGCGCCGATACACCCGTTGTCCGCTGTGCCTGCGCCTGTATGTTTTGACAAAGCAACCCAACGGCGAAACACCCTCAAAAGATTTTACCGACGACAAAGACACGCAGAACACCAGGAGAGGCTCAGACGACCTTTTCGTCGACTTTCATTGGTGCCACGTGAATCGACCGATGCATTAATCGGACGGGACTGGAAGATGTGGAAGGCTTGTTGGCGCAATGTAAAAGCCGCGCCCACGACCGCGATACCGTTTATACGATTATGGCTTTGGAGGCGCGTTGCGGCGCAGCGGATGCGGCATGCGAGGGCTGTATCGCTCTCATCGCGGCATTTTGGCAAAACATCCGGTTGGCATGTACTCCGCACGTTTTCGATTTGGGCGTCAGTGGTTGCTTGAAACAAACAGCACCATGAGGGCAAAGTGCTGAATTGAAACGGGCAAAACCAGATTTTGCAGCCGCCCATGCGGCAACCTGCCGACCGCTCTCTGCCTGCTCATTGAATCTGCGCAAAGGCGGCGCCCGGTACTTTCGCTGCGCAATGACGGCAGACCGATAATGTGAATACTGCTTCGTCCGAGCGTGCCCCATAGAGTGGAACGGCAGACGCTGCGGAAAACCGCTGACAGCCTGCCGCAAAAGCGCAACACCGGTATCCGCTGTGGCGGCGCCAGAGCGTGTTGCGTGAAAATCAATGTGGGGCGGACATCATTTGCTTTACGGCAGTCTGAACGGCGACGGCGCGTGCGTATTGGGACAATCAGGACTGACGAGCAAAGCCTGCGCTTGGCGGCAGGCTGGCAAAAACCGCTCGGCAGGTGCAATCTTTTCGGGCCGTGCCGTTTGTCGGCGCCAAAAGAGCTGGCATGCGGCAAACGCTGTAATCGCGAAACCGGTATCCATACCGATTTTCAAGTCGTCTGGAACGAAAAATGGCGGCGGTCCTCACTCAATGCGGGCTAGTATCAAAAATACTATATCGGAACAGCGGTTCGGCAGCGCGTTACAACAGCTACATATGCCGCTGGCGAGGGCGACGCTGGCATACTCTGCGCCGAAAACTGGCCGCTCTCACGGCGGAGCGGACTGGTCGCACGACATGACCAAGAGAAGCGGAGCAGGCGTGCGTGGGGCATGCGCAGCGCGGCGAAAGCGTTTGAGAGCGTTCAGCATCCGCACCAATCTGCGTTACGCCCGCTGCATGCGCGATGCCATGCGTTTGGGTGCCCGTCTGACCCGTAAGCATAGCCATGAATATCAGGCAAATGCCTCTGTCGGCACAATCAAATCACATGGAGGTGCTTAGTGCCGCATTTGAATTTCCGTTATCCCCAAAATCGACAGCAGTCATGAGCGGTCAGAATCTTCCGCGGAGTGCGCAGACATTCGCCGCGCGCGTGGAGAAACAGTTTTGAAGCGGCAGACAAGGAAGGCGGACACTCTGCCCGCCATCCACACTGAGATCTCCGCGCCGGCGAAATCCGTCTGGAAATCTCGAGGAGAACAGAGCATTTGAAAAACGGCTGTCAAAATTGCAGCGAATCTGTGCCTACGTGAAAATGACGATGATTGGAAGCGTTTCTGTTTAAACAACACAAATCGGATTCGATCCGAACGATTAGTCCTGTCGTCGGAAAGCCCAAGCGGCTTTTCAGACGACCTTTTCGATTTTCGCTTCGGCAAACCGCCCACCGCGAAAGCCTCCGCGCTTTGACGACTGAACCATTTGCCCAATCACACCGCCCTTCCGTGAATACCAGCGATACGGCATACAGCACGCCGCAGCACAAGATAATCGCAGGTCCCGACGGGATTTCGACGTGATGGAAAACAGCAGTCCGGCAAACCGCAGACCAGCGCGATAAAGACGGACAAAGCCACGCAGCGCCCATGCTGGCCCAGAGCGGGCGGTAATCGACGGCGGCATCATCAGACCGACCGACATCAGCGCACCGAGTGCTGACCTGCAACAAGGTTCCGCCGCCGCAAAATCAGGAAGACGACGTGCCAAAAAGCCGCCCTTTCCGTCGACGGCTTTCGAAACAGCGGTCTGTCTTTTCCAAAACCGGGCGGTAAATAATAGCCAATGCCGTTACCGTAACGGCGCCGGTAGCAATCAGTTGCAGCGCGAATCCTGAATAAAAATGACCCGAACAGAGATGCGGCAAATCGACGCTGCTGCCGTTTTTACTGACCAAAACCACGCCGATTGCCAGACTGTCAGATAAAAAGGCATGAAGTTGGCATCTTCGCTAACGATGTAAAACGACTCGCCAAACCCGCCAGCGTCAGCAAACCTGCTGCCAAACCCGCCGACGCTCATTGCCGGCAGGCTCAGCCAACAAACATATAGCCGATTGCCGCACCGGGCGGCGCGGCATGGCTCAAGCATCGCCTACCAGGCTCATGCGCCATGACCAGGAACACGCCGACGGGCAACTCAAAGCCAGACAGAATACCGACGCAAGCGCATAGCGCATCGATCGAATTCCGCAAAAGAAATCAACCGTCGTATAAATTCATGGTATCCGGTCAATAAGGAAAACTTCTGAAAATAGGAAACGTCGTCTGAAAATCCTTCGCCGCGTCTTTCGGGCGACGTACTGCTTTACAAGGGGCCGCGCAAACTATACGTCACGCAATCCTCCAGACTCCTGCCGCTGCATCAGCGCTTCGCGCGGGCAAGGTTGTCATCGGTCAGGACGGACGGCGTACTGCCCGCCGCAACCTTTCGAGCCAGCAACAGCGTGTCGAAAATAATCGCGTACCGCATAATCGTACAACACGCGATAATTACCCTTCCTCATTGCATTGGCGCAGCCGTCCAAACGCGTAGGTTGTGCGTGCATCGACGGCGTTGAAGTTCGTCCAAAAGCAGGAATTTCGCCCCTGCGCCAGCATACGCGCAATAAAACGCGCTGAAACTGACGTTGGACAAATGGAGCGTCACTGTCCGGCAAAATCCGCATGCGACGCGTGCAAGCGCATCAAAAACGCGGGTACGCTGCGCCGCGTTAACCCGTCGAAAAAGCCGGTTTCTTTTGACCATCGCCGCCAGTTCGAAAACCGTCATCGGCTGGCCGCGGTCGATATCCGACTGCTGCAGCAGGTAGGCGTCTTTGCGTTGCAGGTTTTGCGGGAGGGTTGCGTCCGTATCGACTGCTGCAAACCCATGACCGCTTTTAAAAAGTTGATTGCCGCCCCGTTCGGCCCGCAGACCGCCAGCATCGAATGTCGGCAAATTCGTGCCGACATAGTGTACGGCGGAAGGCCGCGTCCATTGGCAACCGTCAGATTTTCAACAACATTCTCATGCAACCGCCCAAAAATACGTATGCCCAAACCGCGGCCAAAGCGAAAAGCGCAATCGGCGAGGCGTTGGAACGAATCCGGTGGTGCAAAATGGAGATTCATAACAATATCGTACAAAGACGATGTGTTCGAAAATGAAACAGCAAAGATGATGCTATAACATTATGATTGTAACATACATGAGCGGTATCCGGACCTGGGCCGCGATTCTTGCCGGACGAGGCATCTGCCGTTTTGACGACAGCTCTCAAAGCCGGTGCAGGCATGTATTGTCCTTATGTAAGCAGCGTGTGCCTTGCCCACGAAGAAACGACCAGCTTGTTGTCCGATTCAGAGTCAGTGGGCCAGATAGGTATCCAACGTTATCGACGTTCAAACCCTAATTGGGCAGTGTAGAAAATTTCAAGCGGTTGTCGGATGCAAGTAGCCTGCTACATTGGCTGTCGAGCATTTGATACTGGTGGATGATATGGTGGATTAAATTTATATCAGGACCAAGGCGGCGAAGCCGCGAACGAGGCACAAATAGTGCGGCAAGGCGAGCAACGCCGTACTGGTTTAAGATCTAATCCACTACTCGCCTAAAGGTCGTCTGAGCCGATGTTCGGGTTTTCGAGACGACCTTTATACTTCAAATCCGCACGTTATTGCGGGCTGTGTTCCAATGACACGCCTGCCGCCCAGCTCGAGTTTTGGGGTCTTTGCTGCTTTGACTACGCCTGAGTTGAACGAGAGGGTCGTGCGTTTGGAGAATTTGTATTCGGTGTTGAACGCAGCTGTTTATAGTTCTTGCCGGTATCGGGCGGCCGTAGGCGACGCCGAGTTTGAGGTGATGTTGCCCTTGTAGTGTTAGCCGGCGGTCGCGAAATCGCGGGTGTTGGTATTGGTTTTTGGTTTCGTCTTCCAGTGGAATTTGTCGGCGACATTGCGGGCGTACATCATGCCGGCGGCGAGGTGAATTGTCTTTGTCGCAGCCGACTTTCATGGAATGAACCTGTCTGTCTTTGGTATCGTCAGGCGAGCCGTTGCGGGCGTATTCGAGGCGTAGTGGGCGTTGAAAGCCGTTGGTCGGGTGTTTGTAGTGCAAACCCTACGCCCGCCATCCAGTCACCATTGCGTTCCTGTCTTTATATTTGTTGGCACCGGGCGCAATTTTGGACGCGGTATTGAAGCCAAAGTTGTCAGGTTTTGGATTCGCTGAGTTCAGGGCGATTTCACGGCCGCCGAAACGGGTCATGCCGCCCCATGGTTTTAGGTGTGGTTGTTGCCGTTGAACGCGTCTTGTTCGCCGGTCAGGTAGTGCGTAAGGGTACTGAGCCAGCCGGCGCGGACTGGTACCGAAATCGCCGCGCAGACCGATATAGAGGTCGTCCGTACTCCAGCCGTTGTAGTCGAAGGCGACAAACGAATTGCGACGCCGTAGATGGCTTGAGGTCTTTGTCGAGTTTTCACTCGCCATAATCCAGATGCGGCTGTTGTTGTCGGATATATCGGTAGCGGATTGCCCTTTGCCAGTTGCGTTCGTGTTCGATAGAAGTAAATATCCGTCCGCCGATTTGGCTTCGTTATCGGATGCCAATGCAGGGGCGGCAAGCGGGACGGCAACCGCAATCATTAATAACTTCTTCATTTTATTCTCCTTTTGCTTGATTTTTCTGAGGCTGCGTTTAAACAGGGTTTTTATACTATTTGAGGGCGTGCATCAATATTTTTATAATCACTTGTAACTTTTATTTCAAAAATGTTTTACGGCGTTTTTGTGTTATCTTGCAAAACCGATTCCCAAAACAGGCGATGTTTTTCAAATATCCATGAGAATAAATCTTTTTATCCATAAAATCAGAATATTTCCCTACCATGTAGTCATATGTGAGTTTTATTTTTGCAAAACGCAGGATGGAGGAGATAGCGAAGAGGAGAAAAACGTGCTGCCGAACAAACCTTGTTCCATATCGGCTTTATCGCTTGCCATAGTGCTTGCGCTGTCGGCGTGTCATCGCGAAGTCAAGCCCGCGCCCGAATTCAAAGCGCAGCGAATACAATGAAAATCGTCATCAGCAACGCGGTCGAACCGAGTACGCTCGACCGCAAAGCTCGGATATGGCGGCGGGCGCGATTATCCGTCAGATGATGGACGGCTTGGTCGGTACGGATGCAGGCAAAACCATTCCCGCGCTGGCGTTGAAATGAACGCGTCGGACGAAGGGCGTGTTTGGACGTTCCACCTGCGCGATGCGAAATGGAGCAACGGCGACCCGATTACCGCCGAAGATTTCGTGTACAGCTTCCGCCGCCTCGCCGATCCCGAAACCGCCGCGCCTTACAGCAGCTACTTGGAGGACGCGAAAGTACAGGGCGCGGCGGAAATCTGCAAGACAAGCGAAGCCGGATACTTCGGGCGTCAAGGCTTTGGACAAGAAAACGCTGCAATTCACGCTCACGCGCCGTGCCGTATTTCCCCGACATGCTGATTCAGCAATTCACCTCTCCCGTCCACCGCGCCACAGTCGAGAAATTCGGTGAAAAATGGACGCAGCCGGGCATTATGTCTCCAGCGGCGCATACATCCTCAAAGAATGGCACGTCAACAGCCATCATGCATGGATAAAACCCTACTTGTACGACAGCAAAAAGTATCCATCCCGCAGGCGGTGTTCCTCGCCATCGGCAAAGAATACGACCGCTACCGCGCCGATGAAGTGGACGTTACCTACGGCATCCTTCCGATCAGATCAAGATTGCCGAGAAAGAATTTCCCCAGGCGGGTCCGGCGCGACTTTGCTGTGTTCTTGGTTTTTAGAGCCGAACGGAATCCGCCGAATTTAAAAATCCCAAAAGTCCGCCGCGCGCCTCAACCTCCTGACCGACCGCGCCATCATTACCAGAGTTGCCGGACGCGGCGACGAGGAAAGGCGTTCCAACTTACCCCCGCCGAATATGCTGCGGCGGCGAGGTCTCGCCTGCGTGGAAGCCGCTCAAGCGCGAAGCGCATTGCCGAAAAGCGGACTCTTGCGCGAAGCGGGTTACAGCGAGAAACCGCCTGAGTTCCAAATCGTCTATACCACCAGCGAGGCCGCCAAGAAACAGATTACCGCGCTGCAATCCATTTGAAGGCGACCGTGCCGTTTGTGCGTCCACGCTGATGAACGAAGAATGGAAAACCTTTTGGACAAAGCGCCTGCAAGTGCAATTTCAAGTATAGCGTTTGCCGGCTGGTGTTCCGACTACAAGCGACCCTGCGGGCATGCTCAATATTTTCAGATCAAACAATCCGAACAACGCCTTCCATTACAAGAATCCCGAGTTTGACAAGCTGATGAACAGCACGCTCGAAGCGGGCATTTCGCCGAAAGCGCGCCCGCCGCTACGTCAGCGCCGAGGCGATGCTGCAACGCGACGACGCCTTTATCCCGCTGTATCGCCAAGTCGGCATCAATCTGGTGAAACCCGACATCCAAAGGCTACTCCGACCGCGACCCGCTGAAAAACTACACCATCAGAATTGGTCGTTTGCACCCAAGTGATTGATAACATAGACACGTTTTTCAGAACTGACCTTCCTGTACATCAGTTAATCCGCTATAAAAGGTCGTCTGAAACCGCGAAACCTGACTGAGAATCCGTTCATGAATACCGTGTCCAGTGCATCTGTCCGCATTGCGCGGAAGCCATGAAAGCGCGAGCTTGGACGCACTCGTCATCCCCTCCGCCGACCCCCACCTGTCCGAATACCTGCCCGCACACTGGCAGAGCGCGCCGCGAGTTGTCAGGCTTTACCGGCTCAGTCGGCACTTTCGTCGTTACCGCCGTGAAGCAGGCGTGTGGGTTGACAGCCGCTATTGGGGAACGAGCGACAAACAGCTTGCGAGCAGCGGCATCGAGCTGCAAAAGCGGGCAAGTTCCGCCGTATAACGAATGGCTCGCGGCAAACCTGCCCGATACGCCGCCGTCGGCATCGCCCGATATGGTGTCGCTCGCTGGCAAAGCGCACGCTGGCGCAATCCCTAGCCGCCAAAAACATCCGCATCGAACACCCGACGACCTGCTTGACCAAGTGTGGACAAGCCGTCCCGCCATCCCCGCCGAAACCGTGTTCATCCGGCCCGCCTACGTTCTCGAAACCGCCGCGAGAAACTCGCCCGCGTGCGCCTGCGTCATGGCGGAAAAAGGCGCGGATTACCGCTTGGTTTCCTCGCTTGACGACATCAACGGCTGACCAACCCGTGCGCGGCAGCGACGCCTTTCAACCCGTTTTCGTATCCTTCCTGCTTATCGGCGAAAGACAACGCTGTCCTGTTTACCGACCAAAAGGTCGTCGAACGCCGAAGCCGCCGCCGCTGCGACCGCAGGCATCACGGTCGAACCTTACGCCCGGGGTGCTGACAAACTCGCGCAAATCGGCGGCACGCTGCTTATCGAGCCGAACAAAACCGCCGTCAGCACCCTCGTGCGCCTGCCCAGCGTGCGCCTTATCGAGGGCATCAACCCGTCCACCTTCTTCAAATCCGTCAAATCCGACGACATCGCCCATCCGCGAAGCGATGGAACACGACGGCGCGGCGTTGGCGGCTTCTTCGCCGAGTTGAAAGCATCATCGACAACGGCGGCAGCCTGACCGAAATCGACGTGGACACCATGCTCCACCGCCACCGCAGCGCACGTCGGGCTTCATCTCATTGAGTTTCGACACCCATCGCGGGCTTCAACGCCAACGCTGCCCTGCCGCATTACAGCGCAACGCCCGAAAAGCCACAGCACCATCGGCAACGGCTCCTGCTCCATTGACTCCGGCGCGCACATACAAGGCGGTACGACCGACATCGCTCGCGTCGTCGTCGGCACACCGAGTGCCGAACAAAACGCGACAACACCCTCGTCCTCAGCCCATGTCTGCGCGCGCGAAGCCGTGTTCCCTGAAAAGCATCCTCTCGCCGATGAGACGCCATCTGCCGCAAACCCCTGTGGCAGGGCGCAATGCGACACGGCCACGGCACAGGCCACGGCGTAGGCTGTTCTCTCAACGTCCACGAAGGCCCGCAAGTCATCGCCTGCGCTGCCGTTCCCGGCCGCAGCACGCTATGAAAAAGGCATGGTGACCTCCATCGAACCCGGACTCTACCGTCCCGGCAAAATGGGGCATCCGCATTGAGAACCCGCCGCCAACCAAGCCGTCGCCAACCCGCAGGAAACCGAGTTCGGCAGCTTCTCTACTTCGAAACCCTGACCCTCTGCCCCATCGACACCCGCCTGATGGACACCGCCCTCGCGACTGACGGCGAAATCGACTGGGTCAACCGCTACCACGCCGAAGTCCGCCGCCGCCTCGAGCCGCCTGACCGAAAGGCGCAGCGGCATGGCTGGTCGAAACGCACCGAACCGCTGGCGCGCTGACGGCAAGGTCGTCTGAGAAAACGACCGTGGCGTTCTGCCACGAATCGCACGCAACCCCAAAGGTCGTCTGAAACGAAAATCCCGTTCTCAGACGACCTCGAAAGCAAACACAAAACGCAGGCTGCCACCCGCAACCTGCCACAATATGGTGGATTAAATTTAAATCAGGACGAGGCGACGAAGCCGCAGACGTGCTGAAATGGTGCGGAACCGATTCGCGGGTGCTTCAGCGCTTAGCAGAATCGTTCTCTTTGAGCTAAGGCAGAGGCAACGCCGTGCTGGTTTAAAGTTAATCCACTATAGCTTCGTCGAAACCCCATCCAAAAGTGTTCAGACAACCGCAAAAGCCGTAGCGTGGGCTTTGCCCACGAAAACATACAACAAAGGTCGTCTGAGCCCAAAATCCGTTCAGACGACCATAAAAGCAAAAGCCCGCACACCCCAAAAACCAAGGCCTGACTACAAAGAAGAGAAAAACCACCCCAAGCGTCCGAACCCCAGTTCAGACGACCTTCCCGTATTCAGGCATATTCCGACCCACCAAGCCCCGAGCAGGTACGATATGCTGAAATTCATCATCCGCCGCATACTTTCCGCCATCCCCACCATGCTGGTCCTGATTACCGTCTCATTCTTCGCGATGCGGCTCGCCCAGCAGCCCCTTCGACCGGCGACAAAAACGTACCGCCCGCCGTACTGGCCAACATCGAGGCCAAATACCACCTGAACGACCCGATGTACCTGCAATACTTCAACTATCTCAAACAACTCGCCCACGGCGACCTCAGTCCCCTCGTTCAAATACAAAGACTACAACGTCAACGAGCTGCTCGCCCAAGCTCTGCCCGTCTCCGTCGAACTGGGCGTGTACGCCTTCATCGTCTCCACTGCGTCTTGGGCGTACTCGCCGGGCACCATCGCCGCACTCAGGCGCAACACATGGGCGGACTACACCATCATGACCGCCGCCATGACCGGCATCGTCGTCCCCAGCTTCGTCAAAGCCCCCATCATGATTTTCATCTTCGCCATCACCCTCAAATGGCTGCCCGCCGGCGGCTGGAATGACGGCTCGTTGACCAGCCTCATCCTGCCCGTCGCCGCCCTCTCCATCGGCTATGTCGCAGGCCTCGCCCGCATCACGCGCGGCGCGATGATCAAAGTGTTGAACAGCCCCTACATCCGCACCGCCCGCGCCAAAGGAGTGTCCATGAACAGCATCGTCCTGCGCCACGCCTGCGTCCCGCCATGCTGCCCATCCTCTCCTATCTCGTTCCCGCCTTCGTCGGCATCATCAGCGGCGCCATCGTCATCGAAAGCGTCTTCGGGCTGCCCGGCATCGGACAACTCTTCGTCAACGGCGCGCTCAACCGCGACTACGGCATGATCTTGGGACTGACCATCCTCGTCGGCGTACTGACCATCGTCTTCAACGCCGTACTCGACATCCTCTACGCCCTGATCGACCCCAAAATCCGCTATTAAAAGCAAAAAGGTCGTCTGAAAAACCGGTTTTGCCGTTTTCAGTACGACCCCCGAACAAAACAACGGAGAACACGCATGCTATTCAACAAGAAAAATTCCCGCGCCATAGCAGACGCAGCCGAACAGGCACGAAGTACACGGACGCAGCCTGTGGCAGGACGCATGGCGGCGTTTCAGCAACAACAAAGCCGCCCTGTGCAGCATCTTCATCCTTGCCGCCATCACCCTCTTCGTTGTCGCCGCCCCCTGGATCAGCGCCTACACCTACGACTACACCGACTGGGACAACATGCAAATCCCGCCTTCCTTCTCCACCCGCCACTACTTCGGCACCGACCTGCTCGGACGCGACCTCCTCGCCCCGCGCCGCCGCCGGCAGCACATTCCCCTGCTCATCGGCATCGCAGGCGCGCTCGTCGCCGTCGTCATCGGCACGCTCTACGGCGCACTCGCAGGCTTTTCGGCGGCAAACTCGACTCCGTCGTGATGCGCCTGCTCGAAATCCTCAACGCCTTCCCCTTCATGTTCTTCGTCATCCTCCTACTCACCTTCTTCGGGCGCAACCTCTTCCCTCATCTTCGTCGCCATCGGACTCGTCTCGTGGCTTGACGTCGCCCGCATCGTCCGCGCCAAACCCTCAGCCTCAGACACAAAGAATTCGTCGAAGCCGCCCGCATCACAGGCGTATCCCGCCGCCGCATCGTTACCCGCCACATCATCCCCAACGTACTCGGCGTCGTCGCGGTTTACGCCTCCTGCTCGTCCCCGGCATGATCGTGTTCCGAATCCTTCCTCAGCTTCCTCGGATTGGGCGTACAAGAACCCATGACCAGTTAGGTTCCATGCTCAAGACGGCGCAGCCTCCGTGGAAGCCGCCCGTGGCGGCTCCTCGTCCTGCTTCTTCCTCGTCGCCACCCTCTTCTGCTTTCAACTTTCATCGGCGACGGCCTGCGCGACACCTCGACCCCAAAGACCGCTGACGACCACACCACGAGTTACACCCATGAACACCCCGTTACCACGCGTCGAAAACCTCGACATCCGCTTCCAACTCCACGAAAAACCGTCCACGCCGTGCGCAACATCGCTTCAAAGTCGCCAGGCGAAACCCTCGCCCTCGTCGGCGAATCCGGTTCGGCAAACTCGTTACCGCCATGTCCTCATGCGCCTCCTGCCCGGCTTACCACCCGCTACGGACAAAAGACTCGCGCATCGCCTGACGGCACATCCATCCTCGACGCAGACGAAAAACCCTCCGCAGCCTGCGCGGCGGACGCATCAGCTTCATCTTCAAGAGCCCATGACCTCGCTGAACCCCTTCACGAAAATCGGCACCCAGCTCACAGAAGCCCTGCGTCCACAACAGCCATCACCCGCAAAGCCGCCCACGAACGCATCCTCGACCTCCTCAACCGCGTCGGCATCCGCGAAGCAGAACGTCGTCTGAAACAATACCCCACGAATTCTCAGGCGGACAGCTCCAGCGCATCATGATCGCTATGGCGCTGCTCAACGAGCCCTGCCCTGCTCATCGCCGACGAACCCACCACCGCCCTCGACGTCACCATCCAGGCGAAATCCTCGACCTCCGCGACCTCCAAAAACAAATGGGCATGGCGATTATCTTCGTCACCCACGACCTCGGACTCGCCGAACACTACGCCGAAACCGTCTGCGTCGCGAAGACGGCGAAATCGTCGAGCGCGGCAAAATCAAACAAGTCTTTCGCCAACCCCACCCACCCCTACACCGCCCAACTCATCCACTCCGTCCCCAAAGGCACGAAAGACCCCGTAGAAGGCAACCCGCCCGGCTACATCCGTGCCGACGGCATCGACGTCCATTCACCCTCAAACACAACTTCTTCGGCAAACCCCTCAAAGATCTTCCACGCCGTCAAAAACATCAGCCTCGCCATCCGCCAAGGCGAAACCCTCGGCATCGTCGGCGAATCCGGTTTCGGCAAATCCACACTCGGCTTAAGCCATCATGCAAACTGTCTCCCCAAGGCAGCATACACGCTTCGACGGCAGCGACTCTCGCCGCCTACCCGCCCGAACGCGCGCGCCAGCTCAAAGCCGAACGCCAAATCGTCTTCCAAGACCGCCACGGCTCACTCTCCCACGCCTCACGTCGGCGAAATCATGCAGGCGAAAGGCCTCACCGTCCACCGCCCGAAAATGACCAAAAGCCAACGCACCGAACTCGTCCTCAAAGTCCTGGACGAAGTCTCCTGCCCGCCGACGCGCTCAACCGCTACCCGCACGAATTCTCGGACGGACAACGCCAACGCATCGCCATCGCCCGCGCCCTCATCCTGCGGCCCAGTTCATCCCTCCTCGACGAACCTACCTCCGCCCTCGACCGCTCCGTCCAAATCAAAGTCGTCGAGACTGCTGCGCAGACTCCAAACCAAATACGGACTGACCTACATCTTCATCAGCCACGACCTCTCCGTCGTCCGGCCGTCAGCGACAACGTCGCCGTCATGCAGCACGGAGAACTCGTCGAATACGGCAGCGCAGACCAAATCTTCCACCAACCGCAGAAAGACTACGCCGACGCCTCATCAACGCCGCCTTCGACCTCTGACCCAGGTCGTCTGAAATCAAAAATGTAGCGATGGGCTTTGCTGAAACCCCTAAATACAAAAGGTCGTCTGACAAATATAAGGTTTTCAGACGACCCGATCAGGTAATTTTATGAAATACTGCATCAAAACAAAGTATCATCCCCCTCTTTCTTCTCCCCATTCCTCAAATATAGACGCCTGCCATCACGCATCAAAATCCTCTCCTTATCCTTTGCAGGCAGTAGTCATTTCGCCATATTATCTGCCTTTGCCAGATTGGTGACGCGCAAACCCGTTTTCCGATGCAAAATGTCGTCTGAACCGCTGCATCTGCTTTCGGGAGAAACGCTTGTACACCTGCCGCCGCAGTGCAACCCGTACTGCCGTCCTGTATGCATGGGGAGACTGGTGCCATATCTGCGCCACTGTGCGCCGCTTTCGTTTCCCGGCTCGCAGAAGACGGCATTCCTGTTGTCGGTGTAGCCACCACTCCGGCACGGATGAGTATATCCGTACCTATATGTCAGACATCTTGATTTTCGTACGGTCAGTATCAACGGCGGACGCTTGGCGCGATGATGAGTTTCCGTTACAAGCGTATTTTGATTAAAACGGAAAAATGGTTCAGCCGCGTCAGGAATCAGCACTTATTGCTGCGCATGTCAATTTTATATCGGATACATTCCTGTGTGCTATCCTGCCCAATCCTTTAATATGCCTGAGAACTCAAATCCTGCACGGTACATGCCCCAGCGGAGTAAATATTCGTTTATTGAAAAATAAACTATCCTTGCCGGCACAACTGATGATTTTGTTGAGGTTGTGTCGAAAGCGAACGACCATGCAAACATAGAAAATACGGAACCCTGCTCATCCGTAAACTTTACGGAGATGTTATCTGATTTTGGTTTGATACTTTTGCTCCCACATCCGCCGCTTTCACAGAACTCTTATAATGCCTTAATACAGCCTTTACAAATCTGCCTTACCTTCAAGGTTTGTTTATCGGTACCAGCGAGACCCCCTCATGCCCAACCAATCCAAACTTGTCTTCCATTAGCATCGGCCTGATTCAAGCGCAGGAAGCGTTGTGTTAATTCCGTCTGTTCTGACCAAGCCAATGCATTACCGACCAACAATGGCGCATCATCCGCCTGCTTGCCGAAAACGGCATTGGACTTTCAGACGCGCAATCAGGCGCCATCTGCGCCCAGCCTGACCGGCATCTTGACCCGCTTGGAAAAACAGGCCTCGTCGTGCGCCTGAGCCGTCAACGATAACGCCGCGTCTGTTGAAGCTGAGCAAACGAAGGCGAGCTTTTCGAGTCCATCGGCGCGCAAGTGGATGAACGTTACGGTACCGCTCGAACAAGTGCTATCGAGATGCTCGAACTCAAAAGAAAACGCTGACGGCGCTGTCGATCGATCAGGCACCACAAAATGCAAAATAAGCACGACGAATGACGAGATTCGGCACACGCACTCAAAGCATCCGTTGGGATGCCGCGGCATCCTGCGCCGCAGGCGTGCATGTCACGACCGATGGAGAATCCGGCCGTTACGGTATTACCATGACTGCCGTTACCCGCGTACCGACGAACCGCCGACCGGTATGCTCTGCATCAGCGGAGTCGGCTTGATCATTCCGATTCTTCAGACCAACCGCGACTTGTGCCATCAATACCCTGTCCGGCCAGCAGGACATCGCCAGAACACGCTGCCGGCCTGACGGGCTTTCCCCTGAAGAACAGCTTTGCCTACCATGTTGGAACAGGGGCGAAACAGAACGCTCGAAGTCGAAGGCGCACTGGCGCATCTACGCACGGGCATCGTTTCGCCAACACGAAATCGGGACACATTTTATCTTTTACCGTCGAAATCAACGAAATCAAAGAAATTCCAGCACCCGCAGCTTTGTGTATTTCGACGGCAATTCAAATCATTGGAATAAAATTTGAAGCTCATGGGTCGTCTGAAACCCTCAAATTTCATTTTCGGGCGACCTTCGAAATCAACCTCCAATTCCGACAGACTGCCCATCATTTCATTGTCAGACTTATCACATCTCTCCTGCCAAAGCAATGATGCACTTGCCCGCAGTTGCCCGCGCGGCGAACGGATGCGCCCGCTGACCGACCGACTACCCCAAACCCCTGCTGCTGAGGTCGGCATGCCGACTAATCGGCTGGCACCCACGTCGTCTGAAAGCCGCAGGCTTTACCGAAATCTCGTCATCAATCACGCCTGGCTCGGCGAACAAATCAAACCACGCTCGGCGACGGCTCGCACGGCGTACGCATCGCCTATTCCCTGAAAAAGCGGGCGGCTTGGAAACCGCAGGCAGCATTGCCACTGCCCTGCCCTGCTTGGCGTTGCCTGTTCTCGTTGTCAATGGCGACATTAACTGACCGACATCGACACCAAAAAGCCCCGACAGGCCGCTGAAGCATTGACGCATTCAGACAAACTCGCCTGCCTCGCCAATGATTTGACAACCCGCACAATCCCGACGGAGCTTCGCCCTGCTTGCCAACGGTCTAGCCTCTTCAGACAAATCAGCAGGCGGGCCTTGACTCAGCGGCGTAGGCGTTTACCACCCGAACTCTTCCGTACACCGCCGCACCAGCCGGCCAAACTCGCCCCCTCCTGCGCCAGCGATGAACGAAGAAAGGTTGACGCGCAAAAACACAACGGTCTTTGGTTGGATGTCGGAACGGTAGAGCGGCTGAACGACAACCGTCGTACAAAACTGGTAATCGCCATCTTGATTTAAAAATAAAGGTCGTCTGAAACCCGTTTCCAGTTTTCGAACGACACTGTATCCTTATCTTTTATCGACTGCTTTCTCTTGCCTTGATCACCCGTTTGCCATCATCAGGCACAAACCCGACCAAATCAAACCATAGCTGATTAAAGCCCCAGGCTGCAAAGTTCGCCTTAAAAACGTTACCGATACGGCAAACAGCAAAACCAGGCTCAAATAACTCATCATGCCGAAGACGGCGACCGGCAATAATTGATTTGCCTTCGGGTTCAAATGCATAGCTACCGCGCTGTTTTATTCCCAGCAATACCACAAACCCGCAATACCAGCATCGGCAATCCAAACCTAACGTATCCGTAAAAATACGATATGCACCAGCGCGCACGGCGCAATCAACATCAAATCGTCAGCCCGACCAAAACGCGCCCAACCTTCGCGCAGCAGGTAGCCACGGATGCGAACACCCACACCGTCACCCACGAAACGCTCCCATCCGCAGCCATTCCCACGCCACGCCGGCACACGCCAGCATGACCGCCGCGCTGTTTTACGGGCGGTTGAGGCGTTCTTTAAACCGTCCGCCCGCACAGCATCGCGGCCAGCGGAAACAAAAAAATAGCCCATCGCCGTCGCCCTCCCCGTTGACGGGCGAGCCAGACAAACAACCACCTTTGAGCCGCAAAATAGGGGTGGGCAGGAAAATCAGCAACCAGCGTTTAATCCCGGCCGACACCGCGTATAAATCTTCCACCGCCCAGCCGCCACCATCGCCATCAGGACGAACCGGCCATAACATCGCCACCGTACGCCAAGCGAAGACTTCCGTCCCCCGTCATCGGCTTCATCAAATTCCGTGAAACAACGACAAACAAATATTGGTTAACGCCGCCGCAATCAGACCTTTCGACAAATCCGTCATTCAGACGACCTTGCAATGAATAAAAGTGTATTGTAGAATAACCTTATAGGAACTTCCCGTGTTTATCTCGTTCTCATATTTTATTTTAGTTTTGAAATATCTTTTCCGCCGACAAACCGACAGCGGAATATCACGCACCCAAACCTAAGGTCGTCTGAAACCGGTTTTCGTTTTGAACGACCTTTTCAAATAACGTTTGCAGGTTCAACAAACTCATCCAGCGTCAGCTCTTGTTTTTGTTCACCGCCACTTTGCGCGTCAGGACGTTTTGCGCGATTTCCGCGCTTCGGCAAGCGAGTGCATCGAGATAAGTGCCGCATTGGTATTCGTTCAACTCGGGATTTTGCTTTGGTCTTTGACATGACGACATCCCCGCATCGAAGCGAGCCATGCGTCGGCGACCTGCCGCTCGTCGGGCGTGCCGATGAGGCTCATGTGAAACCGCGGTGCGGCAGCCCATCGGGGAAAATGTCGATGATTTCGACGCCGTTGCCGTTCAAGTGGTCGCGCATAAAGCCTGCGAACAAATGCTCCAGCGTGTGGATGCCTTTCGGACGGTGATTTTTTGTTGGGCGCATAAAAGCGCAGGTCGAATACGGTAATGGTGTCGCCTTTTGGGCGTGGTCATGGTTTTCGCCACACGCACGGCGGGGCGATGCATACGGGTGTGGTCGACTTGAAACTGCCCAACAGGGGCGATGGGTTATCCTTGCCCCGAATGAATGGTTTTGGGGTAGGATGGGCTTCTGAGTCCGGTCGCGAATTCGGCAATCTTTGCGTTTCGCCCGAAGCCGCGCTTGAGCTTCGTTCAAAACGTCGTAGAAATCGCGGCTGTCGCGCGTTGCCAGCCATTTGCCGTTTTGTTCGGCGGAAGCGCCGCCGCTTTGCGGCAATCACAATTGCCAGTTGGGCGTGCTGGCGGTTGACGATGATTTGCGTACCCGTCCATAACTGGTCAGGACGTTTCCGGCAAACTGATCCAATCAGCCGTTTTCGTCGATTTGGTCTTCGATGTGTTCGAACAATTCTTCGCTCATGCGGATGGGTCGCTTTCGGTCATCATGGCACCTTGTTTTGTTTAAGATACCGAATCTTGCATTCGCGCTTGAAGGAAGTTTACCGATGAAATAGGCATGTTTTGCTGCGGCTTTCCGCCCTCCTGCTCTCGGCCTGCGGTTACAAAAGGCGACCTCTACCTGCCCAAAGAGGCGACAAGGCGCGTTTCGGCATCGGTCCAAGCGGCCTGATGTGCTTCAAAGAACCTGCACCAATCAGGCAGCGATCATGCCACAATATGACCTGCATTGCGAACAAGTCCCCTACCCGACTTGCGAAGAATTCGGCACACCGCTATGTGTGCAGCCAGTCGCTGACCGAGCATTTGAAAATTGCAAACCGCGTTTGCGCTTTCCCCGCTCGTCACTACGCCGTGAGCGAAACGGCATCAGGCATCATCCGACACTTCGCCTCGCTGGGCAACGGTTTTGACATCGTCTCCGGTGGCGCGTTTTGGCGGCGGCGGCGACGTAACCATCTTTTCAGGCGTGAGCAAAGCGGGCGGAAATCGAGTTTGCGCTGCATGTCGGCGGGAAATACTTCAATGTCGACTTATTCGAAATCGACCGCGTTAAAGGTTGCCGCGAACGCTTGGGCAAAACCATCGTCTCCTACGTCAACCCTGACGTCGGTGAAAACCATCGCCCATCTCCGCAGCGCAAGCCGCCATTCGGCATCGCCTGCGCCGACGCGCTCGGCTACGCCATGCAGCCCGCCAAAGCCCTCAAAATCATCGGCATCGACTGCCACATCGGTTTCGCAACTGACCGGCCTCAGCCCGCTTGTCGGCCACCGGCGCGCATTTTGATTTTGGTTGACCGATTGGCCGACGAAGGCATCGTTTTGGACATTTAGACTTGAGCGGCGGCGTCGGCATCGTTTATCAAAACCGAAACTGTCCCCGATTTGGGCGCGTATGCTGGTTCAAACTAATCGGCACACGTCGTCTGAAACTCATCCTCGAACCCGGCCGCAGCTTGGTCGGCAACGCCAGGCTCGCTGCTGACGCGTCGAGTTCGTCAAACACGGCGAAGAAGAAACTTCGTCATGGTCGATGCCGCCATGAACGACCTCGTCCGCCCTGTAGCGAGCGCCTGTCGCCATGTCAGAACGGTAGAACCAAAAAAATATCCGCCGCTGACCGCGGCATCGTCGGCGGTTCTGAAACCGGCATTCCTCGGCAAAAGACCGTACCCTTGCGCCTGCGAAAGGCGATTTGCTGGTTATCCGCAGCACAGGCGCATACGGTATAAGCGGCAAGCAATTACAACACGCGCAACCGGGCGGGAAGTGTAGTGGACGGCAACGAATACCGGCTTATCGCCGACGCGGTATAGAACAGCAAATATGGCAAACGAAGTAAACTGTTGTAACACATTCCGTCCGTTTTCAAGACGACCTGTCCATACTTTGAAATACTTCATGAAAATCATCCGATACCACCTACCCGACGTCAAACTTTTGGGAACCCCAAGTCTTCGGCGACGCGCGGGTTTCTTCATGAAACCTTCCGCGACCAGATGGTTCAGGCCAACGTGCCGACCGCACCTTGTACAGGAAAACCATTCCAAATCAGAGCAAGGCGTATTGCGCGGCCTGCGTACCAAACCAGCCACGCAAGAGCAAACTCATGCGTCGTCGTCCGGCGAAGTGTTTGACGTTGCCGTCGATATGCGTAAAGACTCGCCGACTTTCGGCGGCAATGGGCGGGCGAAATCCTATCGGCGGAAAACAAAACGCCAGCTATATGGGTACCAGGTTTCGCACACGGCACGTTTTGAGCGATGAAGCCGAATTCGTTTACAAATGCACGGACTATTACAACCCGAAAGCCAGACATTTCTTTGATTTGGGAACGATCAAACCGTCGGCATCGAATGGCCGCTGCAAAATTGTATCGCCAAAAGACTTGGCGGTAAAATTTTGGCTGAAGCAGTTACGTTCTAGAAATTGCCGTTGTCCGTCGTCAAAACCGCAAGGTCGTCTGAAAACTTAAAATAAGGTTTTCAGACGACCTCTTTCCGGTGCAACCTGATCCTTCCCCCGTCTGGAGGAAAGTTAGGATGGTGTGGCGGTGGAGGATATATACGGAATAAAGGGCAAAGCTTACCCTCCCAACCCTCTCCCGCCGGACGGAGAGAAAAATTCTCATGGGCAAAACCCACGCTGATTATCCGCAAATCCAACACAAAAATTCCGCTATGGGTTTTCTCCAACTTTAGAAATTTGCCCAACGGTGTAGCGTAGGCTGCCCGCGATCCTGCTGTTTTTAAATATTTGTTCATTGTTTCTTTTCTGTCGGACGAAACAAGCCGATTCGTAATACTCCGTCATTCCCGCGCGGCGGAATCCAGACTCTGGAAGGCCGCTGCGAATTTTAAATATTTCCATAGCTTCCAAACCTAGATTCCGCCTGCGCGGGGTGATAGCTCAGTATTTTTCTATTTGCATCTGCTAAAGAGGCCGTCTGAAAAGCCCAAAACAGGGTTTTCAGACGACCTTTTCTTCTCCTGAATTCCAGCCCGACTTCACAAATGCTCGCGCCTTTACCCGCACATGGCTGGCCAGTTGCGGCCTTCGTGGTCGTAGTCGGATTTGAAGCCTTTGAGTACGACGTCTATGTCGTTTCCTTGGCGAACGTTGGCGAAGTCTTCAATCGGTTAATACGTCGCGGCGATGTGGGACGAACGTTCGGCGTTGATGGTTACTTTCGAACCGGACGGATGTTTTTCAGGAGTTTTTCTTGATGGCGGCTTTGTTCCAGGAACGAGACTTCTTCCGCCAGTTCAAGCTGATTTCGTCGGCTTCGGCGAGTTCTTCGCGGCGCTGAGGTAGTAGGCGCGCTTCATTGCCCTGAAGGATGAGGATGATGCTGATGGCAGGCCCGATGCCGACGCCTTTGAGCAGGTCGAGGCGCGACGACGGCGGCGGGGAGTGGCGGCAGAAGGGATGAACTAATTGCAACCCTTTATGCCAGAAATGCGGAGGTGGCGGGTTTCGCCAGTTGTAGCCACCAGCAACGCAAGACGGCGGCGAGGGTGGACAGGATGTGTTGAGGATAAAGGGAATCATAGTACACCAGCAACAAGACGCCGTGGATAACGGCGAACAGTTTGTGCGTCATACCGTTGGCGTTGGCGGACGAGCACGACGACGGAGGTGATGGGCGGGCCGCCGATAAGCGAGCTGACGATGTTGCCTGCGCCCTGCGCGCGCAATTCGCAGTTGGTGTCCGGTGATGTGACGGTGAATGTCGAGACGGTCGGCGGCTTCGATGCAAAGCAGGGTTCAATCAGGCGACGATGGCGATGGTGATGCCGGTCGTCAGACGTAGCTGTTGCGAAACCTGAGGGTGGGCAGTTTGAGCATAGCTGCGGCTTCACGCCATGTATCGGGAACCGGGCAGTTGGACGGTGTCCGGCGAAGATGGCAGGCTGCTGCCATGGCGACGAACATTGGTTCATCAGTATCCGCCACGGCAACCAGCGCGGCAGGCGGGGCTTTGATGTTTTTTCAGCGCGGGGAGTTTTTGTCATACGATTGGATACGCCATCGACACGCCTGCTACCAAAAGGGGGCCTGTGTGTGGATGTCGGCGAACAGGGCGGCAGGGGTTGGCGAGGCTGCCGTTGCTGCCCAGGCGAACGAGGATCTGTTTCATGATGATAATCACGCCGATGCCCGCCAGCATGCCTTCGATAACGGACACACGGGGATGTATTCGGCAAGGCTGCCGCGCGGATGAAAGCCGAGCAAAAGCTGGATGGCACCGGCAATTAAGCGCTGCGCACGAACAGCTCGAACGAACCGAGTTCGGCTGGTGCGGCAAGGATAATCGCCGCCAAGCCTGCAACCGGGCCGGACACGCTGATGTGCGGTGCTGGTGAGAGCCGATAACGATGCCGCCGACGATGCCGCCAATACACCGGACGGCGGCGCACGGAAGCGGCATGATGCCGAGGCACAACAACGGGGCGACGAGAGACGACCAGTCCGGAAGCGGGTGGACTTGAACAGGCTGCCCCGGCTTGTTGTTTCTGATGGGGTTCATGGTGAGAGGTACTCCTGATGTGTGTATATTTTTGTGACTGATAGGATTGCAGCCGTCAAGGTCGTCTGAAAGTCAGGATGCTTGTCAAGCTGCATTTCAGACGACCTCCGAACTTTCATCAACCCACTTTCTTACGCGCGTTGACTTCCCATTCGGAATCCAGGTGGTCGTAGATTTTTTGAATGTCGGCGAGATGTTTTTCAAATCCAGTGTTGCGTCGATGAGGCGGCCGGTATGCGGAGTCGAAGACCCAGCCGTGCACGATCGGGTAGCGTCGAGCGGTATCGTTCCTGCACGCACGCCATTTGATGACGTTGGACACTGTTCCTGCACGTTCAATTCGACCAGGCAGTCGTAGCGCAGGTGTTCGTCTTCGATTTGCGTCCAGTTCTTCCTGATGCAGGCGGTACACGTCACGGATGTTGCAGCCACGGATTCATCGCGCCCAAATCTTCGGGCATCGCCGCTTTGATGCCGCCGCAGTTGTGATGGCCGCAGATGATGATGTGTTTGACAGATGCGAGACAGCGGCGTATTAGATGGCGGAGGCGGCATTCATCAAACCGTGACAAGGTTGGCAACGTTGCGGTGTACAAACACGTGCCAGTTCAAACTATCAGCTCTTCGCCACCCAACGCGGCTGTGGAACAGCCGATGTGAGTATTCAGGATTTTGTCCGTCGGCGAGGTCTTTGAGTAATCGGGCATTATTGCCTCTTCGTTTCTACTGTTGCGGTTGTTTCAAAAAATGACTTCGTATGATTGGCTCGCGCAGGCTTCCTTTCTGCTTGATGTCGTATGTTTTGTTGTAACACCCTGTTTCGGATGCGGCCTCGCCAAGGGTTGCGCGCATTCTGGGAAAGGCAAAATTGAGAAAAACTAGCCATAAAATGCCGTATAAATATGTAAATTCGGCATTTTTTCAAGTAAAGGTCGTCTAAGCCTTTACAAGCCAATCAGACAAAAAAGGAGAAACGCAGTTTCTCCTATCTCAAAAATTAAACGTCCTCGTCCACACGCCGCCACCCGTCGAAACTGCCCCTGCTGTCTGCCACTTTCCCCGCATTTTTCAGACGACGCCCGCAATCCCTTGCACTTTACGGCATACTGGCGGACTGTCGAGGAAGAATTCCCATGTCCGTCAAAACCCACGTCGCTTTTCGGCGGCGCCATGATTATCGCCGTGGTACCGGTTATCGGCGCAGGTATGTGCTCGCCAGCAACCCGACCGCCACTTCCGGCGTCTGGTTTACAGGCTCGCCGGATTGTGTTGCTCTCACACTTGGCTTTTCCATGCGTCTCCAGCGGTCTCGTGATGGGAAGTCAGCGCCCACTATCTGCACGGCGCCAGCTTTCGACGACCTCGTGGTCGCGACCTGCTGCTCGGACCGACTTGGAACGCCATCAACGGCGTTGCCGTCGCCGTCTTTATACCTGCTCACTCGCCTACATCTTCGTCGGCGGTGACTTGACCGCCAAAGGGCTGGGCGGCGCGGTAGGAAGCCGAAATTTCGCTTCGCCGCTCGGACAACTCTGTCTTCAGCCAGCATCCTCAGCGTTTTGCGTGCGGGCGTCGGCGCGACTGGTCGACCGTCGCAGCGTCCTCACTCGGCGGCATGGGTGCTGACTTTCATCTGGGCGACCGGCGGGCTGATTTGCCACTGCCAAACTGCCCGGTCCTTTTCGACACCCAAGCACACACAGGCACCACAGCTACTGTTACGGTCGCCACCGGCTCTGCCCGTCCGCTCTCGCCTCCTTCGGCTTCCACGGCAACGTCTCCAGCCACCTGCTCAAATACTTATAAAGGGCGTGATGCGCCCAAAGTGGCGAAACTCATCTACCGGCCGGGTACATCGACTGGTTAGCTCGTGATTTACGTCCTGTAGCGGAAATCGCCATCAGGCAACTTGCCGCGCAGCGAGTTCGCCCCGTCATCGCCGCCGAAGGGCAAAGCTCTGTCCTCATCGAAACCCTGTCCAAAAGTTCACCAAACCGGCAGCATGGACAGTAGCTAACCCTCTTCTCCTGGCATGGCGTGCCACCTCCTTTCCTCGGCGCCAACACTCTGGCCTGTTTGATTTCACATCGCCGACATCTTCAAATGTACCGGTCGGCTGGCAGGTTCCGGCCGCACCAAAACCGCCGCCCTTCCTGCCGCTGCCGCCTGATTTCCTGCCTGCTGTTCCCACAGGCTTCGCCACCGCCGGTCGGTTACGCGTCGGTCCTGGCGGCAACCACTGGACAGGCATCGTCCCGCCATGCGTGCTCTACCGTTCGCGCCACGCCCGGCGCGCGTGCAGGCAAAACCACAGAGGTTTACGAAAGCGGATTTCGGGCTGATGGAGCTCGGTTTTTCCTCTTCGGTGTCATCAACATCCGTCGCAGGCTGGAGCGTCGCTCTCAGCTCGAACTCGTCCCCGTGTTCAAAGGCTGACAACTCAACCGCACAAAGTTAGCCTGAAAACCCCATCAAAGGCTCAGCACAGCCTTTTCTGTGTTTGCATGTAGACAAATACTGCCTTAAAATCCAGCCGCATTTTCGCTCAAAATCCATTAACATTTAACCTTGTTGGACCACAGTTTGTTTGTCGAGCGTATTAAGCCCATTGCCGTTACGTCGTATCACGGCGGGCGACAGGCAAACCTCCAAGACGGACAACCTCAGCTGTAAAGGACACATATCATGGCTACCCATTACTGGTCGCTCCGGTATCCGCCGGTTTGGACGTGGCGGCAGCAATAGCAAAGCCTTTGCCCAAAGCTTTGGGCGCGCAAGCTTTTCCAACCGCCGGACGCGCATCCGCCGAAACCCTGTTGGCGCAAAGGCAAAAGCGACGACTGGTTTGACGCTGTGGTCAGCAAAGCCGTTTCGCACTCATTACCGACAAACTTGTTATCGAAGGCATTGCCCCGGATGCGGACAAACTGCTTCTCCGGCGAAAAACGTCGAGCTGGCGCTGTCTTTGGATGCAGGCGTGTGTCGGCTGTGCAATCTGACAGTGCGACGCAGCCGATAGCACACCGAATCAACCTGCCAAACAGCTACACCAACGCTCCGGGTCTTTGAAGGCTTCATTATTGAAGGCACGGCGGCATCCGTGGGCGAAGTCGCCCGCCTGACCGGACTGACGTTCTGCGGCTCAAACAGCGCGCTCAAGACGTATCTGCTTTGGCAAAACGCGAAAACATCCCCGCCTTTTCTCCCGCCCAATTCCGTTACAACCTGATTGATTTTGCCCGGCAGTGATATGCGCATCGTCCTGCCTGAGGCGCAGAACCGCGTACCGTCGCCGCGCGCCATCTGCCATGAAAAGGCATTGCCCGCTGCGTCCTGCTTGCAAACGCGAAGAAGTTGAAGCCGTTGCCGAAAGAACGCGGCATCAACCTAGCCCGACTCTTTGAAAGTCGATCGCTCCATTGGTCGGACAATACGTCGAGCCGATGTGCGAATTGCGCAAAGTCAAAGGTCTGACGCCCCTGAAGACGCCCGCAAACAACTGCAGACACCGTCGTCCTCGGCACCGCGATGATGGCGCAAAACGACGTGGACGGCGGTATCCGGCGCCGTTCATACGACCGCCAACACCATCCGCCCCGCCTTGCAGCTGATTAAAACCGTACCCGGGTGAAAGCCTCGTGTCAGCGTATTCTTCATGCTGCTGCTCAATCGTTCTCGTCATTCGGCGACTGCGCGGTTAGCGAATCCGACGCGACGGCTTGCCGATATCGCCGCATCAATCCGCCGATACCGCCAAAGCCTTCGGTAGCCCGCCCTAAAAGTTGCCGCTCTCTTACTCCACCATCAACTCCAGGGCGGCCTGATGTCGATGCCGTGATTGAAGCACCAAACTGGCGAAAGAAAAACGCCCGGACTGGAAATCGACGGCCCGCTGCAATACGATGCGGCTACCGTGCCTGAAAATCGGCAAAACCAGAAAGCCCTGAAAGCACCGTCGCCGGTCAGGCAACCGTCCTGATTACAAACCTCAACACCGGCAACTGTACTCTACAGCCGCACATCGCAGCGCCAACGTCCTGAGCCGTCGGCCCTCTGTTGCGGGTTTGCACCGACCGTCAACGACCCTCCTCACGCGTGCGCATTGAGAAGACGTATTCGTTCCACTATCGCTCTGACAGCGCGTTCCGGAGGCAAAACAAAGTGGCTGGCTGATTGCTTTGAATTTTCAAAGTACATGGTCGTCTGAGAAACCATAAATCAGGTTTTCAGACGGCTTCTATATTCGGACTGCGCCACAGTACCCAGCCGAAACCCAACCCTGCACCTGGCTATACTCTTTTCAGAAAATCTTTCCTGTACCTTTCATCATGGGATCCCTCCTTGATTCTTCCCCATCCCCAGCCCCTGCAATCGGCGTATGCGAAGCTCAAAACTAGAAAGGCGGTTGTACAAGGTTGCTCTCGCGCAGCCGCGAAGAAAAGGCATGGCAGCAATGACGGACGACCAGCACCGTCAAGGTGCATGCGCCTGCTATATGCGCAAAACCAAAATCCGCAACAAAAAGCTTTGTGCTGAGACAACCACGGACGGTCAGGAAGAAATACAGCAGGACAATTTGTTTGACGACAACTGTTCGGAAACTTTCTAAAACGAGAAAAAGCTTTCTCGTGCCTTCGCAATAAAAGGTCGTCTGAAACCAGGCATGCAGATTTTTGGTTTGCTTTTAGTTTTCAGACGACCTTTCCCGCCTATAAAATACATCCCCTCAACATAACGATGGGCTCCCGTCCGCACACAATTCATGCCCGTCAAAATCCAAACCCGCCCGTCAACCAAAACGTCCTCGATGATTTGCTCACCGCTAGCGCCGATCCCTTTAATCGCCCGCCTAGTAGCCTCCGCGCGACGTGCAGAGTCCCGCCGAATGGACGACAAACTCGCCGGCCTTTCTGCCTTAGTCAATCGCTGACGCATTGCGAAGCCGCCGCCCGCCGTCCGGCGGATGCCATCGAGCGCAGGATCCCTGATTGTCGCCGACTACGATGCCGACGGCGCGACCGCGTGCTCCGTCGGCATGAGCGGCTTAGCGGCGATGGGCGCGGCGGTGGATTTCTCGTGCCCAACCGCTTTCGAACACGGCTGCGGCTTGACGCCCGAACTGCCGAAATCGCCGCCGCGCAAGGCGTGGATCTGCTGATTACGGTCGATAACGGCATCGCCAGCATCGCAGGGCGTGGCGCGGGCGCAGGAGTGGGCTGACGCGATCGAACCGACCACCACCTGCCCGCCGAAACCATGCCCGACGACTGCATCGTCGTCAATCGAACCAAAAGGCTGCGGCTTCCCCAGCAAAAAGCTCTGGCGGGCGTGGGCGTGATTTTTATGTGTAATGGCGTTGCGTGCCGAGTGCGCCGCCGCGATTATTTTTCAGACGACCTTAAAGGGCCGAGATCTGGGCGAACTTTGTTGGTCGCATCTCGGCACTGTCGCCGATGTCGTTCCCCTCGACCACAACAACCGTATCTCGTGTCGCAAGGCTTGAAACGGATGCGCTCCGGCAAGATGCAGCCCAGCATCCGCGCCCTGTTTTGACGTGGCGCGGCGCGACTGGCGCAAAGCGCAACCTTTTCGACTATGGGTTTCGCACTGGGTCCGCGCATCAACGCCGCCGGACGGCTCGACGACATATCGGTCGGCATCGCCTGCCCGCTGGCGCGCGACGACGCGGAAGCGCAGGCATTGGCGGCGCAGTTGAACGACCTCAACATCGAACGCCGCGAAATCGAAGCAGTCCATGCTGCAAGACGCGCTGAACGCCCTTCCCGAAAACCCCTGCCTTCAGGTCGACGACCCTGGTCGCTCTACGCGACGACTCTCATCAAGGCGTGGTCGGCATCGTCGCCAGCCGCCTCAAAGACCGCTTCTACCGCCCGACCATCGTGTTCGCTCGGCGGACAACGGCGAAGTGCGCGGTTCAGGGGCGTTCCATTCTAACCCTGCACCTGCGCGACGCTTTGGACTTGGTGTCCAAACGCCAGCCCCGATTTGATTTTGAAATTCGGCGGACACCGCAATGGCGGCGGGCTTGAGCATACTCGAACACAACATTCCGCGTTTCAGACGGCCTTTGAAGAAGCCGAGCGCGAAATGGTGTGCGAAGACGACTTGTCGCAAACCTTCGCCCACCGACGGCAGCCTGAAAGCCTGCGACATCGCATGGAACAGGCACGAAAACCTCGCCCGCCACGTTTGAGGGACGAGTTTCGCGCCGCCGAGCTTTACCGACGAATTTCACGTCATCCGCCAGCAGCCTTTGGGCGCGGAGGGCAAACACAAAAAGCTCTGGCTGCAAAAAGACGGCTACGAGTTGGCAGCTGCTCTGCAGGGTGCAGCGAAGACATCCCCGACGTCATCCGCACGGTGTGACCGCCCCGTGGCAAACGAGTGCGCAATCAGATGGAATTGCAGCTTTATATCGATTATTGGGGAGGAGCTTGCTTAAGGCTTTGCGAAAGATAAAAGGTCGTCTGAAAATTTTCAGACGACCTCATGCTTTTGAAGCTCAGTTCAGCCTATTTCTTCAAAAGTATATTTGCGCGCGTACGGCGGCGTTGTGTCTCTTCAGATTATGGCTGAACTGGCTCAAGGCGGTGCCGTCCATTTTGAAGAGACGAAATGGTATCATTCGACGGATGCGCGGCGCAGCGCATCAAAGGGGCGGCTTTTGCTCGGCAGCGATGCCGGGGTTAAGCCGCTGCGGTGTCGGTGTTGTACGCGGCGTATCGCGCTGGAGGTCGGCTTTGCGGATTTTGCACGGTGCGCGCGCTGCCGCATCTGCAAATCACGGTCGGGTCGGTTTTGCAGGCGCATGCCGATGTTGAGGGCGGTTGACTCGAACACGGAGGCAACATTACGGGCGCGGTCGATGTTCGTGGGCGGTTTCTTTTCAATCGAGGCTCGCGCCATAATGAGCATTTCGCACGGATTTTGCCGGGCAAATCCTGCTTTGCGATCTTCCCGCCATCGTTCAGACGACGTTGCACGGTTTGATAAGCGGTTTAGTAGATTTGCAAATCGCCGTCGCCTGCGTCGATTTTCATAGCCGTCGGGGGAAAACTGGATCTTTCGGGATTGCTGCCGCTCAGTGCGCGTCGGGGCAGCGGCCTCGCATGGAGTTCCGCATCGCTCCCAGCCGCGCGTTTTGATGCACGCATGTCCGCGGTGTTGTCGATGCGTTACGGCATGCAGTGCGAAACGCGAACCGCCGACGATTTGAGACGGTAACGGCATCGGGTCCGCCGTTTGCGGATTTTCTGCAAAATGTCCAGGCGGAAATATTGCTGAGAGTCTGGTACGAGCCTGCTTTGTTATTATTGCGCCTGTTATAGCTCAGCAGAGCATGTCATGACCAACATTATGGCGGTTGTGTACGATGCCCATCCCGGCAAGGCTGCGTGGTGACGTAGAGAGATGTCTTGTGGTTTTCGGCAATTTTGATGCAGTATGCTTGGCGCTGTCTTTGGGAACGAACAACAAGGCAGCGGGCACGGGCGGCAACGGCAAATAAACAAAACAATACCGCAAACCATTTCAACATCAGCATGGTAGGATTTTTGACTGAACGTCGGGCGACGAGTATAGCTGAAATGCGCGCCCTCTTCCTCAGCAGCACCCGCCCGACGTGGCTGTTTTCCGCACTCGGTGGTCGTCTGAAAATAAAGGTCGCTGGTTATGAATCTTCCGTCCGAATGCCGGCACAGACGTTGACTGGCAGCGCGCTGGTAGCAGCCTACGGTGCGTCAGCGCGTTTTCGCCGGAACCGAACTTCGCTGGGCAGAATCAGAAACCGTGCCGCTGGTGGTTTATTAACGTTCGCCGCGCCTTTTCTCGAATATGGGACGGGTGCGGTGGAGCTGTTTATAACCGAATCGATCTGACGAGCACCGTTTTTCAGCGTCATCCGTCTTGCGCGTTTCCGCCACTTTTGATTACCCGCGAGGGGGAGGCGGTATCTTCGTTTTTGCGACGATATGTATTACCGCGGCGTTCGTCGTTTCGCGGACGCGGACAGTGCGCATGCGTGCTCGGTCGGTACTGAACGGGAAGGCGCGATTTTCGAGCTCGCTTATCGGAAAGCACAACATCAAACGCTGACCCCTGCTGAGCGTTGCGGCATTACCCCATCACCGCCGTTACCGGTCATCAGGACATCGCGGACCGTAAAACCGACCCCGGCCACTTTTTCGACTGGCAAAGATTGCAAGGCGGTGGTTTGTCCGTTGTTCAGCATCGCTCAAAAACGGCGGTATATAGTACGTCTCAGACGACCCGTAGCCTCGATTTGGGCTATCATTCACGGCATTTGCCGTCAGACGGCTTATTTTCGTGCATCGAGCTACCCGCGATGGACAATCGTGCTGGACCTGGACGAATCATACTCGCGGCGGCCCGATTCAGCATACTGCCCAGCAGGCAAACCACTCCCGGGCAACGAAGACGGAATGCTGCTCTTACAGTGCGGATTACCCATGATTTTCATCGTTCAGGCTTGGGCAGTCATCCCGCTGCACACGCCTGCCAACATGTACCCAAGAAACCAATACCGGCAAACAGGTGCGCGCGAGCAGTTCGACCCGCTGACAAAGACGCGCTCCTGAACAGTAAAACCAGCCATGTGCGCGACGAAGAATCTGGCGGCAAAGGCTCACCTGTCAAAAGCGGAACAAAGCCTTGCCAGGCCGCGCTGCGCACTGCAAGAACAAGACGGTAAAGTCTTCGCCGCGCAGCCACTCCTGCCAAACCTTTCCCGTCTCATCAAAAGCCGGTGTCGAGTTGGCGATTGAAGACGATTTTACCGTGACGAGCCGCGCCAGTATATACCGTCATCGGGCCAGAACAACGAACAAACTACCACTCAAAACCAAGCAAAGGCGACGAGCGGCCAACCCGCCGTCCGCCGCCAACCAACCTTGGTCAGCTGGACGAATTGTCTCCGTCGACGCGCCGTGTTTGACCCGACGCTGACCACTCTTTCGCCTGCCAGCTCACATCGCCCTCTCTGACAGCGCAAGAGCTGCACGTGCTCGCCCCGCCCGTCCAACCGCCACCGCTTTCCAAATCATCGGCTGCACCAGGACGACCGGCCTCAAGTTGCCGGAACCGGATTCCGAGCGTGGTCATGTGTCGTTCACTCAGGCAGTCAGGCCGTTTCAACGGTTTGGCAACCCAAGAAGAAGTGCAACAGTTCAACCATCAGGTTGACACCTTCGCTCATCCGATGGGCGGCAGTCCTCCACACTCGACTGGCGGTGATGTCATCGAAGTCGCGCGGCGGCATTGATACCCTGCGCGCCGCGTCGATCAAACCATCGCCATCCACTTGGCGTTTCGCACAGCAAATATCAGCGGGCGTCGTGAACTGCGCGCTTCGCTGAAAACCTCGGCTTGGCATTGGGCGAAGACGGCGCATTCCACCAGCACCGACAAACCGGCAGCTCGCTTGCCATCCATAGCCTCACAGGCGATGCAGCTGGTACCAACGCCCTCTCGACAACCACAGTCCTACAAAGGTTTTGTGCATGTTGCCGACATCCCGCACGCACCCGCGCGGCGATAAAAACCCCGACCTCTCATGGACCTATGGCGGTACGTCTCTCGGGTCGTGCTTAGATTTGGTCACTACCAACACGGAAGAAGTTTCACCCACTGGCTCAAAGACATTCGCAATTGCATGTCTTGGCACGTCAGGAAGAAATGGTCAAAGCCGCATCAAACCCGGCAGCAAAACAAGCCCTGCGCCTGTCTCCTTAAAATCGACGCGAATCGTGCGGATATGCCGTTACGGCATATCCGCTTTTCGGTGCGTACTATTTGTTAACCTATCATTACTCAGACGACTGCCCGCATCAGACAAAGGTCGTTCGAAAACCTCCTCATGGCGAATCCGATCGCATACATCATATCCGCCACCTCACTGATCTCTCAAGCTGCTGCGCTTCAGCGAATAGCCACACCGACGCGCCCAGCGCGTACCCGATGCCGAATAGTACAAATTATTCCGCGGAACTTGAAGCGTTGAACGAAACCATCCCGAGCTCAAACCGCCCGTCTGCCGACCCAGCGCGTCGGCGGCGAGCCTGGCGATTTGCACGAAGCGCGCTGTTTAGCGTCGCTGCTGTCAAGCGACCAACGCCTTTTCCCCCGCAAGATGAAAACGGCGTTCGCCGACGTGCCGAAATGCACGCTGTTTACTCAATGCGTGCGCGACGGTTTGATCGGCGGCAATCCTGAATACGTACGGATCGAACCCAAATTGGTCTTTGGCTTCGCCACCAGCTCAGCTCTACCGCTGCATATTGCGACAGGCGAGACGCGCGGCGACGGCACGACGGGCGAAGACGTATCACCAAATGTCAAAACTGTCGTCACATCCCCTGGCAGGCTGTCATGGCGAAAAATACGTCTGAACTCATCGAAGTACGCGGCGAAGCGTTGATGCCTGAAATGCCGACTTGCACGCCCTGGGTCAAAAGACAAACCGAAAATCGGGCACTCTTTTGCTAATCCGCGCAACGCGCGCCGGCAGCCTGCGCCAACTCGGATTCGCGCATCACCGCGCAAAGCGTCAAACCGCACCCTTTTCCCTACCCGTCGCCCGTCAGCAAGGTGGTTTCGTAGCTGACGAACACATCCAAGTAACTCGCCTATTTCAAAGAACCCGGCTTCAGCTCGCCCAATGGCAACTTTCGGCGTTTATCCGGTAATACCGATGAAGTATTGGCGTTTTACGAACAAATGCAGCAAAACGCCTCCGAAACTCACCCTTGGCATCAGCTGACGGGCATGGCGGTCGGGCACAGCTTGGCGGCAGCAGCGCGAACTCGGCTTCATCTCCCTGCGCGGGCAGCTGCGCTGGGCGATTGCCCGTTCGCCGAAGAAGCTCTGACCGTCAGTCGAAGTGCTGACGTGCAATCGGCAGGTGACGGCGGCGGTAACGCCGGCTGCCCGATTACAGTTCGTGGTTCGCGGCGGCGTCACTGTAACCAACGCCACTTGCACACACAAGACGACAAGACGCAGCCGCAAAGACGTGCGCGTCGGCGAGATCAACGGCGTCGTGCGCGCCGCGCCGGAGACGTGTGATTCAGAAGTCGCGCGTGATTTTCGAACGCCGCCCGATGCAGGAAACCGCCGTTGCCGTCAGGACGACCTCAAACATCGTGCAGAGACGACCCGTTTGCCGAAACACCATCTCGCCAGCAAAACCCAATCCGTTCTGCCACACAAGCCCTACCGCCTGCCGGACCCGATCGTCCCACTCCGCTGCAGCGAACCGGAACGCGAAGAAGGCGAAGCCGTCGCCCGATGCAGCGGCGGTACGCGTTTGCCGTATCAGGCGCGCGCGCAAGGCGTCATCCACCGCCTCGCGCAAAGCGCGATGGACATCGACGACCCGGTCATCAAATCGAGCAGTTGGATGCCACCAAGACCCGTCCGGCTATTTCCTGCCGACCCCACTGCCTCGATATCCCGACTTTGGTCAAAATGACGAACGGCGGAGGTGTTGCTGTCTGAAAACGAAAACGGCGACACAGAAACGGTTTCAGGCGACCCATTTGGCCTGAACCAATACAAACAGCACAGCCGGACCAAGTGGGGTGGTTGAAAACATCCTCGCAGGCAGTTGTGCCAGCAAAACGCCCGGATCCTCGCCTGCTTTGCCCGTTCGCGTCAGCATCCGCCACGTCGGCGAACGTACCGCCACGAACGCTGCAGGGCCAGGCATTCTGATCGTTGAACACGTCCCGCTCGCGCCCTCGAACCCATCCTCGCCCGCCCGCCCGGACTATCGGCACCGTCGTCGCCCGCGCCCATCGCCCACTCTGCCCAGCGCGCAGCAGGCGATGGCAGACGAGCGTCGCCGCGCGCGTGCGCTCGGCAAACCGTAGCCGTTACCATCCTGCCTGCCCGCCGTCGGAGCCGCAACGCTGGATTGCCCGCTCGCCCGGTTTTCAAAATCAGCGAAACAAAGCTCTGCAAGCGTGAACTCGCGCGCGCGGTAGTAGGCCGCAAACCGGTCAAAGCCCTCCTGCCGACTGGCAACAGTGGCAGCGAAGAGCACATAAACGCCGCCCTCGAAAACCCAGCGCCCTCTCGCCCGGAACGCTGCCCGTCTGAAAACCAAGAAGCAACGGTTTTCAGACGACCCTCACGAGTCGCAGTGCAAAACCTGTGTTAACCGGCAACTGCCCACCTCGCAGACGCGACTCAAGCCCAAGCCTCGACCGCAGCCGCAGTGGCGGTAAAGTTTCCGGCAGCGTAAAGTCACCGACTACGTCGTCGCCGCCGGAGAAGCCGCCGGCAGTGGCAACTGAAAGCCGCCTTGTGTGGCGGTTTTGAGCGAGAGGAAGAGCTGGCGATGCATGGCTGAATACCCGCCAAACATACCGCAGATTAAACTAGGGAAATCCCGCATCGGCAATTCCCGCATATGCGGTGAAAACAACAACGGCATGGATATTGCTGACATCTGAATTTAGAATCAAGGTCGTCTGAAATTTCAGACGACCTTTATGCAGAGCTAAACAGGGAAAACCATGAACAAAGGGAAGTAAACCCAATCGCTTTATTATGGATATTAGAAGGAATCGCTGTTGCAGTGTATGTTTTATGAACGGACATGTATCAACAATTTATACATTCTAATTAAGCTAACGATCCGCCACATGGTGAAATCATTTCGGCGACTATTCGCGGCGGCCGCCGAACATCATCAGCTCCTAGCCCTTATCGGACCGTTTACACCATTCATCAACAAGCGCAGGAAATGCAAGCAACGCGCGAAGAGTCTGGAATGGCGTAGAACAGCAACGCCGCCAATCAGAGATTTTAATCTGGCAACACTTGAATCGGACATCTTTATGCTGGAGAGCAGCATAATAAAAACTACTGAAACCCTTGTCGTACCAAAAGTATGATGAAATAAACAAACTAACAATCAAACACATGATAGTAGTATCTCATCTCATTAATGAATATATGAGAAGTTATCTCAGAAATCTCACCAATCAAATCAAGCTATGCGACAACCAAATAAAAATTAATCTCTACATCGCAAATAATATACAACAAAATCTTGAATTGAAAGGTACTTGTTGTACTCATTTCAGATACTTCTTAAATTAATCTCACTAAACTATCCGAAAGACACAAAATGGAACACACAAACAACATCAGTAGTGAAAGATTGCGTTAAGCTGATGACGAAAATCCAGAGAGAGAAAATTAGTACTTTATATATTAATCCACAAGAAAAATATATAGCAATATACTTCGCTCTTTTATCAAATGAAACTTGATTGATTACATTGTTGAAACTGCCTATCTTTAAATTGCAAACATTCAACACTTCTGCTACTCAATAGATATAATTTTAGAACACGCACCTTAGGGTATGCAATTAGCGGATGAGATATACGTCCTTCCAGCTAAAACATCATGATGATTTTATATGGCTCATTCTTTGCCATCAACAATGGGTGGGCTTGATAATATAAAAACCTTCATTTGGAAACACTAAGCTACTCATCAAATGGCAGAATTATTCAATGAATCAAGCTGCCATTTATGTCAATACTAAATCAGCATGAATTGCTAAAGGAAAAGAAAGACTTGGAAAACAGTTAGTTTTTGCAAGAGTATGAGAGAGAGCTCTTTAGAACGTAGAATGAAATTAGAAAACAAGATTTTATTGAATTTACAAAATACGGAAGAAAACACCGGCTTTATTTTATGCATGAGGATGAATCAAAAGCGTCGTCTGAAAATTTTCAGACGACCTTTATTTATTCCTTTTATCCATACAAAACCAACCCACGTCGTTCAATGCAATTTATGAAACTGACACCAACTGCACCACCTTTATCAATATCCTCATTTTCTACCTACAACGGTCAACATCATGCTCTGACGTACACCGCCGCAGCGGCACCTGGCTGGATGCACCGCTCGAAGCGATATCTCCGCCACCGCACTTCCGTATCACGGACTGACCCGTCGCCGTTTGACGCAATGGCTGTCGAAAGTGCGAACACTGGGAGCCGTGAGGTTTCGATTTTCACGTACAGAGTTTGCGGGACTGTTGCGGCATCGTGCCGAAATCATTTCGCTTGAGTTTCGAAACTCACTCAGCCTACCGACCCGATGTTGCAAGTGACGTCATCGTGCCCTTCCGCCATGCGTGAATTCATCTTCTCCGGTGGGCGTACCTCGCAGACGGATACGCTTAAATTTACGGCCTGGCCAGTGGTGGTCGACCGGTTAATCGGATTGCCGACCTTTGCAGTCGGACATTTGACAAAACGCCACCGTTTATTGAAAAGAATGGGACTGGCTATACTCGAGAATCGCAGAAGCGGCATTAAAGATGGAGTGCTGTCGTCTGAAACCCGCATTTCTTCCGTTTCTCTGAGACGACCTTCTTCATCTCTGCCGCACACAAAACAGCGCCGGATAGGACCCGATGACTGACAAACGATGCGCGTTCGCTCAAGAGCCGCAGTGCGTTTTGGACTTTTTCGTTGCTGACGTCCTTCGTGTCACCGAAAACAGGCATTCCACAGAGCGGACGGTGCATCGGCGGTCGAATCTACTGAAAATGCCCGATTCGGTAAACGGCTGCAACAGCGAGGCGACGGCACCAGCGCGGTTGCGCGGAGACCGCCAGCGAGGTTTGTCGCGTACCGCTGCCGCTTGCAAGCGGATGCTCACAACCAAGAAGGCGTAAGAAATCGGGTACCTGCCTCGACAGCATTCGGCGACTACAGTTCGCGTGGGTAACACGGCGCGGTACGTCTCGGCGATGGCGGCGATACTGACATTGTCGTCTTGATTCTGCTACACTCGAAATGCCGCTGCTCGTTGCTGGAAACGGCGGCTGCGTTCGGCGCTGGCAGGTTGCGTCCGATGCTCAGTATGCCGCGTTTGCCGAAACCGCTTGTACATGCGAAGACTCTTGCAGATGCTGCCCACTCGTGCGTGCCTTTACGCAAGAGGTTGCGATGGATGACATCACTGCCGCAGCTCTTTGTAATGCGTCACCGCCGCGAAGTCCAAAGTGCGTCCAACCGAGCCTTTCGGTCGAGTTTTCACTGGCGCGACCGAAGCCGAATCCGCCCGCCGCGTTTCGACTCTGGCGTGGGAAACATTGGTTCATGGTCTGAAATGCGGCGGTATGGGCGGGTACGCCGAAATGTTTGATGACCGCCTGCTGGCAAACGTTCCCTGCGGCCCGGGATAGAGGCATCGTCGGGGCTGACGCTCACGTCTATCTCCGCTCAGCTACCGCGAAACGCCTTTGGTGATGGACTCGTCAGGCAGCGGACCTTGATTCAAACTCTGAATCCGCCTCAATCACCGCTAATACTGCGCTCGACGGTGCAACGCGCCCGTTCCTTTCAATTCGCCGATGGAGTGCGTGGCATGGCCTGCGCGCTCGCTCAACAGGCGCAAACACGCATCGATTTTCATCAATGGCATTGCAGGTGCGGCAAAAGCTGCTCAAGTCAAATGCAAGGCATATCGACAAGCCCCTTTGCGATTCATTCATCAACATGTAAACAATCATTCTAATACTGGGTCGTCTGGAGCTCGAATACGTCTGTATCGACCTGCTTCGCGTCTCTCTTCGAAACGTCGTCTTTTGGCATCATTTTCGCCGTCCGCTCGGTAGGGTTCGGCGTGCTTTTTGGGGATTTGGCACAGGTCGTCTGGAAACGTAAAGACAGCGTCCCTGCAATGCAAAAGCGCAAAAGACAGAAAACAAGCTTATCACTCAAATGCGTGTTAAGATTAACCATCACCATCCGGCGCACCTGGTCTGGCGTTTCGGCCTATGCAGCGCAGTCAATCACGAAAAGCGAAATCGCATGGAGTCATGCGTAGTCACCTGTATGACGACGCTTTGCTGACCGAATTGCTCACTCGAATACCTACCGCCGAAGGATTGAATGTCCACAGCCCGGACGGCGGTAGCGCTGGTGTAACACGGAAATCCTGATTCCGCCAGTACGATGTCATCGTCGTATCGACCTGTATGATGCCGAAATGAACGGCTTTGACGTGGCTGGAAAAACGTCCGCTCGCGCGCAGCACCGTTCCCGATCATCATGCTGACCGCCAAAGGCGACGACATCGGACCGCATCATCGTGATTGCAAGCGCGGCGACTATGTCTCGGAAACCTGCACCGCGCGAACTGGCTGTTGGCACTGCATCGGTCGCCATCCCGGTGCCGTGCGCAACAACAGTATAGCGCGAGTAACGCGCCGCCCAGTATTTGCGTCAGCGACGCTGTATCTCCACCCTGCCAAAACGTCAGGCGACCATCAGCAGACACTCCGCTTTGAGCGACCAGCACGAGTTCTGCGCAGCTCGAAGTCCTGATGCGCCAACGCCGGATCAAAGTCGTCAGCTAAAGAAACTTTGCCTCATCGAAGCGCTGACCGCAAACCGGCAAAATTCGGACCGCAGCAGACGTTCATTTCTGCAATCCTGCCACAAAATCGAGCGATGCCTCGCTGACTCAGGACCGTACGCTTTTGGATAGCTACGTGTTTGTTAAAAACTAAAGACACACACAATCACTGAAACTGTTTTAACGCATTCGCTCATATGCGCAGTCATCGTCTGCGCACTCGTGCGAGCTGGCTGGTCTGCAAACAATTTCGCCGAAAACCGGCCCAAATCCCAAACGCCGCACCATCGAATTCACTTTTGAGGAACAGCATCCTCCGCCTTTTAGGGCGCGCGGGACAGCGGTGCGCGCGAAATTTTGGCGGAATGGGAAGACAGCCCGTCTCCAATTCCGTTTACGCTCACTTTTGAGCGACGGTGAAAATGGTCCCGACCGCAACATCGACAACCACCATCTCGAACGCGTCTGGCAGTGTTTGCGATCATGTCCCACCTCTATTCGGCGCATTTACACATCGGTATACGACCGTTTCGCGCCAAGCAGTCACCTCTTTCTTATCGGCAGCGGCAGCCATCAGGCGTAACGCCTGCCCAGCCTACGTTTATCAGCTCATGTGCCGCTGGCTTCAGCGTTCAATCGTCATCCTCTTCATCATCGTCAGGTTCTACCGTTGATGGCATACATCTCGCCAGCAACACCGCCAAACCCATCAAAATCTGGGTAAGCAGCGTGGACAGGGTGGTAAACAAGAACCCGAAACCCGTATTTCGCAGCGCGACGACCGCGACGATCGAATTGTCCCACCTTTGCGTCCAGCTCGACAAAATGGCGAAAAACCGAAAACCTGCTAAAGAACGCCGCCACCTGCTTCCACCACGTTTCACGAAATGCGCTCGCCCTTGGCGGCGTAGTACCGTCGGCAATTGTCATTGACCAGGCGCAGCCGCAAAAGCGCAGGAGCTACCGAAAGCTGGAAGGCGAATTGACCGCATGGACATCTTTGGTCGGCGATTGCTGACGCTTCCGCTTGGAAAACATCCGGCTCCTGAGAAAAGACAGCCTGAAGCCGTCCACTGCTGACATCGAAAGACAATCAAAGCATCGCCCAGCAGAACAAAACAAACCGTTACTCTTTTCGGTCGAACCCAGAATTCCCCGTAACATGCTGGTCTCGCGCCAACGAAGCGTTATTTGTCGTACCGCGCGTTTGGACAACGTTTATCCGCAACGCCATCACTACAGCCTGGAAGGCAGTAATTCATCCGCGTTTGGAAGACGGACAAGACGGTAAGTATTGGATTGGGGACAGCATGATAACGGCTCGGCGTGGACGAATGCAACTGCCGTCATTACTGTTTTACCGTGCCGCCGACTCCATGCCAGCAAACGTACCGGCTTAGGCCCTCGCCCTGACCCAACACACATCATGGAGCAGCACACTGGCAAAATCGCATTGAAAACATCGCTTGAATGGCTCGAAAATGCACTTTTTATCCCGCCCAAAAAGAAAGTGAACGGCACCGGAAAAGCTCGCAATCCTACACTTGGACCATGAATGTTGCCCATCGCTCGTGTAGCGGATTAAATTCCCAACGTGACAAGGACGCATTTAGCCGCAGACAGTACAGATAGTAATGGAACTGATTCACTTGGTGCTTGCACCTTAGAGAATCGTTCTTTTGAGCTAAGGCGTAACGCCGTACTGGTTTAAAGTTAATCCACTATAAACAAATTGCCACACTTAAAGTTTAGTGGAGGTCGTCTGAAAAGAACAAACCCTGCACGTTCCCTGCCTCTTCAGACGACCTTTATGCCATTTGTCATATATAATGCATAGTGAAATAATTAAATCATTTAGTCGCATGTTCCGCCATCAGAGCAACGAAAACAGGACTTTTCCATTTGACAACAAAACCAACAACGAAACGCCCGATCCCGTTCACTCATCACACAACTTTCCAACCCAAAACCGCCTCGAGTGTCGTCTGTGAAACGCAGCGTCCACACACCGAAAAAGGAGTGCCCATGTCCAATCCATGTCCGGCTACTTCTTCATGCGACCACACCATTCTCGTGGGCGCGAGCGAAGTGCCCGCATACAGCTGGGCGAACGCATTCTGAGCCAACCTCCTGAGCGCACCGTTTCAAGGGTCAAATCACACCCGTCAACCTCGCACCGCAGCCGGCTGCGGACCTACCTCCCCACACCAACCTCAGCAAAATCCCCGGCAGCGCCGACCTCGTCATCGCCGTAACGCCGCCCGACAGCTACGACGCCCCTGTTCAAATCCTGCCGCAAAAACAGTCTCACATCATCCTCATCCAAGACTGGGAGTCTGTCCGACGCGACGAATGGCACACCGCCGAAGCGCCATCAAAACACCACGGCGACGAACTCACATCAGCGTGCAGCCCCGCGGGCGTGCAGCTTCCATCGCAAAGCCCTCAACATCGGTTCCCAACCCGACCATCCGGCAGACTACACTGCCCTTTCTGACCGGACACGCTTCCGTCAGCAGCGAAAATCAACCCTGATGCTGCAAAAATGGGCGGGCATCACGCCACATCAGCCTCAACTATCCGCTCAGTCCCACCACTTCGCCGACTGGCTCAACCGCTTTTCGCCACAACCGCCACACCAAAGTTGCCGTTGTCGAGCATAACCCAGCCGAAAACCAGCGCAACCTGTTCAGCGCCATCCGCCATTTCACCCGCCACACCCCGCTTATCCTCCACGTTACCCACCGTTCGGACGACACCGAAAAAGCCGTAGACGCTGCCTTGCGCGTCGCACCTTCCTCGCACATTCAGCAGCAGCGAACTCGAAGCCGCCCTGCACGCTGTTCGTCCGACCTTCCCCTCTGAACAGCATCGACATCCTGTCCGACACCCCTGCCGAGTGGCTGGAAACCTGCGTGCCCCCAAACCTAAAACTCCAATTCCCCACCAAGCAGCCGCACATCCGCCAAGGCTACATCGGCAGCACACCCACGCCCGCCCATTACCACAGCATCGCCAGCCACCTTCAAAATACTCCATACCGAAGCCCCTGCTCGCCATCGTTGCCCTGACCGACAGTCCTGACGAAAAATCTGACCCTGCACCCTGAGTATGCTGGCGAAACACACTGCCAAACCCTTGCTTGTCAGCACGCCGCTGACGACCTCCTGCATGTCTCGACCGTCCTGAACAAGCACCGCAAAGCCGTATCGTTCCGCAACATTGCCGACCAACTGCAAAAGAGCAGTTACGCCTCGCCACGCCCCAAAAAGGTCGTCTGAAAAACCCCGCAAGCGAAAACATTACCAGCCCCTGCACCTCAAAAAGACCGTCCCCTGCTTGCCGAAGCCCCAGTCTCGCCGGCTTTATCAGCACACCGTGCATAACGCCGTGCACCTGTTTCCAACGCCATACCGCCTATGGCGACATCCTGACTATGCGCCATCAAGGCAGAACCGCCGCCGCGCTCCCGCCGTTCTCTACGCTGGACAGCGAACACATCGCCCGTTTCGCCCAACTCGACAATACACACACCCTCAACCAGCTCCTGCACACCCTAAACACACTCAGCCAACGGCAGCAATACATCGGCGAAATCCTGCTCAACCTCAACGGCGACCAATACAGACGACTTTGTCTTGCAGGTGACTGAATCGTCCTTCCCGAAAAACAAACCAACCAATATAGCCACCCTCAAGCTCGAGCAGGCCGCCGCCAGACCAGCAGCGGAAATACGCAGCAGCATCCGACTGCCGCCGAGTTCTCCGCAACACCGGCGAAGCCGCTGCCGAACTTTTGGGCGCAAAAACCGAAAGCGAAGCCCTCATCCAAAACGTGCTCGCCCCCTACCCGACCGAACATCCTGCCACGCTTACCCTCAAAAACGGCGAAACCGTAACCATCCACCCGTCACTCCCGAAGACGCGGAAGCCAAACAGCAATTCGTCCGGCAGCTCGTCTCCGCAAGCGCGCGCTACACTCGCTTTGATGACCCATACCAACGAATTGCTCCATCCCCACCCTCGCACGCTTCAGCAAACTCGACTACCACAGCGAAGCTGCATGGACGGCGCAATTCAGACGACCTCATCGTCGCCGTCAGCCGCTTCAGCTCGTATCAACCGCAACGGATCGCGAATTGCATCACACTTGCTGGAAAACGTGCGCGGCAAAGGGTTGGCAGCGGAAATGATGAGTTGATTATCCAATCGGCAACACAACAAGGCTACGCGTCATGAGTGCCCAAATGCTCAAATCCAACACCCCTATGCTTTAAAACTTGCTGAAAAATCAGGCTTTTACCATCAGCCCCTTCAGAAGAAGACAACACTTTTGTGCCAAGCACGCCTCAGCCTGACCACTCCGCAAAACAGCAACAAAAACAAATAAAAACTTGCATGAACAACGCAAAATATCCTAAAAATTAGCGGTTTTCTATTCATCCGATTTTCTCAAAAGGACTCAAAATGGTAGTTATCCGTTTGGCTCTGCGTGGTCGGTTCAAACACCGTCCCTCTCTTCCACGTAGTCGTTGCCGAGCTCCCACAACCGTGCCGCGACGGCCGCTTCATTGAGCGCGTTGGTTTCTACAACCCTGTTGCCAATGAAAAACAAGAGCGCGTACGCCTCCAAGCCGACCGCCTGAACCACTGGATCGCCCAAAGGCGCACAAGTCAGCGACGCAGTTGCAAACCGATCAAAGAACAAAAAGCTGCCTTTAATCACCGGCTAATCTTTGCTATGACCGACACTCAGCAACGGTAGCCATAGGCTACGATCAAAGGCGTATTCGGCATCAAAGGCTGGCCCGTCACAAATAGCCGCCAATACAGAATACGCCGACAGCCTCCTGACTCACCCTGAGTGGCAGTTAAGCAAAGACGGTAAAACCCTGAACGTGACACTCGAAGCCGGCAAAATCGTCAGCGGAGAGCTTCAGGGTCAAATTCGAAGGCATAGATGATCGCGATCAAGCTTTTTGCCCTGCGCGACTATACCATCGAACTCGAGAAGAATTCGCCCCACCGAGGAAGATCGAATATTATTGGGCAGATTTAGTCGGCATGACCGTTGTCAACAAAGACAATATCGTGCCTGGCAAAGTCACAAACCTGATGAAACCGGCGCTAACGATGTTTTTGATGATCAATGGCGAACATGGCCAACCCTGATCCCGTTCATATCCAACTCACATCGAGGCCGTCGATACCGAAGGCAAAACCATTACCGCCGACTGGGCTTAGACTATTGATGCTGATTCAAGCCATCACCATCTTCCCGAAATGTTCGACAGCATTACCGAATGCGGCGTAACCGGTCGCGCAAAAACAAAAACGCTTTGGCAATTCCAAGCCATCAATCCTCGCAAAATTCGCCGACAACAAACTCGGCTATATTGACGACCGCCCCTTTGGCGGATATCTGGGAATGATTATGATGGCGCGCCGCTGCCAAGCAGCGATAGAGGAAGCCAAACAAACATCTTCAGCACCTGCAAAGTCATTCTACCTCAGCCCGCAAGGTCAACCGCTGACGCACAAAAAGCCGTAGAACTGGCAAAATCTCCGCATCTCATACCGCTTTTGCGGACGATACGAAGGAATTGACGAGCGCTCTACTGCAAAAGCAGCGTAGATGAAGAAATCAGCATAGGCGACTTTGTCGTTTCCGGCGGAGAGCTACCCGCCATGATGCTGATGGATGCGTGACCAGACTGATACCCGGCGTATTGGGCGAGCATACAGTCAGCCGAGCAGGATCCCGTTTTCAGACGACCTATTAGACTGCCCCCATTACACCAAACCTTTAGAATTCCAAGGCATGACCGTCCCTGACGTATTGCGTCTGCAGCAATCATGGCTTGATAGCTGAATGGCGGTTGAAACACTCGCTGGCGGCACTCTGGAGCGCAGACCAGACCTGTCTGGAAAAAGCGCAGTTTAATCCCAAAGGAATCCTGCCTCTTAAAAAGAAATCTTGCAAGAGCTACAGGAAATCCAATCATAATTTAGGAAAAACAATGAACCTGATTCAACAATTAGAGCAAGAAGAAATCGCTCGCCTGAACAAAGAAATCCTGAATTCGCACCGGGCGACACCGTAGTCGTTTCCGTACGCGTAGTAGAGGTCTCACGCAGCCGTCTGCAAGCTTACGAAGGCGTTGTTATCGCCCGTCGTAACCGCGGCTGAACAGCAACTCATGTCCGCAAAAATTCCAGTGGCGAAGGCGTTGGAGCGTACCTTTCCAACTCTACTCCTACCGTAGAAAAATCGAAGTAAAACGCCGCGCGACGTCCGTCGCGCCAAACTGTACTCATCCTGCGCGGCCTGACCGCAAGCAGCCCGCATTAAAGAAAAATTGCCTGCCCGCAAGAAGAGTTAAGAAGAATTGTAGCAAAAATCCCCACTTTTCAGTGGGGATTTTTATTTTTGCAATTCTTATAACGGATCTTCGCAGAAATTTGATCTAAAAATATTAGACAAATCTTTAAATCAGAGCAAGGCAACGAGGTTGCCGACAGCAAAATGTATAAAAACTATTTCACTTATTACCCTGATAACTCAATAAAAATTATTCTTTCAAACCAGAGTAAAGTAAAAGCTGTGCAGGTGTTTAAACTTAACTCTATACAACAATATATCCCTATTAAAATGTCGGTTTCAGACGACCTTTGATGTAATCGGGGTCGTCTGAAACCGGTGGATTTGACGATTCCGCCTTATCTCCGCCCTTGTCCTCTGACCGGGCAGATAAGGCATGATGACTTCAGACAATGATTGAAAAATATGAATGCTGTACGAGCTTTGCCAACTCTTCCGTTTCCGGCAAAATCGGTGTGGGCGCAGACCATGACCGCCAAAGTGACCCAGCAACGACGCCTTTTGGCTGCGCCGAACACGCCGCCCAATACTCTGTTGACGCTGCCCAAGCCCATCGATGACGCTGCGTTGGTCAGTATGGTGCGCAAAAACGGCTGTAAAAACGCGCCAAAAGAAAAATCACGACAAACGAAATGGCAACGCCCAAGGCGCGCGGTTGAATCGATTTGAACGCCACTTCCGAAAAACGGCACGGCAAACGTTTTAGCCAACAAAAAGGAAATCACCCACGCAAACAGCGAACCCGCTTCGGCAATGACGCCGCGTATCATCGACATCACGATACACGCCGCGATCACGCCGAAGGCGAGTATGTCGGCTAACGGAATATCATTCATTGGTTACCTGTCCGGCAATGCCGTGTACGCGCAGTTTGTTCAAGTCGCGTTCGGCGTCGTAGGCGTTTTTGTATGCGCCCGATTTGACGCGGTAAACCTTGCCTTTATCCGTCATCACTTCGGTAATGGTGGAGTCGATACCGCCGCTTTTCATTTTGCGTTGCAGGCTCAAGGCGCGTTCTTTTTCAGCATAACCCGCCTGAATGGCGGCTTTTTACCTGATTTGACTTTGGCGGTTTTGGTTTTTGCACTTTTTCAGACGACCTTTCGGCAGTAGCGGCTTTCTTTCTGCCTTGGCTGTCTGCTCGGTTTTGGCTTTTCGGCAACTTTCGCTTCGGCTTCCCTTACTCGCGGAAGCTTTTTGCCGGCTGTTTGATTTTTCAGTATTTGGAAGCATCTACCCTGAATTCTTTCTTTAGGTTCGGATGCGGATGCTGTGACGGCTTTTTGGCTTTTTCCGCTGCCGCTTTGTGTTTCGCCGCCGCTTCTTCTTTTGGCTTTTTAATGCTTTACGTTCGGCAACGGCTTTCTCGGCTTTTTCCAACTGTGCCAGCTTGTTGCGTCTCGGCTGCGGCGGCACGCTCGGCCTCTCGGCTTTGGCAGCTGAGCGCACGCTTACGCGCTGCGGCATTGGCTTCGCGTTCCGCTGCTTCTGGGCTTGAAGCTGCTGCGCTTTTACGCTGTTCTTCACGATTACGGCGGCGCTCTTCCGCGCGTCGCTCGGCTGCTTTCGCGTTTGGCGGCTTCGGCTTTTTGGATTTTCTCGGATTCTTCCAAACCTTTGATGTCGCTGTCTGACAGCGTATCGTTAATCCAGCACCAAAAGGCGGCCTACATCTTCGGGCGCGGCTGGCGACGCATCAGGTTGCGGCTCGGCTTTGCGCAGTTTGCTCCGGCGCGGCGGCTTCCGCGGTTTTGTCCGCTACTTCGGCATCGGTATTTTTAGCCGCTTCTGCCGCTGCTCCAAATCTTCTTTGGTAGAAGGCTCCAACACGGTCGCATCCGCCAGGTTGGCAGGTTCTGCGTTGGCATTATTCTGTTGGATGGTTGTAGTCTGGGCGTTTTCTTCTTCTGGCTTGTTTTCCGATCTGGTTGACAGGGCGACGCCTCAACAAACGGTCGATACCGCCACCAACCCCGATGCCATAACCAGCGGGCGGCGGTTGCGGCGTTTGAGCTGTTCGTAACCGGTCAGAACTTCATTTTGCTTATTGTCAGACATGGAGATTTCTTTACAACGCCGCCATTACGTCGGTCAACGGTATGAAATGAGCCGAAAACAACGATTCTATCATTTTCGCCCGCCTTAGCCAAAGCGGCGCGGTACGCCTCGCGAACGGAGGTAAAAGTTTGTATATTTTCGATATTTTGTGCTTCCAGTTTTCGCCTGCAAGGCTTCCGCCGTCATGCCGCGCGGCACGTCCAAAGGCGCGATATACCACTCGTCAAACTGGTCTTTAACGATTTCCAACACGCCGTCTATGTCTTTGTCGGACAGCATGCTGAACACGGCGGTGCGTTTTTGCGCAAACGCCAATTAATCAGGCTGCGGCGCAGGCGCGGGCAGCGTGGGATTGTGTCCGACATCCAAAACGGTCAGCGGGCGGCCGGGTGACCTTGAAGCGTCCGGGGTTTTCAACCAGCAGCAACCGCGCTTGATGGCGCCGATGTCCACCGGTAATTTTTCGTTCAAACATTCCAACACGGTCGTGCGCAGGCTGCATTGAAAGCTGGCATGCGCCGCGCATGCGGGGAACGGCAGGAATTGCGGTTGCGCGCGGGGTCGTCTGAATGCTGCGGGTGTAAAGCGGTAGTTCCATTGGATGTTTTCCAATGAGGCGAAATCGGAAATCGCGCTGCACCATCAGCAGTTTTCGCGCCTATGGCTTCGGCGTGCGACCAACGATTCGGGCGCGGGGTTTTGCCCGCAGATTGCGGGTTTGCCGCCGCGGAACACGCCTGCTTTTTCAAAAACCGACCTGCTCGACCGTATCGCCCAAAAACGCCTGATGATTCAACCACGCTGGTAACCACCGCACAATCGCAGTCGAACACATTGACCGCGTCCAAACGTCCACCCAGCCGACTTCCGATATCATCACATCGACTTGTTCGCGTGCATGAAGATATCGACCGCCGCCAAGGCATTGAATTCCAAAAATAGGTTAGCGATATTTCGCTGCGCGCGCTACTGATGCGCTCGAAGGAAGCGCGATGAGGTCGTCTGAAACCGGTTCGGCGTTGACGGCGATGCGTTCGTTAACGCAGTCAAATGCGGGCTGGTCAGCGTACCGACTTTGAAGCCCGCCTGTTTGTAAATCTGTGTCGTAGGGCGCAGACCGAACCTTACCGTTTGTTCCCGCGACAACGACGACGGGGCATTGCGGGCTCGAGCTTTGGTGCGTTTCACTCGCCCGTGCGTTCCAAGCCCATGTCGATTTCGCCGCCGCTGTGGGCGGTTTCAAACGCGAGAGCCAGTCTTGTAATGTTTTCATGTGTTTCGTTTTTCAAAGGTCGTCTGAAACCGTCACTTGGAATAATGGGGACGGTTACTGCTACTTGTGTGGACTATTTTTATATTGGGTTTAATTTATAGACAAGGCGGAAACCGCCTTGTTGAATTAAAGCGGATGCCCGGCATCCTGAGCCTGACACCAGACGCGCCCAAACTTTCAGACGACGGTAAGATTCCTTATCCGCCATATCGGGCGTAACGCATTGCCGCATCGTTTTACCGTCGGCGTTCCACTGCAAAAACAAAGCGTAAGGGGTCAGCATGGCTCGCGCCGTTCAACACCGCGCCCTGCCCTTCCGTTCCGCAAAATACACAAGCGCGCATGGCGGTCGATGGCGATTTTCTTTACCGCACCCGCCGTCCGTAAGTTCACTACTGCGCCAGCGTGGACAAACTGCCCGCCAACGCTACTCAGCCCGAACCACATCATCCAGCCGTCAAACCATATCAGGCAATACGGCAACTGCGGACAAATGCAACAAAACGGATCAGGCTTTTAAAGAACGGGACGGCTTCAGTCGCCCAGCGCGCATCGCCCCCACATCATATTGTCGAACACGGGCGTAATGCTCAATTCCGCTTTTCCATGTCCAAAAACCATATCGTGGATTTTCGGTATCGAAAAATTTCCAAAACGCCTTCAGGCTCAGGCGTCTTGCGGCCACTTGCTTTTATCGATGTCCCAGCCTGCGAGTTCTGCCTCGAAAATCTGTTGGTAGCGTTCGTCAAAATAGGCAATCACGGCTTCCGGCTCGTCAAACTGCGGCACAAGAAACACGGAGCAGTTGGCACGATTTGCTCGATGGTCAGGTCGGGCATATTTTCATCGGCTGATTTCAGCCATTCCGAAAAGCGGGCGGTCGGCTTTAAGCACGACGGCGGTACGGTCAACAAAATACATGGTTTTCCTTTTGAAACGGCAACAGCAAGAGATAGTCTCTTTTGCCGTCTCATATTCATCGGTTAGAGTTTCGCCAAAGGTCGTCTGAAAGCCCAAATCTGTCTTTCAGACGACCTTTTGACAAGCTGTTAATGCGTCATCACTTGCTGCAAGAACTGTTTGGCGCGTTCGTGTTTCGGATTGGTCAAAAACTCTTCAGGCGTTTCGTTTTCCAAAATCTGCCCTTTATCCACAAAAATAATGCGGTCTGCCATACCACGCGCAAAGCCCATTTCATGTAACACACATCATGGTCATGCCGCTTTCCGCCAAGTCCTGCATCACTTTCAACACTTCTCCGACCATTTCCGGGTCGAGCGCGGAAGTCGGTTCGTCAAACAACATCACACGCGGCTCCATCGCCAACCCGCGCGCAATCGCCACGCGTCGTTGCTGACCGCCGGAAAGCTGGCTGGGAAAGCATCTTTTTATGCGCCAAACCCACGCGTTCCAACAGCTCCATCGCCTTTTCCTCAGCCTGTTCGCGGCTTTGTCACCTTCATCGGCGAAAGGATGATGTTTTCCAATACGGTCAGATGCGGATACAGATTGAAGCCTTGAAACACAAAACCCACTTCCTCGCGCACCTTGTTCAAATGTTTGCGGATCGGCAACATTGATACCGTCCACCCAAATCTCGCTCACCTCAATGCTTTTCAAGCTGGTTGACGGTACGGATGAGCGTCGATTTGCCGCTGCCCGAAGTCATCCGCAAACCACCACCACTCACCCTGCTTCACTTCCAGATTGACGCCGTTGATGACATGCAGGTCTTTGAAATGTTTATGTACGTTTTTGAATTTAATCATGTTATTTCCAGATATTTTCAGACGACCTTACGGACGAGATACATTGCTCAGCTCCATATTTCTCCGGCGCGATGTGTTCGGCGCATTCGCGGGCTGATGCCGACTGCCTGCAAATCTTCGTCGCCGGCGAGCTCTTTTTAAATTGTTGCGTATGGTTTTGCGGCGTTGGTGGAAGGCGAGTTCACCAGTTTGGCAAAATGCTCGAAATCGTCCGCCTTGCCGATGCGGTGTTTCAACGGAATCATGCGCACCACTGCCGAATCCACTTTCGGTGCAGGGTCAAACGATTCGCGGCACGTCAATCAACAGCTCCATATCGAAAAATATTGCAGCATTACGCCCAAGCGACCATGTATGTTGCTTTCGGCGTGGCGACCATGCGTTCAACCACTTTTTGCAGCATAAAGCGCATATCGACGACATCGTCTGCCACTTCCGCCAGCTTGAACAAAGAGCGGCGTGGAAATGTTGTACGGCAGATTACCGACGATTTTCTTTTTGCCCGCGATGCTGTTGAAATCAACCGTAATACATCGCCTTCATGAATCACGAGCTTATCCGCACAAACGGCAGCGTTTTCAGACGACGTACGATGTCGCGGTCGATTTCGATAACGTGCAGGCAGTTCAGCTCGCCAAAGGCTCGGTAATTGCCGCCAGCCCTACGATTAATCACCACATCATCCGCCTGCGGACGCACGGCATTGACAATATCGGCACTAATGCGTGTCCTGCAAAAATTCTGCCCGAAGCGTTTCCAGCCTTATGTTCTTTCATCGCGTCTCTTCAAACTGTCGATCATTATAATAAGCGCGTATTGTAACTGAAAAACATAGCGTTTTTGTCGGACAAGAAAAAGGTCGTCTGAAACGTTTTTCAGACGACCTTGATTCGATTTCGCGCAACACTAGGGTACCAGTGGTTGGAACAGATTTAGAATAAAACACTTGGCGTTTCGTAGCCAAGTGTTTTTCTCGGCCGGTGGTTCAACTCATCTTGAACCCCTGCGTATCTCCCGGATCGCTGATGTTTCGGAAATCGGTTTGTTTGGGAAATATTGCCGGATGAGTCCATTGGTGTTCTCATTCAGCCCTTTCTCCCAAGAATGGTAAGGGCGGCAAAAATAGGTTTTCGCCTTCAATGCTTTTGGCTATTTTGGTGTGTTGGTAGAACTCTTTGCCGTTATCCATGGTGATGGTGTGACTCTGGCTTTATATGCCTTTAATACCCCTAATGGCCGCCCGGCAGTGTCTTCGGCTTTTAAGTTCTTCAATTTGCAGATGATGGTGGCGGGTAGTGCGTTCTGACCAAGGTCAATAACGCGCTTTTCTGATTTTTGCCGACGATGGTGTCGGCCTCCCAATCGCCGATGCGGGTTTTCCGGTCGACGATAGCAGGTCGGTTTTCTATGCCGACGCGGTCGGGCACTTTGCCTCTGGTCCATGTGCTGCCGTAGCGTTTGCGGTAGGGTTTGCTGCATATTCTGAGATGTTGCCACAGTGCCGCCGTTGCTTTTGTCTTGGCGAAGGTAGCGGTAAACGGTGCTGTGATGGAGTGTGATCCCGTGGTGTTTATGCAGGTAGGCACATACTTGTTCGGGACTGAGTTTGCGGCGGATAAGGGTGTCGATGTGTTGAATCAGCTGCGAATCGAGCTTTATAGGGTTTTCGCCGGTGCTGTTTGGTCAGCCGGCTTTGCTGTTAGGGCTTTATCGGCGCTGTATTGCTGCCCTGGTTACAGTGCCGCTTTGATTTCGCGGCTGATGGTGCTTGTTGCGGTTAAGCTGTTTGGCGATTTCGGCGATGGTGCAGTGGCGGGACAGGTATTGATATGGTATCGTTCGTCTTGGGTCACGTTGTGTGTAGCCTCATGGCAATCTTTTCTTCAGGAAAGGCCGTATGCTACCGCATACCGGCCTTTTTCTGTTACGGAAAGTTGCACTTCAAATGCGAATCCGCCGACCTTTAGTTGTATAGCAACTTTCATCCCCACCCTGCTCAAAAATGGGTAGGCGGCTGAATTGTTTAATCAAGCATCCACCGGCTTCCAGTCCGCACCTTTACCGGCGGCAGCTAAGATTGCGTACCGCTGGCGGAGAATTCCCACAGGATGTCGGGGAAGCTGTAATGGTCGGCGCGCGTCGGGTCGAGTTGCGTTTCGATTTCGGGCTTCGCGGCCTTCGCTGATTTAGTGGCGATGTGCGGATTGATCGCGACGGTTTTGCCCAATGCGATAAATTCCGCCCAGCCGGTTTCAAACGCCGCCAGAATATCGTCGGCGGTAAACAGGCTGCCCACGCCGATAAGGGCAGCTTGCCGTGATGCGGTCGTGGATAAACTGCATACGGGTTTGCGCCGTATCGCCGCCGCGTCGGATTTTCTTTGTCGAATTCTACAAGGAAACGTGCAGGTATTGCACGGCTTTTTGCACCAGCGCGTCAATCAGTGCGCCGGTTTCGGTCATGGTCAGCCCGTCTTCGCCTGCCTCTTCGGGCGAGAAACGGTAGCCGATGATGAAGTCGTTGCGTTGGTGTTTTTCACGGACGGCGGCAACGGCATCGACGACGGCGAGCGGAAAGCGCATTCTGTTTTCCAAGCTGCCGCCCCATTGGTCGCTGCGGCGGTTGCTTTGGGCGGAGTAAAACTGTTGATCAACAGCCGTTCGCGCCGTGGATTTCCACGCCGTCAAAGCTCGCGCGAATCGCCAAATCGGCAGCTTGGGCGAAGGAGGCGATGAGTTCTTCCACTTCTGCGGCACTCGCTTCACGCGCACTCTTCCTCGCCGGCGGACGCGCTGATTTTATCGCGGCGGTTGAGTTCCGCCATCGCTTTAGAGCCGCCGTGATGGATTTGCAAAAATCGCTTTTCGCGCCTTGTTTTTGAATGACGGGCGGTTTCTTTCAGGCTGTCGAGGCAGCTTTCGCCCTGTAGCTTCAGGCTGTCCTCGAAAGGCCTTGCCGCCGTCTTGAAACCAAAGTGGCAGCAGAGATAAGAGACCCATATCGCCCTGCACGGTTGCCGAGAAACGTGCGCTCTTGGTCGCTGATTAAACCGTCGGCGTGCGAACCGAAATGGGTCAGCGGGCGCAACGACGAGGCGGTTTTTGACGGTTACGCCGTTGTTGAGTGTGAAAGATTGGAAAAGCGGAGCGTATTTGGGATTCATTTTGTTCTATCGAAAATTAATAACTTCGACAGAATTGGGACAAATAGGAATTATCAGAACGAGGTCGTCTGAAAACACGGCTCTGACGAAACGGAATGTTTTCAGACGACCTTTCGGCGATACACCCAACAACGATTACCAGAGGTAGGTTACGCTGGCACCGCCGCCCGCACCGCCTTTTCGCCGCGCCGACTGCCGAGCCTTTTAACCAGCTCACTTTGCCGCTGGCGGATACTTTGAAATACCTACGGCGTAACCGCTTTTACCGCGCCAGATACCGCTTGCGACGGAAACCGCGCCTTGTCCCGGCTGATATGCTCTGTCTGAGGCTGCCGACTGCGATTGCAGCGGCGGAACCTGAATCGGCGCGCTTCTTCAAGTTTGTCCATACGGACTTTGGCTTCGTTGCGCAAAGCGGCGATTTGGGTCTGGGCGATTGCTCGGCTGCGTGCAAGGCTGCTGTTTTGGGTTTGGCGGGCAAGGCTCTTCACTTGGGCAACGTTGACCGCATCCGTATCCTCCTACCCGCAGCAACATTAGTAATCTGGCGGCTGTTTTGTTCGCTCGCCGACAGACATACCGCGCCCAAAGTCGATACCCATGCCTTTTCACCCGTTTCGGTACTTGCTGCCCGGTGGCAAAGTCATGGCCTGCAACGCCTGCCGCAGTATCGGCAACGCTGTCCGTACCGAGTGCCACGGAGTTTTGCTGACGCGCTTCCGCTTTGTAGCCCAAAGCAGCAGATTTTTCCTCAAATGCGGCAGCACCTGCGCCCAAAGCCGTTCCGACCCGATTTCCGTACCCTGTGCGCGCGTAGCCTGCGTGGCAAGACCGTTGAGCGCGGTGGACGAGGATTCCACGCCCAATGCCACACTGTTGGTTTTCTCTGCAACCGCGCGCGTACCGACTGCAACCGCCTGATAACCGTTTGCCTCGGCAGCAGATGCCAGCGCGACCGCCTGCGTACCGCTGGCTTTTGCCCTATCCCCTGACAGCAGTGGAACTGAGTGCATTGGCTTCGCCGCCCGTCCAAACGCAACCGCATCAATCGCCAGCCTTCGCGCTTTCGCCGACCGCGATAGAACGCAAACCCGTTGCCTGCGACATCAAAACCGACCGCCACCGACTGCCCACCGGAAGCCTTTTCGATGCGCCGCCGACGGCAATATCGTTGGTTCCTTTGCATTCGCCCTGAAACCGACGCAACTGTCCGCACGTTTCCGCCTTAGCCTCGCTGCCAAATGCCGACGCGCTCAAACCCGAAGCGTTTGAATCATAGCCGGCAGCAACAGACTTATAACCCGCCGCAGCCGATTTATCGCCCAACGCAGTCGCATTCTCCCCTGCCTTCGATTCTTTGCCCAATGCGACAGAACTGTTTTTGTGCATCGTCCCTGTCGCAATACCTTCCGCAACACAAACATTTGCAAAAACAAGGGCACAACACCAAACACAGCGGTTTGACGGATAAGTTTAGTTTCATCTTTTCATTCTCCACTTTTGAATTTTTATCAATACCAACTAATCCTAAATAACTATATTTAACTATTTAGAATTAGTTATATTGTATAGTATTATTACAATATTATTAATTATATGTAATTAATGATTGATTTAAATCAGTATCTCGTTACGTCGCTTTGCCATACTGAGCACTCTTATAAATCCCACCAAGGTGTTTTCAGACGACCTTTACCAACACTTTCCGTCCAACAACCGGCAAAATGAAAAGCATCCAAAGGTAGAAATATAAATCCTCTGCCATATCCGCTATAATCAACTCTTTTCATCCGACAGGAAGTCAAATGTCCTCCAGCCGTTTCAACCAAACCGCCCCCAAAATCGGTCTGAGCGTGCGCCTTGCGGAAACGCAGGCGGAAATTGAAGCAGCACAACGCCTGCGTTATCAGGTATTTGCCCAAGAGCTGGGTGCAGAAATCGAAAGCGACGACGGTCGCGATGTCGATCCTTACGACGAATATTGCCACCACCTTTTTAGTGCTTTTGACGACGCAACCGGAGACGTCATCGGCTGCTACCGTCTGATTACCGAAGAAACCGCCCAAAAAGTCGGCGGCTGGTATAGCGAACACGAATTTGACTTATCCCCTTTGAAAGACATCTTGCCGCAAACCGTCGAACTCGGCCGCGCCTGCACCCATCCTGACTACCGCAACGGCGGATTGGTCATGCTTTTGTGGTCGGGTTTGGTCAAATTCATGAAAGACGAAAACCTGCGCTTTATCGATAGGCTGCAGCAGCATTGATATGCACGACGGCGGCAGCGATGCGGCAGGTCTGTATCATGCCCTGAAATCCAAATACCTCGCGCCTGAAAAATGGTGCGTCAAGCCGCTCAATCCGCTCAGAGGACGAAATTACCCGTCGGACAAACCTGATCGTCCCGCCGCTGATTAAAGGCTACCTCAATGCGGGCGCATGGTTCTGTGGCGAGCCTTGCGTCGATGAAGCGTTCAACTGCGCCGACGTGCTCATCATGATGGACATCACCCGCCTGGCAGACCGTTACCTCCAACGTTTCGCCCCTAAAACCATAAAGATTAAAAAGGTCGTCTGAAAACCTTTTCAGACGACCCCAACTATTGTGAAATCAGCAACAATTGATTTTTAGCGGTTTTCACTCTATACCAAGATTGCACACACCACAACCTTATGATTGCCAAACTACGTTTTACCTTCCGCCTGCTCTGCATCGGCATCTGCCTGCTTTACGGTATGGCGGAAATGTTCTTCCTGTTTCCCTTTTTACAGCAAACGGCGCAAACTGCGTGCCATCCAAATTTGGTCGCTGCGCGTCCTCGCTTCATGCGGCATGAAGCTGGAAACCTTCGGCACGCTGCCTCAGGAAGGGCAGGCGCAGTTGTTAATCAGCAACCATATCTCTTGGTTGGACATCATGGCAGTCAACGGCGCATTTCCGGGTCGGTTTGTGGCGAAAGACGATGTCGCCAAATGGCCGGTAGTCGGCTATCTCGCCACGCAGGCGCAGACCGTTTACGTTTCACGCAATAAGGGCACCAGCAGGCAATACCGCTAAAATCGCCACGGCAACCGAAGCCCCTCAAAACGCGCGATACCGTGACCATTTTCCCGGAAGGGACGAGTACGGAAGGTTATGAAATCCTCCCGTTCAAGCCCAGCTTTTTCCAAACCGCCTACGACGCAGGCGTTCCCATTATCCCCATGCTCTGCCGCTACCCCAATCCCGACGGCACCAGTCCGAACCTTCAGGCGGCTTTGCGTGGGCGATACCAGCTATGGCAATCCATCTGCATGATTATCAGCCAGCCTTCCAGCAAGGTGGAGCTGCATTTCCTAGAGCCGTTTCCCGCTAAAGAAGATCGCTATGAAAACGGCGCAGGAAGCACATGGCATCTTGAGCCGGAAATTGAAAGAGTTGGGCTGAAGAGTCAAATCGAAAAGGTCGTCTGAAGAACAGTGGAAAACCGGTTTTCGACGACCTTTTTGCAAACTATGTTTTTGATTGCCGACCCATTCAGAAATAATACTGTGATAGTAGCGTGGGCTTTGCCCACGAAGATGATGAGTAAAAAACTGCTGAAATTTTCTCTATTATCCGCGGGCAAAGCCTGCGCTACGGGTTTTAACCAACCATAGTGCAATGAATGCAAAAACAGGTCGTCTGAAAACTGTACAACCCCTGTTTCAGACGACCCTATTTAGCCCATAAAAACCGTAGGGATAAACCTGCGGTTTGCTGTTTTACAGTTTGCTGTCTTCGCTGTCGAGGAAGCTTCTGAGGCGGTCGCTGCGGGTCGGATGGCGCAGTTTGCGCAGGGCTTTTGGCTTCGATTTGGCGGATACGTTCGCGGGTTACGTCAAACTGTTTGCCGACTTCTTCGAGCGTGTGGTCGGTATTCATGTCGATACCGAAAGCGCATACGCAGGACTTTGGCTTCGCGCGGGTCAGGCTTTCGAGGATTTCTTTGCGACTTCGTGCAGGCTGGTATACATCGCGGCGTCGGCAGGGCAACGTTGTTGGCGTCCTCGATGAAGTCGCCCTAGTGCGAATCGTCGTCGTCGCCAATCGGGGTTTCCATCGAAATCGGCTCTTTGGCGATTTTCATGATTTTGCGGATTTTTGTCTTCCGGCATTTCCATCAACTCGGCGAGTTTGGCGGAATCGGGCTCTTCGCCGGTTTCTTGCAGATACTGGCGGGAGATGCGGTTCATCTTGTTGATGGTTTCAATCATGTGTACCGGAATACGGATGGTGCGCGCCTGGTCGGCAATCGAGCGGGTAATCGCTTGGCGGATCCACCATGTCGCGTAGGTGGAGAATTTGTAGCCGCGGCGGTATTCGAATTTATCGACCGCCTTCATCAAGCCGATGTTGCCTTCTTGAATCAAATCAAGGAACTGCAAACCGCGGTTGGTGTATTTTTGGCGATGGAAATCACCAGACGCAAGTTTGCCTGAATCATTTCCCGCTTTGGCGGCTGCGGTTTCTTTTTCGCTCGACACCATGTTTTTATTGATGTCTTTCAGCTCTTCGATGGAAATGCGGGTTTCTTTTTCCATGTTCGCCAACTCGGTTTGTTTTTCGAGGATGGCGTGGCGGAAGCGGTCGAGCGCGTCGCTCCAGACCCTGCCTTTTGGCGACTTCTTCTTCCACCCATTTCAGGTTGGTGATTTCGGGCAGGAAGTTTTGGATGAAGTAGTCGCGTTCCATATGGGCGCGGTCAAGGCAGATGTCGCGGATTTCGCGTTCGAGCTTGCGGATGTTTTCGACACGGCTGCGCAGGTTGCCGCTGAGGCTTTTCGATTTGGCGGGTGGCGAAGCGGACTTCCAAGAGCTTGTTGGCGATGGCGTCGCGGTGTGCCAGATAATCTGGGTGGCGGCTGTCGTGTTTTTCCAGCTTTTTGATCATCTTGCCGTATTCGCTTTCGATGAAGGCGAAGTGATCCAGCACTTTTTGCTTCAATTCGGCAAGATGGGCGGCGGACATGGCTTCGAGTCGCTGCCGAATCGTCGTCATCGTCGTCTTCATCCGCTTCATCTTCTTCACTGCTGCCGGAATCGTCGTCGTTTGACGCGCTTTCCAAGTGTCCCAAGCCCAATTCGTTGAGCAACACTTCGTTCGGGTCGATGATGGCTTCAACCACTTCGTCCACGCGGATTTCATCCTTGCGGATTTGCTCGATCAGGGCAAGGATTTCTGCAATGGAGCCCGGACAGGCGGAAATCGCCTGCACCATGTTTTTCAGGGCGTTTTCGATTTTTGGCGATGATGATTTCGTCTTCGCGGGTCAGCAGGTCAACTCTGCCCCATTTCGCGCATATACATACGCACAGGGTCGGTGGTTCTGCCGAACTCGGAATCCGCGCTGGACAAGGCGGCTTCGGCTTCGGCAACGGCATCGTCGTCGGTTACGGCGGCGGCGTTGTCGCTCAACAAAATGTCTTCCGCGTCAGGCGCCTGCTCGGTCACTTGGATGCCTGCCGGAAATCATGCTGACGATGTTGTCGATTTGATCCGCATCGGACATATCGTCGGGCAAGGCGTCGTTGATTTCGGAATAAGTGATGTAGCCGCGTTCCTTACCCATGATGATGAGCTGGCGCAGGCGGGCGCGCTGCTCTTCGAGGGTCAGCGGACGGTTGTCGTCCTGTTCTTGATAGTCTTCGTGATTTTTGGTCTTTAGACATGGATTACTTTCTTTGATCTGATGGTGTGCCGACGGTTTGCATGATGCACCTGAAGGCGGAACAGAGTTACAACCGATTTAAATTCAATCTGCCGGGTTGTAACGCTGAGGTCGTCTGAAAGCTCTTTGGAACGGGTGTTCTGCGGGATCATCATGTTCGCAGCTTGGGACAATGCTTTTCTGACGGCCTGAAGGTTGCTGGATTCGGCTGGGATTGCCGTTCGTTCAATTTTCGCTTTGCGGTCAAAAGCGACAGCAAGAGTTTTTTCATTTTCACTCAAACCCGATTGCAGGCTTTTTCTGCTTGAGGGTTTTCGATTTGTTGGTATTTTCAACTCGTTAAGGAGTTTTCTTCATGCCGATTTGGAAGTTTTCGCGGTCTTCTTCGCCTCCGCCTTCCATTTCTTCAGAATAGAGTGTCGATTGGAAGATTTGGTCTCACGGTTTCTTCGTAAGGAGAACCGCGCATATACTCAAAACCTGCGCAGTAGCAGGTACGGCGGCATGGCTTTTAATGGTTTCGGCGAGATTGGCAAGGCAGGCGAAATCGCCGTCCAACGCCACATAATCGGGCAGGTCTATATATGCAGCCCAATCCGGATTTATCAAGAGGCTGCGGATTTGCCGTTGCACCAGCGTCAGCATGACCGGTTGTTTGACGGAAATCGGAGGCAGTTTGTAGCTTTTTGTTTGACGTGCCGCTTTGGTGCTTCCTGCCCCAGCAGTTGGGCGAGATTGTCGGATCGATGCCGACCAGCTCGCTAAGCCGTTGTTTCAACAGATACGCCAATGCCGGCGCGGTGATTTGCGCCAAAAGCGGCGAACTGGTTTTCACCAATTCCGCCTTACCTTCCTGCGTATTGAGATTGAGGTCGTCTGAAAGATGTTCCCAAAAATATTCCGACAAAGGCTTGCTTTTGATTCAACAGCGCATCTTCAAATTGCGCTTTTCCGTAGGCGCGGATGTAGCTGTCGGGGTCGTGTTCTTCCGGCAGGAACAAAAATGCAGCGATTTATCGTCTTCAACTGCGGCAACGCATTTTCCAGCGCGCGCTGCCGCTTTCCGTCCCCGCGCTGTCGCCGTCGAAACAGAAAATAAATACCGTCCGCCTGCCGCATCAGAATTTTGACGTGTTCCGCCGTCGTCGCCGTGCCCAAAGCCGCCACGCCGTAGCCCACGCCGAACTGCGCCAGCGCAACCACGTCCATATAGCCTTCGACCACCAAAAATCCGCCCTGCTTCCTTGACCGCAGCACGACCTTCATACAAGCCGTAAAGGTTTTTCCCTTATCAAACAAAGGCGTATCAGGCGAATTCAAATATTTCGGTTTCGAGTCGTCCAACACCCCTGCCGCCGAAACCGATTACCTGCCCCGCGCGGATTGCGGATGGGGAACATAATCCGATGACGGAAGCGGTCGTAATGCCGACCCTCATTGTCAATCACCATCCCCGTATCCACCAACGCAGTATTCGGGTACGGTTGGAACACTTGCGCCAAAGGCTGCCAGCCGTCGGGCGCATAGCCCAAACCATAATGCGCGATGACTTCCGCGCTCAAGCCGCGTTTGTCCAAATAAGCTTTCGCTGCCGGATTGAATTTCAACTGTTGCGCATAAAAATCAGCCGCCGCAGCCGTCGTTTCCTCCAGCGTCTGCTGTTTTTTTACGTTCGGCGCGGACTTCAGGATTATCGTTCTGCCCGCGCACTTTAGGCACGACCATGCCCACACGGTCGGCCAGAAACTGCACCGCCTCCGGAAAAGACAGCCCCTGATGCTCCATCACAAAACCAATCGCCGAACCATGCGCCCCGCAACTGAAACAATGATAAAACTGCTTCGTCGGACTGACCGAAAACGACGGCGTCTTTTCCTTGTGGAACGGACAACAAGCCATATAATTTGCCCCGCCCTTCTTCAGCGGAACCTGCTCGTCGATAATATCGACAATATCGACTTTGGCCAGAAGCTCGTCAATGAAATCGGATGGAATCATGGTTCGGCGGATGCGTATGGGCGGGACAAACGTTTTCAGACGACCTTTATCTTAAAGGTCGTCTGAAAAACGGAATCTCGAATCGGTTTGAAAACAAGGTTCGTATTATAACGTGTATTCAGGATAAAAATAGCACTCTTTACAAAACCGACTCCTTAGCTGACAGCTTATGCGACATAAACCTTCGAGGTCGTCTGAAAATCTCGTTTTCAGACGACCCGGGATGCTCAAAACTTGTATTCTGCTTTGATGACAAAGTCCTAAATATCCTCTTCCCAATATCGAATATAGGGAAATCCTAATTTGAAATTACTAGAACTTACCTGTAATCCCTACCTGATGGTTCTGCCCGGTGCGGGCGAGATAGGAGCGGCTCATCGGGTCGAGGTAGTAGCGGTTGGTCAGATTACCGCCCACCAGCTCGGCAGTCAGGTTTTTGCCGATTTTGTAGCGCAGGTAGGCATCCCATACCGCAACAGGCTGCCAGCGCATATCGTTATATTGGGGTTTATGATTAGTTTCCCTATATTGATTGAATATGTTGTAGTTAGGCTGCCACGCATCATTGCGGTTTTCATAGACGCGGCTGTGGTAATTAAGGCGCACGCCTGTTTCCAGTCTGTTGGCAAGAAAGCGGCTGCCCAATTCGGCATCAATCGACCAGCGTGGCTGAAGCGCGCTTGCCAGATAGCCCGAATCGCTCAAACCTCCGTGATTGCAGACGGGCGACGTCATGGTTTTTGCCGGTTTCGGCAAAATATGTTGCATCGACATCTCCCGCAGTCACAGTCGACCATTGGAAGGTTTTCGTCGCACATTTTGTTTTTCAGGCTGCGGAATACGTTCAGGCTACCAAAGACGCGTCCGGTATCGAAGCGGGTGGACAGCTCGGCACCACTACGGATTGCCTGTCGAATTGTTCGAATTCGAGATTGCTGTCCCTATCGATAACGTTTTTGGTCTTGTTATGGAAGTAGTTAATGCGGAAATCCGCTTTTTTCATTTTCGGTAACAGCCCCGTCAAATCATGAATATAGCCGACTTCCCAGTTTTTGGCGTGTTCGGGCCGCCAGCCATAGCCCATGCGGTTGAATGAGCCGGCGGCGGTAGAAAAAGCCGTAAGTCCCTTCAAAAATGCTGGGGTAGCGCAGGGTTTCGGTATAGCGCAAATAGGCGCGCTATAATCAATAAAGTGACAGTGGTAGAAAATGCGGGTACCCAACCGCTGCCTTTCTGTTTCATCGCCCGCTGCCTTTCGGCTTCGGTCATTGAGTCGTATACGCTTGCATCAACGTTATAATATTTGGGCACAAATTTCGGGCTGTCGGGATTGGACGGGTCGTAAACGGGATTGGGGACTTGGGCGTGCAAATCGGGAATACTGCCGTTGGTAAGGGGGTGATCCTTCATATTCAGACGACCTTCATTGTCTTTCAGCCAATAGAAATCTACCTGCTCATTGGGATTGACCCATTTTTCGCGATCATTTATCAAAGTATTTATCAAAGTCGGAATAGCTTTGAGAATTGACGCTGAACTGGTTTAGCGAAATCTGCTCATATTTTTCAATTGTTCTGCATATTCATCTTTGGCATATAAGTCTCCCCAATCCAAACTGCCGTCTGCCAACGCATCATCAATCGCCTTGTAATCCGCGTATTCCTGCAGAGTTGCCACCCTGCCGACCGAATATTTTATCCCCTGTTCATTTCCAGCGGGCGACCATATTTGTTCTTACCGCTTTCCAAGCGTTTGCTTTTTGTCCTGAAGCTGGAAATTCGTGTACCGTCCGCCCGCCGTCAACGTCAGCCAGCGGAAGGGTTCATAGCGAAATTGAAGCCCAGATTGTATTCGCGCTGTTTGCCGTTGCGCGGTACGCCGAATTCGTTTAATCCGTAATTTGCCCTGATGAGTGCTGTTTCAAGTTCTTCCCGATATTTGTCGTATCCTCCCTGCCCAGCTCGTCTGAAAAATCATTGCGCGATGTCAGTTTTTCGTTTTGAAAATCGCCCATCAAAGTCAGCGAGAGCTTGTCGCTCAATTTCATACGGTTGGAGAATTGAAAGCCTGTACGGTTGTTACGGGCGTAATAGGCGTTGCCTTCGATGGTGTTGAAGCGTCCGTTGGTATTGGGCGTTTCTGGTTTGGGCGGTTTTGGGGTTTCAGTGCCTGCATTCAGCAATTCTTGACGCTCTTCGGGGGTGTATTTCTGCCATCTGTCGTATTCGTCCCATGCTATTTGGAAATTTGTTGTCCCTCATAAACGGTATCGCCGGGCGAGCCGCCTGCGGTATTGGTTTTGGATTTGGTACGTTGTCCAAAGTGTGGCATCGAAATCTATCCAACGGCTGCCCTCCGGCTTCAACGAATAGTCGATATTGTAGGAACGCTGTTTTACCCATGCCTGCGGCCATTCGGCAATTTTTGTTGAGGACGGACGCATCCCAACTGATGGGGCTAGATAATGCGCGAAGGCATGATTTCGCCGAACGTGGAATCGGAGTGGCGCAGGCCGAATTTGAGCGTTTGGCGATTCGGCAGACGGAAGGTGGTTTTACCTACCCATGATTTGGTTTCAAGCGAAGTATTGCTGACTTCTCCCGCCCGGATGGTAGAAAAAGTCCGATCTTGGCAATATCGAGGTGCGCCCAGCATGTTTTCACTGCCGAAAAATTTCTCGCCCTTGGCAGCGGCTTCTTCTTGACGACGTTTCAATTCGTCTAAAGTTTCTTGTGTCCAGCGACCGATATAACCGTAGCGTTCCGCGCCTTTTTGCCGGAAAAATAGTGCCTTTACTGCGGTAGGCACAGGCAAGCATGGCATCGAAATTGTCCCTGCTTTAGTGGCAGCGGCAATGCGGTAGGCTTATCCTCCCAAATTTATTGCGTCCGTTGAAACGCTGGTCGATTCGGTCGGTATCGTCAAAAACGAACGCCATACCGCCCATGCTGCTACTGCGGGAACAGGCAAGGTTCGATAATCGACTGAATGTTCATAAGCATTCTCACGCCGCTTGATGGAATTGTTGGCAGCCTCGCCTTCACTTCAAATCCGTATTTCTGCCCTTCGGGGACAATATCGTCGGCATCGATGGTTTTCAGGCGACAGAGCCGCCTGTGCCGCTTTTTTCATATCACGGCTGAACGAGGTCTTTTTCGATGGACACGCTGCTGATGATGTTGGGGTCGACGTAGTTGCGGTTATTTGCACCCGCGTAGCCGCGCCAGACGGTAATCGCCTGCTCAGTGCCGTCGATGGTAACGGGAATCCGTCCCTGCCCCTGTACGCCGCGTATATTGGGATCCAGCGCGCCGCTGTTTCGCGCGTCGCCGCTGTACACGCCGGACGTACCGCTCAAAAAGGTCGGATACGGTGTTGCCTTTGAAGGTTTCGACATCTTCCTTGCCTTTGTAGAGGTTGACGATTTCGCGGGTATAAACTCGGTTTTACCGATTTCGTCTTTATTGCGTGTGCCTTTGACGGTAACGGTATCGAGAATGACGGTCGGCGTATTATCGGCCGCATAAATGATGGGAGAAAAACCGATGGCGGCAATGCAGGCGGCAAGGGTGTTGACTTTGACTGGCTTCATAACGGATTCGCTTGTGGCGGAATGTCAGACAGCGTCGTCTGAAAATGTTCAGACGACCTCGGAAAAAGGTTTTGCCGCAAGTCAGTTATGATAATTAATAAAATGATTTTGATTATTATTTATATATTCTTTGATAATTTTAACCGAATCTCGATAATATGCAAACATTTGCTTGCTTCTTCGGTATCCTGTTCAGAAATATTCGAATTGTTTAACATTTTGTTTTCAAATGAAATCAAATTATTTTCCTTAAAATAAAAGCTTTATAAATATCGGGCAGTCTAAAGGTCCTTGGATTCGGATTTCAAGTGCAACACTAGGGTACCAGTGGTTGGAACAGATTTAAGAATAAAACACTTGGCGTTTCGTAGCCAAGTGTTTTTCTCGGACGGTGGTTCAACTCATCTTGAACCCTGCGTATCTCCCGATCGCTGATGTTTCGAAATCGGTTTGTTTGGGGAAATATTGCCGGATGAGTCCGTTGGTGTTCTCATTCAGCCCTTTCTCCCAAGAATGGTAAGGGCGGCAAAAATAGGTTTTCGCCTTCAATGCTTTGGCTATTTTGGTGTGTTGGTAGAACTCTTTGCCGTTATCCATGGTCGATGGTGTGACTCTGGCTTTATATGCTTTAATACTCTAATGGCCGCCCGGGCAGTGTCTTCGGCTTTTTAAGTTCTTTAATTTGCAGATGATGGTGTAGCGGGTAGTGCGTTCGACCAAGGTCAATAACGCGCTTTTTTCTGATTTTTGCCGACGATGGTGTCGGCTCTCCCAATCGCCGATGCGGGTTTTCCGGTCGACGATAGCAGGTCGGTTTTTCTATGCCGACGCGGTCGGGCACTTTGCCTCTGGTCCATGTGCTGCCGTAGCGTTTGCGGTAGGGTTTGCTGCATATTCTGAGATGTTGCCACAAAGTGCCGCCGTTGCTTTTGTCTTGGCGAAGGTAGCGGTAAACGGTGCTGTGATGGAGTGTGATCCCGTGGTGTTTATGCAGGTAGGCTATACTTGTTCCGACTGAGTTTGCGGCGGATAAGGGTGTCGATGTGTTGAATCAGCTGCGAATCGAGTTTATAGGGTTTTTCGCCGGTGCTGTTTGGTCAGCCGGCTTTGCCGTTGGGCTTTATCGGCGCTGTATTGCTGCCCTTGGTTACAGTGCCGCTTGATTTCGCGGCTGATGGTGCTTTTGTGACGGTTAAGCTGTTTGGCGATTTCGGCGATGGTGCAGTGGCGGGACAGGTATTGGATATGGTATCGTTCGTCTTGGGTCAGTTGTGTGTAGCTCATGGCAATCTTTTCTTGCAGGAAAGGCCGTATGCTACCGCATACTGGCCTTTTTCTGTTATGGAAAGTTGCACTCAAATGCGAATCCGCCGTCGTCTGAAAATCCGATGCCCAATCAAGGCAAAGCGATTTTTCAGACGACCTTTCCAAACGGATTCGCAATCATCCCGTCCTTATTCCATCCTTTCTTATCTTCATTCCTCCGTTATTGATACAATACGAAACAGCCTGATAACAATTTCAAATATATCTAATATGGACGAAAACTCACCTTCCTCACTCTGTTTCTGCTCGGTTTTTTCGGCGGCGGCCACTGCGTTGGAATGTGCGGCGGGTTAAGCAGCGCATTTGCCTTGCAGCTTCCGCCCAACCTAAACCGTTTCGGATTGATTGTCCTGCTGAACTTGGGACGTGTAAGCAGCTATGTTCTCATCGGCTTCCTAGTCGGTCTGATCGGGCAGGCAGGGATTTCTTTGGATGACACCCGCGTGTTGCAGCAGGGGTTGTATATCGCGGCAAACATCCCTGCTGTTGCTTTTAGGGCTTTATCTGGCGGGGATTTCGACGGCGGCAACGCGTATCGAACGCATCGGCAAACCGATATGGAAGCGGCTGAATCCGTTTTTAAACAAGCTTTTGCCTATCCGTTCCGTCCCAGCCTGTTTCGGCGTTGGGATGCTTTGGGGCTGGCTGCCGTGCGGTCTGGTTTACAGCGCGTCGCTTTACGCTTTGGGCAGCGGCAGCGCGGTTCACGGTGCTTCTATATGTTGGCTTTTGCGCTCGGCACGCTGCCTAACCTTTTTGGCGATGGGTATCTTTGCGGCGCAGTTGAAAAACGCTTTTGCAAAAACGCAGCATCCGCCTGTTGGCAGGTTTGACGGTGGCGGCTTGGGCCTTGTGGCGACTTTGGGTTTCGGTTTCAGGCTGGACGGCATAAAGGTCGTCTGAAAACCTGTACACAGCCATACCGCAGAATCATGTGAACAGCCTGTGAACAACTCTCCTTCCCTTTTGATTTTTCCAAAATAAAAATATCATGATTAAAAATAGGCAATACAAAATATTACCCACAATCCTCATTCGGATTGATGTGTGCATTCTGTGGAAAACTTGGATAATATTTTGAAACCTATTGAATATTTTCAGTTGATTAAAAATAATCAATCTATTCACAACCCTCTAAAGACAAAAAGACAGGAATAGAAATGCACACCCTTTCGGAACAAGTCCGCTTAAATGAGGCGCGCAAAAAGTTGGCAAAAAGCAGGCGTTGGGCGACGGGCTTGCTGCTTGCGGCGTGCGTGCTGTTTGCAGCCTCCGCCGTTTATGTGCGCCAATATCCTTGGTTGGGATTTGTCAAAGCGTTTGCCGAAGCGGCGATGGTAGGGTGCGCTGGCGGACTGGTTTGCCGTAACCGCGCTTTTCAGACGACCCCTCGGGCTGCCGATTCCCCATACCGCGATTTTGCCGCGCAATCAGGCGCGTATCGGCGATGAATTGGGACGGTTTATCGAACATAATTTTTTACAGGGCAAACCCATCGCTATGCGCATTTACCAAGCGCAGCCCAGCGATAAATTATTGAAATGGCTGGACGGGCGTGAAATCACGCGCGCGCGCGCGCGCGCCCGCGCGCGCGCGCGCGCCATCATCATCGCTTCAGCGCGCGCGCTCGCGCGCGTCGCGTCGCGCTCCTCGCGCGCTGCGCGCGCGCGCTCGCTCGCGCGCTCGCTTCGCTATCGCGCGTCGCGCGCGCGCGCGCGCTGCGGCCAGCC
>BNJU01003443.1_pt1 | contig 67035 bp, 78 predicted proteins | sample 8539281 | NCBI WGS metagenome assembly BNJU01 (sample SAMD00202456, study PRJDB9452) | human saliva metagenome | isolation source: human saliva | place: Japan
AAATCTGCCTTTTTTTCAACATAAGGAAAGAAAGCCCTAATAACACCCTATTATAGTGCAAATGTCTAAGGAAAACAAGTGTTAATTTATATCGAAAATTTTTATCCCTAAGAAAAGATAAAAAGGTGATGCTGCATCACCTACCTCTACCAAGTTAAGTCTTCAATCATGCTTCTTACTTGTGAATCAAGAGTCTTATCCTTCTTCAGTTCTCCAACCAAAGTCTTAATCTGCCGGACTAGATTTGGATCATTGTCATTATAGCATCGATGAAGCATCCAGATGTTATGCACAGTTGGACTTTTTAGAACTGACTCCAACAATAAATCCTCATAGCCTTGATGATAAAACTTCTCCACAAAGTGTACCAATTCACCTGGAGAACCAAAATCAACTTCTGGGTGGTTAGCAATGAGTTCTAATATGGGAGCAACCAAATCAAAGGGTTGAGGGTAGGCCTCCATGGCATCTACAATCTCGTCTGCTAACTCAAATTCTTGGTCTTCAGTAATTGCATCATGCAAAGCAACTAACATATCATCTTTAGTAAGCATCTGATTCTCCTTTTCAACTTTTCCATATCATTATTCGTTTTCGAACTTCTTCTTCACTCGTCAAACCTTGTTCGTAAGTAGTTTTCAAACTCCTTTTGGGATAAATCACTAGGAAGTTCAAACACATATTCATATCCTTCATCACAAAAGGAAACCTTCTTTTCAGGTGGAAGCCATTTCCGAAGCCAAATGATATAGGAGGCGTAATCTTGTAACCTGTTCGTTGAATCAAAGTAATCAATCACAAAAACATTTTTCTTGCTACTCAGTGAACTTTCTAAAGTAAGCTGAGGACTTTGATAATCCCAAGAAAGCGAGTAAGCTTTTTCAGGATTCGTCCTTTCTCTGATCAAAATACCTGGGAATTTTTCTCTCAAAGCAGTACAGAAGGCTTGTAAATCTAGGAATATGGGGTCTTTACTCTCAATAAAGACAAAATCAGCAGTACTCATCAGTCTCTCTCCTTCTTTTTAAAACTGAAAACAGACCTTAACCATCAATGGCAAAATTCTCCAGACTCTCAAATGCCTGCCCCTGATAGTCAAAAGAAAAGATATGAATATCATCAAAAGTTTGATCGCAGAAAGTAACGGTTTGTCTCTCTGGCTCGATGATGGGTTTACCCAATTTTTCAGTAGCTTCTTCATCTGTGAAATACCCGTAAAATTCTTGTAAATGAGGCAGTATAAATGCAAGAATACGGTAAAGATTTTTATGGTAATTGGCTGCAAGCAACTGAGCTTCCATCTCAAAGTTTCCACTTGGTTTTTCTTCCCAAGCTACAAGAACATCATCTACTTCATGTAGGTAGGCTTGCAAGGACTGATCGAATATCATGGCTATTTTTCCTTCAATTCTATTTGTAATAACAGAAAATAAAATCACATAGATTGAACTAAATGATTACCTAGATGTAACTTTCATAATTCTTTTCACACTCTTATCTTTGTCAACTAGAAAGCAATCTGGAAAAGTCATCTGTCCCCATTTTTTATAATCAAAACTTGAATCAAAATGATTGATTAAGATTCCTAGCAAATTTCCATGAGAACTCAGTAAAATGGTTTTATCTGAATACCTTTCTTCCAAGTCCTCAAATAAATCTAAAATTCTATTTAATGCTTCTCGATTGGACTCGCCTCCAATAAGAGATTTATCTGGATTTTTGCCATAAATATTGAATTGTTTTTTCAAACTCAGTATCTTCAATAAATCTTGAGGATAATTTTCGCTCTCGTAACCGATTATCAAGAACTATTTTATCAAATTGAATTGGCGAGCTATTAATCGTTTCAAATGCTCGTTTATAAGGACTAGAAAAAAATAATAATCAATATTAAAAAGAATTCAAAAAAATCTAACTGATTAAGAGATGAAAATCCTTTTTCTGACAAAGTTCTATTAAAATCATCACTTGAAAATCTTGAATGAGCATGTCTAAGTAAAATATAAGAATTATTCATAAGTCATTACCTTTCAATTATTATCATCAGTCTCAATGGATTTTTAAGCCCTCAATTATTCTCTAAAAATTCTTTAATGCGAGAAACAATAGCATCGCTTTGATAATGATAGAGGTCGTGAGGCGCATCCATATAGACGACTTGAACATTAGACTGGTCGCTTGCAAATCTCTCTGCATAACGTTGCCACTCTGATTGGCTAAAGGTCGTGCCTTCACCGTTAGAAACCAGGAGTAAGGCTGGAATTTTCGGATTAATGCTAGATGGAACTTTCTTGGCATTTTCCTTTGCCAAACGGGATTCATGAAGCATGGCTTGTGACATCAACTGCTTATATGCTAGTAATTTATATTGTTGTCGTTCAGTTTCAGTCAGAGTTGGATTTTTTATATAAAAGGACTCAGGGAAATAGCGTAATAAGCCAATCTTACTGCTCCAATAAGCCACAGTAAGCAAGGCCTGATTATCCTTTAAATCCTCATAACTCTCCGGCAGAGCCCAATCAAGACCAATCACTGCCTTTACTTCATTCGGATATTTCTCTTGCCAAGCAAGACTCTCTAAACTAGCCATAGAATGCGAAATAATCACATAAGGACCTGAAACATGAGCTTGCGCCAAAGCTTGACGCGTCTCATAGAGGACCTCCATCACATCTCTTGAACGATCACTATCTTGGCTAAAACCATATCCTGCTCGCTCCACGACAATAACTTTGTATTTTTGGATAGGGAATCTGATAGATTCTTAAAGTCTAAAATCGGAGAGGCGATACCTGCACCGGAAAGAAAAACGATTGTTTGACGCCCTTCTCCTTTAACAGAGACATTCATTCGATGTCCATTGACTGTAACTTGTTTACCAATAGGTGTGAGAAGCTTACTTTCATTTCGTAAACTGAATTGATGAAAAACAAATGTAGCACCTAAAAAGAGCAGGAGAAAGCCACAAACGATCCAGCTCCACAGTTTGAATTTTTTCATAGGCATATTGTACAAAAATTAACCTCTGGAAGCAACCTTTCCCAAACAAAAAAACAAGATCCACATGGGACCTTGCTTTCCTGTTTTTAATTAAGCTTTGCCTTCTGAACCGAATACGTCGATACGTTCTTCAACAGCTGCAGTAATTGCTTCGAAACCTGGTTTCAAGAATTTACGTGGGTCGAAGAGTTTCTTCTTGTCGTATTCTGCTTCGTTTGCATCGTATTCACGTACGAATTGACGAGTAGCATTTGCAAATGCGATTTGGCATTCAGTGTTAACGTTAACTTTTGCAACACCAAGTTTGATAGCTGCTTGGATTTGATCATCAGGGATACCTGATCCACCGTGCAATACGATTGGGAATCCTGGAACAGCTTCAGTCAATTTTTGCAAGTGGTCAAGGTGAAGACCTTTCCAGTTTGCTGGGTAAGGACCGTGGATGTTACCGATACCTGCAGCCAAGAAGTCGATTCCTGTAGCAACCATTGCTTTAGCGTCTTCGATTGGTGCCAATTCACCGTCACCGATGATACCATCTTCTTCACCACCGATAGTACCAACTTCAGCTTCTACTGAGATACCTTTAGCATGAGCTTTTTCAACGACATCTTTCGCCAATTTAAGGTTTTCTTCAACTGGAAGGTGTGAACCGTCAAACATGATTGAAGTGTAACCAGCTTCGATACATTCAAGAGCATCGTCGTAGTGACCATGGTCAAGGTGAATAGCAACTGGTACAGTAATACCCATTGATTCTACAAGGTTTTCAATAAGGGCTTTACATACTTTGTAACCACCCATGTATTTAGCAGCACCCATAGAAGTTTGGATAAGTACTGGAGCTTTCTTAGCTTCTGCTGCACGCAAGATAGCTTGAGTCCACTCAAGGTTGTTTGTGTTAAATCCACCAACTGCATAACCATTGTCACGAGCTGCTTGGACAAATTTTTCTGCTGAAACGATTGCCATTTGTTATAGGCCTCCTATAAATTTTTGTGGGGTTAATCCCACTTACATTGTTTATTTTATCACTTTTTAGATGAAATTGCTAGTTTTTCCTGTAGCTTTAAGCGCTTTCTTGCGATAAATAAGGAGGAACACTCTCCCTCCTATGACTTCCATCCTATTCAAAAAGCAAAAAAGGAGCTTAAGCCCCTTTCAATCTTTCTCTTTAAATTTTTTTAGTGAAAGGAGAAAGGCAATCCCGCAAATTACAAGGGATACAGCTGCAATCCATTGAGAATAGAAATAAGCAGCAAATAACTGACTGTCGGTAAACATTTCCCAAGAAGTCCGTTTACCAATCCCTCAAGAAAGGGAATATTCTCACACACAGCAAGGATTGAGGCAAGAAAGAGAATAAAACCTGCTATCAGAAAGAGATTGGGGATCCATCTTTTTAGCCTTTTCTCTTCTCTCAGCAGATACTTAGAAGCAATCGCCACTAAAAAAATGAAAACATTCCATATGTTTAAGGCAATAAAATATCTAAAAGTATCCTTGTATGCGCCTATCCCCATAGCTAAAATCAGGATAGGAGCGAAAAAATTAATGGCACTTCCCAATAGTGCAAAGAGGCCATCGACCAAAACCAGATACTTTTTCTTCATGTTTTCACCTCATCCCACACCTATTCTACCACAAAGAAATTTGAAAACAAAAAAAGATAGCCGAAGCTATCTTGATCCGATGCGGAGAGAGGGACTTGAACCCTCACGACCTAAAGCGGTCACAGGATCCTTAGTCCTGCGCGTCTGCCAATTCCGCCATCCCCGCGATTGAGTACTTTACTAGTATATCAATCAACGACTTTTTTGTCAAGATTTTTTTCAAACTTTTTTCAAAGTTTGTCATTTTCTCACAAAAAGGGAGCAGGTCCCTCGACCTGCTCCCTTGATTTTTATTTGCTATCGTGGTTTTCAACTGCTGCTGTGATAAAGGCTGTGTAAAGTCCTTCTGGGCGGTTTGGACGGCTTGACAATTCTGGGTGGTATTGGCAAGCAACAAAGAATTTGTTTTCTGGGATTTCAACGATTTCGACCAAACGGTTGTCTGGTGAAACGCCTGAGAAGACAAATCCTGCTTCTTCGAACTGTTCACGGAAAGCATTGTTAAACTCATAACGGTGACGGTGGCGACGTTGCACCACTTCTTGATTGTCATAGGCAGCGGCTGCTTTTGATCCTCGTTTGAGTTTAGATGGGTAAAGACCGAGACGGAGCGTTCCTCCCATGTCTTCCACATCGATTTGGTCCCGCATGATATCGATAATCGGATACTTGGTTTCTGGATCCAATTCGGATGAATTGGCCCCTTCCAATCCTAAAACGTGACGGGCAAATTCGATACAGGTTAACTGCATACCCAAGCAGACACCCAACATTGGTACGTCTTGTTCACGCGCATACTTGATGGCTTGAATTTTTCCTTCTGTTCCCCGTTGACCAAAACCACCTGGGACGATGATCCCATCCGCGTCTCCAAGGAGTTCTGCCACATTTTCAGCAGTCACATCATTGGCATTGACCCAATTAATCTTGACTTCTGCATCGTTGGCATACCCTGAGTGCTTCAAGGCCTCAACGACAGAAATGTAGGCATCTTGCAATTCTACGTATTTTCCAACCAAGGAAATCTTGACCTGTTTCTTGAGGTTCATGACCTTGTCGACCATCGCAGACCATTCTGTCATATCTGCTGCAGGAACATCCAATTTCAAATGGTCACAAACGATTTGGTCCATATTTTGTGCTTGCAAGTTCAATGGGATTTGGTACAAATGTTCCACATCAAGTGACTCGATGACAGCTTCTGGTGCCACATCACAGAATTGAGCCAACTTGTTCTTAATTCCTTGACCCGCTGGTTTTTCTGTACGGATGACCAACATATTTGGTTGAATTCCAAGGCCACGCAATTCTTTCACAGAGTGTTGGGTCGGCTTGGTTTTCATTTCTCCCGCAGCCTTCAAGTAAGGTAGAAGAGTGGTGTGGATGTACATAACGTTTTCAGCACCAACATCAGCCTTCATTTGACGAAGAGCTTCAAGGAATGGAAGGGATTCAATGTCTCCAACTGTTCCCCCGACTTCTGTGATGATGACATCTGAATCCGTCGTCGTCGCTGCTCGTTTGATCTTTTCTTTCAAAGCATCTGTGATATGAGGAATAACCTGTACAGTCGCGCCCAAGTATTCTCCACGACGTTCCTTTCGAAGGACTTCGCTATAAATTTTCCCTGTCGTCACATTTGAGTACTTATTCAGATTGATATCAATAAAGCGTTCATAGTGTCCAAGGTCCAAGTCTGTCTCTGCTCCATCGTCTGTGACAAATACTTCCCCGTGTTGGTAAGGGACTCATCGTCCCTGGATCAATATTGATATAAGGGTCAAATTTTTTGGATCGTCACTTTCAATCCACGATTTTTTTGAGCAAGCGACCAAGACTTGCTGCGACAATTCCTTTTTCCGATGGATGATACGACACCACCCGTGACAAAAATATATTTTGTTGACATGTGCTTTCCTCTTCTTCTAATGTTGTAGAGGCCATTCCTCTTTGCAGAAAAAACAAAAATAGCTCCCTAATCCTTAGGGAGCTCCGACCTCAAAATGAGGTGCCCGAACAATATCTTACCGCAAATGGATTACTTTGTCAAATTGAAAAATTCATGAAAATGATTTTCGCTGTTTACACGACCTTTTCCACTCCATTTTGTGCGACAAGAAATTTCTCAAATTGAAGCTGAGGCATGCAAAGAGCAAGGTCCTTGTGGATTCGTTCTAGCGCTTCTAAACGCATCTCGACTGACGTCTCGGTATTTCCTTGGATGACAAAGAGGGCGTTTTGCGTAGTCTCCTCAAATTTGTAATGGTCACTATCGCGTACATCCAACCAAGCCAGAACTCCTTTTTGATCCCGGTAGACAGGATCTGTCGGTGCGACATGTTTTTCACTAGAAAGGATCGGGAGAAAGAGATCGTCTCTTTGACTCACTGTAAATTCAATCGGTCCCTCAATCTTATCTAGGTCATGTCCTCCGATCGCGAGAAAAGACTTCAGCGATTCGACATTATAGATATCGATGATGCTATTGATCTGAGGAAGAGCTCCTCGATGCTGGATGTTTCGGATAAGAGCTAGGACTGTTGGTGGATTTTTCTTGATGCTACGCCCTACTTTTTGCAAAAGGTCTGTATACCCTTTAATGACAGGAGATGCCACTACTTCTTCTGTCTGACACTGGAGCGCCCATTGTTCAAGCTCTTTCTTCTTTTCAAGAAAAGAAGGGAGCAAAACTGCTTGAGGATCCACATTTCTAGCAATTCCGACCACAACTGTATCAATACCAAGAGCTACTAAACTTTGATCTAAACGAAAGTCCATCTGGAACACCTCCTATCGGGAAACCTTACACGTTTATCATACGACATTTCATCACTTTTTTCAATGCAAACAAAAAGAGAGTGGGACAGAAATCGGTAATTCGTTAGAATTCGATTTCGTCGTCCCACCTCCGCACAGTTGAGTAGGGCTGTAAAAGCTGATGAAATCAGCGTAGTAGAGCCCACTCAACCACTGCGTCTTGCTCGACAATCCAAAAACAATTGAGAGGCTAGGACTTTTGTCCCAGCCTCTTCTTATAAATTATTCTTCTTCCTCGTCTTCAGAATCCTCTTCTTCGTCGTCTTCTTCGCTTAATTCAACTTCCTCACCCAAATCATCTGGTACGATTTCATTGATTTCAGCATCGTAAGCTTCGACTTCACTCTTTTCATCATCTGGATTTTCTTCATCATATGAAAGAGCTGGATCTGCTTCGTAAACTTCCTCGTCTTCTGGATCATCGTCGTTGTAGTCGATCGCATCTTCGTCTCCATCCATGAAGGCATTGATACGTTTTTTCTTCCGTTTCTTAGGAGTTTCATCTTCGTCTGTTTCTTCAAGAGCGATGATTTCTTCGTCAACTTCATCGATGGCATACCATGAACGAAGTCCCCATTTGTTATCTCCAAGTGGGATAAAGCTTCCATCTACATTCAATTCTGTGTAGAACAATGGAAGAGCTTCACGGATCTCGCTGTTTGATTTTTCAAGGTAATTTTGAATTTCATTTACAAGATCGCTAAAGTACATTTCATGGTCACGTCCGCGTAATTCCAAAATCGCACGCGCCACTTCAATCATAGAAAGTTCACTTTTTCTTGTCCAGCAAATACTTCTAATTCCAAGGGTAAATCTCCTTATGTTTCATTTCCTAAATGGAGAAGGATCCGGTCTTAAACCTCATCCTATCCTCAATGATAGATTGAAAACTTCTCGTTACTAAATCTATCACGCATTTTATCGTTACACTCTATTGTACGATAAATTTCCCCTTTCGTCAAAGGAAAATTCCAGGATTCTCCATGAAATCAGAAAAGGGAGTGGGAAAGAACTCCGACTAGTTAAAAAGAGTTCGTTTTCCCACCCCCGCACAGTTGATTAGGTCATCTTTGGAGCTTAAAGGCGAACAAAGATGCCAATCAACCACTGCGTCATACAGTTATTTCTATCAAACATCAAAGGCTGGACAGTTGTTGTCCAGCCTTTTTTATCTCAATTATTTTACTTTTGCTGTGCTTGTGATCACGTTCACTGCTTTCTTCACTGTGATGTCATGTTTCAACATTTCTGGTGAAAGAAGGTTGCGAACTTGTTCAACTGGCATGTTGTAATCTGCTGCCAATTGTTCGATTTCAGCGTTGATTTCTTCTTCAGTTGCTTCGAAGCCTTCTGCTTTCGCTACTGCTTCAACCACAAGGTTTGTCTTCGTACGGCTTTCAGCTTCTGCTTCGTATTGTTTGTGAAGATCTTCTTGAGTTGTTCCAGTGATTTGGAAGTACATTTCAGGTGAGATACCTTGACGTTGCATGTTTCCAAGGAACTCGTTGATTGAACGGTGTACTTCTTCGTGGATCATTTCTTCTGGAAGGTCAACGATTTCAGCGTTTTCAACGGCAAGATCGATTGCTGCTGCTTCTACTGCATCGTTGTATGCTTCTTCTTTAGCTGCTGCCAATTCTTTGCGGTATTTTTCTTTCAATTCAGCAAGAGTTTCAACTTCTTCGTCGATGTCTTTTGCCAATTCATCGTCAAGAGCTGGTACTTCTTTTGCTTTTACTTCGTGGATAGTTGTCACGAATTTCGCTTCTTTACCTGCAAGGTCAGCTGCTTGGTAGTCTTCTGGGAATGTTACGATCACGTCAACTGTTTCACCAGCAGAGTGTCCAACCAATTGGTCTTCGAAACCTGGGATGAATTGACCTGAACCAAGTCCAAGTGAGAAGTTGTCACCTTTACCTCCGTCGAATTCAACACCGTCGATAGAACCTACAAAGTCGATCACAACTGTGTCGCCTTCTGCAGCAGCACCTTCTTTAACAACCAATTCAGCCAAGTTGTTGCGTTCGCGTTCGATACGAGCATCCACATCAGCGTCTGTTACTTCTTTAGAAACTTCTACTGATACTTCAAGGTCTTTGTAAGCACCCAATTTTACTTCAGGTTTTGTGACAACAGCTGCTGTCAATGTCCAGTCTTGACCTTTTTCCATAGATACAACATCGAAAGTTGGTTGTGCAACAACTTCGATTCCAGCTTCTTTAACAGCTGCTTCGTATGCTGCTGGAAGAAGATCGTTCAAAGCATCTTGGTAAAGAGCTTCTTCACCAAAACGTTGGTTGAAGATTGGACGTGGAATATGACCTTTACGGAATCCAGGTACGTTCAAGGTTTTCTTAACAGACTCAAACACACGGTCCAAAGCAGGTTTGATTTGCTCTTGGCTGATTGTGAAAGTCAATACACCGTGGTTAGTTTCTTTGTTTTCAAATGATACAGACATTCTGTCTCTCCTTAAAATAATATAGTCATTCCTTATAATTTTACCACAAAACTTTGAAATTGCAAGTTTTAAAACGTTTTTGCCTCTCTTTTCATCCAAAAAAACTAGCCCTTAAAAGCTAGTTCTGATTATGATTTTCGGATGGGATCATCGAGGTAGAGAGCACGGGCACCACCGATTAATTTTGGCCGACTGGCGAGGGCTGTGACATGGGCTCCACCTAGTTCACGCAAGATAGGGCGAATTGGAACTTGCACGTGTTTGACATGCATCCCTACTGAGGTATCTCCGATGTCTAACCCCGCTTGAGCTGTGATGAATTCCACTTCAACAGGATCCTTAAAATACTTGAAAGCTGCGAGTTGTCCGGCCCCTCCTGCATGGAGACTCGGAAGGACATTGACGATTTCTAGCTCCTTCTTGTCTGCCAATTCTCTTTCAACCACCAAGGCGCGATTGAGATGCTCACATCCTTGTACTGCCAGATAAATCCCCCTTGGATTCAACTCATCTAGCAAGGTCTGGACAATAGCTTCGGCAATATCGATGTTGGAGGCTTTTCCAATTCGCCCTCCTGCAACTTCACTTGAAGACATCCCGAGGACTAGAATCTGTCCTTGGCGGAGACGGCTTTTTCCCAAGACATCTACCAAGATTTCTTTCGTATCCTTCTTCAGTTGCTCCAGATCCATGAATTAGCTTCCTTTCTTTTGAAATGCATAATAGACCACATAGCCTAAAGCCATTCCAACAAAATTCTGAGCGAGGTTATTCGGAATGTCCGAGATAGCAGCACCCCAACCATTGCCTAAAAATAGAGCAGAAGCTAGTGCGTAACCGCCTACCATGACGACTGTCGCAAGGAGCAAGCCTAGGTAACGAGCTTGCCCTTGAAGCCGGCGAAATAGCCTTGTCCCCCGTGAAAGAGGAGGCTAAAGAACATCCACTGAGGATAGCCTGAAATGAGGTCGAGTAGGAAGGCTCCGACACCACCTACAATAGCACCTTCCTTGCGCCCAAAATAGAAGGCTGTGAAATAGGCACCAAGATCTAGCAGGGTAACGATCCCTGTGGGAGTTGGAAGTTTTGTATAGTAGCCAAGTACCACTGTCAAGGCACATAAGATAGAGAGGCGGGCAATGAGTTGAGTTCGATTAGATGTCATATTGTACTACTCCATACTGGTCTGAATGTTGAATCGCTTGGAAAACAAAGTCTTTAGAGGCTTTAACAGCTTCAAGAGGTGATTTTCCTTGCACCAACTGGCTGGAAATGCTAGACGCAAAGGTACAACCTGCTCCTGTATTGTTCTTTTCCAAGACTGGCTCTTCAATGACGGTGAAGTCTGTCCCATCATAAAAGACATCGATGGCCTTTTCTTTATTGAGACGATTGCCTCCTTTGACCACGACAGTCGCTGCACCTAATTCGTGGAGCTTGCGCGCTGCCTCCTTCATATCGTCGAGCGATTGAATCTTGCTTTGGGTCAAGATCTCAGCTTCTGGTAAGTTTGGCGTGATGATGGTCACATAAGGGAAGAACTTGATCAATTCGTCTCGAAGAGCTGAAACTTCTACATCATGGCTTTCCTTGCAGACCAAGACAGGATCGAGCACTACTGGGATCTCCGCATGGGCTTTGACATAGTCCAAGGCTAAGTCTGCCACTTGGACATTTGGCAAAAGACCGAGTTTAATAGCAGAAAAAGGAACATCCTTGAGGGAGTTGAGCTGTTGAGCAAAGGTCGTCGGATCCACCGGAATCACTTCAAAACCGTGCTCCGTCATAGCGGTCAAACAAGTCACCGCTACAAAGCCATGCTGTTTGTTAGTCGTATAGGTTGCAAGGTCTGCGTGAAGACCTCCCCCACTAAAAATATCATTTCCTGAAATAGCTAGAATCAATTCATTACTCATAACGGATCTCCTTTAAATATAAGCCATTTGGCGCTGCTGCAGGACCTGCTAGATTGCGGTCCTTCTTTTCCAAAATTAGATCGATCTGCTCGATCGGCATCCGATCATTTCCGATCTTCAACAAAGTTCCCACCATATTGCGGATTTGCTTGTAGAGAAAACCATTGCCCGAAAAGGTAAAGACAAGGCGATGATGTTCTGCATCCTCGACCAAGCGAGCCTCTGTAATCGTACGAACCTTATCTTCCACACTGGTTCCTGAAGCTGTGAAACCGGTGAAATCATGGGTTCCCTCCAACTTTTGGATGGCTGCTTGCATCTTTTCCACATCCAAAGGATAAGGGTAGTGGGTGGCATAGTGGCGCATCATGGGGTTCTTGGGACGACCATAATCCACGATGAATTCGTAGGTTTTGCTGTGCTTCTTGTAGCGTGAGTGAAAGTCATCTGCTACTTGCTCTACTCGGATGAAATCAATATCCTCTGGGGTTTGGGTATCGAGGGCAAAGCGAAGCTTCTCCTCGTCCCGCGCTTGAGGGAGATCAAAATGAATCACCTGCCCAAGAGCATGGACACCGGAATCCGTTCGCCCCGCTCCATGAACAGTAACAGGGGTTCCTTGATTGAGGCGCGTCAAGGTCTTCTCGATTTCCTCTTGCACACTACGGGCATGCGGTTGGCGTTGAAACCCTGCAAACAAGGTCCCGTCATATGAAATGGTTGCTTTGTATCGTGTCATGGTTTTATTTTAACAGGATATAGAAGGGGTTACAAGAACGGAAAAAGCAAACTGTCCGGGTACAGTTTTACAAGCACAAAAAGAGGCTGGGACAAAAGTCCTAGCCTCTCAATTATTTTTGGATTGTCGAGCAAGACGCAGTGGTTGAGTGCTCAAAGCACTGCTTTGAGGTGGTAGATAGGACTTGCTAAGCAAGTTTCCTAAGTAGTTGTTCGCTTTCAAGTTCCAAAGATGCCCTACTCAACTGTGCGGAGGTGGGACGACGAAATCGAATTCTAACGAATGACCGATTTCTGTCCCACTCTCACATTGTTTATAAATCATCCAAGGCATCTTTGACCTTGTCAAAGAAACCTTTTTTCTTTGGGTTAACCTTCAAATCACTTGCTTCCGCAAAGGCTTGAAGGGCTTCTTTTTGCTTGTCATTTAGACCAGTTGGGGTGACGACATTGACAGATACATATTGATCCCCCATAGCACCACCACGTAAGCTTGGAGCACCTTTTCCACGGAGGCGGAATTTCTTACCGGTTTGGGTTCCTTCAGGAATGACCAAATCGACATCTCCGTGAACAGTTGGCACATGGACCGTATCTCCAAGAGCTGCTTGAACAATGTTCAAGTCTAACTTGTAATAGATGGTTGAACCATCACGTTCGAAACGATCGCTCGGCTCAACATTGACAACAACATACAAGTCCCCGTATGGTCCACCGTTAAAGCCAGCTTCTCCTTGACCAGCTAAGCGGATTTGTTGACCTGTTTCAACTCCTGCAGGAATCTTGACGTTCACGCTATGAGCTTGTTTTTCATGACCTGTTCCACGACAAGTCGTACATGGATCCTTGATTTCTTGACCACGACCATGACAGACATCACAGGTCACTTGACGGCGCATCATCCCAAGAGGGGTCTGCGTATCCACATTGATGACTCCAGAACCATGACAGCGTCCACAGGTCACCGGACTAGTCCCTGGCTTAGCTCCAGAACCATGACAGGTATGACAGCTAGCTTCCCGATGGTACTTGACTTCTTTTTCCGCACCAAAAATCGCTTCTTCAAACTTGAGATTGACGCGGTATTGGAGGTCATCCCCTTGACGAGGTGCATTTGGATTACGACTTGCACCACCACCAAAGAAGCTAGAGAAGATGTCTTCAAAACCACCAAAACCAGCACCATCAAAGCCACCAAAACCACCTGCTCCGCCACCGAAGCCACCATTGGCACCCGCAGCACCATATTGGTCATAAGCAGCCCGTTTTTGCTCGTCACTCAAAGTCTCATAAGCTTCTTGAACTTCCTTGTACTTTTCCTCAGCACCAGGCTCCTTGTTGATATCTGGGTGATATTTTTTAGATAATTTCCGATAGGCTTTCTTGATCTCATCTTGAGATGCATTCTTTGAAACGCCCAAACGGTCATAAAATTCAGTATTGTTCATACAAGATACTAAGAGCGAACAGAAAGCGACTGAAATTTAGGAAACCGACAAGAAATCCTGATTTCTTAGGCGGTTTATCTAATTTCCAAGCTTTCCGCTCGGGTTCAATTCCCCGAACACTCTTTGTTCCTTTCTATAATTTTCATGTAATCTTTAGAGGCTGTTTTCTATACTTCGCTTCACTTGATCAAACTCTTGGTCTGATAGAGTAAATATCAAATCCTCTTCTGAGTAGTCGTTTCGTTCTTTAAAATAGTTGTCCGTATTAGCTGCCAAGCCTAAACTTAGAATCACTCTTCTTGCATACTCTTGATGGGCAAAACCGATAGCCGTAATGATCTGTTTATCTTGCACAAGCACTTTCGGTTGGAAATTCTCACGTGGAAGAAATTCAAAATAGTCAAAGAAGTTTTGCCAAATTCCACCTGTAAATTTCGTGTCCTTCAACAGACCTGCTTTCGCTAATAAAAGAGGCGCTGAAGAAATGGCTGCAATGAGGATATCTTGCTCACCAAGGTCCCTCAAGAACGAAATCAATTTCTCATCCTGTAGGGCAGGTCCTATGTTGACCATTCCTGGCAAAATCACACAAGAATACTCTTCTATACGGATTTGATCTAGTGTTTTCGTTGGTTGACAAGGCAATCCATCCTCAGAGATCACCATCGAATGATCTGAAGCGACATAATCAATCGTGACGCCAAAAGACAGAACTAAAGTACTCGTTAAAGCAGTTATCTCATAAAGAGAAAAATTTGGATAAATGATACAAAGTACTTTTTTCATAGGCAACATCCTCTATTTTACCGAAAAACAGAGGCTGGGTTGCAACCTCTGGATTTCTTTTTATCATTTACTAGTTAGGCGTTTAGGAAAGGCGCCATAGCGAGTGCCGTAGAATGACAATCACAAGAGTGACTATCCATTATTAACGCCTCGCTCTCCGATTTTCAAGCTCGGGATAAAATAGTCCACTGGACTATTTTATTTCTCAGTAAACTCTCCGTCTACGACGTCATCGCCGCCTGCGTTTCCTGTTGCTTGTGCGCCTTCTGCTCCTGCTTGGGCTTGTTGCGCTGCTGCAGCTTGTTCGTAGAGTTTCACAGCCAATGCTTGTGCTTTTTCGTTCAAGGCTTCAAGTTTCGCTTTCATTTCTTCAAGGTCACCTGATTCTTGAGCTTTCTTAAGATCATCAAGTCCTGCTTGAGCTGCGTCACGTTCTGCATCGAAGCCTTTGCCTTCAGTTTCTTTGATAGTCTTTTCAGTCGCAAAGATAGCTTGGTCTACTTCGTTACGAAGGTCAACTTCTTCTTTACGTTTCTTATCTGCTTCAGCGTTTGCTTCTGCATCTTTCATCATGCGGTCGATTTCTTCATCTGTCAAACCTGAGTTTGATTGGATAACGATTGTTTGTTCTTTTTGAGTTCCAAGATCTTTCGCTTTAACAGATACGATACCGTTCTTGTCAATGTCGAATGTTACTTCGATTTGTGGGATACCACGAGGTGCAGCTGGGATATCTGTCAATTGGAAACGTCCAAGAGTCTTGTTATCTGCTGCCATTGGGCGTTCCCCTTGAAGAACGTGGATATCAACGGCTGGTTGGTTATCTGCTGCTGTTGAGAAGACTTGTGATTTAGAAGTTGGAATCGTAGTGTTGCGATCAATAAGTTTTGTGAAGACACCACCCATTGTTTCGATACCAAGTGACAATGGAGTTACGTCAAGAAGGACAACGTCTTTGACGTCACCAGTGATCACACCACCTTGGATCGCAGCACCCATGGCAACTACTTCGTCAGGGTTCACTGATTTGTTTGGTTCTTTACCAGTTTCAGCTTTAACTGCTTCAACAACGGCAGGAATACGAGTTGAACCACCGACAAGGATGACTTCGTCGATATCTGACAAGCTCAAGCCTGCATCTGAAAGGGCTTGGCGAACTGGAGTTTCGTACGTTCTACAAGGTCACGAGTCAAATCATCGAATTTCGCACGAGTCAAAGTCATTTCCAAGTGAAGAGGTCCAGCAGCTCCTGCAGTGATGAATGGCAAGCTGATTTGAGTTGAAGTCACACCAGAAAGGTCTTTCTTCGCTTTTTCAGCTGCATCTTTCAAACGTTGAAGCGCCATCTTGTCTGTTGACAAGTCGATACCATTTTCTTTCTTGAATTCTTCAACCATGTGGTCGATGATTTTTTGGTCAAAGTCATCACCACCGAGTTTATTATCCCCTGCAGTTGCCAATACATCAAAGACACCATCACCCAATTCAAGGATAGATACGTCGAATGTACCACCACCAAGGTCGAATACCAAGATTTTTTCTTCTTTGTCAGTCTTATCCAAACCATAAGCAAGGGCTGCTGCTGTTGGTTCGTTGACGATACGTTCTACTTCAAGACCAGCGATTTTACCAGCGTCTTTTGTTGCTTGACGTTGAGCATCGTTGAAGTAAGCTGGAACTGTGATAACAGCTTTGGTTACTTTTTCACCAAGGTAATCTTCAGCATAACCTTTCAAGTATTGAAGAATCATAGCTGAGATTTCTTGTGGTGTGTATTCTTTACCGTTAGCAGAAACTTTTTCAGAAGTACCCATCTTAGATTTGATAGAGATGATGGTATCTGGATTTGTGACTGCTTGACGTTTTGCAGCGTCACCAACGATGATTTCACCGTTTTTGAATGAAACTACAGATGGAGTTGTGCGGTTACCTTCTGGGTTTGCGATAATTTTTGATTCAGTTCCTTCAAGAACTGCTACTGCTGAGTTTGTTGTACCTAAGTCAATACCGATAATTTTGCTCATTATTTTTTCCTCTTTTTTAATTTAATTTTCCTTTTGATACTCTTCTTAAGTGGCGGCGCCGTCAGAGCTTGACTTCGTCAATCTCTTTGACTAAACTTTGAGCCTAGAGTCTCAAAGTTTGCGCATATAGCGCCACGGCGAAGAGCATCGCCTTTGGTTCGCTTCGCTCACTATTGGCAAAGCCGAACCAATGTTAATCTTTCTTTCATAGTTTAGTGTCGTTTCGGACAAGACAGCCTAGTTATAAACCACTACCATGGCTGGGCGAAGGATGCGGTCATGGAGTTTGTAGCCTTTTTGGAAGACTTGTGCGATAGTGTCTGCTGGATGTTCGTCATCTGCAGGTAAGGTTTGGATGGCCATGTGGTAGTTATGGTCAAAGGCTCCGTCCGCTGGAATTTCTTCAATTCCTTCTTCTTTCAGAGCATGTACCAAACTTTCTTGGACCATTTCCAAGCCCTTCTTCACATCATCTGTCAATCCTTCGACGGCAAGGGCACGTTCGAGGTTGTCCAGTGATGGTAAGATCGCTTTTGCCAAATCTTGGCTACGGTATTTTGTAATTGTTGACGTTCTTCATTAGCACGGCGCTGAATGTTTTGCATTTCTGCATGAGCACGAAGGTATTTGTTTTCAAATTCCTCAGCACGCGCTTGTGCTTCTTCTAACTCAGAAGGTTGGTTGCTTTCCTCTACAACTTCTTCAGCTGTTTGGGCAACCTCCTCTTCTTTCACGTCTTCTTTTTTGATATCTTCTGTCAAGGCATACACCCCTTTCATTTGGTCTTAATTTACTTCATAATGGTTGCTGTTGAGGTAACGGTAGTAATCCGTCAACTTCATGACCAACACTCGGCCGATAACATTGACCAGGCTGATCACACGCCTGTAATCCATCTCTACGGGACCGATCACATGCATGAGGGCCATCCCACGATAGGGAACCAAGAATTTGTGACTAATCACCGTCACATTTTTCAAGGCCTTCTCTTGGGATTCTGCAACCAGGATCTGGGTCATTTGGTCTTCTGGCATTCCCCCCTCGTAACTCCAAGGCTACATGTTGGGGATTATCTAAGAACTGATAGGTCTGAAGATCGGCGTAGGTTAAGGATGAAACCTTTCCTTCTACAAAGACCAGTTCTTGAAACAGTTGCGAGAATACGTAATCAAAGAGATCCAGCACATTGTCTGTCGTCTTGAAATAGCGCTGTACAATCTGTGGAATCTCTGTCCGCAAGCGGTAGTGGATATCCAAGACCGTATTTCCAATGAAACGCTCTTGAACCAGCTGGTGGAAGATCTCCAAGTCACTGGTTAAGAAATTCTTTGGAATGGCAAACTGGACGGTGACAGGCTTTGATTCATCCAAGGTCAGAACCGCTAAGCATCATGGTTGGATAATGGAACAATCTCAAAACCAGTCAAGCGCTGACGTGTCGGTTCAACATCCTGAATCACTGCGGTGTAACCCGTCATCTGGGCTAGTAACTTGGCCGTAGCATCCAAGATATCGTCTAACTTAAAGGCTTCGAAATCAAAGGCTTTCACCACCTGGTAGACATCTTGCTCATCAATCAACTCTAGATCAAGCGAGTTTTGAACAAAATATTGAAAACCAGCTCGGCTAGGCATCCGGCCACTCGAAGTGTGGGCCTTTTCTAGTAAGCCTTGTTTTTCGAGGGCAGCCATGTCGTTTCGAATGGTCGCACTACTGGATTGAATCACATCTTGTAGCGCTTTTGAACCGACCGGTTCGTGGGTCTTGGTAAAGATATCGACGACAAGATTGAGAATCTCATTTTGACGTTCTGTAACCATGACCTCACCTCTCTTTCATTTTTAGCACTCTAAACACTCAAGTGCTAAACCATGATTCTATTATACACCCATCCAAAAGAAAGTCAAGAGAAAAAAACAAAAAATTAGCACTCTTTTTTCAAGAGTGCTAAAAATCATTCTTAAGACCTAGAGAAGTGAATCTCCTCTTATTTGCCAGCTTTTTTCAATAGTTGAATATATTCTTCCAATACTAGCTGATGGTTGGCCATATACTGGGCATTTTCTACACCAACATAACGGAAATGCCAATTCTCAAAATTCACACCCGTGATGTTGCTCTTCCCATCTGGGTAGCGAAGGACAAAGCCATATTGCGGTGCAATGGCAGCTAGCTGCATGCCCAACTCATCACTTTGACCAGCTTCGACACTCATATCAATCGCAAGCCCCGTCTGGTGTTCACTAGCACCAGGGACCTGTACCTGGGTCTGCACCTGCTTTTCAGCTTCTTCGTGCGAAAGACCACTAGCCTCTAGTTGCGCAACACGTTCATTATAGAGCTCTGTTTGCTCGGCCACACTTCGATAGCCTGATATCAAGGTTTCTTCTGGGGCAATTTTTCGAGCCGCTTCTAAAAATTGACGAGTTGGTTCTACAATCCGACTATCCACTTTGATAGCATCCACATCTGTTAATTGTGGGTTCAGCTCAGGCTTCACATTATCACGATTGACCAAGATCAACTGCCAGTCTTTGGTCGAAACGGCTGGTAAATCTGATTTTTCTTTCTTTTTCTTAGAAGAAGAAGGAGTCGTTACAGCTGTTTTTTTAGCCTTCCAAAACTGAAGCCCTGAAAACAAGCTTGGCTTCGCTAAGTAAGCACCAATTCCTGATCCAAGGACCACAAGAAGAAAGAAACTCAATAGGTAAGGCCACCATTTTTTACGTTTTTTTCTTGCGCGTCTATACTTATTCGTCATGGCCACCCTCTAGAAGTTTTGCTCCAACCTTACGATAGGACATATCCCCAATCTTTTCAATATGAAAGGCACCATCTTCATAGGCCAAAACCGTCACGCTTCCGTTGTCCAAGACTAATTCTTCGACAGCCTTAGGATCGATGAGATAAATCAAGGTCGTAATCGTCATACCATGGCTGACCACAATCGCATTGCCACCGCCAGCTGCTTCTACCTCTTTTGCGATGGCTTCAAAACCTTCTTTGATCCGACTACTCAAAGCTCCCCAGGATTCAGCCCAACCAGTGGTATCCACTTCGACGATTCCTTCTGCTAACTCCATTAGGCTCAACTGATGGAAATCATCGACCTTAAAGACACGAGGTAAGACCCCCATAAAGAGATCACCATCATAAGCACCGTCAAAACTACCAAAACACCACTCGCGGATCCGTTTGTCATAACGATAGGGATTTTTCCTGTCAGACCAAGTTCTTGAAGAATAATTCCCATAGTTTGAATGGTGCGTCCAGAATCACTCGAAACAGCCTCTTCAAAAGAAAGCCCAGCTTCCTTGAGACCAAGTCCTAATTCTCGAATTCCACGTTCTCCTGCTTCTGTCAGCGGAGTGTCTGACCAGCCCTGTGCCCGTCCAATGGTATTAAACATGGTTTTTCCATGACGAGCAATATATAATCTGGTTTTTGTCATTGTATTACCTCCGTATGTATCTCTTTCATTATATCATTTTTTGCAAAAAGAAAGTAGGAAAGCTCTTACAAGTTTTGTGAAAAAGAAAAGGCCATGACCAAAGGGTCAGCCTTTCAGGACGGACTAGGATTCTTGCAAGCTTTCACCGACCTCACGGTAACTGCTATCTCCAATCCCCTTAACCGTCAATACTCCATCTTCGTATTCTACAAGGGTAACACTACCGTTTGAAAGAGGCAGATTGAGATTTGGTTTTCCTTCGATCAAGCAGACCAGGGTCTGAATGGTCCAACTATGGCTGACCACCAAGGCATTGCCTCCACCATTTTCTTCTACTTCTTTGGCAATGGCTTCAAAACCTTCTAGGATTCGGTTTTTCAAGACTTCCCATGGTTCAGCCCAATTTGCTGTGTCCACTTGGCAAATTCCATTGGCCAAGTCTTCCAAGGTCAAAGTCTTATAGTTTCTACATCCAGCACGCGTGGCACGACACCGTGAAAGAGTTCCCCACCGTAGGCCCCATCAAAGCTACCAAAACACCACTCGCGGATCCGTTTGTCAAAGCGATAAGGAATCTGGTCTTTCAAGCCCAATTCATCAAGAATGATCCCCATTGTCTGAATGGCACGGCCTGAATCACTGGAATAAGCTCGAGTAAACTCCAAACCGGACTCACGCAAACCGATTCCTAGAGCTTGAATCCCTCGTTCTCCTTCTGCTGTCAAGGGTGTATCGGACCAGCCTTGAGCACGGCCAATGGTATTAAACATGGTTCTCCCATGACGAATCACAAATAATCTTGTTTTAGCCATCTTGTCTCCTTTTGCAAGAAAAAAGTCTGGAGTTTCATCATCACAGACTTTTCTATTTTCTACTATTATACTAGATTTCTCTTAGTTTTTAAAGCTATGAACCGGAGCTGGAATTTGACCACCACGGGCAATGAAATCAGCTGACGAAGCTTTGTTGACCTTCATCACTGGAGCAGATCCAAGAAGTCCACCAAGCTCTAACATATCGCCTTCTTTTCCATAAGGAATGATCCGAACCGCTGTTGTCTTTTGGTTGATAACGCCGATAGCTGCTTCATCGGCGATCATGGCCGCAATGGTTGTATCTGGAGTATCAGCCGGGATGGCAATCATATCTAGACCGACGGAGCAGATAGCTGTCATAGCTTCCAATTTTTCCAGGTTGATATGGCCTGATTGGACCGCCGCAATCATCCCTTCATCTTCTGAGACCGGAATGAAGGCACCTGACAAACCACCGACTTGGTTACAAGCCATGATGCCGCCTTTTTTTCACTTGGTCATTGAGCAGAGCTAGGGCTGCTGTTGTCCCATGGGTCCCTACTACTTCAAGCCCCATCGCTTCGAGGACACGGGCTACAGAGTCCCCAATAGCTGGTGTTGGAGCAAGGGACAAGTCAACAATTCCAAACTCAACACCGAGACGTTCACTAGCCATTTGACCAACTAATTGTCCGACACGGGTGATTTTGAAAGCTGTCTTCTTGACTGTTTCAGCCAATACATCAAAGCTAACTCCCGGAACTTTTTCGATCGCCCGTTGGACGACACCAGGTCCTGAAACCCCAACGTTGATGACAACATCCGCTTCACCGACACCGTGGAAGGCACCCGCCATAAAAGGATTATCTTCTACTGCATTGGCAAAAACTACGAGCTTACCAGGCCCCATCGGATCCGCTTGGGAAGCCTCTTTAATGATACGGCCCATGTCTCGGACAGCGGTCATATTGATCCCCGTCTTAGTGGAACCAATATTGACTGAAGAGCAGACAAAATCCGTCTCTGCAAGGGCGCGAGGAATAGAATTAATGAGGATTTCATCCCCCTTTTGGTAGCCTTTTTGAACAAGGGCTGAGAAGCCACCGATAAAGTTGACCCCAACTTCCTTAGCTGCACGATCTAGTGCCTTGGCAAAGGGTACATAATCTGTCGCATCTGTTGCGGCTCCGATAATAGAAATCGGAGTGACCGAAACCCGTTTGTTCACAATGGGAATACCGAGTTCTGCCGCAATCTCATCCCCCACAGCCACCAAATCTTTGGCCTTTGTCACAATCTTATTGTAGACTTTTTCAGCTGCCTTTTCGATATCCGGATCAATACAATCGAGAAGCGAAATCCCCATGGTGATGGTCCGAACATCGAAGTTCTGCTCCTCAATCATGGCAATGGTTTCTGTTACCTGTTTAATGTCCATATATTTTCAACCCCTATCTTACAAATTGTGCATAGCATCAAAAATCGCTGCGCTTTGGATATTGATTTTTACATGAAGAGACTGACCGAATTCTTCCAACTCTGAACGGAGCTGGGTGAAATCTTTTTTCTCATCTGACGATACGACCGCCATCATGGTAAAGTATTCATCCAATACAGTTTGAGAGATATCATCGATATTGAGTCCTAATTCTGCTACTTTTGTTGCAACACCCGCTACGATTCCTTTTTGGTCTTTACCAACGACTGTAATAATTGCTTTCATTTCACTGCTCCATTCTATCTATTTGCTTCCATTGTAGCACAATCCCCTTAAAATCGCCCTTCTCAACTGGGAACGTTCGGATATATTAAACGTGTATAAAAAAATAAAGAGGCTGGGACAAAAGTCATAGCCTCTTTATTTTTTTGGATTGTCGAGCAAGACGCAGTGGTTGCGTGGGCTCTACTACGCTGATTTCATCAGCTTTTACAGCCCTACTCAACTGTGCGGAGGTGAGACGACGAAATCGAATTCTAACGAATTACCGATTTCTGTTCCACTCTCTCTATTTTGACGATTCAGTTTCATCTTTTAAGAGCTCTTTCTTCACGCGCACCGTACTCTCATACTCAGCTCCAGCTAGACGATCAAAGGGAAAGCGACGATTAAGCAAGATGATGGCAAGAGTGAGAATCAGGTACAATAAAACCACAAAGAAGAGCAATAAAATCATGGACAGGGTTAAGAGAGAATTGTCCGTCAAATCGCTATTCAAGAGCGAAATCAAATAGAACAACCCTTGAGGAATCAGATAGAAATAACCTACTACCAGGATTCCCCGCCAGATGGTACGAAGCCATTTTTGCTTGTCAAATGCAAGCGGAATTTCAATAAAGCCATTCCCAAGGTTTTGCCCCGCCACAAAGGAATCAAGGCAAAATAGACAGCCAAAACCGCTACATAAGGAATCGTCTCTAAACGCTCGATTACCGCGTAAAGCAAGGATAGCATCACAAAGTCGATCAAGAAGGCAAGACCCATCCGGAAACCAGATACTCTAGTTCCTACTCGGAAAGAATGTTCGTCAATTTCGTCTCGTGTCGGCAATAACCAAACCAGGAACCAACCAAGCAGATAACCCACTCCACCACCAGTGGTATTTTGAATAATATCATCGACATCTGCTAGGCGGTAAGGGCCCGGATACATAAAATAGAGACCTGATAACTGGGTCAGCTCTAAAAAGAGACTAAAGAGGGCTGTCAGGAGAATCGTTTTCTTAAAACCACACTTGAAATAATAGCGTAGATACATCCCAAAAGGAATCAACATCAGAACATTAAAGGTAGGCACATAAAAAGTTGGATGCTTAAGGGCTTGAATCCAAGTACCAGTCTGCGCTAAATCAAAGGGGCTCTCCTTGAAAAAATCCACTACAAAAGCAAAAGGTTGGAGATTGACCATTTCCGAGTAGCTAGTATGAATCTTACTTGGATCTGGCAGAGGCAAGATCACTAAGAGATAGACCGTCATCAAGTAAAGCATAAAAGAATAGAAAATCAGCACCCGCAATTTATTGACCGAGCCATATTTTCGATAATTCAAAATCATGTAGGGCAAGGTCAGCAAAAATGCCAGAAAAGGAAAGAGCTGAACAGCCGTTTTAATAGTAGAGATATACCCCATTGTGTCTCCTTTTTTTTCGTTATAAAATCACCCTTTGCACAATGACAAAAGGTGATTTCTTCATTGATATAGAATATTATACGGCCTGGTAGAGGAAGAGTCAAGGAAGTACGATGAAAACCTTACTGAGGAGCCGTCTTAATAGTTAGCTTCTCCCCTTCAAGACTTTACTTCCGATAAAGACCAATAGATAACTCACAATCCCTGAAAGATGCAATAGTGTTGAGATCCATCCGGTAATTGCTGGTAAGAGCATGAGGCCAGATAGAAAAATCAAGAATAGATAAAGCCATTATACGGTACGTGAAAATTCTTTCCACACGTTTGGCAGGAGCATAACCCCTCCGGTTACAAAGGCGTATCCTACAGCAGAGATCCCTGTTGCCTGAATGTCTTGCTCCTGGGTTAAAAGGTGAAATACGATGGAAGAGAGGACTGTCGCCGTCACAAAAACGATTAAGACTTGTCTGGAGCCTCTTTTTCTTTCTAGCAGTCCTCCGAAGGGAAGGATCATGAGTCCATTTAACAACAAATGGACCCATAAAAACCAGATAGGGGCTCCTTTACTACCGTGCATCAGGGTCCCACTGACATATTGCCAACCATACACCGGCTTTGAATGAAAAGCCAATAGGTCATACATAGCATCCCCATAAAAGGAAGTCAATAGACCGAGCAATAAACAGATTAGAGCTAAAGTACTGATAACAGGGTAGGTTGTAAGGATTCTTTTCATATTTATCTTCTCTTTTTCAAAAAACAGCGTTACGATGTCTCCATTCACGACCATTATACCATTTATTTCATTGGAGACAGAAAAGTTTTTGCTTCTTTCATTTCAAATCTTTGCCGTAAAAACGAAATGTCGTGACTTATTAGTCGCTCACGATTTGCCTTCAGATCAAAAATCGATCCTGCTTTCAGAATACCGTAGCAAAAATTTGACTTTCCATTTTAAAAAGAATATACTCATTCTAATCTGAGACAAATATTTTTTATTTTTTTAAATCAACAGTATTGCATTCAGAAAAATAAACGACTAACTTCATGGAGGTGACGCTATGTCATTAGAAGAAAAATTGAACCAAGTAAAAGGCTCTGTTAAAGAAGGCTTCGGTAAATTAACCGGCGATAAAAAAACAGAAGCTGAAGGCACTGCTGAAAAAGTTGCTTCAAAAGCAAAAGAAGTTGCTGAAGATGCAAAAGAAGCTGTTGAAGGAGCTATCAAGGGCGTTAAAAATATCTTTCATAAAGACGACAAATAGTCTTTAACATCCTAGACCCACTCTATTTTCTACAGTCATGTTTGACCGTGGAAGATAGGGTGGGTTTTATTTGCTTCAAATTCAGTTATACAAAAAGAACACCCCCGAAGGGTGCTCTTTGTCATGTTTGTTATTCTATTGAATGGACGTAGGACTCTGACATTTAGAAGTCCATCTTTGCTTATATGGTAACTTACTAGATCAGCTATCAAACAGGTAGGTGGAGTTAGCCCAATTAAAATTTTTCTCATACATTTCCCTTACTGTGTACCTTAAATCCTCACTGCATAAAAACTTATACTTCTCTCTGATACAGTCTATTCAGTCTATCGAAATTGATGATTTTGTAAAATATCACCAATCTTTGCAGGCCCAAATTTGGTTAGATCATCTATTGATGTTATACTTTAATATCCTCTCCAAGAAAAAAGCACTGCTTTAATTATTTCCTATTATAGCATAAAAAACGAACCATTTTTGGTGCATTTAGAATGCATACAAACCTTCTCAAAAATAGTAATATCGCAGCTTTAGATATTTGACGACTACACGATGAAACTCTGATAAGTACTGCTATTATGCGGTTTCCCATCGTTTTAAAATGTTTAAGCGAAACAAAAAAAGACATCCAAGAGAGTTCTCTTGAATGTCTATAAACGTTGATATATCTCTATTAATCAAAGATTAGAAAACTGTATAATATAGATTTTCAAATATGAACATCCATTTTTGACTCTTTAATTAATTTATAGGGATCATATCAACTTTAATCTTCAACTTTTTTTGCGTTTCACAATCCCCACAAGACCAACCATACCAAATGCAGCACCTAACAATACAGCAGATGCTGATTGTACTTCACCAGTTTCAGGGAGTGCCGGAGCTGGTGGCGTTGGTGATGTTGGTGGTGTTGGCGGTGTTGGTGATGTTGGTGGTGTTGGCGGTGTTGGTGGTGTTGGCGGTGTTGGCGGTGTTGGTGGTGTTGGTGGCGTTGGCGGAATAACAGTATTATTAAACTCTGTATCTTCTGGTAATTGAGTCGTCGCTGTCAACACTTTACCATCTTTCTTCACTGTGATACCTACAGTAGCGATCATGTGATCAAAAATGACACCGGCTTCAGTACCTTTCACTTCTTCTACATGATAAACATAAGTACCTTCTTCACCACGTTTAAATGTAAGAGGTGAAAATTGGATCTTACCATCCGCATTATTCGTTACTGTTTCGATCACATTTCCTTTTTCATCCTTAAGAACAAAGCTGAATTCACCAGCCTTCAATTCACGACCTTCCAATTTCTTGGTGAAGTTGAACTGTGCTTTAACTGGAGCTACAAAGTAATTATTGAAAATTGTGTCATCAGCACCAGTTGCTTCCCCACCTGTTGAAGTCATTTCAGTCTTAGCACTCAAAAGACCTGTAGTAGTGTCTTTCGTAACAGTTACTTTAACTGTGGTAGTCATGCTATCGTAGTCAATGTCTGTATCTGTTCCGGCTACTTCGCGAACTGTATAAGTATGAGTTCCTTCTGTTGCATATGAAATGGCGTCAAATTGGATCGTTCCATCAGCTTTATTCTTCTTCGTTTGAATGACATTGCCATTTTCAAGCAATTCAAAGGTGAAGGCATCAGCTTCAAGCGGTTTTCCTTCCAATTTCTTAGTGAAATTAAATTGTGCTGTAGTTGCACCTGGTGTGAAGGTATTATTGAACTCAGTATCTGTTGGAAGGGCTTTGGTTGCTGTAAGAGTATGACCTGCTTTCGTTACAGTCACTGTAACCTCTGCCTTCATTGGATCATAAGTCATTCCTGCTTCTGAACCAGCTACTTCTTCTACAGTGTACTTATGCTCGCCAACTTCATTGTTCTTATATGTAAGCGCATCGAAGGCTACTTTACCATCGGCGTCATTAGTCTTCGTTTGAAGAACCGTACCATTCTTATCTTTCAAGACGAAGCTGAACTCACCAGCTTTAAGGGTACGTCCTGCAAGAGCCTTACTGAAGTCAAATTGTGCAGTGACAGGAGCTACCGCATAGTTGTTAAATTCGCTATCAGCTGGCATTGTGACATTGGCTGTCAAGACACCTGTTGTCGCATTCTTAGTGACATTAACAGTCACTTCTGCGTTCATGGAATCATAATCAATGTCTGTATCTGCTCCGGCTACTTCGCGAACTGTATAAGTATGAGTTCCTTCTGTTGCGTATGAGATCGCATCAAATTGGATCGTTCCGTCAGCTTTATTCTTCTTCGTTTGAATGACATTGCCATTTTCAAGCAATTCAAAGGTGAAGGCATCAGCTTCAAGCGGTTTTCCTTCCAATTTCTTAGTGAAATTAAATTGTGCTGTAGTTGCACCTGGTGTGAAGGTATTATTGAACTCAGTATCTGTTGGAAGGGCTTTGGTTGCTGTAAGAGTATGACCTGCTTTCGTTACAGTCACTGTAACCTCTGCCTTCATTGGATCATAAGTTACCCCAGTAAGTGAACCTTGAACCTCACGTACGATGTACTTATGCGTTCCTTCTTGACCATTCTTGAAGGTAAGAGCATCAAATTTCACAAGTCCATTGGCATCATTTGTCTTCGTTTGAAGAACTTTTCCGTTTGGATCTGTTGAAGTATCGCTTGGGTCTACCAACTCAAAGCTAAATTCACCAGCTTTCAACTGACGACCTGCAAGAGCTTAGTGAAGTCAAATTGCGCAGTGACAGGAGCAACAACGTGGTTATTGAAAGTTGTATCATCTGTACCAGTTGCTTCACCACCTGTTGAAGTCATCACTGTAGTTGCTGACAAGAGGCCTGTATCAGCGTCTTTGGTTACTGTAACCGTAACGTCAATTGTCATAGCATCATAGTCAACATCTGCAACGTTTCCTTTCACTTCTTTAACAGTGTAGTTGTAGACACCTTCTTTATCAAATGACAATTCACTAAAGTTGATTTTACCATTGGCAGCATTGGTCACTCTTTGGTCGGTATTGGTATCACCCGGAGTGTTAGCAGTCAAAGTAAAGCTAAAGTCACCAGCGTTCAAATTACCGTTTGAAAGTTCTTTATTAAATTCCAGATTTACCTTAACAGGAGATGATTTGAAGGTATTGTTGAACTCAGTATCAGCTGGCATAGTTGTTTGAGCTACGTAGGAATCTCCGTTAGCATTTACCGTGATTGTTACGTTAGCTTTCATTGGATCATAAGTCATACCAGTTTCTGAACCAGTGACTTCCTCAACTGTATAATGATAGGTCCCTACAGAATTAAACAAGAGTGGATCAAAAGTAATATTTCCCAAACTATCATTTTTTTGAGTGTCAACAACTTGACCCGTACTATCGTCAATCAAATTAAAAGTGAACTCGCCACGTTTTAAATTTCTTCCTTCCAATTGTTTCGTAAATGATAAATCGACCCTTGCTGGTTTTTTTGCTTTTGTAGCTGAGCCAGATCCCCCTGCCTTAAAGGCAAAAGTTGCTTGGTAACTATACTCTTCTCCATTGTTATAGGTGATTTTAATATCATTTCCGTGTTTTTGTTGCAATTCTTCAAGTGTAGGGTTCGCTGAAACATTCTTCAATCTAGTCATATAACGAACGTAGATCATTTCGTTCAGTTGTGCTATCTTGAATGAAAAACCAGACGAACTTGTTTTGATATTTTCTAATAATTGAATCGCATTTCCTTTAGATACCCACGGTGAAATTGACTGAACCTTTTCGGCTCTAAGAGCTTTTCCATTCCACAAATCCACATGATCGGAAGGAATATCATCAGCATGCCCTAATCGCCATGCAGCTTTTCTTTGGTCATCAAACTCCTTTAATACGGGATCACCATCTTGAACCAATTCTTGATCATCTGGAAGACTATCAATCAATTGGTAGTTGTTTAAAACCTGTGGAGCCACTAGACTTCCTGCATTTAAACGGAGGGTCCATCTGATTAATTCAGGATGTCCTGTTACTGCTTCTCCGTATTTTTCAACCTTTGATTTTGCTGCTGGTGTTGGAGCATTTTCGGGGCCTACTGTTACTGTAATCTTGGTTCCATTGAAATCTAGTTCTGTTGGAACATTTGGTCTAACAGTTGATTTCCAACCTGTACTAATGTTTAACGTATAATTTTTTCCAAGATTATTTCTTTCAAAGTAATCTGTAAAAGTGGTGATCACTTTGTTATTGATTGAATCCAAGAAAGCATTCCCGATAACTTGACCACCTGGTCCCGTCACATCATAGTGCAAACTTGTAGGAATTCTTATAGCTTCCGGAATATCAACCACCAGTTTATCATTACGATTGATGGTTAAACTATCAGGCATATTCATGCGAATGACAGTTTCTACTGGGGCATACAATCCGTTACCATTTGGAAAATTCACTTCAACATCTGGATTTTGTACGGTAATTGTATCACCTGTTTTCACATAGGTTGTTGCACCACCTGATGAAGGCAGTTCTCTTTTAGACCGTCTTGATCTAGTTGTAGGTTGCGCCTCAGTTTTTTTCTCGCTAGCTGCAGATGAAGAGGCTTCGGCATTGGTTTGAAGTTGGAGAAGCTGACTCAACTGGTGCAACACTAGTGCTAGCTGGTGTTGCAACTTCATTTGATTGTTTTTCAGTCTTTTCCTCTTTAACCACATGTGCAGGGGCTTCGGCACTAGCTTGTAAAGTTGGAGAGGTTGACTCAGCTGTTGTAGCACTAGTTCTATCTGGTGCTACAACTTCATTTGATTGTCTTTCAGTCTTTTCCTCTTTAATCACATTTGCAGAGTTTTCGGCACTAGCTTGTGACGTTGGAGAGGCTGATTCACTCGGCGTAACACTAGTGTTAGCTTGCGTTACAGCTTCATTTGCTTCAAGACCAGATTCCTTGTGTCTCTCACCTTGATTCTCTTGTGCGACAACTGAAGTTTGTGAATCTGTATTATTCTTCACTTCGTCCGCAAAAACACTTCCACAAGCAAAAAATAACGTCGATAATAAAACAGAAGCAACTCCGACAGAATACTTTCGGATAGAAAAACGTTCTTTTGTTTCAAAAAAATTGTGTCTCATTGCGCAACTCCTTTAATTATAGTCACTATGTTATTTCCTTTATTATAGCACTACGTAAAGATAATTGCAAATATTTTATGACAACTAATATTCTAATAGAAACTGAGGCCATTGAAAGAATTATTAATTTATAGCCAACATTTATAAGAAATCCTGACAAAATATAAGAATCCCTTTAGACATCTATTTCAACTATTGCATAAGCAATATGTCTTAATAAAAGAAAATGCCAAATAAGCTTCATCTATCAATATCCATCATATTCTATTTCAAAAATTCAGTTGTCCTCATACAAAAGTATCAAAGAATCAAAAGATATTAAGACGACAATCATATATCATATCAACTAAAAATTTAAGGTAATTAACTTCGTCGAATTGCAGCCATATTTGTAAGCGACTAAATTCGCAACAACTGTGTCAATTGCACCAATTTAGTAAAAAATCTAAAAAAGAACACCTTGAAAGGTGCTCTTTGTATGTATAGTAATTCTTTCGAATTAACGTTTTGAGTGCAGTGGTTGCCATCCAATCAAACATCGCTTCGCTTGTTTTCTTGGGGCAACTGTGCATAGCATATCTCTACGCGACTAAAGTCGCTAGAGCTGTCCTAATTGCGCACCGCCAGTTCTCATACAAAAAACACCTTGCAAGATGCAAAGTGTTTTCGTTTGTATTCTGCTGTCCAGTAACGAATTAACGTTTAGAGAACTGGCTAGCTTTACGAGCTTTCTTAAGACCTGGTTGGAAACACTTTTATTTGAATAAGTTTCAATATCCGCTTAAAATCAATGTTTTCCCACATTTACAGAAAACAGAATTTCATCTAATTTGAATAAATTTCATTTGAATGGTGTGAATTTTACCCTAAAAATACACAAATTGAGCTAGATTTTACCAAAAAGTTCACACCATTTAAATTGTTGTTGTTTTATACAAACAAAATCATACAAGGGATTCTATGTGTTCGATTATAAGTGTCTACGGGGCATTACAAGTTATCACAAATATCTATCAATATGCTCTATGAAGATAAAAGGTTCTATATCCTTGTGAGCGAGACCTTTAGATAGTGTAAGACATTGTTTTGCTGTACCTTTTCCTGGTCGATGGTAAAATGTTCTAATCCCTTGAAGGAATATTCCTAAACGCGAATGACGTTCCGAACCCGTCATCTCATCTAAATATCTGTCAACAGCTAAAGCGAATATATTTCCGTAATACCTATCATCGTCAAACCTTGTTCTAGTCATATAATCTTGAATGTCATAGAGCATAGATTTCATATTTCGATAATTGGGTGCTCCCACCAATGCTCGACTAGCTCTATTTATACCATCAACATAACTATAAGCATCGTTTAATGTACCAAAATCCCAAAACCTTTTAGAATCAAAATACTTATACTCTATGTCTAGTTGTGATTTTAATATTCGTAAAATGGACAGAGCTGTACTGTTATCATTATTTTTTATTGCAACATAAGCTTCTTCAACTCCAATATTATAAAAAAATCAATGTGCTGATTAATTTCAGAACCTAGAATACCTGTAATATCAAATTGCAATTGTTCTTGATTTAAACTAATCATATATCCCTCCTTCTATAAAAATCTTCAAAAGAAAATTTCCCATTATTGCTACGTAAGAATCTATTGATTTCATTAGTATAAATTGTCTGATTGTCAATAATAATGACTTTTTGATTTCGCTCTAGTAATTGCAACATAATGATCTTCAAATTTCAACTCTTGTTTGTATTTGTCAATCAAATATTCTACAAAAAAATTACTACAGTGTCTGCAGCCAAACCTTTTTGAGCCATGAGTAGTTATTAATAAATTATTACTCATTAAATTCGTATCAAATAATTTTTTTATTATCCAAATTACTCAAAACTTCCAACAGTAATTTACTTTCTAACTTATCTTCATAAGCTGTAATTGAGACATCAAGATACGAAGCTATTTCTTCAATAAGTGACTGTGTGGGGCATTGACTGAGTCTCTTTAATTTTTTTAAAAGCTCTTTCCTAAATTCATCGTTATATTCAGGAAAAAAAGATTATTCAATACATCATACTCTGAAAAGTCATTAAGAAAATAATATTTAGCTATAGATTCCAAAAAAATTGCTGTTAGTACATTCTATGAATGGATTTTTTTCTAACATAATCAAATTCATTTAGAAAAAAATATTATTCAAATTCGTCACAGTTTCTTCAATGTCTTTATTATTTCCAATTAAAAAAATAATTTTTTTCTTGTAAATTTATATCACCATTATCAATCAAGTATTTAATAACATCTTCTTTTTAGATAATCCTTCTCAGGTGCTAGATATAGAATTGAACCCTTTTTCTCTAATATTATTTACTGTTACTTCAGGAGTCAGTGCCAAAGAAAAGTCTACTATTCTAGGCAGACTTCTAAAATTGCCAATAAATCTCTTTTCTAAAATCATTCTCTTTGTTCCATAAATTAATTATATATTTAGGTGATGCTCCTCTCCACTGATAAATGGATTGCTTATCATCACCTACAATAAATAGATGGATTCTTAACTCATCTTTTAGATGCAGAAATAAATCGTTCATAGACTGATCACAATCCTGAAATTCATCAATATATAGAGTATTAAATTTATATTTTTATGTATTCTGAAGCAGAATCTATTGTCTTCAAAAATTTCTAAAAGCAACTTCACATTTGAAATTCTTGCCGTGTTGAGAAGTAGGAAAGTCGTAAGTCCCGAAAATACCATCTTGCAATATTTGTCTTATTCCAATGCTATAGCGACTAAATTTATGTTCTATCCGAAAGCTAAACTGTACAGATGTTTGATTTTCGTATTTCTGATTAAGAAAAGGAAGGATTATTTCTTTATCTAAAAACGAATCAATGGTCGATACAACAACGTTGTCCGGAATATCAACTAATTTCTGCTTTATTTCCTCCGTTGCATTTCGAGTAAAAGTTATTGCTGCTAATTTTTGATAATTATTTAACCGTTTAGAATCACTTTTTAGCTTTTCAGTTAAAAAAGTTGTTTTTCCCGAGCCTGCGTTCGCTAAAATTAAAATATTTCCTTGGTGTTCTAATAATTCTTTTTTAACATTCTCATCATGTGTAAAAATATCATTCATAGTCTAAAAACTCCGCTAAAACTTTAAAATACCCTGATTCCACAATCTTAAGCGCAATTTCTTGAGTAAGATTATTATTTATATATTCTAACATATTGTACTGTTTACTGCTTTGTAACCAATTTACAAAATCTAATTCACTCATTTCATTTCTCTCGCTATCGGATAAAACCTGTGCCAAGTCATTTTCTAAATCAATTTCTGATATAAAAATCCCCTTTGCATTTAATTGAGATACTAAACCACTATTAGTCGAATATAATTCTTCTTTTTTTAGATTTAACATTCTGTTTTTCGCTCATCGTTTGAAGAAAAAAATCTAGATGATAATTACCCAATTTAGGAATTACACTTTGATCAAGCAAATCAATACACCTATTTAAGCCGATAGGGGAAAATACATGTTCATCACCACGACTAGCTTTTAAGTCATTATCAGTCTTCACAAAAAAATCTATCCCTAATTTTTCTATACAGATTTACATAAGGTTTAAAGTTTGTACCATCAACTTGTAACAAATATTTTTCCTTCTGCTTCAAAAATCAGGACTAAAATTTTTCAAAAAAATAGCAGAAAAATAAATAATATTCTGATGCGCCTTCAACCAAAAAGTACCCTATCGTAGAAGATAGACTGTGCTAAAGATTTATTTAATTTTTTTCTTTAAATTTGAAAAATTCCTCAGGTACTCTATAATAAGATGAATGACCTATTGCATCACGCTTATTAGTAATCTTAATGAGTTGGGTTCTATCCATTTCATAAAGGATTTCTGCCGAATGAGTTGTTAGGAAGAAGTACTCATATATATTCTGAATAAAAAAAGTTGTTTTGATAGTGATACTTGTACTGAACTATGTAAACTATTCTCTGGTTCCTCAATTAAATAAATTATCACTTTATTACTGTACTGTCTTTCTGAAATCAAATGATTGATAGCATATGATAATAGTTTTTTTGCGACCATCTCCAGATGTTGGATAGTTTTGAGTATCTCCATTCCAATTTATATATGGTGTAAGGTTGTCCAAATAGCCTGAAATTGAAATTTCTGATTGGATTTTTATCTCTAAATCTTCTTGACGATAGTTTTTATATGCATTAGTCAGTTGTGATTGCACACTAGTAATCAGGTTTAGATTAGAAATATTTTTATTTAAATCATAGATATTATTTTCTATCTCTTTCTCAAGTTCTATATCCTCATCAGTTTTTGCATCATCAGAGAACAATAACCTTCTATTTCGCTTAAAAAAGGAATCTAACTCTATAGCGGGATTTACATAAACTATTGAAATATTTTATCGATGTCACTTTTGGTACCATATTGAGGAACTTCCACCAAGTTATCTAGTGTTGAGCCCCAGCTTAATACCGGATTTCCAAATAACTCTTTCTCATTGTAAACTGCTTCTAATGAGATAAAGAATGTATTTAAGCTAGAGTTATTTCTTGCTCCAGCTACCGTTGAAATTAGAAGACGAGAATGTGAAGTTTTTAGTGATTCTTCATCCCCCTCCATTTTTCTATCAGACAGATCAAGTTCAAGCCGTATTTTGATAGGTCTACTAGTATCATGTTTATGATAATCCGATTTAATGAAACCCTTATTTCGGATAGTTCTATCTAAGAGGTATCTTATTGCGAATAAGAGATTGGTTTTTCCTGAATCATTCATTCCAAATATTACATTTTTATTTGACAAATCAATCTCAATAGAACTAAAATTACGAAAAATTTTTCAATGACTAGTTTTTTTAAATTCCATAACTTCCCCTAATATATTTTTTTAAAAAAAGCAGAACTACTTGATATTTAATAAATTCAACCGCTCCTGTCCCATCTTCAACATCTCTTCCTCCACCTTACTCCATTTTCCAAAGAGGCATTCGTGTAGAACTTCTGCTGCTGAGATTTGATCTACTTCCGAATCATAAATACACGATTGATCTCTTTGATAAATTTGAATTTGATTAAAAATCTTATCATTTTCTAACTCTCGTAAGTTATCAACTAAATGTTCTACAATTTCATCATGGTGCTCTTTGGGAGTCGCTCTAGCTTGACTAGGATCTATAGTATAGAGCTCTTCATAACGTATCAAGGTACTGAGATAGGACAATTCTGGCTTGGTAGCAATTAGTGCAAGTGAGACTTGATATCCTTTAGTTATCAATAATTGTGCCGTTTTTCGGGGAACTTCGGTTGTTCTCAAGGTCCCCTCGATTAATAAATGATAACCTTGTTTACTCAATTCATCTACGAGATATTCAACCATTTGACCTGCAAATACTTTGGTATAATCCACACTATCTTTGCCATACTTTTCCTGTAGGTCAAGGTAGTTCGGATGAAAAGAGCGGTAACTATCTCCATCAATGATAATGATATTGCCTTGAAATTCCCTTTGTTTAATACGATGAATCGTTGTTTTCCCAGCACCACTTTGTCCACCTAGCAAGATAGCCTTAGGCTGAGATGAGGTTGTTTTTCCACGAGTTAAAGAACGAACGAGTCGTTTGGAGGCTCGTTCAAAATCATCTTGACTAAATTCTTCTAGTTTCATTAGGCCACCACCAGATGAGTAGCTTGTTCTAGCATACGTTCAATGCCATCCAAATAGCCATTATATCGCTCTACATCCTCAAAAGTTGCAACAAGATAAATCTTCGTGTTAATCAAATCAGAAAGATCATCGCTCATTAGAACCCAAGGATTATTAGCATCATCAAATGCAATTTCTAGTTCATCTTGTAAACGATAAAGTTGCGCTAAGATATTCGCCCCTCGTTCTTTAATCACTTCAATTTTCAGAGTTAACTGATAATCTTCTACTGGTGTGAGCATTTTTTCCTCCCCTACGATATCGATATAAGAAACATTAAATTTCTTGCAGATACGATCTATTAATTCTGTTGAAACTCGACTCGTCCCATTTTCATAACGACTCAAACTATTTCTAGAGATACCAACAATTTTTGCAAACTCAGGTTGCGTTAAATTCTGTGTTTTACGTAACGTTTTTATATTTTCTCCAATCATGTAACTCCTCCTTTTATTTATTTCTATTATAGCACAAAAAAATAAAAACGCACCAAAAATGGTGCGTTAATTCTATCACTCTGGCTGAATGAAATATTCCATCTGTTACATTGATGGCAAACCAATTATCTAAAACAATGCCTTTATCAAATAATCTACTTAACTATTTTAAAGACAAAGTTAGCACAAAAACACACTGAGATACTGGTCCCAGTGTATTTATTTTAGGATAACTTCATTAGTAAACTGATGGATTCATCATTTTTGAGCTCCGATAACAAGCAAATCAACCTTTCATATCCAAGTTCTTTCTTTTGCTTGATTAAAGAAATCATCACTTTCACCAAATCTTCTGGCGTAAAATTCCTTAAGTAAAGTGTAACATAACTTCCTCTATTAGAAAATAGGCTAACATGAATTGCATTATGTTCTTTTTGCCTAATTTTCATTCCTCCTGTAGACTCCCTAATATAAAACTCATACACTGTCTTTTTGGGATAGCAATCAAATGAGTTTTCGAATTCTCTGCGATTTTTATAGAGAATATAGTTAATGAGTGAATAATATTTTTAGAAACATAGTTGTTTCCTCCTAAAATGTTTTTTTACAGTTATAGTATGCCACAAATCCCAATTTATAAAAAAATAATTAAGAAAAAAACGATAAAGATATTGTTTCACTTATTGAATTTTTTTGTAGTTTTTCCTCTTTCTCTCATTTCTAATTTTTTTACGATTCTGATTTTTCTGTGTGTTTAGCGTTGACAGAAACGTATGTGTAAGTCACGCTAAACACACAGTACTAGGTAAAAGTGAATAACGTAAAAAAATCTTATCCTAATTTTTTTATTTTATGATTTATGGCATACTAATAATATATAAATAATTGATTGAGTAGAGACGTAACTAATATAGCTACGTTTTTTTATGTTTGAAAGGAGGTAGCTATCGTGGAAACATTAGGTTTAAGCTGGGTTAGGAAAAGAACCAGTTTTGTATTTCATTAACTAAAAAAATAAATGTATAGATAATAAAAGAGATGTCAATAGCAGTTTAAAAAAAATTTTTTTGATCGTAACAAAGTAAAGAATAAAAAGTAAAGAAACGAAAAGTAAATAACAAAAGTCTAAAAAAATAGAATACAAAAAACTAGCTTAACTCAGTCGCTAAATTCAGAGCATTTAAACCTGAAAAAGACTAACAAGAAAAAACAACAAATTTTTATCTGTAGGATGGAACTCTACATCTTATTTGAATTGAGTCAACTTGTCATGTTGTACAATGACTTGGTTATCTTCTTAGCCATCAATTAAGAAGCGCCCTAAGCAAAGGGAAGATACTACACCAGTGAATATAAGCTTAAGTCACTGCACTACTTCAACTTGAATTAAAAAGACCTTAAGAATTTTCTTTAAAAGCACATTATCTACTATAGAAAGGAAAGAACTATGGCAAAGAAGAAACGTAGTCGTGCTGATCGACGAAAAGCTAAAGAGAAAGCTAAGAAACAACAGATGGATTCTCTAACAAGTTTTGAGGGTCGGAAACAATTCGTCCAATCAAAAGGATTGACTAATCTAGTCACGCGCTTTAAAAAAGGAAAGGGTATCAAGCGAAATGAATCCAAAAAAACGGGAGAGGACATTCATTTAATCCATACCGACCGAACTCTTCATAACTACGCTGGTTCCTGGAGCAGATTCGCTTCCTTTGTTGCCTCAATAACTACTGCCGAAGATTTAGAAACTCTTGATAAATCTAACGATATTGAGGGATGGATTGACTTAGTAAATCAATACTTAGAACATTGTAAGAAATTAGGACTTTCTGCTCCAACCCAGTCAACCTATAAAGCAGCATTAGCCAAAGTTTTAGGAGTACCTTCTACCGCTTTTATTGCAACGGATATTCGATATCGAGCCGACAAAAAGAATAATCGTTTGAAGTCTAATGACGACAGGATGTCTGAAGAAACAAATAATCGCTGGTTCTCAATCGTATCTGCCACTGGGTTACGTAAAAATGAATTAAAAGCTATTACAGGTGATTCTCTACATCAACGTGAAGATGGTCGATACTATCTTAAAATCATTGGTAAAAAGCATAAATCAAAAGGAGCACGAGACCGATGGGTTCCGATTATTACGCGAGACAAAGAAGAATTAGAAAGGCTTGTTGAAGAATTTAAACTAGCTGGTAAAAAGCGTGTGTTTCAAGTTCCAACTGCTTTAAAACCTCATAAATATCGTGCAGAATACGCAAAACGTCTTTATCTTCTTGTCGCGAGAGATCCCAAAGACATCAAAGATAAAAAAGAAAAAATTTATCTACGAGGCGAATTAAAAGGTGTTGTCCTTGATCGAAAGGCTTGTTTAATTGTATCACGTGCTCTCGGACACAATCGACCAGAAGAGTTTCAAAAATCCTATGCTTATAAGTTAATCGCACAAGCAAACTAAGTAACTTTTTCCAAACATTATGATATATCTCTCCTTAAAATAAAAAAGGTAGTTCAAATTATTGAGCTACCTTTTTTTAAGACTATTTAGTTATTTTTGCTTTTCAAATGTTCCATCAATTATACGAAACTTACTTTGTAATGTTTTAAGTGTATCAAACTTAAAATCAAGTTTTTTCACTTCTTTAGCACCTTCTTCAGGCAATTCTGCTTTTGCACTAGATGCACCATCGATAGTTAATTTGATATATTTACCAGCTACTTTCCATGTTCCTTCTTTAGTTTCATCTTTATCATTAGTTACTTCAAGGCTGTTATCTTTTTTAAATACTATCATAACATCATGCTCTTTATCATACCATGAGCCAACGAACTGGCTTGCTGGATCAGATTTTTGATTTAGGTAAAAGAACGCTCCACCCGCCACTAAAAGTGCTACAAGTACAGAAGCTACTATCGCAATAATTTTTTTCATCATTTTTTTCCTCCTAAAATACTAAAATATATTGAATAAAAATTTTTAAATCTTTTTTTATAGAAATTAAAATACTAAAAATTTCATGTTGTATTCGTTCTGACCTTATAAATAACTTACTATTCTAACAGAACTCTAACTTAGTTATATTCTAGTTAATCACGTCTTCTAAGTGGTAATGCTAGACCAATTACACTAAGTATAGTTCCTAGAACTACCATCAACATATTTTCATTTGAACCTGTATTTGGTAAAGTCGTATTGACACCATATTTAGGTTTGTTTCCAACATAGATATAAGCTGGATTACTTAAAGCAGTTCTAAATTTATCTGTTACCAGTTTATACTCTATATTTTCTACTTTATGCTCTAGTTTCTCTACCTTAGAATCATGTCTATGGTTCAATGATTCTTGAGGTTTATTATATGCCCTCTGATAAGCAAGTAGAACAGCCTCATACTGAGCTTTGGCATCCAATTGGTTTTGGAGGAGAGTGTTTAGTTTGGCTTGTTCTGCTTCAAGAGTTTGAAGAGCTTGACGGTGAGCCTCAAGAGCTTTTTCGTAGGCTTCTTTTGCGACTTCGTAGTTCTCAGAAGCGTGGATGAGGCTATTAAGAATAGCTTCCATCTCTTTGATGCTGTCTTCGATTTTAGCAATTTCTGCACGAACAGCGTTTTCTTGAGCTTTCAAGTCGTCTAGTTGGGTTTGAATGGTTGCTAGAACTTTTTCCTCTTGGGCTTGTTTTGCCTTGAGTTCTTCAAGAGCTTTTTCTTCTTGTGCAAGTTCAGCTTGTGCTTGGTTCAAAGCTTCTTGTTTAGTCTTGACATCAGCAGTTAGGTTCTCAACGGCTACTTTAGCATCTGACAAGCGTTTTTCTGCAAGAGTTTCTGCCTCAAGAGCTTCGTCGTAAGCTTTTTGAGCATCAGGAGTTAAGTCCTTGGTTGATTCCAATTCTGCAATCACTTTACGAGTAGCTGTAAGCTCATCATCAGCTTTTTGATAAGTAGCTTGTGCAACTTCCAGTTCAGCTTGTGTCGCTTTCGCAAGAGTTTCAGCTTCTTTAAGTGCTTGAATAGCATCTGACAAAGCTTTGTGTTTTTCTTGCAATCCTGCGTTTAGGTTCTTAACGGCTGTTTCTGCGTTTTCCAAGCGAGTTTGAGCAGCCTTGTATTCTACTGTTGCATGGTCAAATTTAGCTTCTGCATCAGGAGTCAAGTCCTTAATGGCAAGGAGTGAAGCAAGAGTATTTTGGATGTTTGAAAGCGTACTTGTTGCTTCAGCATGTGCTGTTTCTGCGTTAGCTTTCTTAGTTCGAGCAGTCGTGTTAGCTTTTTCAGCGTCTTTCAAAATTTGAACGGCATTTGCCAAAGCTTGGCGTTTCACTGCAAGGTCAGTGTTTAGGTTGTTGACGGCTGTTTCTGCATTTTCCAAACGAGTTTTAGCTGTATTGTAAGCTAGTTCTGCTTGGTCAAATGCAGCTTGAGCTTCAGGTGTCATCTCTTTAATCGCATTTGCTTTATAAAGAGCATCTTTTGCGGCATCAAGCGCTTTAGAAGCATTGTCTTTAGTAGAAGTTGCTTGCGTAAGATTAGCCTGTGCAGTCTTATCAGCTTTTTCAGCTTCTTTTAACTCTGTCTTGGCTGTTTCAAGATTATCACTATTTGTAGTGATCTCGTTATTGAGGTCAGTCAATGCTTTTTCAGCATTTTTAAGTCGTGTTTTAGCGGTTTGATGTTCTGCTTGTGCAGTATCGAACTTAGCTTGAGCATCAGGAGTTAAATCCTTAATCGCTGTTGTACGTTTGATAGCATCTTTAATACTGTTTAGTTTATCAAGAGCATTATCGTGTTCAGTAGTTGCTTTTTCAAGAGTTTCTTGTGCAACTTTATTTGCGACAGTTGCTTTAGACAAGACTTTTTCTGTTTCTTGGTGAGTAGCACGCTTATCCTTAATCTCTTGAATAAGATCTGCATAAGCAGTGCTTGCGTTTGTATTGCGCAATTGTGCTTACTTAATTCTGACTTAGCAGCATTAAGAACACGTTCTGCATCAGGTGTCAAGTCTTGCGTGTTAAGCAAATCGTTTAAGCGTTTAGTTGTCGTTGCAAGATTTGATTTTGCAGTTTCATCTGCACGTCTAGCAGAAGCCAAGCGGTTTTGAGCGTTGTTGTGAGTGGCATTTGCGGAAACTTGAACATTCTTAGCTTGCACCAAATCTTCTTCCATCTTGGTGGTGTCAAATGGAGTTGGGAGTGGTTTTGCGATACCTTTATCGTAGTAATCGTCAATGTAAACAGAAGTACGATCCCCAGTTGCAGGATTAAGGGTTGTTTCTGTATGAGCATTTTTGCCTGCGAATTGAACAAAATGAATTCGTCCAACACTATTTTTTGTATAACTAACATTCCCACCAACTGCACTTGGATAAGTTGGTTTAACACGCCCTACCATTCCCTTCATGTGTCCAAAATTAGCATGGATGTCATTGGTCATAAAGGCAATAACAGCATCATAAACTTCACGATAAAGTTGAGACATGGTAGCCTTTCGTGTACCTTTAACATCTCTCCCTCCAAGTGTATCCGAAAGGCTAAGAAGTGCGGTAGTATTCAATACTTCGCCATTATACTTAACAGCTTCTACTCCGTGGTTATTTAAAGCGGTGTGGCTGTGCCCACTATTGTAAGGCTTATTTTCGTTAGCGTAATTCTTGGCAATATTTTTAATTCCTTGAACAGACTCTTTGGTAACGATAAAGTTATGTGTTCCCCAGATTTGGTCTTGGAGGTTGTTTGCCATAAGTACATAGTAGTGACTCAAAGCTTTGATTTGTTCATCAGTGATGTTATCCAAATCAACTAGAGTGTCATCAATTGGAAGAACAATGTTTTTGTTGTCCCAACCAGTAAAGACATTTTTCTTAGTTTTTGGATTCCAAACAAATTGCGGTTTTCCAAAATCATATTTACCACCTTTATACCATGCTTGAATGGCGTTGTTCAAAGCGTGTTTATTTGCTTCACTAGCATCATTCAAGTAAGTCTTGTATGCTACAATGACATTTTGTGGCAATTGAGGAATGGTTAGGTTCTTAATGGCAGCGATTTGTTTTTCAAGAGTATCAACAGCTTTATCTGCTTCATTTTTAGCATTTTCAGCATTTTTAGCGACAGATGTTGCATCAGTTAGTTCTTGAGTTGTTTCACGAACAGTATCTTCTTGTTGACCTTTTAAAGTCTTCAAATCTTGGATGTCAGAGCGTTTTTGAGCATCTGTATTTTTAGCTTCATCCAGTTTACGTTCTGCATCATCTTTTTTAGATTGCTTAGTAGCTAAGTCAGCTTTGGCATTGTCACGTTCTTCTGTAACTCCTTGCAAACGGTTTTCAGATGAATCAAGACTGTCTTTTGCATCTTTTTCATCAGTAGTAGCTTTTTGAAGTTTGGTTGAAGCAAGGTCTGCACCACCTTGGGCTTTGGTCAAAGCAGTTGCAGTCTTAGACTCTTCATCTTCAGCTTGAGTTTTTGCTTCATCCAACAAATCAAGTTGTTCTGCTTTTTTAGCATCAGCTTTTTTAGCGTCATCCAACTCTGTCGTCGCATCTCCAAGAGTTGCTTCTTTAGCTTTTAAATCAGACTTGGCATCGTTGCGTTCATTTGTAACACCAGCAACTTTCGCTTTAGAAGCATCCAAAGTTTCTTGAGCTGTTTTTTCAGCTTTTTTCTTATTCTTCAAGTCATCAGAAGCTTGGTTTGCGGCAGTTTGAGCATCAGCCAAAACACCTTTTGCTTGATTCAATGTTGTAGTAGCTTGATCTAAGTTAGTTGTCGCTTGAACAACTTGTTCAGCTTTTTTAGCATCTGCACGTTTTGCGTCATTCAGCTTTTTAGAAGCATTTTCATATTCTGATTTTTTAGTAGCCAAATCAGACTCAGCATCATCACGCTCGTTAAGAATAGCTTTTGTACCAGTTCCGTCAAGAACAGTTTGTGCATTATCTTTGTTTTGTTGGGCAACAGTTAGGGCTGAAGCAGTTCCATTTGCTTTTTCAGTTGCATCTTGAAGTGTTTTTGCAGTAGAAGCACTTGTAGCTTCGGCATCTGCTTTTTCGCCTTCCAACTTAGCAATATCCCCTGCTTTTTTAGCATCTGCACGTTTGGCATCATCCAGCTTTTTAGAAGCATCTTCAAATTCTGATTTTTTAGTAGTTAAGTTGTTTTGTGCATGTTTACGCTCATCTAGGATAGCTGTTGTTCCAGTTCCATCCAAAACAGCTTGGGCATTGTCTTTGTTTTGTTTCGCAACATCACGTTGAGATGTAGCTTCCTTGTGAGCTTGTCTTGCGTTTGAAAGAGCATCAGTCGCTTGGTCAAAGGCATTCTTTTGTTCTGCTTCAAGTTTTTTTGCGTCATCCAACTCACGAGCTTTTGTGGCATCTGCGTTTTGTGATTGCTCAAGAGCTTTCTTGGCATCTTTTACAATAACTTTTTTTAGCTTCTAGGTCTTTCTTCGCATCTTTTTCTTCTTTGATAACTTGTTCAGCCCCAGTTCCATTTAGAACATCTTGAGCGTTCTGAACTTTCTTCTTAGCACCAGAAACTTTGTCAGCTTGCTTGTTTGTCGCATCCGTAGCATCTTTAACAACAGTTTCTTGTGCTTCTTTTTTCTCTTGCACTTGTTTTTGTTGTTCTTTCAAAGAATCAATCTTTTCTGTTTGCGTAGTCACTTCTTTCTTAGAAGCATCAATCGCTTTTTTTGTTTCTTCGATTGATTCAGGAGTTGCGGAAGCTTTCTTTTGTTCAGCTTGTTCAAGCGCTTGTTTAGCAATAGCCTCTGTCTCACCAGTTGTAGTTTCATGCTTCTTAGCATCTTCAACAACAGGCGTTTGAGCTTCAACAGCTTGGTCAGCTTGTTCTTTGATTTCTTTTGCTTGTCCAACAACTTCTTCAGTTGGTGTTTTGGTCACAAGAGCAGTTCCATTTGAAACCTCAACACCCTCAACTTGAGTGATGGCTGTTGTAGGAGAAGTTTGTACGTGTTTTTCTTCAGCTACTGTATTGTCTGTCGATTTCACATCAACTTGTTCATCTGCTTTTACAGATAACGTTGAGAAACTTGTTAATGCAACTCCTGCCGCTAAAGCAAGAGTTATTTTTTTATTCTTTTTGCTTTTTCTTGATTTCATTTTTACCCACACAAAATTTGAAGCGCATCTGCCCCAAATCCAAGCCCTTCTTATAATATTACAAACGCTCTCATTATATCATTTTTATTTACTATTGTAAATAAAAAAACGTATATTTTAAACACTATTGTTTATATAAATATCAACAAAAAAATATATACAATAATTAAAAAGGAGAATTTGTAAATGAAGATTGGAGAATTAGTCAGGGAATATCGACTAAGTAAAAAGTTAACACAACAAGAGCTTGCTGAAAAAAAGTGATCTTAGCTTACCTTTTATTAATCTAATTGAAAATAATAGAAGAAACTTGTCTGTCGATACTCTACTAAAAAAATTTTTATCTGCCATGGATATAAATCCTTCTGATTTTTTTAGACCACTTTCTGAAACTTCAGATGATAATCTTCAACTTTTAATCGAAAAAAATTCAACTAAATAAAAAAATCGTACTGAAATTATTGATCTTTTTCTCAACATTCTAAAAATTAAATGAAGAATAAAAAAAATTTTTTTAAAATAGATAAAGTAGATAAAAACTTACTTTTTTTCCTTCAAAAACCTTGTCACATCAATAAAATATCGTACTGAAAGTATTGATTTCTTTCTTAACATTCTTGTTCTAAACTAAAAAAATTAAAGTAGGTAAGAACCTACTTTTTTTCTTCAAAAACCTTGTTACGACGCGTTTTTTGAAGCACTCTTAATTGAGTGTTTTTTTATTTTTAAAAAAATTTTTTTCACAAAAAAATTAAAAAAACACATTTTTTTAGTGAAATTAATGGCATACTAATTAATGAAATAAAAAAAGGAGGTTTAATTTTAAAGACAATTACATTTTAGAAGTACATCTTCATTACATATTTAACAACAAGGAGGAATATACATGGTAAGAAGATATAAAAAAAGTAAACGAGAAAGAGAAGCGGCTAAGAAACGTCATTTAACCCCTGCAGAAAGAAGAAAAAAGGAAAAGCATAAGAAAAATAGAGAACTCAGACAGAGAAAATTACTAGAACTACAGCAAAAAAATGAAAATAATATAAAATCTTGTTTCTCAGTTACCCCAGCATATTGGGGTATTGATAACTGTACAGTCTCAATTCTTAGCCCAGAAGTAACTTATGATCCTAACGTTTTTTTGATGAACAAATCTTTAAAGAAACAGTTTCTCTAAATTATAATTCAGAAGGAGAATTAGATAAGATCACTATTCAATCAGAAGATTTAGGAAAAGTAACAATTAGTCTTAAAGAAGAAGATTACAAAAAGAAATTTACTGCAATCCAACTTAACGGTCCTTCTCCCAATTTTCAAACTACAGGCATTAATGGGATTAAATTAAGATTACTAGAGGTATTACATAAGTTAGAAAGAGATTATAAGATTAAAATCAAATATAATCCGGATTATGTTAGGTTTAAGAAGATTGAATTAGCATTCACAATTTCTTTTTGATAAATTGCCATCTTTACAAACTCGTCAATTATTAATAAGGTCACTTGCAAAAAGAAAAAGAAAGCAGATTTAAAAAAACCATAGAACAAGTAAAAATGCAGACGGTTTTTCAATGATAACGAGTAAAATTAATCAAAAAGAAATACACACTTTTTTTATAATAAAATTGAGAAAGCAAAAAGAACAAACAAATCCGTAAAATAAATTCATCATTAAATAATCTAGAAATCTTCAGATATGAAATCGAATTAACGGATAATAATATAGCTAATAAATTAGATTCCCATTTCTTAACAGAATTAACTGATGAAAAGATTATTCAATATTTGGAATCTATCTTGTCTTTAGCTATCTTTTGAATATGTAGAAATCCTCGAGAAATCAATTAGTTCGTGCAATAGGAAGTTAAAGAGGATTTATAGGGAATGTAAAGCCTCAAGATTATATGACGGTATTTTTTTACTCTTTGTTATTGATCAGTTATCAAATACTACAGTATCTGATTTAATTGATGAAGAAATCATTACATTTCTTCCATTAGAATTTTTTTAAAAACAAATAGGGGTACAACTAAAAAGAAGAATCCTAGAAAGGCTCCAATCCCACGAAGTAAATACGGAAACAAAACATGCATTAGGAAAAATGACTAGTTGGCATGTTTTAGAAATAATAAGAGTAATGTTTCATTCACTAGAAGAAGCAAAAAAAATATGGTTTAGGTACTCGTATAAACCCTTCCACAACTTCTTATAAAACTTTTTCCACTAAAAACATACTCTTTAGAAGAACGAAATAAGATCTTCAATAACACAATTAAAAAAATACAAAAGAAAAAAACTTGAAGATAAAATGTTAAAACTGATCTTAAAAAGATTAAGAGATGGAATAAAAATTTAGCAGCTATTTTTAATAGCAAATTTATTCTTCAATGTCAAAAAAACGTTGATATATCAAGGCGCATATAAAAAAATATGTACCGCGACTACTATTCGAATATTTTTCAAAAAAAAGGATAAGGATATGAAAGTTACTTTAAGTAAAAAAATAAAAAAAGAGCTTGTTTCCAAACTTTGGTCGGTATCAGAAACAAACTCAACATATTTTTAGTAATAATATCTATTACCTACTTCTATTATCGCAATAAAAATCTAGAAAAATTCAAGAGGATTATATGCCAGTTTTTGATAGTAGGGAAGCAATCTATACATTCTATAAACAGTAAACAGAGAATGTACTTGATAATAGTTACTTACTAATGCTCCTATAAAAAAATATTAATAGAAAGAAATAAACGGAACTATTTATGAATTTATTTATTCCAGACGAAATGATTAGGCAATTTCAATTACTAATATCAGATACTGTTAAGAAAGAACTAGATAATTTTTTTAGATATTAATGAAAAATACCAATCAACTTTTTAAATAAAAAAAGCAGACTTGTGAGTACTTGAATATAACAAACAATACTTTAGACAAGTGGATTAAGCAAGGATTGCCTTGCATTAAGGTTGGTAAAACTATTCGCTTTAGCAAATCTGAAATCAATCTCTGGTTACAAAATCAGTAGTATTTCTACCGTGGTTTGTTATAATGAAATCACGGTATTTTTCTAGCTCAATTACAAAGGAGAATACTATGTCAATTTCAAAAACTAAAAATGGAACTTATCGCTTACGTATCTACATTCCTGAGGAAGTTAAGTCTTCTCTAGGAATTGATAAGAAAGTGATTGAAAAACGGTTCAAAACAAGGAGTGAAGCAAAAAAATACGAACTAGAGCTTCAAAACAAGATTGATAAAATTCATAGTGGAGGATCTGCTTTATTAGAGAATAGCGGTTCTATTCTCTTTTCGGATTTCTATCAAAACGTTTGGTGGGAATCCTACAAAGCAGGTCAGACTACTTCTGCTGCTAAACCACCATCTCAAGCAACTATAGTTGGAACAGAAATTGCTTTTAGAAAACACATCTTACCCTTACTTGGGAATTATTCAATAGACTTTCTTAATCAAAATAAGCAAGTTGTGCTAAATCTATTGACTCAAAAGGCTGAAGAATATGCAAATTTCAAAGTTATCAGGAGCTACGTTAACTCTATCTTTGACTGGGCAGAAGAATTAGAGTATATCGAAACTAATCGTCTCTCTAAAACCATTAGCCGTATCAAAGCAACTAAGAAAATCAAGCTACAGGAATCTAAAAAAGATGAAGATTTATATCTATCTCAAGAAGAACTTCAAGCATGGTTTACAGCTTTTGAAAAGGATTTAGAGACTGAAAAAATTCTATTCAAAGACTATGTTTTGTTCTATACTACCTTCTTTTTAGGAGATAGAAAGTCAGAGAGCTACGCTTTGCAATGGAAACATATTGATTTCAAAAATCAACAAATTCAATTGGTTCAAGCCTTAGATCGATATAAAAATCGAAAGTCAACTAAAGGGAATAAAAAGACGATTTTTTCGATTCCACAAGAACTTACCGACTTGTTAAATTCTTGGAAGAAGCAACAAAAATCTGAACTGGCTTCATTTAACATCATGCAGACTCCAGAACAGTATGTGTTTACGTACATTGATACAAAGGGAAATGTAAACAGTTGTCTCCATGCTGATTACCTTAACAACAAGATGAAATCTGTTAAGCGTCGTCATCCAGATCTTGCACATGCAACCCCTCATAAATTACGACATACAGGAGCCACACTCGCTAAACAGGCAGGAACCCCTATGGAAGATATTTCTGAAGCACTCACTCACAGTGATACAATTACAACTAAGACTTATGTCAACACTTCAAATGTAATTCCAATGGCTGTTGGAGAAATTGCCTTTCGTAATCTTAAAAAATAATGGTGTGAATTTGGTGTGAAAAGTGGTGTGAATTTTACTAAAAATCATCAAAAAAACACTCCATGGTGTGAACCATGAAGTGTTTCGAAACGTTGATATAATCGTATTGATTAACGTTTTGAGAATTGTGATGCTTTACGAGCTTTCTTAAGACCTGGTTTCTTACGTTCAACTTTACGTGAGTCACGTGTAAGAAGTCCTGCGCGTTTCAATGAATCGCGGAAGTCTGGGTCTACTTGAAGAAGGGCACGAGCGATACCGTGACGGATTGCTCCTGCTTGACCAGCGTATCCACCACCTACAACGTTAACGAAAACGTCGTATGAACCTACAGTTGAAGTAACTGCGAATGGTTGGTTGATGACCAAACGAAGGTCAGCGTGTGGGATGTACTCTTCAACATCTTTTTTGTTAACAGTGATTTTACCAGTTCCTGGAACAAGGCGAACGCGTGCAACAGCGTTTTTACGACGTCCAGTACCTGCATATTGTGCTTGTGACATACTTTATTGTTCCTTTCCTTAGATAAGTCCTGAAATATCAAGAACTTCTGGTTGTTGTGCAGCGTGAGTGTGCTCAGCTCCAACGAATACTTTCAATTTCATACCTTGAGCGCGGCCAAGAGTATTGTGTGGAAGCATACCTTTAACTGATTTCTCGATCAAACGAACTGCATTTTTTTAGAACGAAGTTCACCAGCAGAGATTGATTTCAATCCACCTGGGTGGTTTGAGTGAGTGTAGTAGATCTTATCAGTTGCTTTTTTTACCAGTCAATTTAACTTTTTTTCAGCATTGATAACGATTACGAAGTCACCTGTATCAGTGTGAGGTGTGAATGTTGGTTTGTTTTTTCCGCGAAGCACGCTAGCAACAACTGCTGAAAGGCGTCCAAGAGGTACATCAGTTGCGTCAACAACGTACCATTTGCGTTCTACTTGGCCTGGTTTAGCCATGAATGTAGTTTTGTTCATGATTTCTCCTATATGAATGTCGTTTTTGTTTACAGGGCGGATGTTCCGGTCCGCAAGTTATTTGAAAGGTTCCGGGGCCTTACAAATGGGGTAAACAATACCGCCTACTATTGTATCAAAATTCTAAGATAAAAGTCAACCGATTTGGAAAATTATTTGCGATTTTCTTTTCCAATGACAAATCCGATCAAGGAATTTGGGCCGACGTGGGCTGAAATGACTGGTCCAAGGGGCATCACGAGGACTTCATCGATCCCTTCAAGCGCAAGCATTTCTTCCTTCAATGCTTCTGCTCCTTCTAGATCATTGGTATAAGAAACCAAGGCTGTGCTTTCACCGATATCTGCTTTGATCAGCTCTAGTAATTCTCGGATAGCTTTTTTGCGTCCCCGAACCTTGCTAATAGGGACTAATTTCCCTTCCGCATCTATCCAGAGAATGGGTTTGATGCTGGCCAAACTTCCCATGATCGCGGCACTTTTTGAGAGACGGCCGCCACGCATGAGGTGGTAGAGATCATCGACGAGGAAATAAGTTCGCAGTTTTGGCGCTAGGTCCATGATCTCTTCTTTGGCTTCTGCTAATGAACGACCTGCATCACGCGCAGCTACTGCCCGCATAACCAGATAGCCCTCTCCAATCCCAGCAGCCTTCGGATCGACAATCTCAATCACGGCTTCCGGATAGTCTTCTAAAACCAGGTCTCGTGCCATGACTGCACTCTGATAGGTCCCCGATAAAACTGATGAAAGGCCACATAAAGCAGGGATGTTCCTTCTTTGGCAAATTGTTCAAAGGTTTCCTGAAATTGGCCTACATTGACCTGACTGGTTGTCGGTTTGGCTCCATTTTTCATAGCTTCTAAAAGCTCAGGACTGGTCAATTGACCTTGGCCTACTGTCTGGTAAACCGTCCCATCTAACTCAATGGTCAACCCAAGAATGGTCACCTGATGTTCCTTGGCCCAGTTCTGGTCTAAATCTGCGGTCGAATCGGTTAAAATAGCAAATGTCATTACTTGTCTCCCATCATTTCTTGTAATTGTCGCAATACTTCGTGATCGAGCGGTCGCATGGGTGGTTTTTGATCGTTGACCACTCGCTGCGCTTGATTGAGGTCTCCTTTGACGACTGCGACCCGTTTTTCTAACTCTCTAGCAGATACCCGAAGGGCTCCTTGAGCAAAGATGGTCCACTGCTCATTTAAGTCACTGGTCGCTACCGATACTTGGTGGAGGGGTGTGTTAAGCTCTGCAGCCAAGCGCTCGATATAGTCATCTGCCGTCTCATCCTCACCGGTAAAGACCACCTGAACATTGAACTCCTCATAGGTCTGCCGCACTCCTGGCATATACTGGGCATCAAAGACACAGATGACTTCGATTCCTTCAAAGCTAGCATAGTGGCTTAGTTTTTGCAGGAGGATGTCACGCGCCGCATCGAGCTCACTTTTTTGAAAGAGCTGGCGGGTTTCCTGCCAAAAGGCAATCATATTGTAGCCGTCAACCAATAAGATTTTTCGTTTCATATCATTGCCTTTCTAGGATTATAGTCGATTGCGAAAGACCTCATACATGAGGATGGCTGCTGCTACACTGGCATTGAGGCTTTGCACATGGCCATTCATAGGAATGGTGATCATCTCATCGACTTGCTTTTTGATGTTGGCTGAGATCCCTTTTCCTTCATTGCCAATGATCAAGGCTAACTTGCCAGCCGTATTCCACTGGTGAGATGGCGTTCCATTCATGTCAGTCCCAAAGATCCAGAAACCTTCTTCCTTTAGCTTGTCTAGAGTTTGGCTGAGATTGGTCACACGCGCAATGGGAATGTGTTCCACTGCTCCGGTAGACGTTTTTGAAACCACTGGGGTTACCCCGACTGCCCGGTGCTTAGGAATGATGACTCCTGAGACATTGGTCGCATCAGCTGTCCGTAAAATAGATCCAAGATTGTGCGGATCTGTTAAACCATCGAGAATCAACAAAAGCGGGTTCTCTTCTTGGGCCGTCTGCTTCAGAATCGCTGCCAAGTCTGTGTAAGCAAAGGCTGCCACACGAAGAACGAAGCCTTGGTGAACAGCTCCTTCTGTCATTTCCTGCAGGGTTTTCTTTGGCGTCCAAGAAATCGACACCTTCTTCTCAGCTGCTAAGGCCTTGATTTTGTCGACATTTTTTCCTCGGAGGTCTTCTTGAATATATAATTTATTGCCTGTATTGGCTTGTAAAGCCTCGGTGACTGCGTGGACACCGTATACGATATCGTTATTTTCCATAGAACTAGTATACCACAAGAAAGGAGGAAGAGGCCAATTCATGATATAATGAAATCAAATCTATCTCAATGAACAAACCGAACTAGAAAGGAAGCCATGCCTCTTTTTCAACGAACCATCAAGCTCACCTTGGCCACCTGTTTAGCAGCGGCCCTTGCTTATGCTCTGGGCTTGACCTATGCCATCTCAGCTGGCGTCATTGCCATCTTGAGTATCTCTGATACGCGTCGCAGTACCATCAAGCAGGCCTACCAGCGCTTTATGTCAACCTTGCTGGCCCTTGCTATCGGAAGTCTTGCTTTTTCCTTTTTAGGGTTCAACCTTTGGGCACTAGGAGTCTTTATCGCTCTTTATGTCCCTTGTGCCTTTCTATTGGGCTGGCAGATCGGCATCACGCCTAGTACGGTGCTGGTCACCCACCTCTTGATTGAGCAGTCTACTTTCTGGGGACTCTTGCTCAATGAACTTGCCCTCTTTTTGATAGGGACCAGCTTTGCCCTGCTGGCCAATCTCTATATGCCTTCTAATCAGGCTGCGATCGATCATTACCATGATGTTGTCGAAGACCAACTAAAGAAGATCCTTGGTCGTTTTGCGGAATTTCTTGGTAAAGGGGATGGTCGCAATGATGCTCGCTTGATTAAGGAGTTGGACAGCATCCTAAAGGATGCTTTAAATCTAGTCTATCTGGACCATTCCAACCACCTCTTTCACCAAACCAACTACCATATTCACTACTTCGAAATGCGCAAGCGGCAAAACGATATCCTGCGGGATATGGCAGAAAACGTCAATCGCTGTCAGTTAGCGGCGAGTGAAAGCATAATCCTGGCACAACTATTTAAGAAGACAGCCCAACAATTAAGCCAGGAAAATCCTGCCCAAGATCTTCTTGATGATATTAGTCAGTATTTGGCGATCTTCCGCGAACGTCCTCTTCCTAAGACCCGCGAGGAATTCGAAACACACGCTACCTTACTCCAACTTTAAGAGACTTGAAAATTTCATCCAGATCAAGGTTGATTTACCAACAATTTTACAAAGTTAATTGAACAAATAGACTGTCTGAGGCTTAAACCACCCTATCATCTGTTTTCAAATATTTCAAGAGGCTGGATTTTTATCCAATTCTCTTTTTTGCACATATTGGTAAACGCTTTTTAATGATATACTGAAACCAATAACATTTTTAAGGAGGGTCTCTATATTAGTCTTCGTATAAGAAACATTTGCACACTACAACACTCCAGCGCCTCAGCGGCTGGGTTCCTATTTGTTATCGGCTGCACAAGTTTGCCGATACGAAGCGCCTCAACGGAAACCAAGTACGGTCCTTGAAGCGACACTAAGCATTGACAACCTGGTGACAGCCAGACGACTTGAACCTGCCACAGCCACAGAAGTAACTCTCTAGTCCTGCAGAAAGAGCAGACTTGATGTGACTTCTACTACAGAAGTTACTCCAGCTGCCAGTCCAGCTACTAACTGTACAACGACTGCTGACCAAGGACACTGATTAAGTAGATAGCACGATGTATTTGAAAGAGATGATTGATAAAGTCCAAGAAAGTCGCTACAGGCAAGACTAGCTAATTTAGACAATGTTTCTCTGAGTGGAAAACCTGGATATGGAGGACAGGGAACACTGGAGTGTTGATCCATTCCTTACCATCACAGAGACCAAAAAACGAAATGATCTGGATCTCCACATTGACGTGCAGATCTCTTTGGTGAAGATCTCGTCTTTAGCCCAAATACAGCTTGACTTACCGCAATAGTACTTACAATCATGAGCTGGTCAAACCACATTTAGGAATTATCATTGACCCTTGTTTTTCTCGAATCTATATCAAAGACTACCATACACATGAAAGAAATGCTGCTGCTATCGAAAACCAAGGAAGCCGGGAAACCTGATCGTTTGCAGCTGAAACTCTTGGCAAGAGTGCCCATGTTGGACATAAGATGATCGTGAGCAAGGACCAAGCCAGCATCGATCACTACCTTCAGTACCAACCCTACAGCTTGACTGGCTGTTGAAATACAGCTGCACTAAAAGACAAGACCTGATTACAAATTACCTGTCTTAGTCCACAACATCTACGTGATGAACAGCCAGGCATTGATATCATCACAGGCCTCAATACTTTTATACCAAGGAAAGGTGACCTTTGAATATCAGCAGCGAAGGAACAAGCAAAACTGTCACTTAGATATTCCAACCTTTGCTCAATAAATTCATCTTCTTTATTTGACTTCTTTCACGGAAACCCAGATGGGATGCTTCAACCTGGTGGGCCCTAGCAAACGGAAGTCTGATCCAAACTGGGATGCCAGCGCCAAACGAATCTGAAGTTCGTACCAGTTATCCAATGATCAAATAATCCGATCGCTCTCTACGACTTACACGGTTTTGTCAAAAGAATTTTAATCGAACCTTGCAACGCCACCATGATCCGAAACTTGAATGATCTTCGTCAGACCTGATGCTAGAAAAACATCATATGGGATGCAGGAGCGCACCCAAATACACATAATTATTCCAAAACCGGATTGGGGCGATGGCTGATGACTCCTTCTGGCTACAATAGGCTTATGCTGTCACCAGTGTATCTTAGGCCATACCATCGAAATCTTTTAACTAACTAAGATCCTATAACGTGGTCGTAAATGCTGTCCTAGGTAGTCTGACTTCAACCGCCAAGATACAGACCGTCTCTGAGATGCGTCTCTGCTCTACCCAGCGGTCTCAATAAACTGAAGATCCAAAAGCGAAAATGAACTGGTCGGCCCATAAATGAGAAATCGTTGGGACGTGAAAACGGTCGTCCAGCTCGACTACTATTGGTCCCATGAGCCCACAAAGACAGTGATGCCCAGCTCTAACAGATCACTGACTACCTAAACGCAATGGTGTCCCTTGGGCAGGAACCCAAGAAGATGCTGGTCTAAAAAAGGGACTTAGTCATTGACACGGCCTGCCAAACGTGGCTATGCCAACCACATTTCACAAGTGGCCCAAATGAATTCAGGTTTGGCTACAGGAAGCAGAGTTGCTGGTCAATCCCAGATATGAGAGGAGTTCAAGTCCGAACCTGCTCCAGGATGGCTCCTTCAACGGGAAAATTAGGAGAAGTCACCACCACCCGCGCCACTCAGCCCTGAGATCGATCCAAAAGCTCCTTACGTGATCGCGCAAATATCAGCCAGCGCTGTTGCGCCGTCAACCAGGCTTAACAAGGAAAATCTGTTCACCCACAGATGATACATCGTTGGATCATGATACCTGCTTCGCTCCTACCAAACTGCTTACTGAGCGTGATGCCTCACAAGATACCGTTACCCAAATTGAAACCGATGAAGGTCTACCTCCAAACCACACTAATTGGGCTTGGAGATGTCAGTTCATACTAGTTTGGTCCTTTGGAAAATTAGGGCTTTCCAAATCGCTTTCAATACGCTAGAAGAAGGGATACAGCATTTTAAAGTAAACTGCTTTTGACGCCCATTTTTGGTAAACCAACCCTTGTCATTGTGGGAAGCTATGCAAAATTGGAAAAATTGGGAGTTCTTACAGATTTGACGCTGAAAAACCAAAAAGGTGGTAGTGACCAGGCTACTGACGTTTATCATTGATGATCAGATCCATTGACCAGCGGATACAAGAAGAATACCTTCTACTCCAACTCAGGAAACCTGGATTGAAAAGTTCTGGAGCATTTCAAGACCTGATGAGCATCGCCTGAGCGATTATTAGGCTGCAGGTTGGTGGCCACATAACGATGTTCTGGTGGCTATCACGTGTCATGGCACATCTCTGAGAACTGATGGGACAACCACTCTTTGTCTATGCAGGAAATCCAACCAACCGTCAACACCCTGTCCACTTCTTCCAGTTGCAACCAATGCGATTCTTTACAGCAGTTACGTTTGGATGTGATTACGTCTAGCCAAAGAACCAGGATCAAGTGGTATCTTCCACCATAATCAAACAAGACCACAGCCACACCTTAGCTAAGAAGGAGTCTGTAAAAGTGCTCTTTCACAAAAGAATGACAACTAAAATGAAGAAAGGTGCAAGCTTCTGACTACCAAGAGGACAAAGCTTCCAAGAAAGTCCAGCAGCGCACAATTGCCAAACCGGGAGAAGATAAATCAGCACTCTATTCTTTCCGCTTGTTATTGTTAGCGGAGTTTCCTCCTTGAAAAAGAAAGAAGTTGAGTAAGTTCCAGGTTTAGACTTGATGAGAGGAAAAGAACCTCGCAGACGTTCTTTTGGAGATACAAATATATTTTTCATAAAACTTTCCTTTAGTGAGTACGGACGTCACGAACTTTCAGTTCTATGACTTAGTTTGAGCCCAAGGTCTCAACTCCCGAGTGTTTGAAACACAATGTCGTCTTTTCTCAGCGTGGAAAGTTTCAGTTTACATTGACTGATTCTAGCATAGAAACTTTTTATAATGTTCTCTAGAATATTTAATGAATATACTATTCACACAAATCCTAACACGATGCAAAGTTTCCTCCTTATTCCACCCACCCACAACCGTTTGGTAAGGGACCACCCCAGCACTTGGTCTCCTTCTTGGAATAATCCTTAGCGGTCATTTAAACGACCATTTGACCGGAGCTGGCAACCCAAGGTGGCTCATGATTTTGGAAATTGCTGACAACCAAGAGACGCTTATCCCCACGGCGTTCGAAGGCAATGATATTCTCACGGTTCGATAGCTGGAACTACATTCCAAACGGACAGTATTTCCATAAAGGGATGTATATGACATAAGGCCAACTGGCGATAATTCAAGATGAATGGACCTTTCCGATCTTCCACATTGATGGAAACATTTGTTTGGGTTGATCAACCAGGTTGACCCATCGCTAAAGCCCAGACCTATTTTGTCCACTGCAGGGTGTCATAAGACAACCGGCTGTATTTAGCAATCGCAGCCAAGGTTTCCTCGCTCAAAACCATAGCTTCTTTTCGCGACATGGTAGCTGCTGATGGTCGAGATATCAAAACTTCCACCGATTCAAAGACTTGGTTTTCCATTCCACCCCGCCTGAGGATGATAAAAAAGGGAATTCCCTTTACAAGATTTGAATGAATTCAAGGCCTTTACTGGCATCGTTTACCGGACCCTTCCGCAATATACTGGACACGCCACGAGGTTCGTCGTGGTTTTGTAATGATGGCTGAGAGCACCACTATCCATAGCGCTCATGGGCTTCTGGAAATACTTTCCTTGAGTTCATCTGCAGTTGAAGAGTGCTGTCGAACCAGCCTTTTTCTCTTGTCCCAGCATGTTTAGTTTAGTCAAAATAAGAGAAAGACGCTATCTTTCCAATGAAGAAATGCAGGTTCATCGGTTTCATTGAAACTTCCCCTCAGGGAAGGTGCATTAATTTGCAAAAGTGCTCCTTTAACTTCTGCAGAAAGGTCTAACTGTTGGCATTGACCCGCGATTCCGGCATCTGGGACCAAGCCGTTATCATTGATCGGATTTAAAGCGAACGCCATTCTAAATCCTTTGATATTATAAATGCAACAACCGGAAACCGGTACCTCTTGTCCACAACCAATTACCGACTGCGAAAATCTTTCGCGTAAGACAGATTTTGCCAATTAGTCTGGCTGATCCTCAGGGAAAGAATGGATAGTGATTTACAGGAACCGACCCCAGACACTGCCTGGGAAAGCAACTTTCCCAGTTGTTGGGTCTTTGTCACTTTCGATGAAATAAAAGTAATCCACAGGCCATCTGGACCACAGAGCTTTTGGCTATCTCCGTATTACACTGGAGCAGTGGTTGACTACCAAGTCCATACGATGGAAATGCCCCGTTTCTTACCTTCATGATCAGCTCTCCGATATCTTCCATCAACGTAAAAATAGGATCAATGGCATAATATCAGAACATCGTATAACCCTGGTCAATAAAAGGTTCTGTAAATAGGGATATCCAGGGCAACAATCCTAAGTCTTGGCACCGAGCTTCTCCGGGATGCTCTTCAAATCTCCAAACGCCATCACCATTGCTATCTTAAAGCAGATCTGATACAAACCTCCCTTCCACCAGCTCTTTTTCATGCCGTCTCCTTAGGTCGAAAGAGACTGAGATATTATCAGCCCCTAGTCTCTATAGCGCCAGGTATTAGAATGTCTTTTCTGCCTTTAGCCGGTTCAAGTCAAATCCAAGTTCATGTTGCACCGTCGAAGGTAGTCACGCGCATTCACTTTGTATGAGGAGAATCTACACCAACTGAATCAAACGTCATCCGATAGATCGTTGTTTATCCCACAAAGTTTCGAAAGTGCTTGTATTCACGTCTTGGGATGGATACCAGATCAATTTTGCTCATCATAGCTTCTTTCAAGACTTTCAAGCACCTTCTGGATCCTCAGTAAATTCAGTCATATGTTGATGTACCACCTTCCAACTCTTCACGTTAATGCCTGGCAGGCTCGATAAATTAGCTGGCTTAATTTGTTAACAGGGTTCAAGCTCTTTGTGAGAACCAATTGTCTGTGCCAGTCTTCACTGTACCAGTACAACAGCTGAGCTTTTTAGCAGTGACATGATAACGACATGGCTGTGCCAATGTCATCGCTTTGTTTGGTCGTGGGTTACATAGATTGTTGTAGCACCGATACGGGCGGTGGATTTTTCGCGATTTTGTGCACGCACGATACACGAAGTTTAGTATCCGTTTGACAAAGGTTCGTCCATCGCTATTTTTACATCACGGACGATGGCACGTCCGTATAGCCACGTTGACGTTGACCACCAGGAAAGGCCTGCTGTTATTACGATCTGTTAAATTTTCTGGCCATGATTAGCCGCTTGTACACGTTTGTCGATATCTTCCTGCTGTATTTACGCAATTTCAACCAAATGCCATGTTGTCGCACACAGTCATGTGGCAAAGAGCGTAGTTTTGAACACTACGGTACACACGGTCTTTAGGTGAGCGTTGGTTACACAGTACCATCGATCGAATATTCACCTCTCTGTGCTGTCTTCCAAGACCAAAGGATCACACGAAGAGTAGTTGATTTACCACATCCCAAAGGACCTAAGAAACGATAAATTCTTTGTCTTTGATGTCCGGGTTTGAAGTCTTCTACTTTAAGTGAGTAAAGCTTCTTCTTTGACTATAGATGATAACGGGCCTGATTGGTCTACCCTACTCGTGGTACTCCTTTGATTTTTATAATTCTGGCTTGTAGATGAAACGCTTTTACAAAATCTATGGCTTGAGTCTCACATAAAGAAAAGAGTTTTCAGTAAGCAGTTACACAAAACTCTCAGATCGATTCCTGCTTAACATCCACCCTGTAGAGACCAAATGGCCAGCACAGGGCTAGATTCAGTCCGATTTTGTCAACTGGAGACCCGTCAGCTCTTCCGCACTTATCAATCTTGTATTGGAGCGAGTGCCGGTGGAGATGCAGAGTTGCTTGCGGCCTTGGTGCGACTGCCCACATTTGTCCCAAAGAGCAACAATGATGCCCTATAATTGATCTTGATCAATCAACTGATGCAAGCTTGCTTTTGATTGTGTGAGATCCAGATCTGCTTGCTCGATCGCATAGAGTTGGGAAAGGAGGATAATTTTGATGGCCTCTCTAACCTAGCTTTCCGAAAGATTCGCCCAAGTTCTGCTCGATGACAGGAGCACACTTTCCTCGTCTTTAGACTCGGTCCATACTTGCTCAATTCAGATAGATAAACGAACACAAAGTCATACCTTAAGTAGAGACGGTATCTTTTAAGATATCGGCCAGGCAAAGTCTGATCTTGGTCCAATAAGCACATAATCTTGTCCGCTCAGTTGCAAGGTTGCTCGGAAGCGCAAGAGCATCTGCACTATCTCAACTGTTAGTTGTTCCTTCCGCCGTTGAAATGCGAGAGGTGGCAATAGACGAGCCAGATGATAACTTGAGGCCTTTTCCATCGATCAGTATTACCTGGTGATTAGGGCAACTCTCTTCACCGCCCAACCAGAAATCAATTGTTTTTCTGCTCGGCGTTAGCCTTCTTCAGCAGCAACCACGATGAGCCCACAATGGCTGGGCATAACCAGCCAGGATTATTGATCCGTCACCTCTGCATGAGGAAACGCCTGATATTTTCACTGCTTTGTTCTCTTCTCTACGGCTGGATGCACCAGTCAATCAGCCTCTTCTAGACGAGAGAGTTCCCCGTCATATGAGATATTAACCTATGACAGCCTCTGAAGCCCGTCGACATCCGATAAGTCACGACATCGGCATTTTGGCCTTATGCTTATTGCATTATGGACCGCAGCTTTGTAGATCTCCACCCTTTTTTCCGTCAGACCCTCAGTTCACGCTTTCAACTGTTACCTGAGCCTAGCAGAGACATAAAGGGTGGCAGTCTGATGAAGCTTATTGGCTTGGTCATCCTTGAAAAACTTAGTGTCTATGAATACATGGAACAGGACCGACTTCTCAAAGGCAAGGGCAACTTATTACCAGATTGACATCAATCACGTCCAATTTTACACCTTCTTTGTAACTAAGAGGCTTGATCTTGGCGCAGCCAATTCATCGCGAATTAATTCGCTCGCGCAAAAATCTTTCTTAGCCCGCGCTTCCCGATATCGTTAAAGAGATCAAGGCTCAATATTCTGCATCCAGACTCTTCGGACAAGACCACCCAAGACTTCTAACATCTTGGCCAAGGCATCCTGACGTCTTGGTTGTAGACCTGAACGATCCATGCATTTAGCTAATCTCAAAGACGATAGCATGCTGCTTCTGCTGCATTGATATTCTTCATCCATAGCCGCGATAAATTGTCCACAAAGCCTTGCAGCTCATAAATCACCTCCTGTGAACGGTTGCTCATAGGCATTTTCAAATACTTGAGGTTGGCTTCCGCACCGCGCACCGTGCTTTTTCTGTGAAGTTAATACGGTGAAAAGGTCGCGGAAGAAGAAGCGAAGCACTGGCCGTCGATAAGTCTTCAGCCGCACCGCGACGGTGATAAAGCTGTTTGGATGACCGACACATCTTGACATTACTACATGACAGCCAGCATCCAGTAGTTAGCAAAGTCTCTACCTGTTTTAGCTCAGACTGGGCACTTACTAGTATGGTGTGGAAACCTCAAGGTCGCTCCCCCACCGTGATAATTTCAATAGTATCCCTGCAAAACTCCCCGTCGACATGACCGAACACTGATGTGCCAACCAGGACGACTCAGGTCCCTCAAGGTCCCCCAAGAAATCTCACCTGGTTTGGCAGCTTCCAGAGGGCAAAGTCGACTGATTTTCCTTGCGAGCGTTTTCATCTGTCTGACCTGAAGCGCCTGAAGGTTCCAAGTCTTCTAGAGTTTTATTGGCTATTCTAGCATAGTTGTGATTTTCCACACGGAAATAAACATCCCTCGGCTCATAGGGCATAGCCTCTTTTCGATCTATCAAGCTGTGTTGACAAAACGAATGATATCATCCATAAACCCAACCACACGAGGGTGGTGGGTTGCAGGTTTCACATCAGTATTGCCACATCCTCGAAAAGCCGCACATACTTGTCACTTCCTGAGGTGTGATGCCTTCTTCGCATGGTTGATATCTTATCACCCACATCTGTAAAGTTGGAACAGTAACTTCTGTAGCCACGATACTCAGCAGCGGACGAATCGTGTCAGCATACCAACGGGCATTCCCTACGGATATAGTTGTAAACCGTTGGCCCACAAAACACACATGCGACCCTTCCTCTCGATGGGACAAATTTCGCATCACTTATATACGGTATCACAAATTTTAACATCAGCTTCATTTCTCTGTTTTCACTCTTTTGGCTTCAAGTAAACCACCTGAGTCTGTGTGACAAAGCCAAGTTTTTTCATACGGGCACGCACCATGATTGTTATTTCTACTGCATCTGAAATTCTTATCATTTTGCTCCATGAGTTGGTTGACGAGGGATTGCTAGACAGTTTCGTAGTCTTTTTCTATGTCTAAGTTCAGCAATCAAAGTCCATAAATAGTTGCTAACCTAAGACACGACCGTACAAACGCCAATCACTGGACCTCTTTGAGTAATACACAGTAGACCATCAGATCCCTACACTCTAAAGCCATCTGTGGCTCACTTCTGGCAAGCCCACTCATCTGAAACGTCTGATGGGAGGGAGCTGGGCAATGACTTCAGATAAGAAGGTTCGCTAAGAGCACTTCGGCATCTGAACGGAATCAACGGCACAAGTGGTTCGATCACGTCCTGCAACGAGGTTTCTGTTTCATCCTCAACCAGTCCCCAATTAATATTACATGCAAATTAGATGATCTTCTAGAAAATATGCTCTGGTCTGAAAAGTCATAGACTCACAATTGGATAAGATGCCGTTTCTTTCCATGCCATGCAATTCCCTGCCGATTTGGTGATTAGGGTGATCCAGGACTGCTACTTCCACATCTTGGTCATCCGTATAGATAGTTAAGAAGGCCAATGTTCACCTTTTCATAATAAAGGAAAGCGTCATATCGGGATCAAAATTGAGCATATTGGTATAAGGATCCTGAAACGTTCCACGCATACTTGACAAATGGCAATAAGTGGGCTCTTGTTTCCAGTAGTTGTGGTCATTCAATGTAATATGATTGAACTACAGCGATCTCTACAAACCTGAAGACACCGGGCGGCTGGCTTCCTTAGCATGCCCCAGCTTGTCTACGTATTCTCTTTGATGAAATGACTGTTCGTCTTCGACCGTGCACCGCACACCCATGGAAATACCGACAACGGTCACATCACTTGGCAAGATCCGAGACGAATAGACAGCTCCCGCTCCGACTTTTGGCTCAGGGTCTGATTTCCACCGCCGGACAGATCGGAGCATGCGAAACCAAGGTCCACGTACCGTCGGATGACGTTTAAGCGACATCCTTCCGTTCCCTGGCAACATCCATGGTAGAGCGCAATACTTTTTCAACAATGGCTGTTTCCTGATAACGAGTCCTGCCCATGGTCGATAAAGACACCAGAAGCCAACAGCTGCTCCTGGGCATCCCCACCCGTCCAAACGCTAAAATTGGCTGTGCATCCAGCCAGGAAGCGAACCATGGTTCCACAAAAGTGAAACACGGTGAGTTGCCAGTGCTTGACGCCCGGATAGGTCAAAGGACCCTCCAGCGAGTACGCTGTTGGTCATTTTTATAATATTGATGGTTTCGCCACCATCCCATACCGTGCTCCTCCTTTCTAAATGATTATTCTGAATCTTTGTGTACGGTGTCTTTTGAAGTTTAGGTGGTCTGCCAGGTGACGAGGACGACCTGCGCAGAGACCCTTCACCTTTTTTCTTCTGTATAACCAGGTTTTGTGGACGTGGTAAGAGTGCTTCAGGAAGAACGTCATCGCAATCCTTTTCATCGTTCCTTGATAATCTTCACATCGACTTCATCGCCGATCGCTACCAAGTCTTCAACACGGTTGGCATGAGTCCGCCATTGGTGAATGTGAACGAGGCATCTGTCTTGTCGCGAGGTTGACAAAGGCTCCAACTTTGATCCTGAACCACTTTTGGCATGGTGGTAGACTTCATCCACTTTGGCTTCACGCACCAAAACCAGCAATGATTTCCTTAGCACGCACGGCATCTTTATCCTTCGAGTAGACTGTTGCCGCTCCTTCTTTCGCCGATATCAATCTTAACGCCCGTTTCAGTGATGATTTTACTGATGTTTCTTCCACTCATCGATGACACCCGATCTTGTCGACATCAATCTGATGTATCAATTCGATAGCTGGCGCCACCTGTAGTCGCACTTCTGGAATGGTTGCTCAATCACGCGTCAAGGATTTCAAACGAGCTTTGCTTGGGCAAGCGTCGTCAAGAGATTTAACCTTGATCTGATATTCATTTAGCTGTAATCCCGTCAATAGAGTTCCAGCAACCTTGAAGTCCATTCCAAAGTGGTCTTCCAAACCTTGATATCTGCCAATACGGTGAAGAAAGTCGCATCTGAGAGGAGACCTGTTACCAGCCACGGGCCTTGATTACACACCACCAGCCAGGCAAGTGTTCTACCAGATAGACATGCTTGAGATGAAACTGATTCAATACTTAAGCACCAAACGGATGGCATATGGAATTTTCCAGTTGGCAATATTTCTGAGCAGCAAGCACGTCACCAAGAGCACTGTGACCACTCACGACGACCAGGCGCACTGTAACGACCTGTTTCTACAGAGTATTGTGAATGTAGGCATAGCGTTTCTATACTCAGGACTCAAACCATCGATGCATGATTGCGTTTCACCCATTGCCAAGGTCAAGACAGGGCTTGCGTTTGTCCACGCGCAAGAGACCTGAACCGCATACCGAGGAAGATAGTCAATCTGAACTGAAAGGACGGATTTCCACACTCATCCGGACGAACCTTGTCTTCTGTGATCAAACGTAATTTTCATGTGTTCCATTTGTTCAAGATTTCACACAACCATGTGATGCGACCAAACTGTGTCTGCATATTTTCATAAACTGCTGTGACTTGGTCTTGACCGCTTGAGTCGTAGCTCACGAGCTGAATTTTCTTCACTTGAACCGCCACGCCGTAGGCTGCGATGATTTCAGCCTGTGCCAGCATTCATACAGCCAGTCCAACTTCGTTTTTCTTCCCAACTGCCGCAACGATTTCTTCTGAAGGCAATCAACTTTAACGTTTGTGCCCTTTGCAGAAGAGCTCAACATGATTTCTGATGTCTCAAACCAGACTCTACCCATGCTGATAGCGTGTTTGCATCGCCACCGTCAGTCTGCAGAGAGCGCCTGCTTGTTTGTTATTGAGCGATGAGATTCCCTGTCCACATAGTCGAAACTTCAGCGATTGGTCCGCCAAACGGAATATCTGATAGAAGAGCCAATGATGAACCAAACATACGCTATTGGGGCAGATACTTCATCAAGCAGTGATCAGGTTACACTGCACTCACGGAAACCTCCTGCAAACATAGGACGGATCGACGGTCAATCAACGCGCTGTCAAGGTCGCATCTGCAGAAGGACGACTTCCTGTTTGCGCAAAGTCACCAGAAAATTTGCAGGCATTTTCTTTCTTCGTAGTTGACTCTAGCGGAAGAAACCCCAGCGCTGCCATTTCTTCGACATGACGTCAACAGACAGTTGACTCACCACATAACGCACGACAATAGCGCTATTGCTTGCTTGCAACCGGACCCGTCTCTATGATTAACTGACCGCAAAAGTTGCTTGAAACACTTTATGGTCATTGTAACTTTGATTGATAAATTATACGACTTGGTTTACAAAATCAGGATACAAGGCGAAGAACCTGCATGAAAATAGAGATTGACGCAGTGTGCCACGCACACTGCACCATCTTTCTACTAGATTAGCCTGTGTTCAACTATCAAGACATTGTTGTTAAGCAAACTCAAGAGAAAAACAGTAGGGTCGAACGACGGAGGAACCCAGTAGATTTATCTTTTCCCACAGAGCTGTAGGCGGGCTCCCACCTCAGATATATTACAAAGCTGAAAAGTAAAGTATAGGGAATGGCAGAAGCCCTGATTGAAAGACAAGACGCTTTATCTCACAATAGCTGGCCGGGTTCTCAATTCTCATGATATTTTGATTTGTTCGAGCCATGCCGAACATTTCTTGTCGATAGGAAGATGAGTCGCCACTCGATGAGTGCTAGGAAGCTTATCTTTTTCCAAGAAATGAGGCCAAAATTCACCATCAAGATGCTACAATAGTTCATCTGTCAACGAGATATGGATTAAAATGAGTCACTTGTATGTTATAATCTCTATCTTTGTATCCAAGCAGGTCATAACCTTTATTTTACCATATTTGTCGAACCAGTACAGCGTTATGTAAAGCCTTTTTCGAGGAATATCGATATCACCTATTTTAAAATTCTAGAGCCAGATATAGCCTTTATCATAAGGATTTCACAAATTCTGTGCTGTCGACATATAGAGCGTGTTTTGAATGGCCCACCTGTAGTTCTTGTTGTTGTGTTTCAAGACAAAACGTCTGTATGGGTCGAAGTGCTGGATAGCTGTTGTCACTTCAACTGAATCTTTGACTGACCACCCATTCATCTGGTGAAGGATTTCATCATGGCATCGTCTGCTACAACTACCAGTTACACTCGTAGGAAGGCCTTGGTCTTTGTCGAATAGATCCAGCCGTCTTTCTTTTCATTTGTTAGTTGATCTAGCTGGTCTTGTGAAAGGCTGCAATAGAGTCCGATGTCTTCTGCATTCAATTTATCAATGATATCTTGTAAATTATAGGGTTTCTGGCGTGTAGTATTGTAGTAATCAATGAACATGTCTTCGGTGAGTAGCCTTCAACTGCACTGTGATCATTGTTCAACTCCAGCAAACGAGGTCGGTTGCACCTGAAGTGAATAGGTCAAAGACGCACTGTTTTCAATGATCGAATAGATATCCGCTTTGGTCTGCTTTTGACAAAGGTCCCAATGGCTTTATCATTTTTCATCTGACTTAGCTTCTTCTGTTTTCTCTTTCTTGTGCCTGGTCAGATGATTTTGACCCGATGAAGCCTTGGGACTGCAAAGCGATGCTCAGTAGCCCCAGATAGCCTGCCAGAGAAAGCGTAGCTGTAGTTGGTAAATATGTTCCAATTTT
>BNJU01002782.1_pt1 | contig 67007 bp, 134 predicted proteins | sample 8539281 | NCBI WGS metagenome assembly BNJU01 (sample SAMD00202456, study PRJDB9452) | human saliva metagenome | isolation source: human saliva | place: Japan
CCAGCTGTCCGGCTACGCCCGAAATCGAGTTTCCACCGCCTGCTGGTGGCCCCCGCACCGTACGTTCCGGGCCTGATCCAGCGCATCCGCCGCGAGAGGATGCCGCACGCGCCGGCAAGGAGGCATGGATCAAGATCAAGGTCAACTCCATCGTCGACGAAAAGACCATCGATGTGCTGTACCGCGCCAGCCAGGCCGGCGTGAAGATCGACATCGTCGAACGTGGCATCTGCGCGCCAGCCGGGTGTTCCGGGCCTTTCCGAGAACATCCGCGTGCGTTCCATCCTCGGTCGCTTCCTCGAGCTACAGCCGTACATGTCTTTCGCCAACTCCGACGGCCCGCAGATCGGCGAAGGCCCGGCCGCCGGTCCTGGAAGTGTGGATTGGTTCCGCCGATCTGATGCACCACATCTCGACCGCCGAGTCGAGGCACTGAGTCCGCATCACCGCACCGGAGCAGATCGACGAGCTGATCAAGTACGTCGACCTGCAGATGGCCGATTCCACCGCCTCCTGGCACATGGAGGCCGATGGCACGTACGTCCGTCATTCGAAGGACGCCGAAGGCCGCCCGCTGGTTGACTCGCCAGAATACTTGATCAAGCGCCATACGCGCCGTCCGGCAACGCACTGAGTCGCACCGTTCCGTTGAGGGACCATCAGAAGATGGCCGATTCTGCACATCGCAGAGTCGGCCACTTTCGTCGCGCTTACAATGAAAGGCATGAGCGAGAAGATGAGACGTATCGTGGAAGCTGCGGGGGGTATCGTCTCACCGCTGGAAGGTCGGCGGGCAAATCGCCGACAATCCTCGAGATCGCAACGCGGAAGACAGCCAAGGAACTGCTCGACGACATTGAAGTCTGCATCGTGCATCGACCGAAATATGATGACTGGAGCTGGCCGAAAGGCAAGCTGGAGCAGGGCGAATCACACCGTCATGCGGCGGTTCGCGAAATCGGCGAGGAGACGGGCGTAAGCATCGCGCTCGGTCCGTACTTGGGCGAGGTCGAATACCCGTTGTCCGAGGAAGGCAAGAGGCCCGCCATTCGCACGACCGCACTGTCGACACGCTAGACACGCTGTACTGGATGGCACGGCCCATCACCGGAGAGGACGCCGAACATCTCATCGACGCATTCGGCCCGGTGCATCGCGCGGACGTAGGCGAAATCAACGATATCGTGTGGGTGTCGGTACGTGAGACGCAAAAATCCTGACGCATTCCACCGATAAGGACATTCTCGCGGCGTTCGTCGACCGTGTGCAGGAGGGCGCCGCGACCGCGCAGAATCTGCTGATCGTGCGCCACGCGAAAGCCGAATCACGCAAATCATGGAAGGGCACCGACGCGAATCGTCCGATCACGCCGAAAGGTGCGGCCGCGGCGTTCGCGCTCAACCGCGAGCTCGCCTGCTGCAATCCCACCCGACGCCACGTCGCCATGGATGCGTTGTCAGGAGACGCTGCAGGTCCCTCAGCTGGCAGACCGACCGGCCGATGGAGCATATCGACGCGTTGACGGAAGACGCATTCGCCGATCATCCGACCATGGCCTGCGCTCGCGTTTCTGGAGCAGATCAGGCAGACGTTGGACACGCGACAGACCACGGCTATCTGCGTATGCATCGGCCGGTGATCGGCGGCATGTTCGACCATCTGCGTGGTACAGCTCGCGCAAAGCAGCTCGCCAAACAGCTCATCGCCAAGTCTCCCTATATGCCTACCGGTACGGCCGTCGTAATGTTGTATAATCGATACACCGCAAGGTCCCAACATCATCGATATTCAAAAGGTCACGCCACTTTGTCACTAACATGCACTACGGCTCCGGTTCCGTGATTCCCAGCCGTACCGCCGGTTTCACGAATACCGGTTCGCCACGCCCTCGCGCCCGGGCCAGCTCGACCAGATGATGGCCGACAATATCGCGGGCGGTGCGGATCCGGCGCAGATCAACGGATGAGCCACGCTCGGCGGCGGCTTTTGACTCGATCGCGTGCATCACACGCAGGATGCGGCGTTGGTGGAACGTGTAAGCTACGCTGGTCGACCGCGAAGGCGTTGACGTGATTGCGGAACTGTGGAGCCCGCCGAGCCGGATTCTACTGCCGGGCATTCTGTGGCGTCTGTATCTGCTACGTACGTGGATGCGCAGAACCGGGAGTCGATTGCGCGGTTGTGGCGCGTGGGCGAGCCGGTTGCGACGACCGCTTCCGCGATTGGCCGGAGTCGATCAGGCCCCGACGGAAGAGGATATCGCGCACACCGCGGATTCCATTCTGGCCGGCGCTTTTACGGGTGATTTCGCCGTTGCGCTGGAACGTGCCGCCGCCTTTACCGACGTGGTTGCACTGGGATTGCGCATCGAGGCGAAGAAACTGACTTCGCGCGGAGCGCAATCCGCTGGAGATGCCGAAAACCGCCCGGGCAAAGGCCTCACGACTGCTGCACACCGCCGGCAACCTGTTTGCCACCGCCAAGGATTTCCGCCATGGTGCGAGCCTTTGGCGGCGCGGACGACTGGAGTAAGATTCTCGAACTGCCGCCGTCATGCCGGAGTGGAGCCCGCAAGCCCGAAACCGAAGCGATCCAACGCCTGCGGGGGAACGCGACACGTGTTCCACCCCCGTCCTCCACGCCTGTACAATGGGATTCGCGCCGGGCCATGCATAGCCCCGGGCTCCATTTTTGCCGCTGCGAGCGGCCTTTGCGCCGACAGGCGCTTTCGTGGTTCGGCGCATTTCTTCGTTATCATGCACTAATCTTGGAAAGCATGGATATTCATGTGTTGAACCACCCGCTGGTGGACCATAAACTCACCGTTCTCCGTGACAAGAACACCGCCCTTCCACCTTTCCGTGAGCTCGTTTCGAACTCGTGATGCTCGAGGCTCACGAAGCCACTCGCGACGTCGAAGTCGTCGACAAGCCGATCGAGACCCCGGTCTCCCCGATGATCGGCAAGCATATCGCCTCTCCGGCTCCGCTCATCGTGCCCGTGCTGCGCGCTGGCCTGGGCATGCTTGACGGCATGACCAAGATGATTCCATCCGCAGAGGTCGGCTTCCGGCATGAAACGCGACGAGGAGAATCTGACCCAGCAGATTACCCACGCGAACCGTCTGCCGGAGGATCTGACCGGCCGTCAGTGCTTCCTGATCGACCCGATGCTCGCCACCGGCGGCACGCTGGTTGCCGCCACGCATTATCTGGCCGAACGCGGTGCCAGACATCACCACCGTGTGCATTTTGGGCGCTCCGGAGGGCCTGAAGTTCGTTGAGGAGCATCTCGACCCGTCCATCAAATTCAAGTTGGTGCTATGCGCCGTCGATGAAAAAGCTCAACGACAAGTGCTACATCGTGCCGGGTCTGGGCGATGCCGGCGATCGCCTCTATGGCGTAATCGACTGATTGCCGGCCCAATCCAGCCCTGATCGGCTGGATTGGGCCTTGCATCAACGCTCGTCGGGAACGAACGCCTCAAAGATGTGGTGGTCGAACCAATCGTCGCACTGCGCGAGCTCGTCACGGCTGCGCACGGTCCATGAGACCGGCACCGCGCCCATGAACGGGCCAGACGCACCTGCGGGCTATTGCCGCCCTTCCAATCGTAGGCTACGAAGTCAGGGCGGGAAATCCAATCGAAGACCAGCGCTCCGGCCGCATACTCCTTGGCCAATGCCACCGGATCAGTCGGCGCGTCCTTGCCTTCCGGCCACCAAGATAGCTGTCCGCGGCATACTTCCGGACGGTTTTCCTTATACCAATTCACGGCGGCCGGATTGAACGATTCAACCACATATGCGCCGGAATAGGCCTGCAGCAACGCGTCGCCCTTTTTCCATGAGTTCCACGTCGCGCGGATCCCACTTGGAATTGTCCTCGAACTTGTACTCCACAATCAACGGCACACGGCCGGCGACCACGCTAGAGCACGTCGGCGAACAACGGCACATGCTGGTAGTAGCCTTCCGGCGCATGGTCCGGCGTGGTGACCAGCGAGGCTTCTCGAGAGAGCCCGGCAACGGTGCAGCCTGGAAGCACCCGAGCGTCGGTCGGGAACAGCGGGATGCGGGTCAGCTCGTCATAGGGTGAGATCCTCGATGCGGCGCGGATCCCCCGCAACACGCATCAGAGTCATCATCATGCACCACTACGACTTCGCCGTCGGCGGTCATCTACAGGTCGAGCTCAATGCCGTAACCGGCTTCGCAAGCGGCGGCGAAAGCGGCTAGGGGAGTTTTCCGGCGCGATGGCGCCAAGCACGCTCGGATTGCCATAGCCGGCCTTCGCGGCCATGCGGCGGGCGAGTGCCACGTACTCGCCGCTTTTCGGCGGCGTATTGCGCGGTCAGACCGGAACCGGCGTCATGCAGACCGCGATGGGCGTACCCACACGTCCGGAATGGCCGGCACGTGGTTGCGACGCTTGTCGGAAAAAGGTGCGCGGCGCAATGGCCCACACCGCCGCTCCTGCAGCCACTGCGCCGCCGATCAACGCCTTCTTGAAGAACGAACTGGACATGGGCATGCTCCTTCACGATTGGCCGACAACATTCCCCTGCACGAATTCGCTTGGTCTCGCGCACGGGGCATTCTCATGAAAGGTATCCCAGATTCACGCACTCTGCCCGGTTTTTACCTGAAATTCAGCAAATCGAGAGATGTCGAGGGGTGCTAGGTCCATGCAGTATGCCGCCTTCCGGCAAATGCAGAAGACGAGTCGGCAATATCTCTCGGACCTCATGAGATGCGAGGTTACGTAGAGGCCCGTTGATACGCGACGAGGGCGATACGCTTGCCGAATGGCTTTTGCATATCGCCCCTCGGGCGATCACCGCTCACGAATCGGAGCAGCCTTCGCAGGTCGGAGTCAGGAACCTTCAGGGCTGCAACTCGCGCTGACGGCGCGAATACGCACGGTCGCGATTGCCGCGACGGCAACAAGCAGTGCCGCGATCACGGAGAACAGGATGATGCCCGCACCACCGGTGAGCGGCAACTGCTGAGGGACTTCACGTTCCTGACCGTTGCCGTCTTGGCAGTGGCATCACCGGCGACCAGATCAAGATGTGCCCAGATCGGAGAACGTGACGGTTCCGTCAGCATTGACCGTAACGGTGAAGGTCGGAAGCGAACTGGCTGGAATAACCTGCCGGTGCCTGGTTTCCTTCACGGTGTAGGTGCCTTGGGCGGACCGTTGAGCTTGAGTTGGCCCTTGTTGTTGCTATCGGAAGAAGTGGCCAGGGCGGAGGTCACGCCAGAAGTCGCCGACTGGTCAGCGTTGAGGTGTAGCTTCCTTGTTACCCCGTGATTTCAGTGAATTTCAGAGCGGTGGCAGTCTCAGCCGTAGCGTTGGCGTCATAACGCCGTGCGGTGTCATCATCAGCCGGGATGATGGAGAACTCGGCACCTGCGAGGGCTGTCGTCCAACCACCGTTATCGTCTTTGCCGATCTCTTGATGGAGAACTGTCCGACGTTCTTCTCGACCTTGCCTGGCTCAGATGTGCCGGAGGGATCGGTAACGGTGGTGGTGTTCGTCACCGTGTTTTCGGCAGATTCGTTGACAACGGCATCATAGGTGAGTTCGATGTCATAATAGTTATTGGTCGCGGTCTTACCGTTGAGCACGGTATCCAGTGCGGTCTTGCTCAAGATCACGGTGAATGCCGCGCTACCGTTACCGACAAGGTCGCCATTCGTGAAACCGGTAATGGTGATGCTGCTGACGGCGGAGACCTTGGTGCCATTGACCTTGATGTTCGCAGAGGAAACGGTCAGGCCCGTACCTGGCGTATCGGTGAAGGTGAAGGTATACGCATCGTACGAGGCGTAGTCGGTAGGAACCTTGGCGGTTACGTTGTAGGACAGCGTCTGGCCGACTCGCACAGTGCATTTCGTATTCGTATTGTTGTTTGCAGCGCAGTCGGTCAGGAAGTCACGGTCTTTACCGGAGCGGACGGAACGGTCGCCTTGGCGTTGAACTCGCCCATGGCGGTGATGGCATTCTGCTTAGCATCCGCCTTCAGGCCATTCACGAACTCACCATAAGTCACGCCATTGCCATCAATGATCTGCGTGGCGACAATGGCTTCCGGACCGCCCTGCACGTCGTTGTTGTTGCTCTTGACGGTGTCCTTCACCAAATACCAGCTACTTGCGGTCAGCCCGCTGATAGTACCGGAAGCGGCACCCTCCGTAGTGCCGGAGAGCGGTGTTCCTGCCGCACTGGTACCGGTCGGAATCGTCAGCGCATCAGCGAACTCACGCAGAGTGGCGGCATCAAACGTCGCCACATAGGCTGCTGGATTCTGCGTATACCGGCAGGGAATGCTTGCACCGGTAGCGGCCTCTGCCGCTGCGGTGACGACGTTCACCCAAGCAGACTCGGTCGGATTTCGACATGGGCGATTTTGGAACCATTAGCGCCTTCGCCAGCCGTCACGCTCGTAAAATTCGCGAATTTGTACGCCGTATAGGTGTGGCCGACCTGCGGATTGTTCACGGTGATGGTCGTCCGGCTGCAACACCATCGGCCTGGGCGCTGCTCGCGCTCAGTGAACCATGCCACCGATCAGGGGTCGCTGCTGCGGCCACCGCGGCGAAATAGTTTTCTCATCTTCATCGAGTCCTTCTTCTCGTTCGGTTGTTCGCGTCCCGCCGATCCATTTCGTTAGGACGCCACAAATTTCAATCGATTCGGTATTTCAGTTATGAAGTCTTTCATTCCGGGATTCCGCAGCAAAACACCTGCCGGAGCCGCTACGGGATGCCTTACGTCTATTCCAATAGCTGCTCCTTTCGCCGTTGCTTGTTCCACCACCTCGCGAATGCCCAGTCCGGCGAACACCGCCAGCAGTCCGACCACAAATCCTCCGACCAGGAAGTTTCTGGTTGTCAGGCCACCCGTCAACGGCAGACGCTCCGCGCTCTTGCGCACATTCACGAATGCGGCACCGTCATTGGCGTCGGTAGCCGTCGGCGCATCATATCCAGGCGTGGTAACGATTACGGAATACACGCCCTTCATCTGGTTTTCCCTCAACACGGAATCGCAGATAACGCACGTTGGCGGCGTAGGTGAGCGTGGTATCGTCACCGGCGACTTCCGTCACCTTGTACACGTAGGCACCCGGCTTGGAGAAGCTGAATGAGCCGAACCCAATCTTGGCGAAATTACCGGCCTTGGTCGGGACCACTTGGTCCTTGCCTATAGTCACTGAAGAGCTTGAAGGCGAGGGAAGCGTGCTCAGCGTAGTGCCGTCACTCGTGCAGACGATGGAGCTCGCATCGCTGAACGAACCGGCGTTGTGCTGTAGTTGCACTTCTCCACCGTGAACGTGAACCGGTCTTTTTTTCGGAATCAGACCAGTCGCGGCCGGAGAGCTGCTTGTACAGCGACGCAGATGCGGAAGTATCGTCGATTTCCGTCGATTTCAGCGTTTCATACGTATTGACGAATGTGATGTCATCAGCCGTCGACGTCGAGCCGTCGCCTTTCACCACGCTCTTGGACGTACTCACGTTCAGTGTGCCGTCGCCGCTGTCACTCACCGTGACACTCACCAGGTACGTCCACTGCCTGAACCAGATACCGTCGATTTTCACATCCGTGGCCGTTTCGCCTGTCAGCTTCGTAGAATCCGAGTCCAACTTTGTATTCACCGCTCCGGTATTCGGATTGGTGTGTTGTGCTAGTTCCTTGACCACGAAACGGTAGGTTTTGCCGACATCGGATTCGTTGAACACCAGATTGGAAAGCTTGGTCATGCCACTCACGGCATTGCCGTATTTCGTTGCGCTTTGTGCCTCACTGCCAGCGGCGTACCCGTTGGAGAATTTTCGGTCGCTCGCAAACGTTCCAGCCGAAATGCGTTGTGCCGACGCTTCATCGTCACCACTGATGGTGAAGGTGAATTCGCCCGCATACAGGTTGCGTGCAGTGCCGGCGTTCCTGTTGTGCAGTTCCTTTGGTTACGGTGAGACCGGCAAACGTTGCGGTGGCGTGATACGCGTTGGTGAACGCGGCCGCATCCGTAACCTTACGGTCGGCTTCGGTCGGCGGTGGCGTTGCTGTAGCTGACCTTCGCCACGTTCAGTCTGCCGGTATGCTTGCCGCTGGCATCGGTATCGGAGATGACGTAGGTGACCGTCGATATATGAGTGTCGTAGATGATGCCACCGGCAGCTGCCGGATTGTTCCGCCACGTTGAAGGTGTAGGTTCCGGCTTTTCCGAACGTGAGTTGTGTGAACTCGAATGATTGCGATTCACCGGATTCCGCCGTCACATTCGTTGAGGTCGCACTGGCGAGAATGCTGGCGGTACAGTTGCTTGCGCAGACGGCGCCGCTGACGGTACCATTCGTCACGGCTTCCTGGGTGGTTTCATCCGCCGCGGTCAGCGCAAAGGAGAAGGAGTCGCCGGCTGTGCGTGCGCGCCCGGTCAGCGTCTTACTGCCCTGCGGAGCGGCGGAGACCGCCAAGCCGCATACGTGATGGTGAACTGGACCGGATCTGAGCCGTCCGTAGGAATCTCCACCTGATCAGGGTGCCGGCTTCGTTCTTGTAGTACGAGATATCGGCGTTCACCATATCGTCGGTGACGGTGATGGCCACGAACACGTAATATTCAGTCGAATCGTAGGTCATGGCGGTCGCGGCGGCCACGGTTCCGCTGTTCTCCGTGATCTTGTACACGTAGGTGTTGTTGCCGGTACCGCCATCGAATGAGATCCGCGGAAGCCGCCGTGGAAATCATCGAAGTCGGCATCCATGCTGCCCGTGGAACTACCGGTAGGCATCGGCACCGAATCTGCATTATTCGGCAGCTCCGCCACCGTCGTCTTGGCTCCGCTGGCGGTCGCATAGCTGCCGATTGCCGTCAGCTTCGTGCTGAACATGCCGGCCTCGATACGGGTAGCCGTTTTCCGTGTAGTTCTTGGTGGCGGAGAAGGTGACGGCTCGTGGGTCCTGCTGCTAGTTGTTGGTAAATACGGCCTGGTTCTCAGTAGCCGTTGCATCGGTCCCGGTCACGGCGGCGCCGGAATCGTCATGTGTTCGGACCGTCTTGACGCCGGCCACCACAAGGTTGCCATCCTCAACCGCAACCGTGACCGTCACCACGTACTGCGCACGCGAATAGTTGAACCCTTGCAGAGCGCCGGAAGACGGCGTGATCTCAGACAACGAATATGTGTACGTGCCCGGCTTAGTGAAGGTGATGTCACCAAACGTCATGCTGCGATCGCTCACCCGAAGTCTGATACGTCAACGTCTTCTTCATGACATGATTGCCGTTGGCGTCCACATCGGAAACGGAACAGGTATCGGCGGTACCGCAGGTAGGCGGCGGCGTGTCCTGCGCGGCCTGTAGCTGGAATTCAAACGGATATGAGCCCTGTTGCGCTACCAACCACTTTCTTCACGACCGTGACGAACCGTCCCGCAACCAACGTATGTTGTTCGGCTGGTACACGTTGCCCACCACCGCGGGCCGCAATGCCGGAGGAGCGCTGAATGGTACCGGTCAGATTACTGGATTGCGCGCTCGAACACGTAACCGTTCGGCAGGCCCGTTTCTTAATCGTGCATGTGACGCCGTCCGAAATATTGGCGATGCTGAGCGTCTGCCTGTTGGAAAGCGTGATCGATGCGGTCTCTGCACACTTTCTCCGCATCGGTGTCGCCATCCGCAACGCACTGGAGGAGCTTGCGGAAGTAGCGGATTCGGAATCGCGATGCAGTTTCATGACGATCTGCTGATCGTCCTTCTTGCCGTCGCCGGTACCGCCGGAAATCGTGCCATGATAATAGTCGGTTGTGCCATCCTGCTGCAATGTGGCGGTCTCATCTGCGCTCAACGTGACGTTGAACGAGAACCGCTGCGTGTCAAAATCATCCGGTTTGATCGTAACCGTCACCCACCGTAACCTTTTGGTGAGCGTCAGACTGGCCTTGCGCTTATCTTGCACGCGAATCACGTTCGCACCGGTGAATATATGCGCCAGATTGGAATTCTTCAGACTGAAACGAACGCCCTTCCTTGGGAGCCATCGTCCTGTCTTCGGCCTGGCTGACCTTGTAGTATGTCCAACCGGTCGTGTTGACGAAGCCGTTATCCGTCATGGCGCTTTGATCGGTCAGCGTGTAGTAGCCATTCTTGTAGTCGCCGGTCCAACTGAGCGTACACGGACTTCCCATGTTCGGAGCCGATGGTTTCGGACCAGCCGCTACTGGTCACACATTCCTCATCCGCGCAACGCAACTGCGTGACTTTCAGATCGGAAAGCGTGCGATTGATATCGCGATTGGCCGCGAACCGTTTCAGCACCTCATCTCAACGTACCGATATGAGTCGCATGGTGGAGACACCATTATCTTCGGTGCCGGCGTCTCGCGAAGATGCCGTTATCGGTGATGAGCAGTTTCACCAACGTGTCATTGATCCATAACCCTCAGGTGCTTTGGTTTCCTTGACGTAATAGGTGCCGTTGTCCAGATCGACGCCACTGCCTTTGCACACCTTCGGAAGACGAGCCCGCCATGCCGAACATGCACGAGCCCTTCATCTCGTACGGATAGCTCGTATTCGCCGTGACGCAGGTCTGCAATGCGGTCGCTCCCTCCAGCAGGCTCGTGCCGTCCGCATTGACCTGATCCGCGGCATAGAGGCTGAATTCCGCACCTTCCACTGGGTTACCGGCATCATCGACCTTCTGCACGATCGGATCGTTAGTACATCGGTGATGGCGATTCTGCACGCCGAAATTACGCAGGAACCGCCGGCCGTAGGTGCCCGTCTCCGTAGTGTCCAGACGAACGGTGTTCGAGGCATTGATGCCTTCCGTGGAATCGGCCGTGGTGTAGTACACGCCCATGGCATACAGCGAATCAGCCTTTTCCTCGTCGGAGCGCATGAAATAGTAGGTGAAAACGTCACCGGGCAGGCTGGAAATCGAAGCCGAATACTTGCCTTCGGAATCCAGGCCGAAGAAATGCAGGTAGTTCGAAGCCCGGCGCCATCCGACTTAGCCAGCTGGACGACGTCAGCCATACCATTCACCGCATCGGACGATAGGTTCCAGCCTTCCAATGCGCTACCGGAAACCGCCCCTACGCATCGGACTCCAGCGTGCCGGCGGCCGTCTTATCCTGTGCATGATGACGGCAAAGACCTTGCCTTTGAGTAACGTCATGGGAGTGCCGTTCATGTCGTGAGACGGTGGCGCCGTCGGCCACGGTCATCGTTTCGTGGGCCACCGACCACGCGCCTGAATCCCATTTGCCGCTCTCATCGTTGCAGAGCAGCACGCCGTCTCCTGCGGGACTGATCTGGTAGCGCAAATGAATATCCGAAGATTTGCGGTACCCCGGCGGGAGCTTTGGTCCTCGCAGCGTAATGCGGTGATGCCCCGCCCGTTACGGGCGAGATCGGCGAAATTCACTGGCTTGCCAGTCTCGTGGTTGGTGAACGTATAGACGCCGTCCTTATCGGTGGTGCCCTTGCTAATCAGGTCGGCGGCAGTGTAGGAATAGTCGCTCGCCCGCCTCAGTTCGAAGTTCGCCCGGCCACGCGGTTGCCTTTGCTGGTCGAGCTTGACCAGGTTGTTTTCGGAAATGTCGGCGAGGTTGTACTTGAGTTTCAGATTGGACTCGTTGTTGCCGCGTTCCAGATAGAAGAAGTCCAGCGTGTGTAGGTGCTATCCGCGAAGGTGCTCGTGTTGGTCTGTGACCATTCTACGGATTGAATTCGTCGGAATCCTCACCACCGTACGCGTTGGCGAACATCTCGCGAATCGTCGTATTGGTGTAGGCGCTGCCGGATGCGTCCGTCACCTTCACGGAACCCGTCTGGAAGTCGATGTGTGGCGGCACTGTTGTGGATGCCGCCGACATCGCCGACCAGCACGCCGTCGATGAACACCCATACGTCATCGTCGCCCTGGAAGTCGAAGGTCATCGCCTCGTCGTTGATGATGCCGTTGACCGGCTGCATGAACTCCGATTGGGAATGCACGCCGAAGTAATGGTTCAGCACGGAGTTCTCGACGAAACCTTGTTCGACAACGACCCGTTGGAATCCTCGAACACGTCTTCGGCAGAGTTGAAGGAAAAACTCACCAACGGAGCTGCCCCTATTCCGCCCGCACACCCGGAGTGTCGTACAAGGTCATGGAATATGACGATTTGCCCGACGTGGACTTGTCGTTCAATGTAGCGAAATTCTTGGTGCTATCGTACACATAGTAGCCGTTCTGCAGCTGCAGTAGGCCGGTTGATTCGGATAGACCTTCCTGGAATCGCTCGGTATTCTCGGCATCGAACAGGTATGCCAGCGATTGCGTACCGTCGGTTATCTTGCCGTCCCAGGAATACAGTTGGTCTGCCGCGATAACCGGATAGCCGTCCCGCAGCAGCGACTTGACCATTCCTTTGCGCGGCGAGGCGCTTCCCGTCCATTTGTTGATGGTGTTTTGGCCTCGCCGTTACTACGTGAAACGTAGTTGTTTACCCGCATTGATTCCCGTGTCGGAGTGGTTAAAACGCTTGACCGTTGCAGTAGCTATCATCAATATCCGCGCACCCATACGGCTGAAACCCAATAATCGAACAAATTGATGGTAGTGCCGGACGGGCTCACGGGTATTACTCACCACATGATCCGGAAAAAGGGACACTCGAAGTCTCATCGGCGTGCAGCGGAAGGCGCCACGATCACCGTGACGAGGAGCATCACAACGGCCACCACGGCAGCAACGGGTTGCGGAACATTACTCAGAGCACCCTTGTTCGCCCCTCCACGCAAACAAGAGAACCCACCCATTATAAACCTTATCCTTAGCCTTTATTTGCCGCGTAAACACTGGTAGAACAAATCGTTATCCATACCTTATAAAGACATGCTGCTCGGAAGTCTACACCTCCTTGCAACAACCCCAAAACCACACAAAATACCCTCGTTAATAGGGGCGGGATGACGGGCGTGCATCTGCGCGACACAACTAAAGGTGAACGACCGCATGCCGCATGATGCGAGGCTGTGGATTGCGGCGACGGCCCAGAATAAGGAAGAACAGCCAGCCGGGAACAAGCACACCCAGTACGGCGTATAACCCCATCCGCATGGGATCATGCGCATGGCGTTCGGATCAGGTGCGGGCACCGGATCTTTCACGCGATGGCCGGAGACCAACAGCCTGTGCGTGTTCACGCCATATGGCGTGCAGGTCATGAGCGTTACACGGTCTTCGCCTTTGACCACACGCAGCCGGCTCGTCTCCGACGGCTCAATCACATCGATGCGATCCACCTCATACCCAAGGGTCTCCCCATCACCTCGATGTAGAAGAAGTCACCTCGCGCATCTCATCAAGCCTCGTGAACACGGCCGCCTCCACCAAGCCACGATGCCCGGTAATCACCGCATGCGAGCTTTTTCCCTCCCACTGGAAGGCTTGTGCCATATAGATGCCCCGCGCCGGAAGCAAGCGCAGCGTTCGACGTGCCATGATAAATCGGCAGTTTGATCGATACCTTCGGCACACGGATCGTACCCATCACGCCGTCGCCGGAATCCAGCAACGACCGATACTCACTATCTTTTGGCTGCCAGCGAATCCTTGCCGGAGGCATGCGAGCCGCCCGCCGTACTGGTGAACGGGTCTTCGGCCTCTCAAGAACGGTCTGATCAGAAGCGGCAATCTTCCTGTTATATCGTTTCGCCGCAGCGAATGCTTCCTCGGCCTGCGGATACGGCCAACCCTCAACATGCTGCGCGGCCGCATCGGCCGTCTGCGCCGTGCGCAACGAGGCCCGCCACTGCAGCACGTAGGGGAATCCGGCGATATTGATTGCGGCAATCACCAGCGTGATCACAAACGCATACCATGCATGCAACTGCCGGCGCAACCGGCGCTTACGCGCCTCACCCGCCGAAATGTCAATCACCTCATCAAACGGCAGAGGACGCCAAGGTTCGGCTTCGGCCATATGGCACCTCCTACGGGATCGCGACTTTCGGCTCACTACGCCCACCAGGTATGACGCATGGGGCACACAATAGCGTTCGGAGGGATGAGCGAGGGCATAGGCCACCGACAGGGGCGGCATGGGGAAAGGTAATGCGCAGGGCCGCTCACCGCTTCTTTGAGTTACGGCCCTTGAAGTAAATGTCGAAGACAATCCAGACGGAAAGAATGAAAGGCGATCACGTACCCGAGGAAGCCTACGATCGGGATGCCGAAAATCACCGGCTTGATGCCCGCATAATACACAATCGACGAACCGATGAACAGGCCGACCACAATCAGAGCCATCGTCAACCGGTTCACCATGTTGGCAAGTAGGTGAATCGGCTCCCTGAGAACCGACCATCTCCATATTCACACGCAACTGGCCGCGCGTAAGCATACGCGAGGCGACCTTAAGCTCGTTGGCGGCGGCAAGCAGGCTGCGCAACGCCTGATGTCCTTCAATCGCCAGCGACTTCGTTTCCTCCTGATGAAATCCTTCTTCGACGTACTCGCCGCAATATGGTCGGAAATAATCTGAATCATGTTCACGTCGGAATGAACTCGTCCAGCAATCCCTCCAACGTGACCAGCGCACGGCCGACCGTAGTGACGGTACTCGGCACTCGATGCCGTGACGCTGCGCCATCTGCGTCAGCGCGGTCAGCATCGCGGCAATATCGAGCTCCACCCAAATCAACGGTGCCGAATTCCCTGACGATCACATCCAAATCGGCAAGCAGCGCCGGGTAATCCTCCGGATCGGCCTCCGCGCCGGCGAAACGCAGCAGACCGTCGGCGAAGCGCGGGCGAATCTCTGTTCGGCCACCGCGAAGATCATATCCTTCAGCACGGAGCGGGTCTTCGCGTTCAGCCGGCCGGTCATGCTGTCGAGCAACACGATCCGCCCGCCGCTCACCATGATGTTGCCGGGGTGCGGATCCGCGTGGAAGAAGCTTCGTCAAGCGCACTTGCGGATAGTTGTCGACCAGTTTGGTGCCGATCTCTTCAAATCGTAGCCGGCCTCGAGCAACTGGTCGGGATGCAGAGACGGAGATGCCCTCCACATAGTCCATCACGACCACATGCTCGGTGCACAGGTCAATGTACGGCTTCGGGCAATCCATGTACTTGTACCGTTCGCAGAAACGGTTGAATTCGCTCAGGTTCCTCGCTTCCACCAAGAAGTCGGTTTCGGATTCGAACGTGTCCACAGCTCTTCGACCACACCGGACAGGTCCACCACCTGTGCGCTGTGCATGGTCCTTGTAGCCACTTTGGCGATGGAACGCATGATGGACACATCCTGCGCCATGGTTTCGCGCACGCCCGGACGCTGCACCTTGATGGCCACGTCTTCGCCCGACGTCAGCTTCGCACGATGCACCTGTGCAAGGCTGGGCCGAACCAAGCGGCGTGGCATCGATATGGTCGAAGATCTCGTCGACCGGCCGACCGTACTCGTCTTCAAGCACCTGCAACACCGTACTGTACGGCATCGGATCGGCATCGGCACGCAACCTGGCAAGCTCGTCGCAGAACGGCTGCGGCGAATCTCGGAACGCATCGACAGAATCTGGCCGACCTTCACGAACGTCGGTCCGAGCGCTTCCAGCATCAAAGCCGCATTTTGACCGGCGTCAGGCCATGCAGAACATCAAAATGATTGGCGATCTGCGCAATCTGCTTCAGTCGCTTCAGCTTGCCGCGCCGCGCTAAGATGATAGCGCGTGGAAAATGTGTCCTTGCGTGGCCCGAACAGTCCGATCGTTCTCGATGGACGTCTGCCACTGCGGGGATTGCGAAAACCCCCGACTTTGCGGCAGCCGTCGCGGCCGCATCCGGCGACGGGTCGGCGGCGGGATTGATCACCGCGTTGACTCGGTCGGACAGGGTGACCGGTTCCACGCTTTCCGGACGCGCATTATCCGATCTATCTGACTGGGCATTCACAGACATATCACCACTCGCACAACACGACTTCGCCGTCCGGGCGCCTATGCGCGGCAGACGGCGAATCGAACGAATGCTACTCGGCCTTGGTTTCCGTTTCGCTTTCGGGCTTGGCCCCTTCCGAAGCTTCCTTGGCCTCCTGGACCTTGTGCTTAAGTTCGGCGTTGAGGGCCTTGCCCTGCTCCACGGTCAGCTCGCCCTTCTTGACAAGATCGTCTACGATCTCCTGGCTCTTTTCAACGGTGGTCGCCAGAGCACCGACGCCGGCGAGAAAAACCTTGCGCAGGCCGTCACCAAAATCAAAATCAGCCATGATTACCTCCCTGGGTGATGGTGGTACCACTCTATCGCACTTTCTTCACACTCCGCATTGAATGAAACCGGCCGATCCCTGATTACGGCCTATTTTCAGCTAATCAACGCTCCATTTCCACAAATACCGGCCTGTTTTATGATGGCTGGGTCGTCAGATAGATCGGTATTTGTGGGAACAGAGCGGTTTCATGTGGAAATGAGCCGGTTTTCGTGGAACCAGCGAGCTTCGTAGGAACCAGCGAGCTTCCAGGAACCAGCCCGAACCGTCAGACCGACCGCCACTCCAGCGCGGGCGGGACATGGCCACGCGGCGCGCACGTTGCGCAACCTCGTTGATACGGTTCAGCGCAGCCTTCTGTGCGGAGGTCTCGACCGACCGCGACCGGATCGAACGTGCCGTAGCGGCGCTCGACCGCGGTACGAATCAGGAAAGTCCGCACTGGCCGGATTCTTCGGTAGCAACGAACCGTGCATGTATGTGCCGATCACATTGTTCACGCGGGCTCCCTCGGTATGATCCTCACCGTTGTTGCCGGTGCCGTCCGCTTCGACATGGCCGAGCGGCTGCACTCCTCGCGCAGGAACGTCTAGCCGGAATGGCTTTTCGTAGCCGACGATCTTGCCGAAGTCGTCGGACGTTTCGGTCAGATTGCCGGATCATACGCACTTCCCGACCGACCGTATAGGCGCCGATCACGCCGATGCTCGTCCAGCCGGGAGCCGTCGACCGTCTCGAAATATTCGCCGAACAACTGGTACAGGCCGCAGATCGCGAGCATCGGCATACCGTCGGCCGCAAGTGAGCGCAGCAGATCGGCGCGCATGAAGAGTCGCCGATGATTTTCTTCTGACCGGTGTCCTGGCCGCCGCCGCCGAGAATCATGTCGACGTGCTCGCCACTCGTCGCCCTGATTGTAGGCATGCACGTGCGGTTCGTAGCCGTATAGCGCGAGACGCCGCTGGATGGTGAGCACGTTGCCGGAGTCGCCGTAGATGTTCATGTCTTTCGCACAGCGACACGATGTCGATTGCCTGACCCATATTCCTCGCCTTCCTTATTATTTGCCCACGCCCGCGTCGGAGACGTCGGCGATCCTACCCAGGGCAGCGCGCACCTTGAGCATGGCGGTGTACGTGCAGTAGATGCTTGCGCGTACCGGGGTTCGCGTTTACGAATGCCGTGACGGACTCTTCGAGCTCGGTGCTGACGGCCTCGACCGGCACCCGATCGTGGCCCTCGGAGACGCAGGGCCATGTCCCATGCGCGTACGCCGGAAACCATCCCTCGACGCCGGTGCCGCGCAAGGAGGTGAAGTCCACGTCCCACAGCCAGCTCATGTCGCGACCGTCGGCGTATTCGTCGTTGATGCAGATCATGGTGTCGCAGCCTTCCGGCTTGAAGAGGCGAGCGACAGGCGGAATCCTATGGGATTCTTGACGAGCAGCAGTTCCACGGGAGAGCCGTTCACATCGATGACTTCGCCCGCGGCCGAATGCCGGCGTGACCTGCGCCGCCGCGTCGATCGTGGCCTGCGTGGTGGACGCGCGAAATCTACGATACGCGGCGAAATACCAGGGCTTTGCGCAGGGTCTTGACAGACGACGTCGACTTCCGGCGATTCGATCGGGCCGGTGGAATAGACGGCCTGCGCGGCGAAGTCGACGGCTGAATCCCCGGAGTCGTTGGCATCCGCACCGAGGAACGGCAGGAACATGGCGTTCGCATCGGCGGCGACGGCACGCACGACGGCAAGCGCCGCCGCCGCGTTATACAGGTTGTAGACGCCTTCCAGCCCGACGTCGGTTCTTCGTAGGTTTTGCCGTCGATGCCGAAACTCTGCGCGTGGTCGCCGACGGCGAGCAACGTCACGTCCGCCGATGGTTCGGCAGAGTCTGCGATTTCGGTTGACTCGACGGATGATGCAACCGACTTATCCACATCCCTGCGGTGGATTGATGCGGGTTGCGTTCGCCGCGGATTCCCTGCTTTCCGTGTCGACGGTCGTCTGCATGTCGTCATCGGACGGGAAGAAGCCGCGCAATGACGCATCAAGACCGAAATAGCGCACTTCCACACCGTCTTCGGCATGCACGACGTCCGCAAGCCGTGCGATGCGCGGATCCTCGCGATTGAGTACGACGGTTCCGGTGGTCGCTTCCGCGGCCTTGCTCACAATCGTGCGGTGTTGTCGATTTCGCCGAAGCGGTCGAGCTGGTCGCGCATCACATTGAGCAGCAGACAGTAATCGGGCTGCACCTGCCTCGACGAAATGCACGGCATACGCCCTCATCGAGTTCCAAAACCGCGATATCCGCATCCAGCTTGCCGGAAAGCGAGACCTCACTCAGCAGCGACGAGACCACACCACGTGTGAAGTTCGAGCCGGTCGGGTTCGTGAACACCTTCAATCCCAACGATTCCAGCATGCTCGCCACCATGCGCGTGGTGGTCGTCTTGCCGTTCGTGCCGGAGACCAGCACCACGCCGAGCGGCAGGCGGTCCAGCGTGCGCCAGAAAGCCGGGGTCGATCCGGTTCGACGATCTTGCCCGGGAACGCGCTGCCGCCACCATGTGCGAGACGGGAGGCCGCGCGAACGGCCCTTTGCCGATCAATGGCGTCGCAAAGGAGTTCAAGCCTATCACACCTCCCTGCTGGTAGTCCTGCGGCATGTCCTCGAACTCGAATACGCGCCGAGCGAACGCCAGATGGAACGTGTCGGTTGGGCCGTTACGGTGCTTCGCCATGATGATGTCGGCCTCGCCCGGGCGGTCCTCCTTGTCGTAGAAGTCCGGCCTGCGCACGAGGAACACCATCGGCATCCTGTTCGATGGAGCCGATTCACGAAGACGGACAGCTGCGGCTTCTTGTCGTTACGCATTTCCGGGCCACGGTTCAGCTGGCTCAGCGCTACCACCGGCACCTCAAGCTCTTTGGCGAGCAGTTTCAGCGCACGCGAAAGTCGGACACCTCCTGCCGTCGGCTTTCCACGGCCTTGCCGGAGGTCGCGAGCTGCAGGTAGTCGATCACGACGAGTTTCAGATCGTTCGTCCGCTTTGAGGCGGCGGCATTTCGCGCGGATCTCCATCAGGCTCATGTTCGGACCGTCGTCGATGAACAGCGGCGCGTTCTGCAGGGCGTCCCGCAGATTGTTGAGCATGTTCCAGCGTTCGGCGTGATATCGTCGGCGCGGCGGCATGGCGGCCAGCGCGGAATATTCGCTCGGCGGCGATGATACGTTGCGCCAGTTCGGTTTTTGCTCATTTCCAAGCTGAAGATGACGGTGGTCATGCCGTGGTGCAGCGACGCCGCACGCGCGAAGTCGACGCCGAGCGTGGACTTGCCTACGGGCCGGTCGGCCCGCCACGACAATCATCTGTCCCGGCTGCAGACCCTGCGTCACATCGTCGATGTCACGAAATCCGGTCGGCACGCCGCGTGAGACCTCACCGTTCTGCAGACGTTCGATCTGGTCGAGAGTGTCGCCGATCACCGGGCCGATGGCCGCATAATCCCTGTCGCACTTTACCGGTGGACATCTCATAGACTTCGGCCTGCGCCAGATTGACGACGTCTTCCGCCTGGGAGCCTTCCGCGGTATAGCCGAGCTGTGCGATTTTTGGTACCGGCCGCAATCACGTTGCGCAGGATGGCGCGCTGATGGATGATGTCGGCATAGAACGTCGCGTTCGCGGCGGTCGGTACGGAAGCGACGAGACTATGCAGATAGTCGCTTCCCCACTTTTTCGAGATCGCCGTCTTTCAGTAGCTGGTTAGTACGAGCACCGCGTCGACCGGTTGCGAGGCGGCGAACAGGCTGATAATCGCCTCATAGAGCGGTCTGGTTGCGCGGCTGGTAGAAATCGGTGACGTCGATGGTCTGGGGAGACTTTCGCCGATGGCGTCCTTGCTCATCAGCATGCCGCCGAGCACGGCCATTTCGCGTCATCGTCGTGCGGTGGGATGCGGTCGAAAATCACGTCGCGTACGACATTGCCGCCGCTGAAGCCGTTGCCTCCGCTCGGCGTGAATCCGCCGTTTCGCCGACCGTGCAGGGGCGCCGTTCCGCGTAGTCTCTTCTGCCATGCTCACCAACCGCAATCATCAGTGCTTCCTCGGCATCGATTCGATACCGAGGAAAACCATAATACCTGTGCATAGTCACGAACGGTGGTGTGGATGGATTGCATCCGAATCTCCCCATGTTCGATTGCGTGTGGATGGCGTGCGCTTTCGTTTCCCTTGTCTCCATGCCCGATGGGGCCGCGACACGCTATGCAAGGGGTATTGTGGATAACGAATCCGAAAATCAGCGAGTTATGCACATTTTTGGGGATAACTACGTGGACAAGCGGCATGGTTTTCCACAACATGGGGACAACTGAGTGGATAACTTGGGGACAATCCACCGGATCTGGAGAGTACGCCAGCGGCCGATTTGCCGAAGTGAACGGAAGGTGCTATGTTCCCCACATTTTGGTGAATCGGCGTTGAACGACGTTTCACGGCGAAACGCACGAAAGCCTTCGCCATGAAACGTCATGTTCGAATCAAGAATCGCGACGGCGCGGAAACTGCCGGCTCACATGTGGTGGCGGGTGGCGTTGTACATGTTGCGCACAAGCGATTCGCGCCACTTGCTCCAACCGTACTGTTTGGAAATGGTCTCGCCCGAAGTGGCGCCGAGCGAGGAGCCGTCGGCGCGGGTCAGGTCGAACAGCATGTCGAGCAGCACCGGATCATGATCGACGCGAGAGGCCAGTTCGTCGCCGACCGTCGGATCGTTGATTCTGCCCGGTCGCGAATTTCCGGAGAGCGTCAGATGCTCACGGACCAGCAACGTGACCCACCAGATGATGTCACGGTCGAAACCCATGCGCTTAAGCACCGTGGAGGCATGACGCGCACCCTCGGACGCATGGTTCGTAACGCCCGGGCGCTTGCCGATGTCATGCAGGATGCCGGCCAGCAGCAGGGCCGTGTAATGTCTGTCGTCATACCGGCTGCCGCGTGGGGTTTCGCGACCAAGGCGCGTGGTCACCTCAACCATATGACGGTCGATGGTGTATCGGGCGCGGCCGAAGCGCTGGGCGGTTGCGCACGCCCAGCCATTCGGGAATCCAACGGCCGGGAATGTCCACGTGAAATCGATCTCTCCCACACGTTGAGCAGTTCCGGGCCGGTGGCGAGCAGGCGCACGAACAGCTTGCGGGATTCCTCATCCCAATCACGGTCGCGAATGGGAGGGCAGTTCCTGAGATTCTGCAACGTGCCAGGTGCGATCGGCAGCCCGAACTCGGCGGATGCGAGTCGGCAACACGCAACGCGAGTTTCGCGTCGGTCTTCGGATCGGCACCGAGCCAGCACGATCCTCCTCCTCACGCTTGGCCACGCCGGGGCGATCACATCGAAGGTCGGCGCCTGCCGCCTGCCGCCGCCGCGTGGCTGGAACACCTGAAGAAAGCGAATCTCGGCTTCTCATGGTGAGGAATGCTCGGCTCGCGAGGCGGGTGGAATCCCGATGAAAACGCGATTTGGCGACCGACCCGGGCAAGCAGCGTCTGCAGATCGTCGATCGACTTTGGCTTCGCGTTCGCCATCCGGCAACGTCGGTCGGCAAGGCCCAGCATTGCAGGACACCCGGCCTCGATAGGGCGAAAGCAGCATGTTCGTGTCTTTGCTGGCGACCAGATGAATGCAGTCGCGCACGTCGAGCAGGCGTTCGACGGCATCGTCGTACCGGCCGTGCGGACGATCGGCCAGCCAGTGAGGCGGCAGCGTCGCGACCAACACCGAATCGCGCAGACCACCACGGGCCTCCCTTGATATCGGGTTGTTGGTGATGTAGGCCATACGGCCGAATTTCGTTGAGTCGGGACGTGGCGGAACCGAGCAGTTCCGGCAAACGCTTGCGGGCGGCCTTGCGCCATCGTTCGAGAATGGAGGTGGCCGTGGTTTCGATGAGCTGCGTCATCTCCTGCAATCGGCACCACGTCAAGCCATCCCATGGCCGCAGGCAGATCATGGTCAGTGACGGCCCCGCATGGGTGCGGTGCGGACGGACTGGTCGAGGTCAAGCCCCGAATCCCAAATCGGGTACCACAGTTTGTTGGCGAGCTCGTTGAGTTGCCGATCGGTCAGGCGTGCGGGTTCATAAACGACCACCAGATCAAGGTCGGAACCCGGTCCAACCTGACCGCGAGCCAGCGAGCCGACCGCGCCAAGGCCGATGCCAGTGGCGGGCACTTTCGAAGGAGACCGCATCGAGAGCCTCCTGCCAGAGCTGTTTGAGGCAAGCCACGGCCAAATCGGTACGGGCCTTGCGTTTCGCCGCACCATCGCGGTACACGCCGTCGGCATCCGGCCGGCTCAGGCCATGAAACGTTGCTTGAGACCATCGACTGCAGAAGCTGCGTAGTGCAAGTCCCTTTTGACGGTGCGCCCCTCCACCGCGCCCCCGTACGGCGTCTTGCCATCAGAAGGAGCGTGGAGGGAACGAAAATCCCGCACGGCACGTGGCACGTACGGGGATCTGTCTTATTGATAACCCGAGAATAACCTGTCTTTTAATACGGCCTATCCGGAACCGATGCGGATCAGATGGCAGCCGAGCCAGTCTCGCCGGTGCGCACGCGGGTCACCGAGTCGAGCGGTGTAACCGACACCCTGCCGTCACCGATGGTGCGCGGAGCCGGCGGACTTGACGATCACACCGACCAGCGTCTCGGCGTCGGCGTCGTCAGCCAGCACCTCGATGCGGATTCGGAATCAGGTCCACAGTGTATTCGGCGCCACGATAGACCTCGGTGGCCACGCTGACGGCCGTAACTGTTGGCTTCGGACACGGTCAGCTATCGTGCACGCCTGCGGCAGCGAGGGCTTCCTTGACATCGCTCAGCTTTATGCGGCTGGATGATAGCGGTACTGAGCTTCATCTCACTTCACCTCCTGAGAACAGAGCTTGCGGTACCAGCAAAATCGTGGGCACGTTCGCCCTGGTCGGCAAGCATCGATGCCGCCGGACTTCCTGGGCTTCGGTGACGCGCCAGCCGATGGTCTTCTCCAAAGCGAAGGCGATGATGCCGGTGATGACGGCGGACCAGATGATGGCCACGATCGTCACGGCGGCTGCATCGACCAGTTGACGCCAATCACCGCCAGCGAACAGGCCGGTGCCCTCACCGAAGAAACCGATGAGCACGGTGCCGGTGAAGCCGCCGACGCCGTGGACGCCGACAACATCAAGCGAATCGTCATAGCCGAACTTGAACTTCAGGCCGCAGGCGAGGCAGGTGAGCATCGCCCGCGATGCCGCCCAGCACGATGGCCCACAGCGGGAGACCACATCGGCGGCCGGGTGATGGCGACCAGACCGGCGACGATACCGAAGCGGCACCCATAGCGGTGTAGTGCCGGTACGGGATCTTCTCGGTGAAGCCCCAGGTAGTCACTGCGGCAGCGGTTGCGGCAGAGGTGAAACCCAGGCGTAGCCGGCGGTGCCGGTCAGCGGCGAAGGCGGAACCTGCGTTGACAGCCGAACCAGCCGAACCACAGCAGGAAGGCGCCGAGCATGACGAACGGAACATTGTGCGGGCGGAACGGCTGAGTGCCGAAGCCCTTACGCTTGCCGATGATCAGTACGATGACGAGAGCGGCGACTGCGGCGTTGATGTGAACGACCGTACCACCTGCGAAGTCGTGGGCGGCAGCGCCGATGGCCTGGGAGATGGCGCCGTCGGCGGACAGCAGGCCACCGTTCCACACCATGTGGGCGAGCGGAGCGTAATCGAACGTAATCCACAGTGCGACGAAGATCATCCAAGTGCTGTACTTGACGCGCTCGGCGATGGCGCCGCAGATCAGGGCGACGGTGATCATGGCGAACGCGGACTGGAACGCCACATCCACGCTGACCGGATAGTTGTTGGAGTTCAGCGCGGCCGAACCGAAGACGCCGTCATCGGCAACCATCGTGTCCTTCAGCAGGGAAGCCGGTTGCCGGATCACCGAAGATGCCGCCGACCGAAGAGCCTGCGTAGGCAATGGACCAGCCCCAGCAGCCCACGCGATCGATGGTGACGGACAATGCGGCCGCCTCCAGCGATCATCATATTCAATACGGCCTTCGCACGAACCATGCCACCATAGAAGAACGCCACACCAGGCGTCATGCGAGGAACACCAAAGGGACGCGGAAGTCAAAATCCACAGCATTTCCAGAATCAAGCTGGCCCATGTCACCCTCCCTCTTTCTTTACCCTAATTCGAAAATTTCCGACCCCATCGTGTGGGGTTGACAGAACGTATGGAACGCCGCCCTCGTTTTGAAAACGTTACGAAGTGTTACGGAGACGTAACGCCACATACGGCAATCTAGCAGATTACCTTTGGCATACCCCCGCGAAACATACCGCGAAAAAGGCGGAAAACCAACCTTGAACAACCCCTCACGATCATGGCTGCAGCGAATGTTTCATCTATTTTTCGTATCGGCAATCGTATGAAATCAGGATTCCCATACAATGTGACCTGGCGGAGGGCAGGAGTACGCACGAATCCCATGACATCGCAACAGACCCCCGTTTACGGCATGGCCGAAATACGTTGCGGGGAGACAGGCATCACGGAATATCCGCAAGAACGGCAATGCACAAGGCACTGTCGTACCGTGAGGAAGACGGAGAAAATATGGCGACGTTCATCGTCTCGTTGTGCGCCATGTTGGCGCTGACCACCTGTTCAGGACTGATCTGCAGAAAACCGCAGCTGCCGGAGGTGATCGGACAGATTCCTCGTAGGCATCGTCTGCGGCCGGCATTGCTGAACGTGCTGCACTCAAGCGACTACATTTCGCTGTTCAGCGATCTCGGCATCATCATTCTGATGTTCTTGGGCGGCGTCGGCTGTGATCTGCAGCTGCTGAAGAAATACTCGAAGGCGGCGATCATCATCGCATGCATGGGCGTGGTGTTCCCGGTGGTCGTCATGGGCGGGGTGAGCCTCGCGTTCGGATTCGAGCCGATTCCTGCGGCGTTCATCGGCGTGGTGTTCTCCGCGACGTCCCGTGTCGATTTCGGTGGCGGTGCTGAAGGAGGCAGGACTGCTCGATTCGAAGGAAGGCGTGTCGATCCCGGGCGCAGCCGTGGCCGACGCACGTGATCGGTGATCCCTGCTGTCCGTAATGTACGCTGGTGAACACCGGCAGCGTGAACGTGGCCGACCTAGGACTCATCATCCTGAAGCAGGCGGCGTTCTTCGTAGGGGCCGTGGTGGTGATCGTATGGATCGCACCGGCGCTCGTGACGCTTGCGGGCGTGCTGAAGCGCCGTCCGGCATCGCGGTGATGGCGGTGCATCTGCTCGCGATGGCGTGGGCTTCGATCTTGCCGGACTGAGCTACGCGGTCGGCGCATTCTTCGCCGGCATCGCGGTGAGCAACAGCGACTATGCCGAAGAAACGGACCGTTATATAGAGCCGGTCGGGGATACGCTGTTCGTACCGGTCTTTTTCGTGGGCATCGGCGAATACGACCGCGGTCGATGATTCACGCTGATCGTATCTCATCGTGATCTGACGATTCTCGGCGTGATCACGAAGATCGTCGGTTGCGGCCTGGGCGGCGCAATGGCCGCTTCAGTGCGGCCTCGTCGGTGATGATCGGCGCCGGCATGGTGCCGCGTGGCGAAAATGGCGCTGATCACGGCGCAGTCGGCTTTCAACGAGCATGTAAGCTCGGCAACGAGTATTACTCGACGATCATCTTCATCATTTCACTGCGTCACGCTGGTCGCTCCGCTGTTGCTGAAACTTACCATCAAGCGCAGCATACCGGCACGAGGCATAGCAGCGAGGGGCATGGCAGGCGCCGTTCGAAGAACTGCTAGAAGATGCCAAACGGCCGACCGTGCCACGCAGGGTCGGCCGTTTGCATCTCGGGCGTCCGTCCGTAGGCGAGGATGCCGTCGACGAAAACTCTTCCGGATCGAACGGGCGAGATCATCCGCCCTTCGCCCAAGCCGACGAGCGACCCGAGACGCCTGAGCTCCTTCTGTACGGAAATCACGATGTCGCCCTCTGGCGGAACCGTCCAGCTGGACAGCACCACGCCGGTAATGCCAATCGCTTCGGCGAACACTTCGCCCGCGCCATGCCGTTCTGGGCCGGTGGTGGCGTCGAGTACGAGCAACACTTCGTCGACCGGCAGGTTCTCGGTGACGCGGCGGATCTTGCCGCTCCATGAGATCGCCTTGTTCTGCAAGCGGCCGGCGGTATCGATGATGAGTACGTCGGCGTGCGTTTCCTGGCTTGTTCACCGGCCTCAAATGCGACGGACGCCGGTCGGCGCCATCCTTGTCGGAACGCACTGACCGGTACGCCCACCTTCGCGCCCCCAGGTTTCGAGTTGACGGCGGCCGCCGCATCGAACGTACCGGCGGCGCCCACATCACCTGCTTGCCGTCGGCCACGAACGAGACGAGCCAGCTTGCCCGCAGTGGTGGTCTTACCGGTGCCGTTCGACTGACCATGATGATGACGCTCGGCTTGTTCGCACCTTCCTTGTCGGCGTTGAGACGGCGATCCGCATCGTGCCGACCAGCGAGCAGTTTGTCCTTCGGCGCACTTCGGACGGATCGGACTGACCGCTGATGCGGGCATCGTTACGCAGTTCCTCAACCAACTGTTCGCTGGCCTCGGCGCCGACGTCAGCGAGTAGCAGGGTGTCTTCGACATCCTCCCAATCGGACTCGGAAAGATGGTCTTTGGCGAGATGTTGAACAATACTACCGCAAAAGATTGCCTGACTTGGCCCAGCTTGGCCCTTTGAGACGCTGAATGCGCGAGCCCGTGGACCCGGGTTTCCACCGCCGGCGCGGCCTTCGCCTCTTCCGTCGAGGCGATCGGAGGGACTTCGGCCGCTACTCCTGGACCCTCGGCTTCCTAGGGCCGTCTCCAGCTTTCTGGACTTCTTGGGCAAGACGCTCATCAGCCTTGGCCTTGGCATCCTCAACGGACGTTCATGGCTTTCTTGCGCGACTTGCCGAACCACCAACCACCAAGCAGCAACAGCGCTGCAATCACAACAATGGCATGACAATCGCGATAATCACATTGGTATCCATAATCCCAGCCTAAAAACCGCAACGGACACATCGCCCCATCTCACCTGTCCGATTCTGGAGAATCGGACACTCGGAGGCGCATGCGGGCATCCTACATGTCCGATTCTCCAGAATCAGACAAACAGGTACGCTCTGCTTCACAGCTGTCCGATTCTCCAGAATCGGACATGCAAGGGCATGCGGTGCCTATGTGTCCGATTCTGGAGAATCGGACACTCGAGGAGCTTCATCCACGGGGCGTGAAAAACTGGACAGCATGGCCAGTACATCCAGGATGACGTCATTTTCAAAGACGTGAGCAGCTCATCGAAATCGGTCGGTCGCTTGTTCGCGTCGAAGCGGGTTCAAGCGGTAAGCGTAGAGAGATTGCCGCGACCGCGAAGGTATCGAAGCCCATCGTCTCATGGAACATTTCGGCGGCAAGGAAGGCCTGTACGCCGTAGTGTGACCGTGAGATGCGCGCACTCGCCGACACACTCGTCAACGCGCTATCCGACCAACAGGCGCACCCTCGTCAAATCGTGGAACGTGCCGCACTGGCCCTGCTCACCTATGTGGAGAGAACGCCAAAGGATTTCGCGTGCTCACGCGGAGATTCGCCGAAAAACCGATCCGGCGGATCGTTCAGCTCACTGCTCGGCGATATCAGCATCTGCGTGGAAGACCTGCTCACCGAATCGTTCAAACGCCAGCACCTGCCCGCCAAGGGCGTGCCATATTATGCGTGATGCTCATCGGCATGACCGTATACACCTGCCAGTATTGGGCCGACCAGCGCAAGCTCAGCAAGAGGCGAGCTGGCCGCGCACATCGTGAATCTCGCCTGGTACGGCCTGGAGCCGCATGGAAGCTAAGCCGGAGCTGCGTTTCGAGGGACAAGGCGCAACGGAGGCGGAAAAACGCATGGAGCGAGAAGAAAGAAAAGCCGTAAAAGGGCCGAAATCCGAGAATCCCTCCCCCAGTCATCCCCGATGGCGACTTCTCGCCGGAAGAGACGGAGCGGACTGACGCTACCGCAGTCGCAAGGATTGACGTTAAGCGAACAAACGTCAACGAATGTACCGAAGGTATCCCTAGGGGAATTTCAGGTGAGTTACGACTTTCGGGCACCGATTGTGCATAACGGGTACCCGAAAGCGCACAGGTGCTACGTTAGTTTCGTTATGCGGCAATCGGACGATCACTCGTAACCGACGCCTTTGGCTTTACCCAAGGAAGAATATGCAGGAGAAGAAGACGCTCACCTTCGTGGTGCCCTGCGTACAACATGGAAACGTATCTGGGACGGTGCGTCGAGTCGCTGATCGCCGCGAAACGCAACGATGACATCGAAGTGCTGATCATCGACGACGGTTCGTCCGACGGTACGCTTGCCACGGCGAAGTCCTCGAACAGCGGCATCCCGGCGTGGTGCGCGCGATCCATCAGGACAACAAGGCATGGCGGCGCGGTGAACACCGGCATTGCGGCGGCGAGCGGCATGTACGTGAAGGTCGTGGACGCGGACGATTGGGTGGGGCCGAATCGCTTGAGCTCGTAATGGCCACACACGCGAGGAGGCCGAGGCGCACGATCCGATCGACATGCTGGTGACCAACCACGTGTACGACAAGGTCGGCAAGATCGTGAAACACGTGGTAGAACTTCCGTCGCGCCATGAAGTCTGACGAACGACTGACCTGGAAACGATCTGGGCGCATTTCGGATTGGCGGAATACATTCTCATGCATGCGCTGACCTTCCGCACCGCGGTGGTGCGCGATCCGGCATACGGCTGCCCGAGCACACCTTCACGTGGATTTCACCCGCGCCACCAGCCATTCCCGTGGGTGAAGACGATCGCACCTGGACACGCCGTTCTCACCACTATTTCATCGGCCGTGACGGCCAAAGCGTACAGACCGACGTGATGATCCGCCGCGGACCAGCTGCGCCCGGTGAACCAGTACATGGTGCGGGCGACCCTGAACGCGGGACCGTACCGAAGGCCTGTACCGTTACACGATTCATTTCCTGGCGATTGAGACTTCGCAGCGAGCGATGTTCATGATTCTGTCTCGCAAGCCGGAAAACTATGCGAAAAAGAAGGAGATGGGCGGACATCAGCCTACCGCCTTCCATGCTATGCGGATGTGCCGCAGGGAAGGCTGATGTCGCGCGCGCTGAATCTGCGCGGCTCAATCGGTCGGTTCGTGATTCGCAACGGCTATTTCGTGGCGGAACACGTCGTCGGATTCAACTGAGTCGCCGAACCGAGCCGATGCGCCGTAATCGGCGGATCAGTTCCAGCGATCCGACATCGCGAAACCGTTGCGCATAAGATCGCTGGACGTGTGCAGCACGTCGTTGAGACAGTTTCGTGGCATGCGTACGCAAGTATTCCGCCATCTCGTCGTTGGCCGCCTGCGTGCCGCCCGGCAATCGGCTCTCCCGCTGCTCTCCGCCACGGAATCGCCGACGGCCGAATCGTCTGAATCCTTGCCGATATTGCGTAAGACGGCATCCGTATTCTGACCAAACGATGACCGTACGTGCGAGCGGCCTCCGCGAATGCTTCAATCGCATTGCTGGTCTCATAGAAATGCGCATCGGCGAGCGCCGCAATCAGCCGGTTCGTCCAGTACGATTGTCGGTCGAGACCTCCGGCGTGGTGCCACAGGCGTAGGCGGGCGTATCGTCGACGTTCGCGTGAGAACGGCGGCTGCGATGAATGGGCCGGAACCAAGGAGATCCATATGATCGAACGGTTCGCTTCCGGCGCGTATGGGCGAATCTGCACGAGCTACCATATGCGCGGTGCGGTTGATGCCGATCGGGCGGTAGCGTGGCGCCTCGGCGTGCCGAGTGTGCCGTGCGGGTCGTACGGAGTGCTCGAAATGCGCGCTCATCAGGAAGTCGACGTCTTCGATGGTGATGGCGCTCTCAGCACGCGGCACCATGGAATGTCGTCGGAATCCGGCGTATGCGTGCGGACGGCGAATCCCAATCTTCGCTGGGGTTCAGGTGGCGTTGCATGTACCAGGCGCGCGGGTGTTATAGATGTGGTCTTTGCAGTGGCCAGCCGGAAAGCGGTTCGCGGATTGAAATGATTGCGTCTCAAGGCCACGCGGCCGCCGATGACGCCATTAGGGCGTTCCTGCTGGCTGAAAGCCGAAACCGTTGGACGGAGCCGCATTGATCGTACGATTAGAGATGGTGTGCGGCCAGCGAAATTTCGCACAAATCCGCACCGCACATGAATTCGCGCTGGTCACTGAAGGCGTCGTCGAAGTCGAAATCATCGATGCCGAGCTGGTTGGGAATGGTCGCATAGCAGTCGTCCGGTACACGGCGGGCGATCCAACGATGGCCGCTTCATCGTCCTCGACACCAGATTTCATCCACGCCGGAGATGATGATGCCGTTCGACTCGTAGGTGCTGTATGCCGAGAGCAGTTCCGCAGTGCGCGCAACGCCTGCTCGCGCGGTGTTCACGTATGGCGGTGACGAGCGTGATGATGTCTTCTCGCCGATGCCGCGGGAATTTCGGGCGTTCCGGCTTTGTGCATCGGCCGGCCGCAGCTCGACCAGCGGATCGGCCGCGAGCACGCGTTCGCTCGACGGCGATGGTTTCGGTGGCGCTCATCGCCACATTGTGTTCGTTTGACCTGCCTCGGCGAGGATACCGCGGTTCGGCGGCACATTCGGCACGATGCCGTATCGGCAGGGATTGTCAGGGCAGATCGATTTCGACGTGGCTCCAGCACGCCGCGATAGTGCCGTGCTGATCCCTCCGGCGCGATGGCGACGAATCGTTTCGGATCGTAACGCCGGATCCGAATCGTCATCGCGGGCGATGATGGTGGAGCCGTCGTAACTGGCTTTGCCTACAAGAATCGTGGTGCATGACATGCCTCACTCTGAGGCCGATTTGATGGGTGACGATCTGAATTCCTGATATATTCACTGATAGATTCACCGCGCATCGCCAATTCGTGTGGCGTTTGGTCCGAATGTGCTGTATACTATGTCACTGTTGCCCTCTAGCTCAACGGTTAGAGCAGCGTCCTTTAAGTCGTGGGTTCAGGGTTCGAACTCTGGGGGCACAGGTTCTCATCCGCGTTTCGTTGCGCATCTTTGTCCCGTATCTCGTTGCGTAGCAATGTCATTCTGAAAGCACTAACCCGTATCTCAGTGGCATTCCATTCGCCATCTCTCGGCTCCTGTTCCTTTCGTTGTTGGAGTGTCCTCATGCCATTTCAGGGCTGGAAGATCGTTCGCATTGGCCACCGGGCAATCCGTCTGCGCGGAAAATCCGTAGGACGATGACGCGACGGATACGCCAGCCGCAATGGTCGGCATGGACGGATGCGGCCTCGCGCACGCTTCAGGAACGGGCGAGGACCTCGCTTGGCGACATGCGAGATGGGTCACATTCCACGCTTTGGGATAGAGCTGGAATCGTTCGAACAAACGTTCGTGTCTGACGTCAATCTGGGGAATTCCCCACTATATGCAGTGGTGAAACGCGCGACACACCACTACAGGTAGTGTGTATCCTAGATAGTGGTTTGCAGACGAACAAGCACAACCGAAGAACGTGGCCAGTACAGCTTGCATAGGGAGGAATCGATGACCGTAACCGTTTTCACCAATCCGAGCAACCCGCAGTGCGAAGCCACCGAGCAAGAGCTTGCAAAAACTGGCGCTGCTATGTGGCCATTGACCTGACGCAGAATCCTTCAACGTTCGAGCAGATCAAGGACGCCGGATTCAAGCAGATTCCAGTGGTGATTTCGCCAAACTCGTCCTGGAGCGGGCATAGGCCGGATCTGATTCGACAGCTGGCACAAAGCTTCGCGGCATAGCAAGCACCCCCTACCGCCGTCACACCCACAGCATAACCCTCCCCCGTCTGGGGAAGGGGCAACGGCTACATGCGGCCAGCGGAAGACGGATCGATAGACATGGTCTGGAAACGGTCGACCATGAACGCATCATTGAAATAGGTGGCGAAGAACTGCGAGACCGGTGAATTCTGGGCGATGCCGGCCATGCGCGAATACCAGGCGTCCAATGCCATCAGCGTCATTACGCCGTCGACGAACAGCAGCATCGAAGCATACGGCCGTCAACGAATAACGCACCTTCCACGGAATGCGCGAATCAACGCCAGCAATCGCGGCAAAATCAGCTTGACCCATATCAGACCGAGCAACCCCCAGAAAACATGTACTTGCTGGAAGTGCGGCCGTCAATCGAGCGCCATTGACCCGTATAGTTCCACGCCGTGATGCCGAAGGCCGTTTCCATGAACCAACTGGTGAAATATTCGAAGGCACCGCCGATCAGCGCGCTGGCACAGAAAATCAGCAGCCACTCGACCGCCACAGGTGATTCAACAGCACGGTCAGGATCACCGCGCCAAAGCCGTAAATCGGCGAAAATGCCCCCATAGAAGCTGGCACGATCCTGATACTCGCCGAACAGAATGAAAATGGTAGATGGTCTCAATCGCCAGACCGAACACGCAACCGACCACGAATAGCCAGAACAGATTGAAGAAGTCCAGCGAAATGTAGCCTTTGCCGGTCAGATCCCGGCCGGCCATGCCCACGGCCACGGCATCCTCGTACTCACCACGCGCATCCATGCGGCGCAAGGCGAATCAGTCGGCGCCCTCGCGCAACGACGGGTCGGCGGTGATATGCAACGCGATCGACACGACCAGCTGCACGGCCGGAGCGATCAGATTGACGTCAAGACCTTGCAATGCCAACGATAAGAGGCCCTCCGCGAGGGTGAGCGGAATCATCACGTATGTCCACTGCGCCACGTGACGCCGTTTGTTCAGCACCAGCAGCACGCCGAACACCGCCAGACAGGCCGGTGGCCAACAGCACGACCGCATGAATGACCGACAGGATAACGGTGAGGTTGATGGCGTCGACCGCCATACGGCCTCGATCACGGGCACGTACCGCATACAGGCCGCAAGCACGATAATCGGCAGCGTGACCACACCGACCAGCGATGATGATGCCGTAGATGCGGAAAAATCAACGGCGGGCGGCGATCGGCGGGTTGCTGATCTCATCGTCGTCACCGCATCAACGGCTTGCGCACCTTCGATGGCGCGTCGATAACGGTTTCGTCGGCGATGGCCGCGCTTGTTTCGTGCCTCGTTCACTGTGCACCCTCCCGGGCCAACGCTATCAAAAACGCGTAATATCGCGTGGAAAACGCCAGTGCCCGGAAAACATGAATTCTCATACCCCTCAAAAACGCCATCTGACCGCGATAGCGTTTTAGAGGAGAAGCCCTCGCGATGAAGGCGCAAGCCTTCACCGCGAGGAGGAAAACGCCGCGCGTTCCCATTTAGCATGACATATGCGGTCAGCTGGCAATGGTGTCCGAATCGTCGGCGTCGGAATAGCTGCTGCTGGAGTTCGAACCACTGGACTTGCCGGAGCTGGAGCCGTCGGACTGGCTACCGGAATTGCCATTGGAATCGGACTGGCCATCAGAGCCGCTGTGGCCGCCCTGCCCGCTCGGAGGCTCACCCATCTGGCCATTGCCATTCTGGGAATTGCCATTGCCGGACTGGCCGCCCATCTGCCCCGGGCCGCCTTGGCTCGGGCCACCTTGCTGGCTCATCTGCGGCTCATTGAACCGGACAGCGCATTCACGGCGAAGGCACCGCGACGCCACCGACCAGACCGCACAAGAGGCTTATGCCCGCCACGACGCCGATGACCTTGCCACCGAGCTTGGTATTGGACTTCGCGGCAACCGGACCATTGAACGAATCCGGAACAGGCTGCGCCGGCTGGGTGGGCGGCGCATAATATTGCTGAGCGGGCTGCGAAGCCTCGCGTATCCCTGCTGTTCGGGCATGGTCTGGGTCGGCTGCCCGTCGGTGTTCTGCTGCTGGTTTTTGGGTGTCCTGGTATCGAAATCGAGAGTTAGTCATGATGTACCCTTTGAGTGATATTGCAGTGATGTTGGATATTGGGTTTGCCGTGGGATCAGGAAGGACCAAGAGGTGCTGGTGCCGAATTGCTTTGTCGAATGCCGTGCGGTCAGTCACTCGAGCTGAGTTCCGGTGTCGGAACCGCCTCGACGGTGGTGCCGTAGGAGCCGGTGACCGTGACGGTCAGGTCACTGTCGCCGGAGACCACGGCTTTGCCGTTGGCCTTGATGGTGACGGTTTTGCCGGAGGAGTCCACCACCTTGCCGCCATCGGCCACGTTCAGGGGCGGAGACGGTCGTGTCGGCTGCGACCACCCCGTCGAGGTGCCGTCAACATTCACGGTGATCGGAGCGTCCGAAGTCGAACCGGCGGAATTCTTAGTGATTTCAGCGGAACCCGTCCACGTGGAGCCTTCCAGCAGGTTGAGCGTCACGCTCGAAATGGTGCTCGGCGCTCACCTTGCCCTTTCAACGTCTGCGAACGCCCGGTGAAGTTCACCGTCGCACCGTTCGAGCCTGCGGTACCCCAGTTATTCGAATCGTTGCCCGGCCGCCGTGATCAGGTTCGCCGCGTCCGAGTCGAAGTCCAGATCGGTGTTCGAGAGCACCACGTCGGCTGTGGTGTTGGTGAAATAGAACATCGATCCGCTGGTGATCGCCGATTTCAACGTGAGTCCTTCGCCTGAAGGTGGCATGTTGACCGGTCGAGGATTCCGCGTCGCCGGAGGTCGACTGGTAGATGATCACGCCGTTCGCCACCGGATCGGAACCGGTGGTGCCGGTATTCGTGCTTTCCAGCGTCGAATTGTTGATCAGGATGGTGTTCAGGCCCTCCATACCGGCGATCTGCGAACCGCTCGCCGTACCGGTCACGCCCGAAAACCTCAATATCGCCGGTCGAGTACAGCGGTGGGGAGCCACCTGCCGGCGTGTTCAACGTGGAGTCGGTCACGGAAACCGATCCGCCGCCGCGATCGGTGGCGAGTGACGCACTGTGGTCGCCCTGGTCGAAATCGTCATCGCGTTGGCGATGATCGAGCCTCCATAAGTGGCATCAAGGCCCACGCGAGTTGGCCGCGGACGCGGTGATGTTGACATTATTGGCCAGCACGGATGCGGAATCAGTAGAAGATGGCATTCGATCCGGAGCTCGTCGCGTCAATGGAAGAGTCGGAGATGATGGCCTTTCGACTTCTCCCCACCGCCAGCAATGCGGAGTTGGTGCTGTAGAAGCGGTCTGTCGGCGTTGTCACTGTCGCCGGATCGGTCAGCTTGCCATTGGTGATGGTCAACGTTCCGCCATTTTGCACAAGGCTGCGTTCTGGTCGGAGCTGGCTGCGGAAACCGTTTCACCACTCGACTCCACCGATCTGCCGTCGGCGGTAGAGAGCCCGGAATAGCTGCCGCGTAGTCGTAGCTCTCAGTGTCGGCGCCGCGCCTCCTGCTCCCAAAGACATGACGGATTGCTAGACTGGTTGCGCTCGCTTTCACGATGGCGGCTATGCCTGCGCCCGCACCCAAAACCGGAGACTAGCGGACGGCTCGCCGCGATGGCGATGATTTTGCCGACCGGTCGATGCGTTTTGCCGTGGATGATGAGCTGCATAAACCATGATCGTTCCCTTTCACGAGAAGGTGGATGTTCTTGGGTTATGCGACGTCGTTAGTTGTGTTGAACAACAGCCGATTGGCCGATATCTGGAAACCGTCAGGAAGGTTTCTAGAAGATTTTGACATTCGCCGACAATGATTTCCCCTTTTTCCGCTGTTCATTTCCATCACTGCCCTTATCTGAGAACGGGAAGCGGGATTGTCCGGGAGATGCATACGCTACTTCGAAGCGTAGCGCTACGAATTGCGTATCGCCACGAGACAGTCTGAACACCGCCACTACCGGAGCGATCCGGCAAAAGGGCACTTCCTATGAGCAACGTGCTGAAGATCCTGCACCGTGACATCATGCGAATTCTTCGCGTGCCCGCGGCGTGGTCATCATGACCGCCTGACCGTCATTCCGCCGCTGTATGCATGGTTCAATATCTGTGGACTCTGGGATCCATAGGGCAACACCAACAACATCAGGGTGGCGGTGGCGAACGTCGACGAAGGCACCGACAACGCCATGCGTGGGCCAGCTGAATCTCGGCGACCAGATTGAAAGCACCTCAAGAAGAACGATCAGCCTCGGCTGGCGGTTCATGAGCAAGCGCCAGGCGAGGCTGTGCAGTGCCGATGGCGTGCTATGCGGCCATCATCATTCCCAAGGACTTCAGCGAAGACCTCGCGGGCGTGATCACTGGCAATTCCCGAACGTCCGACCCTCGAATACTACGTGAATGAGAAGGCCAGCGCCTTCGTACCGAAGGTCACCGATTCAGGAACCACCACCGTGGATCGCACCGTGAACAGCACCTTCGTTTCCACTGTGAGCGAAGTGCTCTCCAAAAACCGTGAACTCGGTAAGCGATACCATCACGACACAGACCGACAACGTGACCAGCGAAGCTGTTGCGCGAACTGGACAAGACACAGCGGAACGTGGAGAAGATTCGCACCACCATCAGCGATCCTCAGCGCCAACTCTAGCCAACACCCCGATCAGATTCAGGCCGCACGTGCCGCGTTGAACGACGTACAGACCGCCGCCACGAGCGCCGGCAAAGGGCCGTCCGGCACCGCCAATCTGATCACCGATACGCAGACCCGCATCAACACCTTCTCATCGACCGCATCGGCCTCGCTTTGACCAAGGCTCGGCGCTGCTCTCGCAACCGTCCACGCAGACGAACACCAGCGTCAACACGGTGACCAGCGGTCTGGCGGTCGCCAACTGGCTACGCCGGCAGCGCCATCGGCACCATGCAGAAGGTCAACAGCGACAATGCGAAAGTGCTCGACAGCCTACAGAAGATCGACATCTCCAATGTCAGCCCCGAACTGAACAAGCAGTATCAGCAGATCATCAGCGACCTGCAATCACGTAACCGACAGTCGGCGAATACGCGTCAACGACCTCAATCAGCTCAATACCGACACCAAGAACACGGTGGCCGGCACCACGAAACTGTCGAACCAGTTCAACACCTCCACGCAGTCCACGCCGAACTCCGCCACGGACGCACGCAACGCCATCAATTCGAGTGCGCTGCCCTCAACTCAACAGCGGGCTCGAGCTCGCTCGCCACGACCGCCGGAACCCTTTCCGGCACCGTAACCAGCCAGAATTTCCTGACGCAACAGACCTCGTCCGTACTCGACCAGCTTGAGCCGGGTCTCCGCCGACACGCGTTCCATGCTTGGGACACCGATGAGCAACTGCAGACCATCGAGAACAAGCTGAGCCAGCTATCCACCAATCTGAACGCACTGTCGGCGCGAGCCTGCTGAACGACCTCATCGGCGAAGATGGGCTGGACGTCACGAAAATCGCTGATTTCATGCAGTCCCCACCGTAATCAAGACGAAGAACATCTACCCGGTGAACACGTACGGCCCGGCATGGCACCGATGTTCAACACCCTCTCGCTATGGGTGGGCGCGTTCGCTTACATGGTGATCGCGAAGCTCGAAGTGGATGACGACGACCTTGAAGATCTCGATCCGACCACCACCGAGTAGCGATTCGTCGCTTCCTGCTGCTCGCCATTCCGGCCGCCATCCAAGGCGCGCTATGCGCAATCGGCGACCTGATCATCGGCGTGCAGGCGGTCAACCCGTTCATGTTCATACTGACCGGCACGTTGACGTCGCTCACGTTCCTGAGCATCACCCACGCGTTGTCGACTACCTTCATGCATCGCTGGCGGGCATGCATTCTGCTCGCGATTCTGTTGATTCCGGGAGGTTCCGGCTCATACCCGATCGATATGATGCCGCGATTCTTCCGCGCGGTCTACCCGTTCATCCCGTTCCGCTATACCATCGACGCCTTCCGCGAGACGATTGCCGGCTTCTATGACGGGCATTGGCTGAAGATGGTCGGCGGATGCTACTGTTCGTGGCGATCGCCTCTTCATCGGCATTGTGATCCGCCCGCCGCCGACCAATCTGAACCGCCTGTTCGCCCGCGAGATCGAGGAAAGACGACGATCATCGGCGAGCGACCGATGGTGGAGAATCGTGGCTATAACGTGTCGCAGATCATCCATGTCCTGTCCGACAAGGGCGGCTACCGCGAGGCCATCGAGTACCGTGCGAGCCGGTTCACCGAACTGTACCCGAAGCTTAAGCGCGGTGCACTGATTGCAGGCTTCATCGTGCCGACCATTCTGGCCACCGTATTCTCGCCGACCAATGGCACGAAACTGGTAGCACTGGCCACATGGATCATCTGGGTGTTGCTTATCATCGGGTTCCTGATGGTCATCGAATACATGCGCGACAGCACGCCGTCAGGTGGAGCTTGGCTCTCGAGCGACGAAGCCATCCAGGCATGCCTCGCGAACGCCAGAAGCGCCCGCATTCGCTGCAAGAAGCGCGCTCTGGAGGAACGCAGCACAAACTGACGCGCAAGGCCGCCAAGCACCACCGCACGAAGAACGAAAGGACAACGCATGAAGGCAATCTGGAAGCTGTTCGTAGGCGACGTCAAACGCCTCACCAGCAACGTCGTGTCCGTGATCATCGTCATTGACTCGACCGTGCTGCCCGCGCTGTTCACTTGGTTCAACGTGGCCGCCAGCTGGGATCCGTTCTCCAATACCGGCACTCTCTAAAATTCGCCGTCGCGAACGTCGATGCCGGCTACAAAAAGCGATCTGATTCCCGTCAAGATCAACGGGGCGATCAGGTGGTCAACACCCTGCGCGCCAACAGCCAGCTCGACTGGACCTTCACCTCAAAGAGGAGGCGCCATCGATGGCACGAAATCCGGCAAATACTATGCCGCCGTCATCATTCTGAAGGATTTCAGCAAGCGCATGATGACCTTCTTCCAGGATTCCAAGCATGCGGAGCTCACCACTACAACAACGAGAAAAGAACGCACCTGCACCAAAGGTGACCGTCAGGGCGCCGACACCGTGTCGGCGGAGATCAACGAGATGTTCTCGAAGACACTCATCGAGACGGCGCTGGACCCCGCCACGCAGCTATCCGATCAGCCTCGACAAGCCCGAGGCGAAGAACCAACTGCAACAGTTCAGCCGAACATCAGCGATTTCGCGGCCGGACTCACGCAGACCGCCTCATCACCAAGACCTTCAGCTCATTGACCGGCAGCGCACAAACCCTGCTCGACAGCTCCGGAACCCTGATCCAACAGGCCGCATCCAGCGCGAAAACCGCCGGCAAACAGCTGAAATCGGCTTCCGGCAGCGTGACCGACCTATCCGGTGCGCTGAACACCTCCACCGAAGCACCAGCACCGCCATCAGGCAGTCAGGCGACAGCTTCGCCACGGTGGGAGACGAAGTCGACTCATTGTTCGCCAAGTGAGTACGCAGGCGGGCGATACCGCGACCGCGTTACGCAATCAGGCATCCAACGTGACCAACCAGACCGCGCAATACCAGCACATCGTCGACGATCTGCAGAAAACCCACGATGATCTGCAGAACAAGCTCGACACCGATACCTCGCTGACCGATTTGGAGAAGAAGACGCTGACGGCGATCATCGGCAAATTCGAGGCATCCATCAGCAAGCTGAACAATGCCATCGATATGCAGAAGACACTCGCAGCCACACTTACCGATGCGGCGCAGCATATCGACGACGGCATCAGCGATTCCAAGGAAAGCCAGGCCGCCATCAAGGATCTCGCCACGCAGGCGAAGGCCTCGATCAATGCCGTGCACCTCCGATTTCGACACGAATCTCAAGCCGCAGCTCAACGAAATCGGCAGCCCGTAAACACCGCTGAGCGCACTCAACGCGAGTGCCGCCAATCTTAAGAGCGCACTCGGCGACCTCAACAAGACCACGTCGAGTGCGGACAAGCAGCTGACCACCATTCGTGAGGTGTTGGACTCCACTGCCGACAGCCTCACCACGGCCGGCAACAAGCTTTCTACATTCAATGCCACGCTGTCCGACGCGCTGAACAGCGGCGACATGAGCATGGTACCAGGACGTCTGAGCAAGAACACCGACTCGCTGGCCACCACGCCTCGCGGCCCCTGTCAAGGTGGAAGCGCACCGCCGTGTTCCCGGTGAAGAATTTCGGCTCGCAGCTCGCCCCTGTACACATTCGTGACGTTGTGGGTGGGTTCACTGCTCATGGCCGTGACTTTGAAGACCTCCGTGTCCCGCAAAACCCGCATGGCACTGGGCAACCCGAAACCACACCAGCTGTTCTTCGGCCACTACCTCGTATTCGCGGTGATCGCACTCATGCAGGCCACGTTCTCGCTTGGCGGCAGTCTGCTATCTCATGTACAGGCCGTGCACCCGTGGCTATTCATGGTTTCCGGCTGGATTTTCCGCACCGATTCACTCGTTCTTTGCATATACGATGGTGGCGAGCTTCGGTAACGTGGGCAAAGCCATCGGCGTACTGTTCCTCATCATGCAGATCTCCGGTTCGAACGGCGCGTATCCGCTGGCCGTCATGCCGCCATCATCTCCGACATCAGTCCGTTCACCGGTCACGCATTCGGTCACGGCCATGCGTGCCATCGCCGGCATATACAACAATGATTTCTGGACGTCGATCGGCGCGCTGGCGCTGTTCATCCCACTCGCTATTGCTCATCGGCCTGCTGCTACGCATTCCGATGATGAAGTTCAACAAATGGTATATCGCAAAGGTGGAAAGCACGAAGGTGATCATGTGATGAATGGATTAATGAACACCGGTGTGCTGCCGACTGTCTCCCCTGCCGCTTCGCCGGCAAGCGTGGTTGAGACGGCGGTGCAGGGAGCCGTGCAGAAGATTCAGGGCCGACGCGAGCAGTTACGTGAGCAGACCGATCGCAAGATCATGAGGGCCACTTTGAAACTCATATCTCTAAAGGCGTTGCGGCCGTTACGATTGAGGAGGTCGCCGCCGTTCCGGCGTAGCCAAGACGACGATTTACCGGCGCTACAAAACGCCGATGACCTGTTGCCAACGCATTCAGCTGGAAGTGCTGGGATTGCCGGATTTCAGCGATTTTGCAGCCGTCTCGTTCCGGCCTGCAGGCCATGTTGGAACGTATCCAGAACTGCTTCGACAGCGAGATTGGTCTGAAAGCGGTCGGCGTGGTGCTCTCGTCCGACAACGATTCGTTGAAGACGATCGCCGATCAGGTGATCACGCCGGCGGAGCAACGTTTTGCGACGTTCGTCGAGCGCGGTGTGGCAAGCGAGGCCTTCCGCCGTGGGCTGGATGCAAATTCCTGTTCAGCACCATACTGGGCTCCATGCTCACCTGTAAGGCGCTGTATAAGGACTTCGACTCAGACGTTCCTGGTCGGAGCGTATGGCCACGCTCATCTGGGCCGTTTGTGCAGCATGAGTCGTGAAAGTTGCGTCGATGGTTCAGATGCACGGAGACAGCCTGAACCATCATTAATTTGTAATTTTGATTTTGCAAAATCAGGTTATCCGTAATGAGGCAACCGCCATACTGCATCGGATTCTAGAATGGCACGCCGCATCGGAAAATCACATTGGACGGCGAGGGTGGTTTCACCTGTGAACGACAAACTTCGCATTCTTGATATGGGACTTAAATCCCCCGAACCGTCATGCGGCACATAAGACAAAGGCATACTAGCTGATCTTGACCCCATCGTTCGGCCTGTCTGCCCCGAGCCCTCTTCAGCCATCAGGCCCTCCCTAATACAAGCTGCGGCCGTAGGCGCCAGCACTTCTTCGAAGCGAGGGCAGCACCGAATACCACCGCCAAGTCAATGACTTCAATACCCTGCGGCACAGGAAGACCACAATCGGAAACGAGAACACATCCTTGTGCCGTAATCCCAGCGCAGCTGAGACGATTGTGCATTCAGTCTCCATGAATAAGCATATCGATTATCCTTTTCATAGTGTGTATGCGGATTGCGAATGAATCCATTCTTGGCTGCGTTTTTCTCAACGCATGTCCGCATGCTATGGGGGCAGAGGCATCTTCACCTCAGCCTGTTGTGTCAAAGTCCAGTCACTGGAAACCACGACATCTCCTTGGTGACGGCTTTGACTTCAATCGACTGGGTTTTATCGCAGCTTTCGCCTTTGATCGCCTTGACTGCCGCCTGTACTGCCTCGCTTCGCCGAGCTCCTTCGGCTGCTGCGCAATGGTACCGGTCAGGTGCCGGAAGAGATGGCTCAGACCGTCATCAGTTCCATCAAAACCGACAATCTTCACGTCCATACCAGCCTGGAGCCAAGAGCTTGAATCGCGCCTAGGGGCCACTTTCATCGTTCTCTGCATAGACCTCGACGATATTAGGATTGGCCTGCATCGTTACTGGTGACACTGGGCGCTCGAACGATCAAAAGCTGACCGTCTGTTCAGCAACCACCTCACGCCGGCATATTTCTTGATTTCTTTTCTGAATCCATCACCCTCGGTCACGAGTGAGGCTGCTCCAGGTGCCCTCGCAGGATGATGATGTCTCCTTTTTCTCAATGGCTGCCAACTCATCGGCAGCCTGGCACCACCCGCCACATTGTCGGATGCGATGTGCGCAGTCACATCCTCGCCCGACGGAGCGGTCAACAGAAATAACAGGCAGATTGGCGGACAGCAACGGAGCCACGGCTGGAGACGCAGCGTCGGAATCGACCGGATTAATGATGACTGCTTTGGCGCCTTGAGACTGGGCGTTCTGCGTCGATTCTGTTGCGTTGCGGAATCGTTTTGCGCATCGGACACCAACAGATTCACACCCGCTATTCGCCTCAGCTTGAGCACCGTCCCGCAGATCAACGAAGAACGGATTGTTGTAGGTGAGATCAACAGTCTGCCTGTCGGAAATCGTTGCCGGAGCGGATGCGCCGCAAGCACTCGCACCGATCGTTAACGTAGCCGCACAGGCATAGCAACCGCTGCTGGATGGTTTTCTTAAAACACGGGTTAGCATGGTCTTTTCTTCTTTCTCTTTCCAAATTTGGTTGGATTAGTTCGTTTCAGTTATGTTTTTGGGTCGGAGCAAGGAGCACGCAATTTAGAGAGCAATCACTGATGGAGATTGAGGAAAGCGAGTTGCATCAGTGAGCATCGACTCTGTGACGCAAAGTGCATCGCTGACCGCAGCAATGACTGGTGCGATAACAACCTTCGCCAGAAGGAAGAGACATTCAATATATTCAAAACCGTTACGAATGACGCCAGCAAAATGGCACCGATGAGTGCCGAAACCCTACCTTTGCCTCCAGAAAGGGACGCACCAGCCGATGACAACGGAAGCAATGGCGTCCATCTCATATCCATCTGCCGCCTGCGGCTGGAGCGGGACTGCAGACGGCCTGCAATGACCAAGCCAGCCACAGCCGCGAAGATGCCGAGAGCACAAACACCATAATCTGCGTTTTATGCACGGAAATGCCTGAAAGCCTGGAAAGCGCCATGTTGCCGCCAACTGCATACATAGAACGACCAATATGGTGAAGTTCAGGATAACGGAGGCAATGATGCCTATGATGACCATCATGATAATTGGAACCGGAATACCAATGATGGTGCCGCCGAAGAAGTTGGACCATGCCGGAGGTGGAGAGATGGACGTCCATCAGAGATGACCAAGGTCAAGCCGCGAGCCACGGACATCGCATGGCCAGTGTAGGATAAAGGAAAGGTAACCCTCAGGAACGCATTCATCATGTACCGGATAAGGCGCCGATACTGCACCTGCCAGCGGACCGACAATGATGGTCACGCCTGCGGGAAGTCCCATGTTGGCACCCTGTGAAAGCAACCAGCATGCTGGCGACAGCCGCTGTCACCGACCGACAGATCGATGCCCGCAGCAACAATCACAAAATGTCTGCCCGAAGGCAAGAATGGCGACGGTTGCCGCCTGAATACCGACGTTCATGAGATTCGAGGCGCTGAGAAACGCCGGAGCCACAGTGGACAAGGCGACACATGGATAATCAGACCGATTAGGCGCACCATTTTGTGAGGGCAAATGTCTTGATGCGAGCGACCGTGGTCTTGTCTCCGGAATCATAAACCGAGTTTCTTGTCTGCATTGGTCATCTGTATTCTCCTTAATCCGATCAGTGTTCGTTGTCGTTTCGTCATCCATATGGGAGACCGCGATGCCAGCACCTTTTCCTGCGTGGCCTTCACTAGCGGGCATATAGCCTGTAATACGGCCTTTCGCTCATTACCAGGACCTTGTCCGACATGCCAAGCACCTCTTGCAGATCCGAGGATGCCATAGCACCGCGCCCATTGGCGGTAATTTCATTGATAAGGTCGTAGATTTCAACACGGGCACCAACATCGACGCCTCTGGTTGGTTCATCCACAGCAGCACTGACACTGGCCATGGACCATTTGCCGAACACTATTTTCTGCTGATTACCGCTCGATAACGACCCCTGCGGTTTGATTGACGTGACCATTCTGATACGTAGTGGGCGGTCCGTTCTCACGTCTGCGTTGCCCTGCGAGATCGGCGAATCCGCATTTTGCAGTAGACAACAGAGTCGCCAAGCCGAGATTTTCAGCCACCGAGGCATCCAGAATTAGACCTTGCACGACGATCTTCCGGCACCAGGCCCAGACCAGCCTCAATGGACTGGAGCAATGGACTCTTCTGCAGCTTTTTCCGCACGCGCGGACGGAGCCAGAATCATATGAATCCGCACCGAAAAATCGCACGAATAACTTCGTTCGCCCTGCACCAACCAGGCCAGCCAATCCCACAACCTCGCCGGCATGCACTTGCAGTGACACCCTATCGAGCGCACCTTCACGAGTCAGCTCTTTTACATCAAGCAGTACGCTCCGGCTCCTGCGCGATGCGTGAAACTGGTTGGTAATGTCACGGCCGACCATACGCTTGACAAGTTCATCCTCACTGGTAGACGCTGGAACCGTATCGATGTATTGACCATCTCGCAGTACCGAAACCACGTCTCCCACACGGGCTATTTCGTCAAGATGGTGGGAGATGAAGACCATACCTACGCCTTTCGCCTTCAGCTCATCCATGATGGCGAACAACTGGGGTCACATTCCCCTGCGGGTCAGCGCGGCAGTCGGTTCATCCAGAATCAGAATCGATGCATCCTGCATCAGAGCTTTTGCGATTTCACCATCTGCCGACGGGCTCACACCTAATTCACCCATCGCAGTGTGCACGTCTTCTTCAGCAATGAGCTTGATGGCTTTTCTGGCTTTTTCAGCCATGGTTTTGCGATCGACAAAACCCGCTTTGTTCGGCAGTGTGCCAAGGAATAAATTCTCCATAATGGACAATTGCGGAACAAGGTTGAGCTCCTGATGAATAACTGCAATGCCGAATTTACGGGCGGTATCAACATTGGGAATACGTACTTTTGCCATCGAATCTCAATATGCGCCTCATCAGGTTGAGATGCCGCTCATCATTTTGATGACGGTGGATTTGCCGGCACCGTTTCACCGAGAAGTACATGGACTTTCACCCGGTTCCACTTTTGACCGAGACATTGTCACTACCTTGGTGCTTCCAAATATCTTGGAGACACCGACAGAGATAGTTGCGTCATTTCTCGCTTTCCCTACGGGTGCGGCAACGTTACCGCACCAAGATGCACTTATTCCCGTCTGCTGAAACAGGCCCAAGCGGCATGTGATTGATGTTGTTGATCAGAATCGTGACTCGCGCCCGCAATCAGTTGCGCTCTCCGTCCTCATCGGACAGACTCGACGATGACTCCCTGAATATAGATTGTCTCCACTGCCGGGATCGCGGGTGACCTCCTTGAACCATGTCATGAAGGTTTCGCGCCCAAACAACCTAGTCTTGCACTGCGCTGAGAAATCACGGACACTTGCGGCGTCGTCAATCGGAATAGATCAATGTCATCAAATGAAATAGACATTCCACTTTTCCAGCACACCCCACGCCACTCATTACGGCAATGGCACGTACGGTATCAGGCGAATAGCCAAACACCATCGACGTCACGCCGGACGACAGCATGTGGCGTATCACCGGGACACAAGAGGACTGGTCAAAACTGGTAGATTCAACGAAGACATTCTTCTTGCCGAATAAACGTGTTCCGCAATCACGGAAAAGCAGCTCACACTCGCAAAGTAGGCGAATCCAGAAATCGGACCGAGACATATCCAACGCTGGAATGCCCCTGCTCTTGAATGTCTCTTAATGCGGATTCCATCCGGGGAACGGGTCGGAATCCACTAAAAAGGCACCATGTCGAGCTCATCCGCGCGACGGTCCACAAATACCACCGGCAATTGTCTACGCAACAGACGTTGCAATGCCTCCGACATCTCACCCTGAGGCACAATCAATCGCCCCATCGATATGCTGCGACAGCATGTTCGTGATGAAAAACATCCTGTTGTCTCACATTCTCGGACGATGTTCCGATGAATGCGCAATATCCCGCTTTAGATAGAGTGTCTTGAATCGCATACGCCAGATCCGCAAAGTATCCGTTTCGAATATCGGGAACAAGCAGCCCGACGGTCTTCGTGGACGATGATCGGCGCCTGATACACGTGGAGTCGGGAATGTAGTGGAGCTTCTTCCATCGCCTCTCGACCGCATGCTTGGTCTCGGCGGATATCCCGCCGTTGCCGTTGAGCGCTCGTGACACCGTAGATAGCAAATACCTGCGCGCTGCGCCACGTCGCGAATCGTAACGTACGCCATAACACCTCCTCTCAACTGTGAGAATACCATGTGCGGCTTGCCAGTCTGCTTTCCGGAACCCATCCTCATTGGATGGATGAGATCAATTGCCGCCTCTTTTATGTATGTCTGACTGCGGACGACTTTGGACGCCTCCATTGGGTGTTCCGCAAAATTCATTCGGAACTTCGACGTTGTCGAATGAATCAGGTCTGCCTCTTTCACCCATCAGATAACCCAATCTTGCATATTTCTTTTGCATATATTGTTACACCAATGCGGTAACGTTACCTCATCTAATTCAGCTCCTTTACCATTTCAATGCGGTAACGTTACCACAACTATAATGCACTGCTTCCGGATTCTCAACTTCCGCATTATTTCAGGCGTGTCACAGGAAACCCTACCCGCCGCAACATATCCCCTTTGCTTTGAAACAAAACGAAGCGGATATCGACTCGCGCCCGATTGATCAATTCCAGGAAATTACGACCATCCATCACATCGCGATGTCGCTTATGGTTCCGTGTTCCACAAGATGCGGTTTCAATAATTCGGCATGGTGATTTTCCAGCCACGGACAACCGCCAACATCATCGGAATCCAATAACCGATGTATTCGCGCATCTTGCCCCATCCGCGTTTCGCTAATTGGCTGATGTCTTGCGCCACACAGTTACGCGCGCGAAACAGACCGTAGTACCCAAGACATCATCGAAACCCACCACCGATATATCCGCTGGCACGCATAGCCCTCGTTCCATCACACGCTGTATAAATCCAGCAGCCATCAAGTCATTGCCACAGAACACAGCGCCGTTACACGCATATCGATGAGTCTGTCGCCGCCATGTAACCGCTGCTAAAACGATAGTCTCCTCTCACCCACAATGCTGGATCGAATCAATTCTGATTCCTGGAGTACATCCACAAAACCTCGTACGCACCCGCCTTCCCCGTCAGCTTCATCCGTTACGCATCCAATCCGACGATGCCCCTGCATCGACCGAAAGCGCTGTGAGGCCTGTCTGCCACCAAGGTAGCCATCAAAAGCCAGACCGTCACACCACGAGCTGAAAAACAGTCGATCCATCAACACCACGGGCGCCGTTATCGCTCCGCATCCTCGGCAGTTCGCGCCCGCTTCGTAAGATTCACGGGCAGCGACTAAAAAATACACCATCTACCCCGAGAGCCGATAATCGATCTCATTACCGCATGCTCTTGGCACGCGATTCTTCCGAAAACCGCTACGCGACGAAGAGTAGCCATCATTCGCAATATCCACATTCGCCGTTCGCCAACGATGCAAAGAATAGATTCTCTATGCTCGGCACAATCAGCGCAATCAGTCTGGATTCACCCGCTGCAAGATTACGGGCAACCTGATTGGGACGATAGTCCAGTTTACTTGCAACCTGCAGGATCGATCGCGTTTTTCTTTTTGAAATGCGCACCCCTGCGGTTGTTCAAAACCGAGATGCGGCCGTCACCGACACCCCCACCTTCGTCGCTATATCTTTCAACGTGGCTTTATGGTCTAAGCCATTATTCATTTCCCGTCCCTTCAACGCTGCATTGTTGCCGGAACAGACCTTCAGACTACAAGCATTATCACTGGAAACCTCATACGCCGCGTTGCACCACACAATGCGATGGGGCCGAAGACGATGTGTGCAGGCGTTACATCGCCAAACAGAAATCCGGTATTTCTCCGCTGGTAAAGAAACAGTTCTACGTCGATGATGAAACCATTACTGGATGGAAGCTCTGCCGAGCCACCTGAGGGCTTTGTTGAAGGCCCCGGTGGTCCAAACTGGCGCCCGCGATCTTGTCGATTTTGAGGTCTTTCAGAGGCTTGCTCACCACGGTATCCGCCGGCACTTGGCGAAGGCGTCTGATGCTTTTTGGAGATGGACGTGAACGGATGGGCCGACTATGCTCACATCGGTCACGTTCTGATCCTGACGGTCAGATGCACATCGATGGTGTCTTCGCCGACCGGACCGTGGCATTGGGCCGTTAATCGATAGGTGCCATCGGCATAATTGCCGGTGTCTTTCTTTATCGGACTTCGTGGAATTCCGAGTCGTCGGCATGTTTTGACGGAATCACCGTCGTTGGAGGAGTTGTCGGTGGCTCACCGTCGGTTTTGACCTGTCTTCCTGCGATTCGACGCTTTCGCCGGAGTTGCCGCATACTGGTCGTCCATCGGCGTTGCTTTCGGCCCGCCACAGGCCGGAAAAGCAACGCAAGACTCGCCGCGGTCAGGGCGATCACTTTCAGCAGCAGTCGATTTCTCGTCAGTCGCAGTCACTCAGTCACCTGCGTTGGATTGTGATTACCCGTAGGCTCCGGTTTTGGCGGCTTTGTGGGATCGGCGAATTCGATGGCGGTTTCGCCGGTCTGCGCACCTCGGCGGTCGAGCCGGTGGAGGCAGGCTTGCCGCGGCCGCCCCGCACGCTTGCCTTGCCGCTTCATCATTCCACCTTTTCGCCGATGAGCACACCGTGGTTGAGCATGATTTCCGCTGCGCAGGAGGCGACGAGCGCATCATGCGTGACGATCGATGATCGTAGTGCCCTGCCTGCAGCTGACGGAACAGGTCCAGCACGATCTTCTCATGTTTTTCCCATCCAGATTGCCGGTCGGTTCGTCGGCGAGAATCAGCTTCGGGCAGTTGATCAGACGCACGGGCGATGCACACCGCGCCGCTGCTCGCCGCCGGAAAGCTGCCCTGGCAGATGGTGTGCGCGATCTTTCAATCTCTACGCGTTCCAACGCCTCCAAGGCCTGCTTTCTCATCGACTACGGAATGATAGTACTCGCGCCATCATCACGTTCTCCGCAGCCGTCAAATGAGGCACGAGATAGAATTTCTCGAACACGAGCCCGATCATGCTCTTGCGCACGTCGGCGAGCGCGTGACATTCAGATCCTCGAGTTTGCGGCCTTCAAGCACCACGGAGCCCTTTGGACGGCGTCATCCATGCAGCCGATCATGTTCATCAGCGTGGTCTTGCCGAACCGGACGAGCCGACGATCGCCAGCCATACCCGCCTCCGGCACGGTCAGATTCAGGTCGTCGACGGCATGCGGTCGCCGTAGATCTTGGAGAGTGGTCAGCTCAAGCAGGATGTTTTCGGAGCCCATGATTATTCCTCCCTCAAAACGATGGCGGGGTCAATACGAGTTGGCGCGGCGGACCGGCGGAATGGACGCGACGACAGCAATCAGCATGCCCAACACGAGCGATGCGAGGCCCAACAGCCAATTGCTAAAGCCGATGGCACGTTCGAATACGGTGACGCACAGCACACGGGCCAGCGCATAGCCGAGGCCGTAGCCGAACAGACCGCCGATGAGCCCATAGATGGCGGATTCCCACGAATTCGGTCGCCGATTGCCCGCGATGATGCGCCCAGGGCCTTGCGTAGGCCGATTTCGTGCGCCGCTGACTCACGATGGAGCTGATGCAGGTCCCCACGCCGACCAGCGTCAGTACCAGCACGACAAGCGATAGATCCAGAACAGCGTCTGCAGCATGGTGATGATGCGAGTATCGGACGAGGTGATCTTGGTGACGGTCTGCGCCTTCACGCCGGTGTTCGGGTTGGCGTTGAGGGTTTTGACGATGGCGTTCAGGTCATCGCCCATCGGCGTTCGCCGGAATATTCGACCACGTCGGCGCCACGCTTGGAGCCGGCCAGTTTGACCACATCAGCGGTGGTGGCGTACACGATGGAATCCTCGTTGCCGCCGGTATCGACGATGCCGGCCACGCGGAATTCGGTACCTTCGTTGTTCATGATGTCGGATGAGACGCGCTGTTTTCCTGACTTGGATTCCGGTCTGCCCCAGTTTGCCCACCGTCGATTGTCCGATCGTCCGAATCGCGGACATCTGGGATCCGTTTTGTCAGTGCTTGGTTGTCCGATCTCCAGAATCGGACGATCCTGATGCGGAGGACGCGGCCGAATTGTCGGAGGCACGGTAGCCGATGGTGATACGCGAACCGATATGCACCCCGAGTGCGTCGGCCACATCGCGGCCCACCATCACGTTGCCCTCGCTCGGCCAGTCACCGGTCACGTTCCAGTGGCGGTTCAGCGTCTGCACGGCCTTGGGATTGACGCCGGCCAACGTATACGGTGCGGAGTTGATGCACGCCGTAACGATAGGCGGCGGATTTCGCGCTGTGTTCGACCGTTACGAGCGCGCGGTCACGTTGGTGATGCAGGGCCGTGCTGATACCTTCGGATTTTCGAGGTCGCATCGGCAGGGGTGACGATGAGGTTCGCGCCATATGCGCATCTCCTCGTTCATCTGCTGAGGTACGGCAATGCACACGAGCCAGGCAGAACAGCGTGGCCGCACCTACCAGCGATGCGATCACGGCCATCACCGCACGCGAACGGCGACGGAACACCGCACCCTACAGCATGGCGAAGAACATCTTGCGATTGGTCATTTTCATGTTTCCTACCTGATCAGCGGCCATGGAGCACCCTCCGCAGGCTTCAGGTTCCAGAATCGAACGAATCGACGAGAACGAGGCGATGAGCACGGTGACGGCAAAGCAGCACGAACACCAGTACGAACACCATCGGACGCATCGTAATGCCGTGAGCGAACAGCACCGTGTCCACGATCTGCGCGCATGCCGGAGCGCCAAACAACGCGCCGACCAGCGCGCGACCAGCGAAATCACGGCGGTTTCGGCGAGCATCAGGCGGGAAACCGCACCATCCGTCGCACCGATCGCCTTCGATCAAAGCAAGTTCGGAGCCACGTCTCGCCAATCGAGGCGGCCATCAGATTCGCCACGGCACCGCGGACGCAACCAGCGACAGCACGGTCAATCAGCACCATCACCGCCTGCGTTTTCGGAAGCACATCGCCCTGCAGCGTGGGCGACCATGCACCTGCTTGTACCGACCCCGGAATCACCTCTTCGATCCGATAGGCGATGGATGACGATATGCGGTGCAGTACCATGTCTCCCACTGCCTGTCGCGTAAGCGCATTCGGTTTTTCGATGCCTTGCGCGCTGATCGTTGTCAGGCGTAGTCAGCGCCTTGACTTCGATCTTGTCGATCGAGTCGGGCAGATTCGCCAGCGTCTGCGCCACGATGGACGGAATGTACATGCTGTTGTCGTGAATCGCCCGAATCGTAGATGCCGGTGATTCACCTTCACCTGATTGCGTTCGCCGGTGGAGATGGTCTTGCCGAGCGTGACGGTGTCACCGATCTCACGCCGAGCTGCGAAGCTGAGGTGGTGCCGATCAGTCCCTTGTTCGGTGCGTCGTTTCGGCCAGGGAACCGTCGAGTTTCCACCAGGAACGCGCGCCATTCATGCCGGCCACGGTGGATCGCCGGAATCGCATGCAGGGTTTTGGCGAACCATGCGCCTGGGCACAATCGGCATCGCTGGTGGCCTTGCATGAATCGGCGGATGCCGAGCCGTCCGAGCATCCCGCGTCCACGTGGATGTTAGAGTTCCGGCGCAAAATTGGTGATGTTGAATGCCCAGAAGATCGTCTTGATCTCTGGCGCATCCGATTCTTTTGAGGAACGCGGTCGGATCGGAATCGGAGGACGAACCCGAAGATCCGCCCGTGTTGTACAGGTCGCTCACCACCGCGTCGGCCTTCGGCTGCACGGTGATGTTCGAGCCGTATGTCGACAGTTCCGCGTTGAGCTTGTCGCCCACGTCGAACACCACGCCGAGCATGGCTCACGCTCACGGTGGCCGACAGGGACACGCAGTGACGGCGATCAGCAGACGGCGTTTGAACTGGACGGCTGAACTGAGCTGGAAAATCATGCGAGAAAGAACATCGGTCGATCACCCTTTCCGCTCACTGGAAGTACCGACAGCGCGTCGAGCACAGAGGTTTTGGATGACGATTTTCGCCCGGCTCGGACCTGGATAGTCGAACGGCACCGGATTGCAGCCGCCCTGCAGCCGATGGTCGCGAGGTTGATGGCCACATCGCACTTTCCTGCAGATGATCTTGCCGTCCTTCCTCATAGTAGCCGGCGTCGCCGCAGCTGTCGCAGGCGTCGAGGCCGACGCCGTACGCGCCGCCGTTCTTCTTGATGATGATGAGGCATGACGGTGCCATCCTTCGCCTTGTATTGGAAGCGCGGTAGGCCGCCGGCAAACCTGGCTGAAGGTGAGCGTATGGCCACACCGTCCTTGAGCGAGTACTCTTCAGGCGGCGAAAGCGGTGATGACCTTCGGCGTCTGCGCCACGCCACAGGTCAATGCCACGGTGATGCCGATCGCATGGCGACAAGGCTCCATGCGCCGGCGGCTGCGCGCGACGGCGGAACGTCACATGAGACGTGCGATCGCCTGCGTTGGGTCCGGTCGGTTTTGACCCCGAAGCCCACGACGATGCTGGCAACCGCCGGAATGACGAATACGAGCGCCAGTGGCGATGGCCACTTTCGCGCTGATGATTGATGCCCCACACGAGCGCCAGGAATCGCGGCGGTCGAGTTGACGATGCGCTTGGGATTGCAGCAGCTGCGCCAGATCGGTGAAATGAGAGGCGAACGCAGCACGATGAGCAGTAGCACGGCCGTGGTAACGACCAGCGCACGGCGGTGGAGCGCATCGTGCGGAAGATGCAGGCCGCGATGATCGCGGTGGCGGCGCCGAGCGCGAAGCCGAGCGCGCGGAGCAGCATATCGGAGGTGAAGACCGGATCGCCCGGCTCGACGAGAAATCGTAAGACGCAGGGATCACGTCCGGCAGCGCACGAGCTGGTGGCGGCGATGGCCAGCGGCGATAGATTTGGACGATCCAGCAGGGCACGATGATCGCGCCATGCCCGGTGTGATGCGTCGCGAAGATCGCTGATGACGAGAACACCGTAATGTCAGTGATCACGCAAACACCATAGCGTCGGATAGTTGACGAAAGGGCGCTGCGTGATGACGTACGTGGCAATGCAGCGCGGCGAACACGATGGCGCCCACGAAACCACCAGCCGGTCACGCCAGCGCGCTCAGCGGCTGTCACGCCCTCACCGACGGTGAGCATCAACAGCGCCATGATCAGCGTGCTTTGCGATCCCAGCACCTGCCGCCACACCGCAGCAGCACTTTTCCCTTTACACTATGATGAAGTCAACCCGCTTCGCGAGCCTGGACTTAACTGCATTTATGGTTTAAAATGGTACTACCACCCTGTGGAGTGAAATTCAATCCGAAGGTGGACTCCCAAGCGGCCCGGTCCAGAAGCGGCCTCGACGGCGGTTTCCGGATCGTGACGCAGCATCCAGCTCTCTCCGGGGATTCGATCTGCAGCATGCGAGCTCGTAGGGAGCCGGCCTTTGGTCGAGCGTCGGACGTTGGCGCCAGTAGCGGGCCGCCGGAGGCGTGTGCATCTTGCCGTGTAGGTACCGGAGCCGACGATCGTTGGAGGTCTTACGGATCGAGGTCGTGGCTCACGGTCAGATCCGGACGACGCCACCTCACCGCAGCGCCGAGCTCAGCGCCTTCTGCTGGCGTGGATGTCGGCTATCGAGATGGAAGCTGGCGTCGGCGGCCTTCGACCCATGCGTGCCGGACGGCTCCATATCGATCGGTGCTGGAAGCATACGGCGTTGACGCCGTGTCATACCGACCGACCGTGGAGTAAGCTCTCTCGTCGACCTGAATCCTTTCTCGGCCGGCGGAACTGCCGAGCCGGAGTCATCCTGCTGCGATCGTGCGCGGTTGTGGACGGTGGGAGCCGTTGCTCTTGTCACGCTGGAGGCGTGGAGCGTTGCCAATGTTGCCGCAGCCGGACAGCGAGAAGGCTGGCCATGGAACCGGCGTGCAGGAGGCCGGAGCAGAGCTACGATCTTCTTCGTGTTCCATTATTCTTCCTTGTGTTTTGGGGAGTTCCGTTTAGGAAACATCGGAAAATCTTGACTAGCTGCTTGATGCAGCCGACCACGAACAGCGGGGATCTCGGCGATGGTGGCACACCGCGCCGTGCGCAGACATTCGGACGTACGTGGGTACAGGCCGATCCAGTCGTTGGTCGGATGCACGTTGCCTGGTGGTAGGCGTTCTTCGATCAGGTCGCCTCCAATCAGCGCGTGGATGCCGCTTACCGGCGAAGTATGACGACCAGTACCGGCCACCGTGAATCGACGCCGACAGGAAGCAACGGGCGATTCTGGAATTTCTATGATGGAGTGTGGAAACGTGCACGAAGAAAGATGATCAGCAGCACGACCGCGGGCGCAATGCCGCCAATCCACATGCCTCGCGAGTCTTGGCTCATCGAATAGATGGACTCGCAGAAGATCACGGTTTCGGCGCTTCACGGAACACGGCGAGGAAGCTCAGGCATGAGTGAGACGACCATGCGCGAAACTTACGCCTTCTACCGCGCTCCATTCGCTTTGCGCGCTGGCCACAGCGGTCATTTCGGTTTTGTTGCGATATAGCGGTTCACGCTTCCACGGAGCTCTTGTTGAGCATCCAGTGCTGGGTCCACAGGCAGCAGGCCAGGCGATGAGCGCACACGCCTTCGGAAATTCCTGAATCGGGCCGGAGCCGCCGAACAGGAAGCGTGAAGCAGCACGCGATCAGGGCCGGAGCCTGCCAAGCCGGCGAGTACGCCGAGGTAGATGAACCTGGTGAAGCGCTTGTTGCCCGACTTCACGAGGCAGGCGATCAGCGCGCCACACCAGCAGCGCTTCGAGACCTCACGGATCAGGATGAGGAACGCCTGTCCGACGGAGCTGGTGATGAACTTGGTGAAGCTGTTGACATTGTGCTGGTCGCACCGCCGTCAAGCGTGGCCGCGTCTTCCACGAGCCAGCTCTTGAGGTCGTCAGACGAGCTTTTTGATCTCTTTTCTGGAACCGCCGTCGCGCATGGTCTGCGGGTCATCTTGAACTGGTATTCGACCTGCGACGCGGTCGCCGGAGATCGCGTTCATGACGTTCTTTCGAAGCCGAGCTTCTCGTGCACTGGTAGACGCGTTGTTGACGAGGCTGGGCTCTTCCGCCCTGCCGGAGATAGCGGCCCGTATGCCTCTGTCGAGGATGACGTTCATTTCGCTGCCACGTCTGCCCAAGCACGATCGCCCTTGCCCTGGACGAGTTCTTCTTGGCGGCATCGAGCTCTACGCTCCTGGCGGTCTCTTCCGCGCGCTGCGCGTATGCGTCTGGGATCGGCGAGGCTGGCGTCGGCGTCGAGCGTCTGCGCGTCGCGTGAGGTCGGCGGTCAGCGCATCGACCTTTGGCGGTGATGGCGTCGCCCCTGATCCTGCTGGTAGCGAGGCTTTCGAGGTCGGTGAATTCCTGCAGCAGCGCTTTCGCTTGCTCGGTTCCGATGGTGTCGTTGACGACCTTGGAGAAGTTGATGCGTCGTAAGTCGACCCAGTGCGCATTCTGGAAGTCCGGTGCCGGCCTGATGTAGTTGCCGTCGTTGGTAGTCTCGCTCGGCGGTCTCCAGCTGCTTTTCGATGTGGCCGCGACCTCGGTCCAGGAACTCGAAATTCGTCTGGAGTCGTCGGCGGCAGCGCCTGCTGCGGCATTGACGTGAAAGCGAACATCGTGAGCGCGATCATCATCGCCGCGATGATGGTGCGGTGATGCGGCCAAGCGTTCGCGAGCGCACGTCGCGCAATGACATGAGACCGGTTCCTCTCTCAGCCCGTTCCAAAAGCCTCGATTGATGCCTCGTTGCCGTACGCAACATCGCGCACCGTGACCACAACATAGAACGGAAGATTCTCGAAGAACAGTCTTGATTGAAGAATTTTGTTGAGGTGAGATCAAATGGCGGAATCCCGCCATTTGATTTTTCCTATCTTATGCGCTCACGTCTCATAGTGGTTACTGCCACTTCCTTTGCCCAGCAAGGCGGGAGCATGGATACGACGTGAGCCTTGCCTGCTATCGAGGTTTGCGCAACCAGGAAAGTGACAGGCAAGGCTCACGTCGGGAAGGGAAAACAGCGTTAGGCGACCTTCTTGATGAGCATGATCACCACGGCGCCGATGAGCACGGAGACGATGGCGACCGGGAAGATCTGCGCGTAGCTGCCGGTGGCCACCACGATCGCGCCGGTCGCGACCGGGGCGAGTACCGGCCGACGGTGTTGGCGAGGCTGAGGATGCCCAAGTCCTGTGCCGGCCCTGTCGGCGCTTGGCAGCACGTCCACGTTCAGCGCCTGGTCCACGGCGATGTAGATGCTGCAGCCGACGCCGCCGATGCCAGCTATGCAGAGCATCATGCCCAGCGCGTCGGCATGAAGAACGGAATCGCCACGCCCACGGCGATAATCACGGAGCCGATGGCCACGATGATCTTGCGCTTGTGCAGCTTGTCGGAGATCGGACCGGAGACGACCGAGCAGATCATGAGCACGACCATCGAAATCAGCGACATGGTGGCAAGCGTCGAAGCGGCATCGTCAACGCTAAGTCCGCAATACTTTTGAGAATATGTACAGCTGGTAGCCGGAGATCGCGGACCATCCGAAAAATCAGCAGCAGACGGCCGACGAGTGCGAGATAGAAGTCGCGGCAGTTCTTGGTCGGCGGAATGAAGGACTTCGCAATGGCAGCTGGGCTGGAGCTTCACGTTCGCCTTGGTGTCGTGCGCTGCGCGCCTTCGACGAGCGTTCGGCAGGCCAGACTGATGATCGTCAGAATGCCGGTGATGGCGAACAGCACGCGCCGATCACGAAGCCGACGCCCATGGTGTCGATGAACTTCGATCCAGGAAGGTGCCGGCGGACTGGCCGACGATCATTGCGCCGCCGCAGAACGACGAGAAGGTGCTACGCATGTCTCGGTGATGCGGTCGGACAGGACGGCACACGGCCGGGGGCGATCATCATGCTGACGACCTGCACGATGGACCAGCCCGCCACGATGCCCGCGAGCGAAGCGGACGAGAACGCCAGCACATAGCCGCCGGCCGCGGTGACGAAGCCGCCGGCCACGATCCACGGATACGCTTGCCGGAGCGCGAACGTGTGATATCGGACAGCGCGCCGAAGATGATGTTCGCGGAACAGCGCGAAGATGCAGCTGACGGAGTTCATCGACCCAGAATCACTTCCGGGGTGCCGATGTTGAGTTCGTCGAAACGCTGCGGCAGCAGTACGCCGGATCCGGAAGCGCCGGCGGTCATCCACAGCAGCGAGAACAGTGCGAAGCCGATGCCGAAGCGCAGTTTTCGGCCGTGGTGAGGCGACGTCCGGCATCCGGGGGCGGTTTCTCCGGTGGAATGGCGGCGGCGACCGCCGACTCATCGTTGAGTGACATGATTATCCTTTCTTTATTGTTTTGCAGCCGGGTTGACCCCTGCTGGCGGGGCTCTACGGCCCGGCCTGCCAGCGGAAGGATCCGATTTACAGCGCCACGACCAGGTGCAGCTCCGCCAACCAGTTCGGTCGGTTCGTGGTCGGGCAGTTCCACCACCGCGGTGGCGCCGATCGGCACGGTCACGTCGAGTTCCACGCCCGTTTCGGAGGTCTTCCAAGCCACGGAGGCCTTGCCGTACGGGGTGACGTGCGAAGTGGAGGCATGATCGATGCCGCCGCCGATCACCGGTGCCACGCGGAATCGCCTCCATCCGGCTTCGATGGCTTCATGAGGCCGCCGATATGCGCATGCATCCATTCGGCAACGGGCCGAGCGCATAATGGTTGAACGAGGTCATGCCGCCAGGGTTGAGCGATCCGTCCGGACGCATGGAATCCCAACGTTCCCACGTGGTGGTGGCGCCCATCTTCACCTGATACAGCCAGCTCGGGCACTCCTCGGAAAGCAGCAGCCCGTAAGCCTCCTCGTTATGTCCGGTCATGGTCAGCGCCGGCAGCACGAACGGCGTACCCGCAAAACCGGTGCTCACCTTGCCGCCGGACTCGCGCACGAGCTTGGCTGCGGTTACCGGCCTCACGCGGCGCACCGCTCACTGTCAGCCAGACCGAACGCAATCGCCAGCGCGTAGGCGCACCGCGTGCCAGACGTCATCGTGCCGTCCAGGTCCCGTGAAACGTCCCAGGAAACCGGAGGTGACATGCTTGCGCAAATCACCGAAACCGTGCACGACGTCTCGCTCTTGCCGAGAATCTGCGCATCGCCGACCTGGTGCAGTGAACGGGCAAGAAGGCGGTCGCGACAGTCTTCTCGGTCATCGCCCGCGCCGGATCGTCCGGCGGAGCGTGTCGGGCCCGCAATCGCCAAGCTGTCTGAGCTGCCATAGTCCGGGCGGGTCCCATACGCCGTCGGCAGAGATATCCGGCCACCTCGTCGATCCAGTCACCGGCTCAACTCACGAATCGGCAGCGAAATCTGCGGATCGCCGGACTCCATGTACAGCACCCCACGGCACTTCGACCGCGGAATCGCCCCACGTGGAGATGGCCTGCGGATGGACTTCCAGCCGCCGAGCCGGAATGAACGGCACGTGGAACGGCACTGTACCCATTTGACCTGATCGGCGCGAACGTCCTGGAGCCAGCCTCTTGAGGAAGCCGCGTACGTCATACAGGTAAGCGGCGGTCGGCGCGAACAGGCAGATATCGCCTGTCCAGCGCATGCGCTCGTCACGTAGCTGGTGCAGTCCTGCGGAACGGATGCGGTTGGAACGCATCGACCACAATGCATTGGCGTGCAGTCGATTGAGCAGCGGATTGAGGTTTCCAGTCTCGCCCGCACGGTCCATCACGGAGTGGTACACATGGCACTCGATCGTCGGCGACGGTCAGCTCGCCCACCACGCCTCGATCTGCGCGTAACGAAGCCATGCATCGCGAAACGCGGCTCCCACCAGGCGTCCCGTGCCGTTGGACGTAGATGTCATGCCAGCGGCGCAAGGTGCGTGTGGCGATCTCACCGTCTCGGCTCCGAGTACCTCCACATGGTGCACCCACGGCTCTGCCCGGCCTCAAGGCCTGCGATGCGTAGACGGATGCGCTGCTGTGCAGTTCTGGCCGAAGTCGACCAGCCAGATGCCACGGCTCGTCAGGAGTGTCGCCGGTGCGCGCGATGGATACCGGTTCGTTGATTTCATCGCGCGCGCACCGGTGAGGTATCGACTCTCGATTTTCGCGGATCGCGTAGAAAATCTCGGAAACCGGCTTCCAGTTCGAGTCGTCAAAGCCCGGCTCGGACCAGCCCGGCTGCTCGAGGCGTGCGTCGTACCGTTCACCCTCACACAAATCGGAGCAAACGATCGGGCCGAGCGAGGCCTTCCACTGACGATCCCACGCACTGGGTAGACGTACCGATGCCGCCGTCCTCATATTCGGATTTCGAGCTGCGCGAACACGCGAGACGATCGCCGTAGTAATTCACATAGCCGCCATCAAAGCCGAGACGGCCGCGATACCAGCCGTCGCCGAGCCAGAAGCCCATGGCGTTGGCGCCCTCGTTGAGCTCGTCGGTGACGTCGTAGGTCCAGCACTGCACGCGCCGTTCGTAGCCTGGTCCAGCCGATCAACGCATCATTGCCGATTTTCACGCCGCTGATTTCCGCTTCGACCAGGCCGAGGGCGCCCAGATACAGGCGTGTACGCTTCGGCTTCGCCCTGATCGCGATTTCCGTACGCACCAGCGGCAGATGGCGATGGTCGGTTTCCCGGTTCCGCCCAAGACGGTCCCACGAAATCGGCGACGTTACGCCTATTCCCGTGCATGAGGCCGGCCTCGAAGTGCAAGGTGGCGCTGATCGCTCAGCGGCTTGTGCGCGGCTGACACGAGCTGCACGGTGGCGAAGACCTCTTCGCGTGAAGCGAGCGGGGTGAACTGCCAAGGCACGAGCACATTGTCTTCCGGAGGAAGGTAGGTGTACTCCTCCCCTGAGCCTGCGCGCCCGGAATGCGGCGGCTGATCTTCAGCAGAATCTAGAGCCGTCCGGAACGGTGCGGGAATAGGTCCAGTTCATGCGCGGGGTGGCGGTCGGAATGCCGAGCGCATCTCCCCGGAAGTGTTCGACAGGTAAAGCGCGTGATGTGCAGGTCCCCACCGCAATCAGCTTGATGATTTGCGTCCATGACTTCTAACTGCTTTTGATGTCGAGGCGGGCGCCCTCAGCGGGAGACGCCCCTGCGTCGTATCATGCTTCGGCGGAAGAGGCCTGAGCGGCGCGTTCCTCGTCGGTGCAGTACTTGTTCTGCTGGCATGATCGCGATCGAGCCGGCGACCAGTTCGACGACGACCACGCCCACGAAGCACCACATGGTGGTCGTGATGGTGGGACGCGCCGAGGCCGGGGTAATCAGGCGAAGCAGGCCGCAGCAGCAGGCGGGAACGCTGATGAAGCGGCCTGGATGGAGGCGCGGATCTCGATTGGGAAGCGATTCCGTCCACACCTTTGTACATGGCCTCGCCGGCGAACGGACCACCTGAGGTTCATCAGTGCGGTGGCTGAAGATGACCCGCATGCTGCCACCCAGAGCCAGGCAGACCATGCACGATGAAATGCCCGCGCCCACGAAGAACAGCTTGTTGCGATACTCTGCGCACCCTGCGATGGAGGCGCGATGTTCAGGGCGAGGGTGATGAAGTTCAGGATGATGCGCGTGCCGGTGGCCAGGGACTGGGAGAGCGTTAGCCTGCACCAGCATGTGTGGGTCTGGAACTGACCGGGTGTTGGCCAGCAGGTTCCGCCGCAGTAGAAGATGGTGATGGCCAGGAAGAAGCCGAGCAGCATCTTGCTGTTTTCGGTGCCTGCGAACAGCATCTGGTGACGGAGACCTTCTCGGTGGCGGTGGCGACGTGATCTGCGGCGGCATCACGGGCGTCGGCTTCCTCGTGGAAGCGGCGGAAGGTCGAGATCAGACGCGCAGCCATGCGATGACGGCGAACACGGCGAGGGATGGCTGAAGACCACGCGGCCGCCCATCGCACCCTCCATGGTGGGAGACAAAGGAACGCGCAGATGAAGGAGATGAACACGCCCACCTGCCAGAACACCTGCGGTGGTGGGATCGAGCTGCGCGGCGACCTTGTCGTTCGCGCGTCAGCGGAGACGATGGTCGCGGAGATCGGCAGATCCGCACCCGAGGCGACGCCGGCGATGATCAGGCCGATGAGCAGTACGGTGAAGTCCGGCGCGAACACGCAGATGGCGGCGCCGATGGCATAGCAGCAGGTTGATCCAGTTGAACACCAGCACAGGCCGATCTTATCGAGCGATGACGGCTCGAACAGCGAGCCGAACGCGATGGCGAAGGTCAGGATGCGGAAAGCAGGCCGACCTGGGTGGCGTCGAGGCCGAGACCGTTCTGCCAGACGGTGATGGTTGCGGACAGGCCGACGATGATGCCGGATCCCAGCATGGAACCGATGCCTGCGGCAACCGCGAGCGGCATGTACCCGCCGATTCCTTCCTTCTTCTGAGCTGCAGCGTTCATTTTCTCTTTTCCTTCTTTTTGAAATATTCTAACGAGACTGCGAGTGTTCAAGAACCTCGCTGTTACTTGATATTTCTTCCTTGACAAATTCAAGAATAAATCCTTGTTTTGAAATTTTCAATCTACTTTTCACCCGGCGTGTTGAAAGTTTCAAAACGGGAATCGCAATCTTCATCTAATATTTCATTGAAAGCATCAACCGCAAGCCGAAGGCGCCCCTATGCCAGCCAACAAGAAAGTCGGCGTCTCCGACATCGCCAAGCTACTGCAGCGTCTCCATCGGCACCGTTCCTATCTATCTCAACTATCCGGAACGTGTCTCCGAAACGCTGAAAACGAAGATCAGCCGCGCCATCGCCGACCTCGGCTGCGTGCCGAAACACGGCAACAGGCGAGATCCCGCATCCAACGCCACGCCCGTAATCGGCTTCGTGATGACCGACATCGAGCACTCACTGTTCGTCGATCTTCGAAGGCGCACAGGAGGGTGCGAGGACCGCGTGCAGGTCGTGGGACCCAACGCATTGTCCGACAAACAGCGCAAAGCGATATGGTGCGGCTGCTGATCCCAGGCATGAACGTGGCCGGCATCATCCTGAGCACCGTGGAGGATTCGCCGGAAGACGTGGCGGCCGCGCGCGCCGCAGGAATCGATCATCCTCATCGACCACACAAACCCCCGCGACGCCGATCCGGTCTGCTCCATCAATGACCGACAACGTGTCGGCTGGTCAGATCGCCGCCGAGGAACTCATCTGCACCGGCTGCACGAAGCTCGCGTTTCTGGCGCATTCATTTCGACTCACGAATCCGTACAGGACCGCCAGCTTTGGCGTGCAGAAAGCCGTCATGTTGACCACTGCGGCAACCGGACGCCGCAAATCTCCGCGGAGTAATCGATTCTGGCGGCTCATAGCATCGAAGACGGCTACGAATCCGGCCTGACCATCGCCGCAATGCCGAAGGCGAACGCGGACGGCATCATCACCGTGGACACGCCGTTGGGCGTAGGCGTCGTCAACGCACTGCTCGACCAAGGCGTGCATCCCTCGAAGACATCAGCGTGATCGCCCGTGACGAGCTGCAGATCAGCCGCTCGGCTCACACTGCCGAGCCAGCGTGGCCGCCAACGCCACCGATATCGGACGCAAGGCCATGACCCAAAATGCTTGATCACATGAGTGACGCCGACGCGCATGCATGCACGCCACCACGCTGATCAAACCCTATACTGGTCTGCCGCGCCTCCACGTCGATGACGCTCAAGATCTCGAGCACGCTGGAGCACCTTGCGCTCGTTGTAGAACGCGAACTACGAGGGCCTCCATGCCGCACACAGCACGGCGGCGCAGATGGCGGCGATGCGGCAGCCGGTTCCGAGACGCCATGCCGATCGTGCTCACACCGGTGAACAGCAACATCGCCACGGATTGGCCCATTTTCATGGCGAACGTGCGGGCCGCATAGAATATGCCCTGGCGGTCCTGGCCGGTCGTCTTCGAGCTCGCATCGGCGATATTCGCACAATCGCCTGCGGAAGAATCACGAACGCGGCCATCGGAAATCGCGCCGACGATCGAAAGCGATCAGCCCCTGCGCCGTGGGCGGAATCGCGCCGAGCAAACCGGAACCAGCGCGCCGGCGAAGGCGAATGCACGGGTGAAGATCGCGGAAGTGCGACGAGCAGGATCTCTCTGCCGACGTGGTTCGCCATCAGATTCACCGGCAGGTAGACAGTAACACGTGATACTGCGGTCATGAGCACGGAAGTAAATCGTCGTGTGGTTTCCGCAGCTTCAGCGACTCGTCACGAAGAACGGCAGGCCGGTCTGGAACGTGGTGATGGCCACCCAGTAAACCACGTCGGAACAAACGAACTTGCGGAATTCACCGTCACCGAAGGTCTGCTTCAACGATTCGACGGTTGACTCGGAGGTCGGTTGCGAGTTGACGTAATCGCGTTCCTTGATGGACGGCAGCGGCACGAGCATGCAGGCATAGCGCGATGGCGGCCATGATCGAGAAGGTCAGGCGGATGATGTTCACGCGGCCGAGTCCCGGAAACGAAAACCGGCTCCAGACCACCGGCGCGACATACGCGATGGCGGTGCCCGCCACCCACGTGAACGAGATGGCGGGTGAAATCGTGAGCTGTTGCTTGGAGTCATGACCGAGTTCGGCGATAAGCGCGTTGTATGGCGTGCAATAGAACGTGAGCGCGATGTAATAGCCAATCACGGCGACGAACAGGAACACACCGTTGACCCAGCTGGTTCCGTTGATCGGACTCCAGAACACCAGCATCGGGTGACAAGAGCCAGCGGCAATGCGGCGAATCTTCAGGAACGGATGCGGCGGCCGGCGGTCGACGGAACGAGTCGGACAGGCTGCCACGGCCGGGTCCACAGGCGTCGAAGAAACGCGCGGAAACGCGGTGATGCCACCGACCACCGTCAGATTGCATAAGCACTGCAAGCGCCTTGCGGCACAGAATACCGTCTGGCCTTGCGCGATGGTCTCGTTGTCGGGCTGGTAGAAAGCACACCAGCCACTCCGAGATGATGCTGGACAGCAACGCCCAACCGAACTGGCGCACCGCGAACGCCCACACGTTTGGGCATCCGGCAGATCCAGCACCCTTCGGGACTGCCCTGACTGACCGTCTGTGCACGCCACCGCTCATCACAACCTCCTTGTTGACACTATATCAATCACTCTAGCATCGTTTCCGGGCCCAACTGTACGCACTATCCGCTTATAGATGGCGGATTCTCTGGGACAACGTCTCCAGGAGGCAGTGAATACTTTCGACCATTCCTTCAGGAGAATCCGCCATCTATAAGCGAAATACCACCAGCATCGTAGGCATGGTCTCCCTTTCACTGCGCATGCCCGCGTCACAGCCTTCCCGAAGGCGCTTGGCACGGAATCGTGATTTCAACGCCTCAACCGGTACATGGTGATCCGCGCACATGGATGTCGGGCTCTTGGAAACGTACGAGCAGGTGCTGTCCCGGTTCCGAGACTGATTCGCCCGTCGCCGAAATCGGACGGGCAAAGCATGGCGAGGAATTTTCGATCTCTCGGATTGGACGAGACCGGCTGTTCTAAAGCCTGCTACGACGCATTGTTCGCCGCCACCTCCGGCGCACTCGACCCGTGCATCGGCGAAGATCTGATTCGTCTCGGCTACGACGCCTCCTTGAGGTTTCTGCGGTCAAACGGTCCGCCGAGCATCTGGGCGCCCCGCGAGCTGTGTCGGCCCGACATGACGACGTGGATACGCCGAGGCTACTGATCACCGCCGTCCAGTCGATCTGGACTTCCGGCGCCTGCGACGAGGTATCCTCGTCCGACCTGCTCGGCGCATTCCTCGCCCTTGCTTCCCGCCGAGTTCGTAATCGACGCGCGCGACCTGCTGATTCATTCCGCCGAACCGATAGCTGTCGCACGGAGCAGTTGGACGATTCCACCCGCGCGATTGGCGTGGCGCACATCATCGACGGCGCGCCCTGCGCAGAAAGCGCCTCAGTCGTCGCGCCACTGGGAGGTAGCGGTCAACGAGCGTGCACCCAACTGAGCATCCACCATCTGCTCAATGCCATTGATGCGCCTGCCGTCCAACAGACCGAAGCCACATGGGTTTGTACGCGGATCCAGCGCCGGACCCGTCGGCGCGAGTTCGCGAAGCCGGAGGCGCGTGCCACGCGCGCGCACCACGAACTTCGGATTTCGCCGCCTCAGATGCATCGGACCGTTTGCCGCCCATCCCACCGCTCTGTGCGACGGCTTGGCCACCACATTGTTCACGACCAGCCCGGAAGAGCTGGACGCGCGTTCTCGTTCGCCTGCGTGACGCTTGAGATGCCGGTCGTCACGCCGCCGTCAGCAGCGATTTCCCGAAAGGCTGTTCTGAACAAAGCTTGGATCGCCAACGAACGCCGAGGAACGAGCCATACCAGCATACGGACGCTCGCACAGCGCCACGCATGATCGTACATCTTCGTATACATTCGTACATGTTGGTATACTTTCGTATACATTCTATACATGTTCACATGTCTTGATTCGAAAGATTCACGGAGAAGGTGCTCCACGGCACGATGAACCCATTCAAGCCGACTGCCGGCAAAATGCCGCCGATACTCATCGTACCGCAGAGACCGCCATCGAGGAATTCCGGAGAGGACTGGACAACGGCGCCGGCGCCCCAGGAGCGCATCATGTTGGTCACCGCGGCGCGGCTTCGGCAAGACCGTGCTCCTGACCGAATTTCGCCGCATCGCCGCCGAGCGCAGATGGAGACCATCTCCGAAACGCTTCACCCGATGTTGCACAACGCCTCATTGAAGCGCTTACGCCCAGCGACCTTCACATCAATCAGGCAAGCGTGAGCCTTCGGTCAGCATCCCGGGGAATCGCCAGCGCAAGCCTCGGCGCATATCGATCTTTCCTCAACCACCACGCCCTCACGCTAGCACAATGCAATCGCCAAACGTTTGGAAAGCGGAAAAATCGGCAAGG
>BNJU01004524.1_pt1 | contig 66934 bp, 74 predicted proteins | sample 8539281 | NCBI WGS metagenome assembly BNJU01 (sample SAMD00202456, study PRJDB9452) | human saliva metagenome | isolation source: human saliva | place: Japan
ATAGCCGCTGCGCAGGAGATGCTGTTGTCGATGATGTCTCGGTTCGGAACCATACCCGTGCAGTCCGTGTGCACCTTGAAGCGCACCTCGCCGTCCCGCATATCGAGCTCAAAGTTTCCGAGCTTTAAATTGTAGTTCGCGCGGCAGGTAAACTCCGCCATCTCCTTCATGATACGCGCATCGTCCTTGTCCGCGCCGATCGGCGAAATCGCATAGGACGTATAGGACTGCTCGTTGACCACAATGACGTAGCGAATCTGCTTAAGCTTTCCGTCAATCGAAAGACCGAAGCGAAACACACCCGACTCCTCGTCAAACGAAATGCTCCAGTCGTTCTCAATCAAGTAGTTATCGATCGCTTCCGCGATCGGCCGTGAATACTCTCTGCTCGCCATACTCTCTCCCTCCATCGTCTTACTTTCTTCCTTATCTACTGTATCACGAAAGCCCGCGCACTCCAGCGAAATCAGCGCTCAGCGAGTATTTTTGCAGCCGCGTCCGCGAGGTTCTCCGCAATGAGATCCGGCACTGCGTCATACTTGCCGTCTTTCCCCGCTTCTCCGGTCCGCACCAACACGGTTCTGACCCCCGCATTTTTCCCGCACTGGATATCACCGGTCGTATCGCCGATCAGATAGCAGGCCGATAAATCCAGGTGGTAGCGCTCCGCGGCGCGGCGGAGCATGCCGGTCTTCGGTTTTCGGCAATCGCAGTCGATTTTCAATTCCTTCACCTCGCCCGGGAAGCCGCTGTCCGGGTGATGCGGGCAGTAAGAAGACATCGTCCACGAAGGCGCCCTCGCGCCCGAGCAGGGTCTTCATCTTGTTGAAGATGGTCTCGAGTTCCGCCTCGCTCGTCTCTCCGCGGGCAATGACAGGTTGATTGCTCACGACAATCGTGAGATATTCCGAGCTGTTTAAGCGCTTTAAGCCCTCCGCCGCTTCCGGCAGGAGCTCCAATTCCTCCGGCGTTCTCACAAAGCCGTTGTAGCGGTTGATGACGCCGTCCCGGTCAAGAAAGACCGCCCGCTGCGGGAATTCCAAGTTCCGCTTTGCCGGAAAGCCTGACTTCCACTCTTCCTCGGCCGCCTGTATGCGCTCCACCGTGCCGACATCCTTTACATATTCCGGAGAACGATAGGCGTAAATCGCCTCACCCGCGGCCGCCATGGGCGCTAAAATCTCCTTCTCAAAGTCCGTCTTTTTGACTTCCGGGACGCGGCGCAGCATATCCCGCGCGAGGAGATAAATACCGGCATTCACGAGATTGTCCTGCCAGCCGGTTCTCACATTGTGCTTGGAATCAAAGCCCGTGACACGGTTCTCCGCATCGGTCACGATGAGGTCCGAGTCGTAGGGATGGGAGTTCGGGTGCGCAAAGAGTAGGCACGCCGCCCGCTTCTCGAGGAAGAAGCGCTCCATGCGCGCAAGATCAATGTCAAAGCGGATATCGCCGAAGAGGAGCAGAAAGTGCTCGCTCTCGATTTTAGGCAGAAGAAGCGGGAAGGCCCCGGCCGTGCCGAGCGGCTCGGTCTCCTCGACATAGTCGAGCTCCATGCCGAGCGCGCTGCCGTCTCCGAAGTAGGAGATAATTTTCTCTTTCAGATGTCCGACCACAAGGGTTACGCGCCGTATGCCGTAGCGCTTCAGCTGTTCGAGCTGCCATTCCAGTAGGGGCTTCCCGAGAAACGGGGCCATGGGCTTCGGAATCTCATCTCTGGTGAGCGCCGCGAGTCGGCTCCCCTTGCCGCCCGCCATTATCACTGCCTGCATGCTTGCTCCTCCCTTTTTTCGCTGTTTTCTGGTCGATTATACCATAAAACGGGCTTTTTCCGGCGCAACATTCTATTTTTCATTTTCGCGGCACACTGCTATACTAAGTCCGAAAACAGCAATTGTTGCTATTATTGTTTTATGTAAGGGGGTACTCATGAAGGGATTTATGAAAGAGTTCAAGGAGTTTGCGCTGAAGGGCAATGTCCTTGACATGGCAGTCGGTGTCATCATCGGCGGTGCGTTCAGCACGATTGTCAAGTCGCTCGTCGATGACATCATTATGCCGTTGATCGGTATGATTCTCGGCAAGATCAACATCGCGACGCTCGCGCTGACCATCCCGAACCCGCTCGGCGGCGAGGCTGTCTCGCTTGCTTACGGCGCATTCCTGCAGAATGTCCTGAACTTCTTCTTCATTGCACTCGCAGTCTTCTGCATCGTGAAGGCGGCAAACGCGGTCAACAAGAAGAAGGAAGAGGCACCGGCGGAAGAGCCGAAGCCGAGCAAGGAAGAGATCCTGCTCACCGAGATTCGCGACGCACTCCGCGAGAAGAAGTAATTCATAACGCAAGACAAAAACAGCCGGGCTTTGATATGTACCCAGAATTCTGGACACATTGACTTTCGTTAGGCACCGCAACTGGATGCTATCCTGTATTGTACAGGAGGCATCCAGTTTGTTTTCTTCTGGATTCTCCTGTTGTTATAGTAATCGATATAATCATCGACTGCAGTAACAAATTCCTCAAAGGACTTGAACTCTTGCTCATGTCCATAGAACATCTCATTCTTCATCCGACCAAAGAACGACTCCATAATGCCGTTATCATGGCAATTCCCCTTTCTGGACATCGACTGTGTGATGCCATGCTTCTCAAGCTCGGTTCGATAGTAGGCGTGCTGATACTGCCAGCCCTGATCTGAATGCATAATCAAGCCTGTTAACTTTGGGAACTTTGCAAATGCCTTATCCAGCATGTCCTTGATCTGTTCCATATTAGGATGCAGCGAAACATTGTACGAGATAATCTCGTTCCCGCACATGTCGAGGATTGGAGAAAAGTAGCACTTCCCCCATCCCATGTTGAACTGAGATACGTCTGTTGTCCATTTCTCGAGGGGTGTGTCTGAAATAAAATCCTGTTTAAGGAGATTGTCAGCGGTCTTGCCCACCTCACCTTTGTAAGAATGATACTTCTCCTTCGGACGCTTGCCGAGCAGTTCCATGTCGTGCATGAGCCGCTGAACACGCTTGTGATTGACCTCAAATCCACGATTATGCAGCTCCGCCGTAATTCGGCGGACACCATATCGCTGCCGGTTCTCATCGTAAATTCTGCGGATCTCTGCGGAAAGACCTGTATTCCTGAGAGCAACTGCGTCAGTCCTGCTAAGTTCATAGTAGTAGGTGGACCGGGACATTCCCATTGCTGTCAGCAGGTACTTCAGTTTGTATCCTCTGTCGCGGAGTTCTTTGATGATTGCTGCTTTCTCGCCTTGAGTCGCGCAGCTTCCTTTTCTTCTCTCAAGGCGATCTCTTTTTTTATTACTTCGTTCTCGGCCTTAATCAAGGCGTTCTCTTCACGAAGCCGGAGGAGCTCCTCGTATTCACTCTCCTGGAGTTTCTGGGATTGTTGATATTTACTTTTTTCATTTTCACAGGATCCTTTGGCTTGCGGCCTTTCTTCTTACTTACAAGTCCATTGTACCCGTAAATCTTATATTTTTGCACCCAGTCATAGAGCAGACGGCTCCCAATGCCGGCCTCTAGCGCAACGGACTGTGCCGTCCTCCCGGCGAGAACCTTTGTGATTAGCTTCAGTTTCTCTTCAGGCGTCCACGGATGCTGCTTTCCATGCTTTAGGACCTGGGAGCCATTTGCCTTTTCGGCACGAGCCCATCGACGAATCATGGCGTGAAAGTTACCCGGATCGTTATAACCTTCCGGTGTCTCTGGCCATTTCCCCTGTCGATACAGGTCGACACACATCTTCTTGAATTCATAATCATAGCGCATGATAAAACCCTCCTTACTGTGACACTTTCGTGTCCAGTAAAGAGGGTACATATCACTTCCGCCCGGCTGTTTTTGCTAGTCCGCTTCCGCGATTTTAGCTTCCTTCCCGTACCTCTCGCGCCTTATAGTAGAGGGCAATGTGCACCGCCTGCGCAAAGCTTCCGTCCTCCATCGCGCGGCGAAGTTCCTCCTCGCCGAGTCTCACATAGACCACACACTCACTCTCATCGAGCTCCTGTGCAGCGACCACGCGGCAGCCCTCCGCGAGAAAGCAGTGTGCCCGGCTCGTACCCATGGTCGGATTCGCGAAAAAGCTCCCGAGCTCCGTCCAGCGCTCCGCGACCGCCCCGGTCTCCTCGAGGAGCTCACGCTTTGCGGCATCCAATGCGGATTCGCCGGGTTCGATGGCACCCGCCGGAAATTCCGTCGTGACCGCGTCAATGCCAACCCGGTACTGCCGCACACAGATATATTTGTCCTCGGTATCCCTGGCCGCAATCACAACAAAATCGCGGCTGCTGTAGTGATAAAAGGGCGCGATCTCGGTGCCGTTCGGCAGACGGTATGTTGCCTCCCGAAAATCGATCCAGCGGTCCTTTCGTATGATTTTATCTTCCAACTTCTCCCAGCGAAGATTCTCTTCCATCCCTTTGCTCCTCTCCGGCGCTCCCTGCGCCGCAGCGCGCTTCTTTGCGCTCTCGCCGCATAGTTTCGCTATTTTCTCGGTTTGTTGCCGTTTCCCCTTTCTCTTATCTGTACCGCTCCCGTTCGCTCTGCACGGAAAGGCGCCCGGCTCTTCCTTTCTCTTGACCCCTTTCACTCTCCTTCTCGCTTTACTTTCCTCACCGTTCCGCGCTCTGCCATGCCCGATACCGGAGACTTTCGAGTCGATGAACCCCGATCCGTTTGCGAAGCAATCGAAACCGCAAAACAAAGGCAGAACCACGCTTCACCGCTTTCCCGTCGCATGCGGGCGCCGCACCGCAAGGCGTAGGCCCTCGCCAGACTTTAAAATCCACTCGAGCGCGCGGTTCAGAAGATAGCAGATAAAGAGCAGGAGCGTACTGTTGACCCGCTTCGGGAAAAAGAGTCCCAGCACGCAGTAGACATAGCTGCATAGCGAGAACCAGACAAAAAACCAGATGCTGAGCCGAAACGCCGGGAGTCTCACAATCAGCCAGACCAGCGCCCCGCCGACCAGCAGTGCGAGCAGCGCAAGCGGCAGTATCTTGAGCCAACTGCCGCTCGTAAAGAGCGCCGCGACATTTTGAAGCGGACGCGATAAGGTCTCTGCGAGCGCATCGCCCGAAACGGCATCCTGACTCTTCGAGGCAGCCCGGTTTAAAAGCCCGGACAACAGCGGCAATATCCAAATCTGAAACAACAAAAGATAGGCCGCATTGATATTTGCCGCGTACTTCGAGTTCATCTTCACTTCCACGAGGGACAGCGCACGATTCACCAAGAGAGACAGAAAATAGGGAAATCGCAAGCGCCTGCACGACGCCGAGATTTTGCAGTTGATAGAGTTTTCCCTGATAGTTGTAAACGCTGCTCCCAAAGAAGAGCTTCATCACATCGCGGAAACCGGAGATACGCCCCGTTACAACGGTCAAAATCCAGAACAACAGACAGCCAGCCGCGAGCAACAAGGTCTGTTCCCGGCTCACGGCAAGAGAGAACACAGGCTTCTTTTTCTTGGGCGGCTTCCGCCTGCCGAGCGTGCGTTCCTTTGTCAAGAAGACAAGAATCAATGCGGAACCCGCTGCCGCGAGGAGCCCGAGGAAAAGCTGTACCCAAGCGCCGAGCAGATAGCTGTGCCCCAAGAGCCAGGCCGCGGCCGGCAAGCAGGCGGCCAAGAGTACCGGAAAGAAGTTTCTGCGCCCCAAGGTGCTCGCACTCAAATAAAAGGGGTAGAGAAAAAAGAAGAGAGCCGCCGCAATTCTCCAGCCCGCGCTGCGATCCCAACTCATCTTCATCCGAAACACACCCGCGATCAAATTGGCAAGCGAATTCACGAGACTCTCCACAAAGCGCCCGGTCATAAACCAGGCAGTCGTGAAGTGGTTGTCAAGCAGCATATAGGGCCGCAGGCAGGCGAGCAGATAGAGTGAAAAGCCGAGCAGGACAAAGCTGCAAAGCTTGATGCCTTGCGTCTCTTTCGCCATCGCGCCGCCCGCAAGGGCCAGCGAAAAAAGAAGCTGAAACAGCAGAATCAGCACAAGAAAGAGGAGCAGCATCGCATCTAACTCGCTCTCCGTCCGAAAACTGCGGCTCGCGATTGCCTTCGGCAATGCAAAGAGGGATCCCGCGGCCCGGAGCGTAATCCAAAGGAAGGAAAAGGCCAAAAAAAGAACGGCAGCGCGGTAGCACTGCCGTATAAGCCGCTCAGACATATTCCGCCTCGCTGCCCGCGCCTTCCGGCTTTTCCTCGCCCATAATGCGGTCAAAGTCCTTCTTCTCCGAAGAGTAGCTCGACATACAACCCATACCGCAGCTGCCGCAGTTTCCGCTGCAACCGGTGCTGTGCTGATGGCTGCCGTGCTGCAAAATATAACGTGTTATGAGAACGATTCCGATCAGAATCGCAAGCGCCAACAAGGCGGTATAAACATTCGGTCCTTCTGTCATCATACACCTCCTGCGCTTTCGCGCGTCTTTATTGTAGTCCCAAAGTCCGATTTGTCATTACGGATTCTCTTTGCTGTCCGAGCTTCCGCACGTTTGCTTTGCCGTATACAAATCCGCGCGCCCATAGTTTGCCACAGCTGTCGCGTAAGGCGAACTTTGTCGTTTAAGGATTTCGTAACGACTCCTCAATGAATATTCAGAATAGTTTTCGACAAACTTCAAGCATTCAAACGCCTTTCGGCCTATACTAAAGCCACAACAAAGAGTGATTTATACAAGCACAAATGAACAATGCATACAAGAAGTACTCTCTCTTGTTTTGAAACCCCACCCTAATGAAAAAAGCCTCCGGCCGGTAACGGAGGCTTTTTTCATGTCTTGTTTGCCCGGAATCTATTCTGCCGAGCGTACAAAAAGAGCGGTCCCGACTCCGCGCACCCGCCTCCCCGATCGGCCGACATGCTTCGGAATCACCGCTATCCGGACTGATGCCTCCGTGTTTTCGGCGAGCAACCCTCTTTACGATAGGCACGCTGTCCTTTTGACGCAAAGCACGCCGCCGGAAAGACGGATGGCCCGCTTTCCGACGCGTCTTCCGAACATAGCGTTTTACGGAGATGTCAGCAAAGACCTGCCCTGTAGCAAGGGTTTGAAGCACTTATGATCGGCTCTTTTTGTCCCATAACTCGACTTTACCCCTGATTTCAAAAAGGAGCCCGTAAACAGCCAAAGCAAGGTGTTTACGGGCTTCTCGCATTCCGATGTTCCGATTGCGCCGTTTATTGCCGTTTATTTCAGATACTTGTCCATGAGTCCGCAAAAATCGAAGGTTGCAAAGTAGTCCTTCGGGGTCTCCGCACGGCGTATTAACTGCACGGAGCCGTCTTCCCGGAGCAAAAGCTCGGCGCTCCGAAGCTTACCGTTATAATTATAGCCCATCGAAAAACCGTGCGCACCGGTGTCATGGATGTAGAGATAATCTCCCATCTCGATTTTCGGCAGCTCTCTGCCGATTGCGAACTTGTCGTTGTTCTCGCAGAGGGAACCCGTGACATCGTAGACATGATCGTGCGGCGCATTTTCTTTGCCGAGCACGGTGATGTGGTGGTAAGCGCCGTACATGGCAGGACGCATCAGATTGACCGCGCAGGCATCCACACCGATATAGTCCTTGTAGATGTGCTTTTCGTGAATGGCCTTGGTGACAAGCGCGCCGTAGGGCGCCAGCATGAAGCGGCCCATCTCGGTATAAATCGCGACCTCACCGAGTCCCGCGGGGACCAAAATCTCCTCGTAGACCCGCTTTACCTCTCTGCCGATTTCCAGGATGTCGTTGGCACTCTGTTCCGGGCGATAGGGCACGCCCACGCCGCCCGAGAGGTTGATAAAGGCAATCTCCGCGCCCGTCTCCTCTTTTAAGCGCACGGCCTCGCGAAAGAGAACGCCCGCAAGCTTCGGGTAGTACTCGTTCGTCGTCGTATTACTCGCGAGAAAGGCGTGCAGACCGAAGCGCTTTACGCCCTTTGCCTTCATCGTGCGAAAGGCCTCCGTGATCTGTGCCGGCGTCATACCGTACTTCGAATCGCCCGGGTTATCCATGATGCCGTTTGAAAGTTCGAACATACCGCCCGGATTATAGCGGCAGCTCATGGTCTCCGGGAGCCCCCCGAGCTCGGCCTCGACACTCGCAATGTGGGTGATGTCGTCCAAGTTGATGATACCGCCGAGCCGCGCCGCGAAGGCAAACTCTCCCGGCGGGGTGTCGTTCGAGGAGAACATAATCTCCTCTCCCGAAAAACCGCAGGCATCGCTCATCATGAGCTCGGTCTCCGAAGAGCAGTCCACGCCGCAGCCGTACTCCTTAAGGATATTCAACAAAAAGGATTCGGGGTCGCTTTGACCGCAAAGTACTCGCGAAAGCCCTTGTTCCAGGCAAAGGCCTCTCGCACGCGGGCAGCGTTTTCGCGTATGCCTCTCTCGTCGTAAATATGGAAGGGCGTCGGATACTGCGCCGCAATATCCCTTGCCTGTTCCAGTGTCAAAAATGTTTCTTTTTTCATACCTTGCCTCATGATTCCGTATGCGTGTGCGTGTTCAAATGCTCGTTGCAGTACTCGTGATCCCCTTGGCACTTGGAGCAATAGCGGAACTCCAGTTCCGGGTTCGTGAGCTCCGTGCGCCCGCAGACCTCACAGCGATGGCGCGCGGTCTTTTCGGGCGCCGCTTCTTTCTTCCGCTTTGCACTGTCCATCGGAATAATCTTGGGACCCGCACTGCCCTGCCGCCGCTTCGTACCCCCAAATTTTCCGGCAAGAAGACGCTTCAGCGCGCCGGCCCAGTAAAGATAGAGCCCCAGGTTGAGCAGCGAGAGAAAAATCGCAACCCGGCTGCCCGCAGTGCCCATAATGAAATAGTAGAGCTCAATTCCCGCATAGAGCACCGCCAAATAAATCGCACGTACGGGAAACAGTCCCATGAAATAAATCTGAAGATTGGGGTAGGTGAGCGCAAACGCAAGGAAAAGCGACAAATTCAGCGCGGTCGGCGTAATCAACACAAAGCTGTGCATCACAAAATAGACGACGAAGGCTGCCGTAATGTGAAACAGTATGCCGAGAAAGAGATAGAAGTTAAAGCGGAAGCGCCCCCAGCTCCGCTCCAGCATACCGCCGACCCAGTAGTAAAAGTAGAGCCCCATGAGGCCGTAGAGCACAGTCTCTATGATATTGCGTCCGTAGCCCGGCGGGAATAAGAGCCAGGTGACCAGACGCCAAACCTGCCCCTTCAAAATGGCGCTCGGGTTGAGCGCAAGGTAAAGCACATAGGCCGCCGGATTGATGATCCAAAGCACCAAGCCTATGGCATAGATTACAGTAAAGATTCGCATCACATTCGGGATGGCAAAGCGCCCGAAACGCTTTTCAAGGCGATCTAAGGTATTCATGCATCTTCCTCCTGTCAAGAATAGACTTATTATCTAAGAAGATCGGGGCTTTGTCAAACAACGGAACCTCTGTTCCCCTCCTTGTGTTTCCCTATGTGCTGTGCTAGAATTTATCGCTATATATGGTATAATCGCTGTGCATGCGTCCGCGTGGCGTCTGCACAGCATCGTTTTTACGACTTTGAGGAAAGTAAAGCATGGATAGAAAACAATACAGACTGGGCATCGACATCGGTTCCACGACCGTCAAGATTGCCATCTTAGACGAGAAGAACGAAGTGCTCTTCTCGGATTACCAACGTCATTTTGCGAACATTCAGGAGACGCTTGCCCGCCTTCTGATCGCGGCAAAGGACAAACTCGGTGAGCTCGACCTGATCCCGATGATCACGGGTTCCGGCGGTCTCACCCTCGCAACCCACCTGCACGTGAGCTTCGTGCAGGAAGTGGTCGCGGTCGCAACAGCCTTAAAGGCCATCGCACCGAAGACCGATGTCGCGATTGAGCTCGGCGGCGAGGACGCAAAGATCATCTACTTCACCGGCGGCATTGACCAGCGCATGAACGGTATCTGCGCCGGCGGAACGGGTTCCTTCATCGACCAGATGGCTTCCCTGCTTCAAACGGATGCCTCCGGCCTCAACGACTACGCGAAGAGCTACAAGGCGATTTATCCGATTGCGGCGCGCTGCGGTGTGTTCGCGAAGTCGGACATACAGCCTCTCATCAACGAGGGTGCAACCCGTGAGGACCTCGCGGCTTCGATCTTCCAGGCGGTCGTAAACCAGACTATCTCCGGCCTTGCCTGCGGTAAGCCGATTCGCGGTCACGTCGCCTTTCTCGGCGGCCCGCTCCACTTCCTGCCGGAGTTAAAGAACGCCTTCGTCCGAACCCTGAGACTCACGGATGAGTACATCATCGATCCCGAGAACTCCCACCTCTTTGCAGCCATCGGCTCCGCGATGAGCGCCGAACAGGAAGCGGGTGTGGACATCAATGACTTGATTGAGCGCCTCCAAAAGGGTGTCTCCATGGACCACGAGGTACAGAGACTGGCCCCGCTCTTCCGAGACGAAGAAGACTATCGCGAATTTGAAGCGCGCCACACCGGCCACTCGGTCAAGTCCGGCGACTTCGAGAGTTACGAGGGCAAGATTTTCCTCGGCATCGACGCAGGATCCACGACAACCAAGATTGCCCTGATCGGCGAGGACGGACAGCTGCTCTACAAGTTCTATTCGAGCAACGAGGGTTCGCCGCTCACCACCGCAATCCGCGCAATCGAAGAGATTCAGAAGCGCATGCACCCGAACGCGGAGATTGTCTACTCCTGCTCAACCGGCTACGGCGAGGCGCTCTTAAAGGCTGCCTTCCAGCTCGATGAGGGCGAGGTTGAGACCATTTCGCACTACTATGCCGCTGCCTTTTTTGAGCCCGACGTGGACTGTATTCTTGACATAGGCGGTCAAGATATGAAGTGCATCCGCATCAAGGATCACACCGTTGACTCCGTGCAGTTGAACGAGGCCTGCTCTGCGGGCTGCGGCTCCTTCATCGAGACCTTCGCAAAGTCGCTCGGCTACTCCGTGCAGGACTTTTCGCAAAAGAAGCACTCTTTGCAAAGAATCCCGTGGACCTCGGCACCCGCTGTACGGTCTTCATGAACTCGAACGTCAAACAGGCGCAGAAGGAGGGCGCAACCGTCGCCGATATCTCGGCCGGTCTCGCTTACTCGGTCATCAAGAACGCACTGTTTAAGGTCATCAAAATTGCCGATGCCTCGAGCCTCGGCAAGCACATTGTGGTGCAGGGCGGTACCTTCTATAACGATGCCGTGCTCCGCGCCTTTGAGCGCACGGCAGAGTGCCAGTGCGTGCGTCCCGACATCGCAGGCATCATGGGTGCCTTCGGCGCGGCATTAATCGCGCGGGAGCGCTGGGAGAAACAGACAACTACCATGCTGCCGCTCGACAAGATCATTGCGCTGCAGTATAAGACCGCCATGACGCGCTGTCAGGGTTGTAACAACAAGTGCGTGCTCACCGTGAACCAGTTCGGCGGCGGCCGCCGCTTCATCTCCGGCAACCGCTGCGAGCGCGGCCTCGGTCTGGATCGCAAGAAGAAGGAAGTTCCGAATCTCTTTGATTACAAGATGCACCGTCTCTTTGACATTGAGACCCTCTCGGAGGATGAGGCGCCCCGCGGCACCATCGGCATCCCCCGCGTTCTGAATCTCTACGAGAACTACCCGTTCTGGGCGGTCTTTTTCCGTGAACTCGGCTTCCGTGTGGTACTCTCTCCGGTTTCGACCCGGAAGATTTACGAACTCGGCATTGAGTCCATCCCCTCGGAGTCGGAGTGCTACCCGGCGAAGATTACCCACGGCCATGTGAGTTGGCTCATCAAGAACGGCGTGAAGACCATCTTCTACCCCTGCATTCCCTACGAGCGGGATGAGGAAAACGGGGCGGGTAATCACTATAACTGCCCGATTGTCACGAGCTACGCCGAGAACATTAAAAACAACGTGGAAGAAATCGAGACCGAGCACATCCGCTTCCTGAGCCCCTTCATGGCGTTCACGAACGAAAAGATTCTGAGCACCCAGCTCGAGAAGATTATGCAGCAGGAATTTGATATCCCGGCTTCCGAGACCCGCGCCGCGGCGCATGCGGGTTGGAAAGAACTTCTGCAGGTCAAGGCGGATGTCGAGGCCGAGGGCGAGCGCGCCGTACAATGGTGCAAGGAGAATAAAAAGCACGGCATTGTCCTTGCGGGCCGCCCCTATCACATCGATCCCGAAATTCACCACGGCATTCCGGACATGATTGCGGGCTTCGGGCTTGCGGTTTTGACCGAGGACAGCATCTCCCACCTCGGCAAGGTCGAGCGTCCGGTTGTGGTCTCCGACCAGTGGATGTACCACTCCCGACTCTATGCGGCGGCGAGCTATGTGAAGAACACGGACGAGCTGGACCTCGTGCAGCTGAATTCCTTCGGCTGCGGTCTCGATGCGGTCACGACTGACCAGGTCTCCGATATTCTGACCGGTTCCGACAAAATCTATACCGTGCTGAAAATCGACGAGGTCAATAACCTCGGTGCCGCGCGCATCCGCATCCGCTCCCTGATTGCGGCGCTCCGCGTCCGCGACCGGAAGCACTACCAGAGAACCGTAAAGTCCGCAGCCTACGACCGCGTCCTCTTCACAAAGCAGATGAAGAAGGACAACTATACGATACTCTGCCCGCAGATGTCGCCGATTCACTTTGACCTGCTCGCACCGGCGATTTCCGCCTTCGGCTACAACGTGGTGCTCCTCGACAACGATGACCGCCGCGCGGTCGATATGGGCTTAAAGTACGTAAACAACGACGCCTGCTTCCCCTCGCTCTGCACGATAGGTCAGGTCATGGATGCCCTGCTTTCCGGCGAATACGACTTAAACCACACCGCCATCTTCATGAGCCAGACCGGTGGCGGCTGCCGCGCTTCGAACTACATCGGCTTTATCCGCCGCGCGCTCGAGAAAGCGGGCATGGGTCACATACCCGGTCATCTCGGTCAATGTGGGTAACATGGAGCAGAACCCGGGCTTTAAGGTCACGATTCCCCATGGCCATCAAGGCAATCCAGGCGACCGTCTACGGCGATGTCATGATGCGCTGCCTCTATGCGACCCGTCCCTACGAAAAGGTGCCGGGCAGCGCGGAGCAGCTCCACAAGAAGTGGCGTGCCATCTGCACCAAGGCAGTCTCCAAGCGGAACCCGGCCATGAACGAGTACCGCCGCATTGTCCGCGCCATCGTGAAAGACTTTGACGAACTGCCCCGCCGCCCGGTCAAAAAACCGCGCGTCGGCGTGGTCGGCGAGATTCTGGTCAAGTTCTCGCCGCTCGCAAACAATCACATCGTGGACCTCTTGGAGCGCGAGGGCGCCGAGGCTGTCATGCCGGATCTTCTCGACTTCATGTACTACTCTTTCTATAACTTAAACTTCAAGGCCGAGCACCTCGGCTTCTCGAAGAAGGGCGCCTTCCTCTGCAACGTGGGCATTAAGCTCATGGACTGGTTCCGCGCGGACGCGAAGGCGGCGCTCCGGCGCAGCAAGCACTTCACCGAGCCGGGCGACATCCGCCACATGGCAGAGATGAGCTCCAAGTTTGTCTCGCTCGGCAACATGACGGGTGAAGGCTGGTTCCTGACCGGTGAGATGTTAGAGCTCATAGAGAGCGGTGTGAAGAACATTGTCTGCACCCAGCCCTTCGGCTGCCTCCCGAACCACGTGGTCGGCAAGGGCGTCATCAAACAACTCCGCGCGTCCTACCCGGATGCGAACATCATCGCGGTCGACTACGACCCGGGCGCGTCCGAGGTAAACCAGTTAAACCGCATCAAACTCATGCTCGCCATGGCGCAGAAGAACCTGCGCGGCGAATCCTGTGCGCTTCCCGAAGATAACGAAGCGCAGAGCTCCTGCGGTTGCGGTTGCGGCAGCCATGGCAGCGGTCACAGCCACGGCGGCGGTTCCTGCGGTTGCTCGCACTGCGGCTAAAGAGCCTCCCGCAAAACAAAGAGAGCGCTGACTTGCTGTAACGATTACATCGTAAAAAGACCCCGAAGCTAAGGCTTCGGGGTCTTTTTTGATACAATACACACACGCTCGACGCACACGCAGGCACGCTGCTTTGTGTCATTCCTGTATCTCTCTCCTCCTGTGTTCGACTCACTGCAGGCCGTTGATCGTAATCTCACCGAGTTCGCTGCGAAGCAAGAGGCGTTTGCCGCTGTTTGCGCGCTGCAAAAGCTTAGTGCCGCTGTCAGCTCCGTTCAGGTACACGCTGCCGAGTTCGGTACGCGCTAAAATGTCAAAGTCCGCAAGCGGCTCCGCGAGTGTCACGCTCAGATTCGAGAGTTCCGCATCCGCCTTGAACTCTGTTGTCCGGAGCGCGTCCGCGCGGAGTGGCCTGCGCTCAGGGTGAGCAGAGCGCGCTCCGCGCCCACATTCTGCAGGCTCACATCGCCGAGCGCCAGGTTTGCCGTTAGGCGCTCCGCGCTGACTCCCGTGAGGCTTAAATTGCCCGAACCGAGCTGTATGTTCAGCTGCCCGAGCGCAGTGCCGCGCGGCACCGCAATCCGGAGTACCTTGCCCTCCGCGCCGCTCTCCTTCACATAGAGGGTCTCGTTCTCTCTGTCCTCAAGCTGTAAGGGCGCAGTTCCGTCGTAGTCTAAGTGGAAGTTCCGGTCTATGCTCTCCGAGAGTTCCAGGCTCAGGCTGTCTCCCTCTACCGTGAGGCTCCGGAAGCTCCGCGTAAGCGTGCCGCGATTCACCGCAACTGCCTGTGTCTCCGCGGCAGTGCTCTCCGCAGCCCCGGTTTCTGCGCCCGTCTCTGCCGCAGCATCCGCTGCCGCAAGTGTCTCGTCATCCGCATTTGCAGCACCTTCAGCAAGCGTCTCTCCCTCGGCGAGGGACTCACCCGCCGCATTCGTCTCGCCTTCGACAGCGCTCTCCTCGGCAGTCACCGCCCCCTCGCTCTCTGCGACGCCGCTCTCTTCACTGCTCTCCTCCGCCGCACCGCTCGCATTGCTGCCGCTTGCGCGAAGTTCTGCTTCGGTGCTTGTCTCCGACACACGGCTCTCTGCCGTACTCTCCGGTCGCGAAAAACGCTCCACGACGGACGAGCACGCTCCGAGCAACATTACGCTTCCGCCGAGCGCCGCAAGCAGTACACAAACTCTCTTTTTCATCTTAGCCCTCCTAAAAACAGCCGACTCCGGCAGGTCTTCTCCAATGATTCAGTATGCCGAAAAAGAGGGCATATGTCAATTGACAGGAATCAGTAGCTGTTCTATACTCAGGATATGAATAGAAAATATCTCTCACCGAAAATTCGCAGTGCACATTTTGAGACAGAAAGCGAATCGGTTTTCATCGGCCTTGTTCGCGGTCTGTTCCCGACTCTCAGTACGTTGGCTCTTAGCAAATTGGCCAACAAAAGCGTATTGGGCGGTATCGTAACGATTGCCTATGCGGTGTACACCCTGCGTTTATTATGGCAGAACCGTCACGCCGAAAATCCGACGAGCGAAGTTACCTTACAGATAGGTCGTGACATCCGCAAAGTGTTCCGCTTCTGATATTCCGCTTGCCGAAGCTTAACAGAACAAAAAGACACAGCCGAGATGGTTGTGTCTTTTTGTGATGCCATCTCCGGCAATTCCGCTGTCGCAAGCGCTCTATCTGTTCCCGATAAGTCAGAAACGGCTTGCTCCTTCTCTCGTCCTGCATGGGGCAGATTGTCTCCATATATCAGTTTCAGTATATAAAAATGTCCCCCCTGGGGCACTTCTATGAGAGGTGCGGGGGATCCTTACTGTTATATTATAATAATACTATTGACATTATTCAAGTCTAACTTCTTTCTCAAAACCCCCGCCGGGGCCAAGGCCTCGGCGGGGGTAAGTAGGATCGATTAGAGGGAAAGCACATCCGCAAACGCCTGGATTGCGGTCTGCGCCTGACCAAAGTCTCTCATCTGCTGGTCAATTCCCAGCTTGATGTGCGGGATACCCGCATCGTCGAGAGCCTTCTTGAGGTACGGATACTCCATCTCCTCCGGATCGCAGAACTGCTGCATGAAGAGCACAAGGCCCTGTGCGCCGTTCTTCTTCACGAGGTCGGCAACGAACTCGCCGCGGCGGTTCTTTGCGGACTGCGGATCGTAGAGCAGAATATCGTGGTCGCGGTTTGCGAACTGCACGGCGAGGTCTCTCATCGGGTCGTCCGTCTCCGGCGCGTCCGTCTTGAAGAAACGGCTCTCGTGAGCCACATCGTCCGCTGCGATTGCAATGTGGTTGTCCTCGAAAATCTGGAGGAGCTTCGGGTTGTCGCAGATGATACCGCTGGTCACAACCTTGCTGCCCGGTCCACTTTCGCTGCCGGGAGCTTCTCAAGCTCTGCGTTCAGCTCCTCGATGAGCGGGCACATACTCGCTCTTCGCGGTGAACCAAGCGGACTTCAGGACATACATTCTCTTGACCGGCGTAATCACGTCGCAGTGCTCGTTTGCGAGCTCCACGAAGCGGCGCGCCGCACGGCGATAGCGATTGTAGAGCTTAATGCTCGCCTGGAGTGCCTCCGGGGTAATTGCCTTCGAAGCAATCTTCTCAAGCTGACGCTTGATCTCGTGATACTGATCCATCGTGAACTGCAGGCCCCACTCCTCGAAACGGTTCTGCGGGTGTGCGAGGAAGATGGTCGGCATCTTGTGACCCATTGCGACACGGATGTTCTGAGACATCGGGCGCAGCGTATCACATACGGTCGGCGTGATCACGCCGTCCAACTCATCGAGGGTGCCGTTCAACAGCATCTCAAGTCCGAGCTGTGCAATCGTGCAATAGAAAGTTGCGCAGTACTCCTTCGCCATGCTGATGGTCTGGTCGTTTGCACCCCAGATGCCCATCGGCACCATGCCTGCCGCATCGACAAGCTCTTCCGGCGCGTAGTAAGGAAGCACGCCAATGACCTTCTTGCCCTCTGCCTTATACTTCTTCAGCTGCGCCTTCGGATGTCCGGAAATCGACGCAAACTTCTCTAATAATGCCTCGATGCTCATGCCTTTACGCCTCCTTTGTCCCGTTGTTCAGATCGTTTGCTTCCATTGCTTCCATGAGACCCTGGACTCTGGTCTCGTACTGTGCCGCGTTGAAGTTACGCGGGATCAGCCTGGTCGCCGTCAAAGCCTGCGGTCGGAACACCGAGGTCCTTCGTAAAGCGTCTCTGCATCTCTGCCATATAGCCGGACCACGGCTTGCAGGAGCGGTTGTAGTGCACCAGAACGCCGTCGACCTTGTTGTCGCGGCAGATGCCCTCTCTCCAAGCAACGCCCTGCTCAATGCAGACCGAGTTCGGCGCCTTGTAGTACGCCTTTCGCCATGCCGTCCAGGTCCTTGTAGACAAAGCCGAATGCCGGTGCGTACACGACTGCCGTGACGTTGATGCCGTTCTCCTTCAGCGGCTTGAAGAGCTGCGGGAGCTTCGGCCAGCACGGAATACCCTCGAACATGATGCGCTTCTTCTCCGGGAACGGAAGCGTCGTGGTGCCGTTCTTTACATTCTCTGCGAGGTCGATTGCAAGCTGCTCGAATGCCTCTGCGGTCTCGACCTTACCGCGTGCGGTAACGATATCCGCCATGTGGTTAAAGAGGTCAAAGCCCGACATCGGAGCCGGCTTGTACTGCAGGAAGTCACAGACCTTGAGCCATGCGGATGCGGAACGGTTTGCGTTTGCACATGCCTGCTCAAACTTCTTCTCATCAAACTTCTTGCCGGAAATCTGCTCAAGCTGCTTGATTGCCGCATCGAACTGCGCGCGCACATACTTGACCTTGGAATCATCGACCTCGACATCGTTGTTGTACGGGATGTCGATCATGATGAGCGGGATGTTGTGGATGCGGGCAATGTTCTCATACCACTTCGTCATGCAGTTGCAAATGTTATTGCAGCAGAGGACAAAGTCGGGCATCGGCATCAGGTTCTGACGGATCGGCTTCAATGCCTTTAAGCGCATTTCCTTCTCCGGGCCGTCCGGAAGTGCCTCGATGTCGTTGATGTTGACCAGCTCCTCAAACGGAGTCTGGGTCTTCGGATCCTTCTTCGGCTTGCCGGTCTCGGGATCGATGACCACATTGCCGTTCTCATCCTTTAACGGCTTGCCGCTTGCCGGGTTGATGATGAACTCGCCCGTTGCCGGATCAAACTTTCTGCCGACGCGGAAGCCCTCTGCGTATGCAAGGCTGATACGGGTATAACCGCAGATATCATTGTCATAACCCATATCCTCAGCCGCCTGACAGAGCATTTCGCCGTCGCGGTTTGCCGCGATACCTGCTGCCTGGTTCTCCGGATAGACAACCTTCAAGTCAAATGCCTCTGCGAGCTCGCAGGGGAACTTGGAAGAAGACCAGCCCACCGGCTCGCCGCGCTTCTTTGCCTCTCTCGCCTGCTCGTAGACATCGTCCACGACTTTTCTCAGCGCAAGAACGCCGGGGCTTACTTTCTGCTTCGCCGGCTTCTTCGCTTCCGTGTTCTTTACTTCTTCTGCCATTTCAATCGCCTCTTTTCTAATAAAAGCTTATGCCTTTGCGTGCTTTAACGCACCCTGATATGCAAACAGCGCCGCGCCGAGCGCACCGTTGTACTGCGTGAGCGGTGAGGTCTTGATCTCACAGTTCAGCTGCTCTTCCAGCGCAAGCACCAGACCGTGGTTCTGCGCAACGCCGCCCGTCATGACAACGTCCGGCACGAGACCCACGCGGTGTGCGAGTCCTGCGACTCTGCCCGCAATCGCTCTGTGAATGCCCGCGATGATGTCCCGCTTGTCGGTGACCCTGCGCGAGCTGGCTGATAACCTCACTCTCCGCAAAGACCGTGCAGGTGGAACTGATACCGATGCGCTTCGTGGACTCCGCCGAGAGCTTCTCGAGATCCTCAATGTTGACCTCAAGAACCCGCGCCATGACATCCAGAAAGCGTCCCGTTCCCGCCGCGCACTTGTCGTTCATCTGGAAGTTGACCATGGCGCCGTTTTCGATCTTTAAGACCTTAACGTCCTGGCCGCCGATGTCGATGACGGTGTGCACCTTCGGGAAGAGGAAGTATGCGCCTCTCGCGTGGCAGGAGAGCTCACTCATCTGCTTGTCCGCAATGCCCTCAAGGGAGTTGCGGCCGTAGCCGGTTGCGAGCGTGTAATCCATGTCCTCGCGCGTCTTGCCTGCATTCTTCAGAACCTCCTCGATGGCGCGCTGGGGACCGGATGTACCGGTCCCCACGCTCACCAAGGATTTCGATACGATTTCCTTGCCGTCCTTTAACATGATGCACTTGGAGGCAGTGGAACCGACGTCAATACCCAGCGTGTAAATTGCCATAAAAATCCTAACCTTCTAAACTTCTTTGTGAATGAGAATTAAGCCTTTGCTCCCGCGGTCTTCGCGTTCTGGCCGTTCTCATCGTAGTCCTTGATAATTCTCGGGAGAATCATCTGGTGAACCGGGCAAATGGACTTCGGATTCTGGTAAGCAGCATCCGCAAATGCCACGACGTAATTTCTGAGCTTCGGCATATCGACGATCTCATCGACCAGACCTGCCTTTGCGCAGTAAGCCGGGGTCGAGGTGTCGATGTAGTGCTGAATCAGCTCGTTCATCTTGTCGATGGTGCCCCTGGAGATCCTTGCCGGAATCCTGATCCTTCACGAGGCGGCGGCTGTACATTGCGCCTGCAGCGGTCTTGCCGTACATGACGTTGATCTCGGTTGCAGCCGTACCGATCGAGAAGACGTTGTTGTCATTGCCCTGCGGGCCGCCGAGCACGTAGTGCGCCGCCGCGGTACCCTTGCGGAGCGTAATCTCGAACATCGGGAGCTTCGTGGACTGGATCGAGTAGATCAAGCTCTGGCCGAGACCAAGCAGCTCTGCCTTCTCCGCCTCGTTGTCGACATCGATACCGGTCGTATCCTGCACCCAGAGGATCGGGAGACGGTCGCGGCCGCAGAGGGTCACGAACTCGTTCATCTTGATCAGGCCCTGACGGTAGAGCTTACCGCCCATACCCATAGCGCCCTTGCCTCTGTACTCCGGATAGTTCGGGTAGCCCTGCATTGCGAGCACACCCTGACGGTTTGCGACGACACCGACCGGAAGGCCGTTGACCTTCGCGATACCGGTGATCATCTCCGGGCCGTAGTCCTTCTTGTACTCCATGAACTCGCCGCCGTCGATAAGCGCCTTCAGAACATTGTACATGTCATAGGTGCGGCGGGTGTTGCGCGGCACGATGTCATAGAGCTCTTCGCCCTGAATTGCCGGTGCCTTCGGCGTATCGACCCGGAAGAACTCCGGATTGAATGCCGGCATGTAGTCCATGTACTTCTTGATGGAATCCAGAACGCCGAACTCCTCCGCATAGACCTCGCGGAAGAAACCGGTCACGTTGTAGTGGATGGAGACGGAGCCCGGCGGGTCGTTCTTCATCTTTCTGGTCGCATCGATCATGCCCTGTGCACCCTCGAGGTCCACGTACGGCTTGGAATCCATACCGCCGACAATGCCTGCGCCGCCGACTGCCATGTTTGCCTTCTCGTGTGCAATCAGAACGGTCGGGGAAATTGCGTGATAGCCGCCGCCTGCCGGGTTCGTACCGTAGATACCGACAATGACCGGAACGCCGAGCTGGTTGAGCTCAGAGTTGCGGTAGAAGGGCGTGCCGCCGCCTCTGCGGTTCGGGTAAACCTTCTCCTGCTCGTCGAGCTTAACGCCGGAGCAGTTCAGGATGTAGACCAGCGGAATGCCGAGCATCTTCGCCGTGTCGGAACCGCGGAGCAGGTTGTCTGCCTGGCCGGGAACCCAAGCGCCCGCCATCTTCTTGTTGTCGGATGCGATGATCACAGCCCACTTGCCGTTGATGCGACCAAGGCCCTTGACAATACCGGTGGAGACGATACCGATCTTCTCCTCCGCATTGTCCTCCGGGTTGTAGAGCGTGTTGATCGGGCAGAAGGTGCCCTCGTCAACGAGCTGATTGATTCTCTCGAGCGCCGTGTACTGGCCCTTCGCGTGAATCTTGTCATCCGGCGTACCCGCAGAGAGAAGCTTCTCTGCGCGTGCGTGGATGTCCTGCTCGACTTCCTTTAACTCTTTCACGTTCTCCGGATTCGGTTTTGCAGCCGGCACATTCAGAACCTGCATGTTCTGGAAGTAGCGCGGCATGGTGTAATTACTCATTTAAATCTCTCCTTAAAAGTGAGTTAACTGGTGGCTGAAATCTTCGCTTACTGCTTCGGAACCTTGATGAATGCCTGACCCGGGTCGATCTCCTCGCGGATCAGCTTGATGATCTCCGGGCTCGGGCCTTCCATGAGCTTTGCTCTGGAGACATCGACATCGAAGCCCGTGTTCTCCTTGACCATCTCCGGGCTGGAGAAGGGATAGTAGTATGCGAGGTACATTCTCTTGGTCTCATCATCGAACTTCATGATGCCGAGATCCGTAACGACCATCTGCGGGCCTCTGTTGCCCGGAAGACCGGCTCTCTCTCTGCCGCCGGGGCCGTCCATCCAGCCCGGGCTCGTGACATAGTCGATCTTGTCCATGAATCTTCTCTTCTGGTGCTGCATCATGATGACCGTGTTGCAGTAGGTCGCGATGCCGTTTGCACCGCCGGAGCCCGTGAAACGGGTCTTCGGGTTGTTGTAGTCGCCGATGCAGGTCGAGTTCACGTTGCCGTAGGGATCGATCTGTGCGCCGCCGATGAACGCAATCAGGCGCTCCTCGCCGTGCAGCCACTCATTTGCCTCGAAGCCGACAAAGCGGATGTTCGGCCACTGCACCGCGCAGTGTGCCATGAAGCGGAGATCGCCGACCGAACGCGGCACCTCAACCGGATCGCAGTCCATGAGACCGCTCTCAACGATCGGATGGCAGGACGGGCAAACCACGCGCTTCGCGAGGGAAGCGCCGATGAGCGGAAGTCCGGTTCCGACGATGACAATCTGATTCTCCTGAATATTCTTTGCAATGGCGTAAGCCTGCATCTCCTGCTTGGTATAATTCGTGTAATCAGCCATGTCTCTCTCCCCTCCTTTATCGCTTCGCGTAACCGAGTCCCGGAATGACCTTCAGGCTTGCGAGATGCGCGCCGCCGATCTTGTCGAGAACATCGTTGTTGTCCTTGCAGCTGTAAACCCACTTGTCCAGATAATCGCGGAAGGTCTCCGGGTTGACCGGTGCCGTGTACGGCAGGCCCTTCTTCTCGGCCTTCTCCTTCTCCTTTGCGATCTGGCGCTCTGCGTCTTCCTTATCCTGGTACTTGGAAGCCTTGTCGTACTCCTTCAGTGCCTTGTCGTCGCAGTCATAGTAGTTGTAGACCTGAGACGGCCAAGCGCCGAACGGCACGTGCACAACCGCGTTGACGCACTCGCCGAAGACCTTGTTCTGGGAGGTCTCGCGGCGGATGTACTCATCGCTCACAAGCTCCTCGCAGGTCACAATGACCTTTCTCGCCGCAACCGCGATGTCGACATCGTGGAACTCATCGCCCTCGATCACGCAGGTGCCGTCCGGAGACGCCTTCTGCACATGGATAATAGCCGTGTCAAGCTGCGGGGTCGGAACCGCAACAACCTTCTCGCCCGGGTTGAAGGGGTTCTCGACATAAGCGAACTTTAAGTTGGTCAGCTTGTCGAGGGTCTGTCTCTTCTCCTCGGAGATGCCCCAGAAATCCACCAGACCGGAGCCCTGCATGAGGCGCACCGGAAGGTAGGGAAGGCCGAGGGAAGCTGCGTGAAGCTGCAGCATCAGAACGTCCTGCGAGTAGTCCTCGTAGGTCAGGGTGCCTGCCTCGATCGCAGCGCGGAAGCGGCGGGACACGTTCGTGTAGCCGGAGTTCGCGGTATAGCAGTTGATGTATGCCTTGACGCGGCCCTCGCCGATCATCATATCCCAGTCACCGCCTGCCGGGCCCGCCCAGACAGTAAAATCGGTCTGTCCCTGACGAAGGATTTCGAAAACAGCCGCATAGGGCTTCCGGTTCGTCGTAAATCCGCCGAAGCAAATCGCATCTCCGCTCTCGACATACTTTGCAACAGCATCATGTAAACTCATTACTTTATTCAAGGTAATGTCCTCCTTTCTCGAAACACCAAAACGATTTTGTTCTTGCCTGTATTGCCTCTGTTTCTATTGCAAAACGACTCAGTGCGCGAAGAAGGTCAGGAAGAATCCTGCCGCAACCGCAGAGCCGATGACACCTGCCACGTTCGGTCCCATTGCGTGCATCAAGAGGAAGTTGGTTCTGTCCGTCTTGGAGCCGACCGTCTGGGAAACACGCGCTGCCATCGGAACAGCCGAAACGCCTGCGGAACCGATGAGCGGGTTGATCTTGCCGCCGGTGACGACGTAGAGAATCTTACCGAAGAGCACGCCGCCGACGGTCGAGAAGCTGAATGCCGCAAGACCCATGACGACAATTGCGAGCGTCTGCGGGCGAAGGAAGAGCTCGCCGCGCGCCGTCGCGCCGACCGAAAGGCCGAGGAAGATGGTGCAGATGTTGCAGAGTGCGTTCTGCGCGACATCCGAAAGTCTCTCAACCACGCCGCACTCGCGGAACAGGTTGCCGAGCATCAGCATGCAGAGCAGCGGAGCAACGTCCGGGAGAAGCAGGGAGACCAGGCAGGCAACGAGGATCGGGAAGATAACCTTCTCGGCCTTCGAGACCTTTCTGAGCTGCTTCATCTTGACGCGGCGCTCCTTGTCCGTCGTCAGGAGGTTCATGATCGGCGGCTGAATCAGCGGAATCAGCGCCATGTAGCTGTACGCCGCAACCGCAATCGGTGCGACCAGCTCGGGAGCGAGGTTGTTTGCGACATAGATAGCCGTCGGGCCGTCAGCGCCGCCGATGATGCCGATAGCCGCAGCCTGCTGCGGGGTGAACAGTCCGGTCGCATTCGCAAAGATGAATGCGCAGTAGATGCCGAGCTGTGCAGCCGCACCGAGCAGAAGCGAAATCGGGTTTGCGATCAGCGGACCGAAGTCCGTCATTGCGCCGACCGCAAGGAACATCATGCAGGGGAAGAAGCTGGACTTAACACCCATGTACATGACGCCGAGAACGCCGGCATCGTACCAGTGGTCGAGCTGATAGAAATATTCGAAGGTGCCGGAATGCGGCAGGTTCGACATGAAGATACCAAAGGAAATCGGGAGCAGCAGAAGGGGCTCAAACTGCTTGACGATCGCGAGATACATCAGGATAAACGAGATGACCAGCATGACAAGCTGCTGCCAGGTCATCGTTGCATATCCGGAACTCTTGAGCAGTCCCTCAACGATAGTAATAAGATTCACTGCGTGTTCCTCCTTCGCTTAGTTCAACGTGCCCATGACCTGGTCGGTATCCACCGTGTCACCCGTCTTCACGTTGATCGAAGCGACCGTGCCGTCGACCGGTGCCACAATCTCATTCTCCATCTTCATTGCCTCAAGCACGAACATGGTCTGGCCTGCGCTGACCTTGTCGCCGACATTCACCTTGACGCCGAGCACTGCGCCGGGCATCGGGCTGGTTACGGACGTGCCGCCGGGCGCTGCCTTTGCTGCCGGAGCTGCTGCCGGAGCCGGGCTTGCTGCCGGAGCGGGTGCTGCTGCCGCCGGAGCCGGAGCTGCTGCTGCCGGAGCCGGAGCCGCCGCCTTCGGAGCGGGCGCTGCAACCGGCTGAACCGGGGTCGAGACGCCGGAAGCGATCTCCTCGCGGGTGAGCATGTGGAATGCGGACATGCGCTCCACTTCGACTTCGTATCTCTTGCCGTTCATGGTAACAACATACTTCATTTTTATAGCCTCCTGTTATGTGCTTGTTTTACTTTAATTCTTTGATGCTGGTGACGTTGATCTCTTCCGGTGACGCGTGAAGCTCCTCGCAGATGACCGCGAGTATCATGGAGCAAATCTCGTCGCTGATACCCGGCGGATCCGGAATCGGTCTCGGTGCTGCCTGCGCTGTCGCTGCCGCACCGGATCCCATAACCTTCGAGAACAGAAGGATCACAAGCGCGAGCGTAATCAGCGTGACCATAACCACACCGAGTCCCATGACGGACAGAAGTACGCTCTCAGGAACAGCCATGGATGTGCTTGTCCACATACTAACCTACCTCCTTTTTGATATGTACTCATTGTAACACAAGACACGCAAGATTCCTTCTCTTTGTTGTCAAAAAGCTAGCGCAAATTGTTGCCGAGTCTGAACAGCGACCAAAAAACTGATTTATTTAGCGGATATCTATGCTTTATCTTGCACGATTTTTTTCTCTGCGCGTGAATCCGCGCGGTTCGGTTAGAAGAGGCTACTTGCAAGTTCCCACACTTGTGTTATATTGGTGCTAAGGCGAGCGGAATATCCGCTTATTTATGCGGAAAGTCCGAACTCATCGCCCGAGGAGGCAAACAATGGAATCCAGAGACTATATTATTCAGTATAAACAGGACGATCAGTGGCGCATGCACCGCCTGCACTATCACGAAGGCATTGAACTCATGCTGGTGCTGACCGACGGCGGCGACTTCTTCATGGACCGAAAAATGTACCCGCTGAAGAAGAACACCCTCTTCATCCTGAACGCAAATACCCTGCACCGCGATGAGAACGGCGCGGACGGCTCTGTCTTCAAGCGCTACGTGCTGCACATCCTGCCCTCGTTACTCGAGCAGCTCTCAACCCCGCAGACCGATTTTGCGGAGGCGCTGAAAAACAGCGGTGCCTGCGTTCTCTTAAACGAAGAAGACAGCAAGCGCCTGGCGCGCCTCTTTGAAAAAGCTGCGCATCAGCATGCCGCCCTCCTTCGGCACGGACATCCTGGAGCGCATCACGCTCTACGAGATACTGCTCCTGGTCTGCAGCCGCATCCGCTCCACCAAGAAGGAGCACGGCACCTCGAACCAGGACTATAACCGCGTGCAGCCGATACTCGATTATCTTAGGAAGAACTGCACCGAGCACCTGTCGCTCGACGAGCTCGCCGATCACTTCATGCTGAGCAAGCACTATCTCTGCCACATTTTTAAAAAGGGAACCGGCTTTTCGGTCATGGAGTATGTGATTCAGCTCCGCATCATCACCGCCCAGCAACTTCTGCGACAGGGCGCGAATGTCCAGGAGGCAAGCGAAAAGTCCGGTTTCCAGACCTATTCCCACTTCATACGGACCTTCAACAGCTATGTCGGTGTCTCGCCGAAGAAATACGCAAAGCTCTACCGTCAGGGCGACCGCTACGCGGTCAATGCCGAAATCCATGGCGTGCGCAAGATGCGCGCCACCATGCCGGACTAAACAACGCAAAAAGAACGAACCGCAACTGCGGTTCGTTCTTTTTATTATCTATATGGTTCGTTGATTCGCCGCGCGAAGTTTGGGCTTATATCTTGCGGTGTGCGCTCCCCCGTTTTTCGTAAGGTACTTCCCTTCCTCTTCACCGGTCCCGAAGCCCGGCGGTAGGGCGAACTTCACTCCTATGCCAAGCGTATCTCTCGCGATGCGAAAACCGCGTTTCCGGACATCCGCAAAGATTTCTGTTTCGCAAAGGTTTCGTTCCGTGCCGCCCGATGAATGTGCATTCACCCCAAACAACAAATCCTTATAGAATCAGTTAAAAATAGTGCACACGGGTTCAAAATAGGAACGTACGTTTTGTCTTGTTTCCCCTTTTCAATGCCTGCTTTTCAGTTGGTTCGAGCGATGCCACGCGAAAGCTCTTTCCGTTTTGACTTCTTCACAGGTGGCGCAGGAGAGAAGTCAGTTCTGCCACAATTGCCCAGAGGAAAAGGGCGCCCGCAACACAGAGTCCCCACCAAAACACTTGTTTGATTCGAGCATTCTTCACCGCGGAAAAGCCAAAATAAAGCAAGGCAATCGGGGTCAGCGCGTAGCCGCCCAGCATCCCGAAATACCAGAGCCACGGGAGAAAGTGCGGAACTCCGATGCCGCGCGGCGCAGTCAAATTCATCCAGACGGTCGAGAGTGCACAGCAACAAAGGAGCCCCGCGGTCAGCGCATAGAGCTTACGAAACCGCAGTTCCCGCTGCCGCTTGTACAGCCAAAGCATGAGAAGCGCGAGTCCCAGCGGTAAAACCACATTTGGAAATATGGGCACGAATACCTCCTTCCATCCGCCAAAGCATCTCATTGCGGAGTGAATCAGTTCGGTCAGGACATAGTAAAACCATGCGAGCCCGGCCGCCGAAAGCAGCGCAGCGCTCAGGCTTATCAGTTGCAACAGGGCCGCGGGACAGCGCTGTGTATTCCCCGCCGCATCGAAAAAGTGCAGAAACGAAAGCAGGGCCAAAATATAGCCGAGGTAGAGCGTCCAAACTCGGACGGAATATGCCGACGCATACGCGACGGAGCCGTACGGAAACACATAGCTGTGTGCAATATAAGCGAATATCCCGCAGCTGAATAAGAGCGCCGTGAGGCTGTAAAGATGCCGATTCCAAATCAGCGCTCGCTGCAGCCTGCGCATGCGGAGCAGCACAGGTAGCAGCGCAAACGGAAGCAGCAGATTCATCAGAAACGGAAACAGGTGATTCAAAAACAGCTCCATACCGCTCTCCTTTCGCTTCGCGCCGAATAAAGGCGAACCTCTGCCCCCGCTCCTATCACTATCCGAGAAGTTGGGAAATAATCTTGACAAAGAGCAGCACCAGCACGAGCAAGAGGACAGGGCGTATGGCCTTGCTCCCCTGCTTCAGCGCAAGCCCCGCGCCGAGGTAGGCACCTATCATATTGCAGACCGCCGCACTCAGGCCGAGCGGAATCAAGACAGTGCCGTGCATCAAAAATACGATGAGCGAACTCAGATTGGTCGCCGAGTTAATGGCCTTTGCCTGCCCGTTTGCGCTTTTTAAACCGAGGCGCGACCAGACGTTTAAGAGCACAATCAAAAAGGTGCCTGTGCCCGGCCCGTAGAGTCCGTCGTAAATGCCGACCAGGAAGGCCGAGGCCGCCGCGGTCACATAGGTACGCCCCGTGATGTGTTCTTCCTCCGGGCTTCGGTCGCGGAGCAGATTCCTGTTCAGAACCAGAAAGGCGACAAAGGGCAGGATGCAAAGGAGGATAATCAAAGTCATCCGCTCCGGCATGCGGAGCGAGAGCCGCGCACCGATCGAAGCGCCCACAAAGGCCGCCGCGACCGCGGGAAGCGCAAGACGCTTTCAATCATGCCCTGCTTCGCAAAGCGTCCGGTCGCGAGCGTGGTCCCGAAGACCGCCGAAAACTTATTGGTGCCGATGGCCGTGTGCACCGGTATTCCCGCAAAGAGGTAGGCGGGCAGGGAAATCAGACCGCCCCCGCCGCCGATGGCGTCTACAAAGCCCGCCAGAAAAACCAGCGGGCATACAATCAAAAAAGTTATGATACTCATTGTTTTCTCAGGCGATGTGAACGTTCACTTCCTCGCGATACATCTTCTCGGGGAAGAAGCGGCGATAGAAGCGATCCAAAATGTGCCGAATTTCCGCGGCGGAGTGCGACGTAGCGCCGCCTGCCTCGAGGATGCGGTAGTTCATGCCGCAGACCTCCGCGCGCACGCGGGTCTCACGGACGCCGTTCCTTAGATAAAATGCGCGACGGCGAAGGCGCACGGCCTCCTCTTCATCATCCGCAGCGTGATCCGGATCCTCAATCTCACCGAGTATGGTCTCGGCATCGTCGATGTGTGCCTCCATCTCCCGCAAAAAGTCGGTCCCGATTCCGCTGCCGCGCTCCGATTCCTTGACGGCAAAGTAGTCGAGCAGATAGTGGTGTCCCTCCTCCGCCTTTTCCCGCGCAAAGAGCGCATAGGCGAGAAGGTCTTGATTCTTGCTGTTGTCGCGGATCGCGAGCGGCAGATAATGCCCCGTCTCGTAGAGTTCCCGCATCTTCGGGAAGGGCTTTAATTCTACCTCCGGAAAATCTTCCTGCATTCTCGTCTCAAAGAGCTTCCGCAGTGCGGGCAGGTTGAGTTTTTCCACTCGGATCCGCTTGGTACAGTCTGTGTCCGCCGTCTGTTTTCGTTTCAGTTCGTGTCGCATGATTTGTTTCTCCTTTTCTTACTTTTCTTGTCCCCGCTCCTTACGGGGTGTAAAGCGTTCCTTGTGAGTGAGCGCATAATAGAATAGGTATTGCTGTAAAATACCCGCGTGCTTCCGGGCGACCAAGGGGGTCCACACCCTGATAGCCCTCGCTCACAATGCGCTGCATCCAGACGTCCGAGGGCACGCGCTCCGTTCTGCCGTAGCCAAAAAGCATCACGCAGTTCGCGACCTTCTTCCCGACGCCGTGTACGCCCTGTAGTTCCGCAAAGAGTTCCTCATCCGGACGTTTGCGAAGCGCAGCGAGATCAAGCTTCCCGTCCGCCACGCGGCGCGCGGCGTCCAGCACATAGGGCGCGCGGTAGCCGAGCCCCAAATCCCGCAGGCTTTGCTCCGAGCTTCCGGCAAGCGCCTCCGGCTTCGGAAAGAGAAAGACCGTCTCTCCGGAAGGTGCCTTTGTCGCCTCGCCGTAGGTCTCGGCCAGCATGCGAACCGCAGTCCGTATGGCCGGAATGGATTTTCGCTGCGAGAGCACAAAGGAAACCAGCATCTCAAAGGGCTCCTGTCGGAGCACCCGTATGCCGTCGCCGTGAACCGTCGCCTCGGCGAGCAAGGTATCCCCGCTCTCGAAGATATCGCGCTGTATGGCGCCGTAGTCGCGCTCCAGGTCAAAGTAGGGGCGCCATACTCTATCCCAGGATTCCGCATCGCAGGAGACTTCCACGGCGCAATCGCCGCGCTGTCTTAACTCCAGCACCTCGTTTCCGAGATAAAGCGGAACACACCGTCTCCGATTTCACCGGGGCGAAAGCACTGTCCGCTGTCCGCTATCTTCCGTAAACTCAGTGCTTCCCTGAGCTCTATGGTACGAAACTCCCGCACAAGTCCTCCTTCGGTCTACATAAGCGTTATGCTACTATCCTAACCTAAATTCAAAAAGTCGTCAAATCGGCAAGAAAAAGTCACCCCGAAAGAATGAGATTACTTAAAACGAAAGACCACACCAAAAAAACAAAGCCCTTGGTGTGGTCTTTTTCTTGTCAGCGCAGAGCTATGCTCTCGTTTCCGGCGACCCCGTGGAGCGTATTCTCTTCCGCGAGCTCCGGACAAGAAATCTGCACATAGTCGTAGGCACTGCGCGGGAGTTCCCAATAAAGGGTGCTTCCGTCCCCCCGCTGCACGGAAATCTGCTCTTGCTGCGGGTGCTCGCTATTCAGCTCCCACTCGAAGAAGGGCTGCGCGGAATCTGCCGAAATCTTCTCCGCCCGCGCCTTCATGCCCGAGGCAATCAGGACCCCGCCGTCCACGCGGCAACTGCCGTTCCAGTCGAGCGCTGCGTCCTTGCCGTTGTCCGAGCCGTTCACAAAACTCATACCGCCGCTGAAAATCAAATCGCCGTTCGAGTCGATGCCGTCGCCGCCCGCGGTCACGTGGAGCTCTCCGCCCGAGATATGAACCCAAACCTCCGGATTCGCCTCCTTCTTCTTGGTCTCGGTCTGCGCCTTGTCGTAGTGCTCCCGCGCATTCATGCCGTCATCGTCCGCGCTGATGTCAAAGCTACCGCCGCTCATCTCTATGGTCTTCCCCTCTATGCCCTCGCTCGTGTAGGCAAAGACATAGGAACCGCCCGCAAGGGTCACCGCGCCGTCCGAGCTGACACCCTTGCCCTTCTCGCCGCGCGCGCTCGCCCGAACCACGCCGCCCTGCAAATCGACGCTCTCCTTGCCGCGGAAAATATCGTCCTCGGTCTCGATATCATAGGCGCCCTCCGTGACCAAAAGCTCCTCCTTCGCAACGATGCCCTGATCCGCCGCCGTGATGACCGCGCTGCCGCTGCCGGCGAGATATAAATTTCCCCTTGGAATAAACGGCCGCTCGAATGTTATCCGGTTCGAGCGCCTCTCCCTTCTTATCGGTTCTGCCGTCGGTCACGATTTCGTTTGCCTTCTCACCCTCGAAAATCAGACCGAGTTCCCCGCGCTGCACCGCGCGAATCGCATTTTTTCCGCGCGTGTGAATCTTTACCCCGTTGAGATACAGCAGCACGGAGACATTGGCCGCACGCACTTCGATCGGAATGCGACTCTCCCCTCCAAGCGGTAGCTTCCGCCCTCGTGGATTACAAGCACGCCCTTCTCGACCGCCGCGCCGCGCCCTTCGATTTTTGCCCGCTCGCCGCGCAGCGTAATCTTCACCACAGCGGCCTCGTCCGCTGCGTTCGAAGCGGTTCCCAAGCTCGCATCCGAAGCGATTGCGGGCGCTGTCTCGTCCTTAGACTGCGGTTTCGTCGCACAAGCCGTAAAGAGGGCTGCGGAGAGCGCCGTGAGTAAGAAAAGCGGAAGGAACCCGGTCTTGTTTCTCTGTTTCATTTCACACCTCATTCGAGAAAACTATGATACCATTTAGAAAACACAAATTATAAGGAAGCGGAGGTTTCCATGACGATATTACTGGTGGAAGATGAGGACCGCCTCGCAGCGGCACTCATTGAACTGTTTCACGCCGAAAAATACCTCGCGGATCACGCGGACAACGGCGAGGACGGACTCTATGCCGCCCTGCAAAAAGACTACGATGTCATAGTCCTCGATGTGATGCTGCCCAAAATGGACGGCTTTGCCGTGGTTCACGCCCTTAGGCGCGCCGGGAAGAAGACTCCCGTTCTCATGCTGACCGCGCGGGATGAGATACGCGATAAAATCGAGGGTCTCGACCAAGGAGCGGATGACTATATGACCAAGCCCTTTGTCCCGGAAGAACTCCTTGCGCGGGTCCGCGCCCTCTCCCGCCGCCAAGGCGAGGTTCTCTTGGATGAGCTCCGCTTCGGCGACCTCTGCCTCTCGCTTGCGACGAACGAACTGAACGCCAAGGGGCAAAGCGTTCGCCTCGCCTATAAGGAGGCGGAACTCCTGAAACTCTTGATTGCGAATAAGGGCGTGATTCTAAGCAAGGAGACCATACTCCGGAAACTCTGGGGCGATGAGAGCGATGCGGTCGAAAACAATGTCGAGGCCTATGTCTCCTTCCTCCGGAAAAAGCTGGGCTTTTTGCAGTCTTCGGTGAGGATTCAGGCCATACGCCGCCAGGGCTATCTGCTGCTCGAAGAGGAAGCGCTATGAAGCCGCTCCGCCTCTTACAGCGCCGCATCATCGCGACAAACCTCTTCTTTGTGCTGATACTGCTCCTCGGCATCCTGACTGCACTCTTTTTGAATGCCCGTGCCCGCTCCATGAAGGAGGCAGGCCGTTATCTCGCTGCGGAGCTCCGCTTTGCGAGCTTCTTTTCCGAGCATGAGAGCGAGGCAAGCAGCTCGTCGGATGAAATCGGACCGCCGCCGGACGGCGCGCAAGCAGCCACGGCATACTACCCCTATGTTGTTTTTTCGAGAGACAGTAGCAGCGACTCTTATACCGTCTCCAGAAGCTACGATCTGAAACTTAAGCGACGCGGATACCGCCCGTCTACAAAGCTTGCTGCAGCGTATCGCGGACAGCGATACCGGTTCGGAGAAAAAAGGACCGCCCGAGCGCCCGGGAGAAAACGAAAGCCTGACCCATGCCTTTTCTTCCTATTATTATTTGCAGGGGAGACAGACCGGAAAGCGCGTTTTCCTCGTCACCTCGCTCGACAAGCTGAACGCCTCACTGCTCCGCTTTGCCCTGCAGCTCGGCGGCATCTTCCTACTCGCCGGCTTCCTCATCTTCGGGCTCAGCTTCTTTCTGGCACGCATGAGCTTACGCCCGGTCGAGCACGCCTTTTCCGAACAGCAGCGCTTTGTACAGGATGCCTCGCATGAGCTGAAAACCCCGCTTACGGTGATACTCGCGAACCTCTCGATTTTAAAATCCCGCCCCGCAGCCACGATTCAAGAGGAAATGCTCTGGATACAAAATACCGAGACCGAGGCGCGCCGCATGCAGGAGCTCACCGAACGCCTGCTCTTCCTCGCAAAGGCAGATTCCAAACGCCTCTCACCGAAAATAGAGCGCCTCTCGCTCTCGCAGCTCACCGAGGCCGCGGCACTCCCCTTTACCGCGCTCGCCTTTGAGCGCGGGCTTACCCTTGAGACCAAACTCGAAGCCGAGCTCTATGTAAAGGGCGATGCCCAGGCTCTCACCCAGCTCCTCGCTATTTTGATCGACAACGCGCTCAAGTACGCGAGATCCGGCAGCGTGGTCACCGTACGGCTCGCCCGGCAGAAAAAAAGCACGACCCTGCTCTCCGTACACAACGAGGGGGAAGTCATCCCGCAGGATGCGCTCCCCCATCTCTTCGATCGTTTTTATCGCGTGGACAAATCGCGCGCCCGTGCGCAGGGCGGTTACGACTCGGTCTCTCCATCGCAAAGACCATAGCGCATGCTCACGGCGGCGATATTCGCGTCGAGAGCTCCGCCGAACACGGCACCTGTTTCACGACTACCCTGCCGCTCTCAGAATAAGTTGCGGGGATCCTCCGGAAACAGCGCCTGATTCCGCGGCAAAACCTGATAGAAAATCCGCAAAGACACGGTTGCTGAGATCGATGCCCCGCTCCGTGAGTCGGAGCATCGGTGTATCCACCTCCAGGAGACCGAGCGTCGTGTTCTTTCGGATTGCCTCCCCGAAGAGGTCGAACATATTGAAGTGAAAGAGGTCGTAAAAATCCGCCCCCGAAACCCCCTTGGTCATGCGAAGGCCGAGGTACATGAATTCTTCCATCTCATCCGCGACCGTAAGCGCCACCAGATCCTGATAGAGCGGCATCAAATCGCGGTGCATCTCAACCTCCATATAGCGGTCCAATCTCTCCTCCGAGTGAAAGCGGTGATGCTTTAACTTACTCGAAGCGCCGAGGCCCACGCCGAGATAGTCTACATCGGTCCAGTAGCCTATGTTGTGGCGACACTCCTTGCCGGGACGCGCGTAGTTGGAAATCTCATAGCGCAGGAAGCCGTATTCCTCAAGCAGCGCCCGGGTCTCGACATACATGGCTCTCTCTTCCTCTTCACTCGGCAACGCCTTCTCCCCCGCCGGCGTTCCGTAGAGTTCCGCAAAGGGCGTGCCGGGCTCAATGATCAATGAATAGGCCGAGATATGCTCCGGATGGAGACGCAGTACTTTTTTGAGGCTCTGCCGCCACTTGTGGAGGCTCTGGTGCGGAATTCCGCTCATCAAATCGATGTTGATGTTGTCAAAGCGCGCCGCTCTCGCGAGTTCATAGCTGTGGAGAAAGTCATTGTAGCTGTGAATCCGGCCGAGCAGCTTTAATTCTTCATCGTCCGCGGACTGAAGCCCTAAACTCAGGCGGTTGATGCCGGCCTCACGGTAATACTCGAGTTTGGTCGCGTCCAGCGTCCCGGGATTACATTCGATTGTAATCTCGACATCCGCCTCGACCACAAAACTCTCGTAGACCGCCGAGATAATGTTTTGCACCTGCAAACCGCTCAAAATCGAAGGCGTACCGCCCCCGATGAATATGCTGCTCAGCTGGTACTCCGGCAATATATGCCCCTGCGCGCGTATTTCTTCAATCAGCTGATTCACATAGGCGCGCTGCGCCTCCGGGGTCGACTCGCCGGACAGAAAGTCACAGTAGCGGCACTTGGACGCGCAGAACGGAATGTGAATATACAGTTCCAGTTTGTTTCTCACTCATCGTCGAGTTTCAAAACGCTCATGAACGCCTTCTGCGGCACCTCGACGGAGCCGATCTGGCGCATGCGCTTCTTTCCTTCCTTTTGTTTCTCGAGAAGTTTCTTCTTTCGCGAGATATCGCCGCCGTAGCACTTTGCAAGCACGTCCTTGCGCACCGCCTTGACCGTCTCGCGGGCAATGATTTTGGAGCCGACCGCAGCCTGAATCGGAATGTCAAAGAGCTGGCGCGGAATCTCCTTCGAGAGCTTTTCGCACATCTTCCGCCCCCTCTCATAGGCACCGTCCGAGAAGACGATGAAGGAGAGCGCGTCAATGGTCTCTCGGTTAATGAGAATGTCGAGCTTCACGAGCTTCGAGGGCGTATAGCCCTTCAACTCATAGTCGAGGGAGGCATAGCCTCTGGAGCGCGACTTTAACGCGTCAAAGAAATCGTAAATGATCTCGTTCAGCGGGAGCTCATACTTCATGATGGCGCGGTCCTGCTCCATGTAGTCGGTCCCGAGATAGATACCTCTTCTCTCCTGGCAGAGCTGCATGATGGGACCTATGAACTCTCTGGTTAACATAATCTCCGCGGAAACCATGGGCTCTTCCATGTGTTCAATCTCCGCGGAGTCCGGAAGATTCGAGGGATTCGTGAGCTCTATCATGCTGCCGTCTGTCTTATAGACGCGGTACACAACGCCCGGCGCCGTCGTCACGAGGTCTAAGTCGTACTCCCGCTCCAGTCTCTCCTGGATAATCTCAAGATGCAAAAGTCCCAGGAAACCGCAGCGGAAACCAAAGCCAAGCGCGAGCGAGGTCTCCGGCTCATAGGTCAGAGAGGCATCGTTTAACTGCAATTTCTCAAGTGCATCGCGGAGATCCTGATACTGCGCCGCATCCGCGGGATAGAGGCCGCAGTAGACCATGGGTGTGACCTTCTTATAGCCCGGGAGCGCCTCCGCCGCCGGGTTCTTCACGTGCGTCACCGTGTCACCGACCTGCGTGTCCCGCACATTCTTGATGCTCGCGGTGAGGTAGCCTACCATGCCGGCCGAGAGCTCTTCGCAGGGAATAAAGCGCCCCGGTGCAAAGTAGCCGATTTCGACCACATCCACCTCCGCGCCGGTCGCCATCATGCGAACGCGATCTCCCTTCCGAACCGTGCCGTTCTTCACGCGGAGAAAGACAATGACGCCCTTATAGCTGTCGTAGAGCGAATCGAAAATGAGGGCCTGCAAAGGCTCCGACTCATCGCCGCCCGGCGGCGGGAGCTGCTCCACAATGGCCTCCAACACTTGGTCCACATTGAGACCCGTCTTCGCGGAAATGCGCGGCGCGGACTCTGCCTCGATGCCGATTACATCTTCGATTTCCAAAGCGACCTTGTCGGGCTCTGCGCTCGGAAGATCTACCTTATTGATGACCGGGACTACCTCGAGGTCGTGGTCCAGCGCCATGTATACGTTTGCAAGCGTCTGCGCCTCAATGCCCTGGGAGGCATCGACCACAAGAATCGCACCGTCGCAGGCTGCGAGCGCACGGGAAACTTCATAATTAAAGTCCACGTGTCCCGGTGTGTCGATCAAGTTAAAAATATACTCCTCGCCGTTTGCCGCGCGATACACCGTGCGCGTTGCCTGGCTCTTGATTGTGATGCCGCGCTCCCGCTCGAGATCCATGGTGTCCAGAATCTGGTTCTGCATCTCCCGCTCGGTGAGCAGACCCGTCTTCTCGATGATGCGGTCCGCGAGCGTGGATTTACCGTGGTCGATGTGCGCGATGATACAAAAGTTTCTGATATGTTTTCTGTCGTAAGTCGGCATGCTTCCTCCATCAAAACCTTCGGCAGACTGCGCCTTCGCTGCCGCAATGATTTGAAAAAAGAATAACATTTTTACTATTCTCTTTCAAGTGAGCCTTGACACTCCCGCGCCTTTGCCCTACAATTTGAGGGTATGTTTACATTGAACTGTCCGTGTCCAGACTTCGATGCGAACGCCCACAGAGAGCAAGACATTTGCGCGGCTGCCCGTCCCTGACGGTTGTCTTGATGACTGTGAAACTATCATCGTATCCGTGAATGGGAGGAAAAGAAATTGGCAAACATCAAATCCGCGAAGAAGAGAATTTTGACGTCCGCAAAGAGAGCTGAGAGAAACAAGGCTGTTAAGTCCGCTGTTAAGACCGCTGTCAAGAAGGTCGACGCTGCAATCGCAGCAGGCGATAAGGCTGCGGCAGAGGAGAGCTTCCGCAAGGCAGAGCGCGCGCTCACCATGGCGGCTTCCAAGGGCGTTCTGCACAAGAACACTTCTTCCCGCAAGGTGTCTCGCCTCTCGAAGTCTGTCGCAGCAATCGGCTGATCGCTGCCATAGAACAAAGGCAAAGCAGAGTGGATCATCCGCTCTGCTTTTTTCTTGCCGTTTTTACTTATCTCTGTAGTGAGAACCGCACTGGACAATCTGAATCACATCTCCGTCTATCCGATACACAATCCGGTTACAATCATCGATTCTCCGGCTCCAATAAGACGACAAATCTCCTCTCAAGGGTTCCGGCTTCCCGATGCCGTCATATCCGTTCCGCTCAATATCCCTGAGTAGTTGCAAAATTCTTTTAAGTGTCTTTTTTTATCCTGCTTTGTCCAATACTCAAAATCTTCCCACGCATCTTCTGTCCACGCTTTAATCATTGAGCTTCACTTCGTGGACAATACCGCCCGTTGCCTCCATTTCTGCAATGGATTTTTCTCAGTCTTGCCAGATTGGCCGCACTGTAAAAAGGGATCTTTTTCTGCGGATATCTCAAAGGGAATTCTCTGCTCTCTGACAGCGGTTTTTTTGCAAACACGCAAAATGCCGTCGACATGCTCATACCGATATCGGAGCAGAACGCGTCAAACTGCTTCTTTAAATCCTCATCCATGCGGATATTGATACTTGTTTGCGCCATATTGCACCTCCTTTTACATGCATTGTATCTACATTTGACGCAAATAGCAATACAAAAAGAGCAGCGCGGAATTTTTCCGCGCTGCTCTTTTCTATTTCTGTCGGAAGCTATTTCCTATTCTTCTTTAATTTCCGCTTGCCACACGCTCGCTCATGTACATCTTGGCATCGGGGTGACGCTGCAGGAGCGTAACCGGGAAGGAAGCGCTGACTTCGCCGTAAGCCGCGCGGCGAATGACTGAGTAGTGCCAGTCGCGGAACATACCGAGGCGCACCTTCTTTGCCGCGAGTATCTGCTTCATGCCTATGGTCACGCAGAGCGAGGGCATGTCCTCGAGCGCGCCGCGGAGGTCGCCGATCGAGTTCACCGCGCGGGTCTCCGGCGCAATCGTGCGGACACGGGTCGGCAGCGCCGCAAACTCTTCGGGGGAGAGTTCCGGCTGGGGCTCGTTGAATGCGAGATGGCCGGTGATGCCGATGCCGCCGAAGCAGATATCCGCACCGCCGAGCTTTTCCAGCAGTTCATCGCCCTTCTCCGGGTGATGCGGATCCGGGAAAATGCGCTGCTCTTCGGGGATGTTGAGCTCCGGCGCAATCTTGCTGTATACGGTTCTCTCCATGAAGCCGCGGAAGGAAAGTCTGTCTTCCTTCGGGACCCACTCGCCCTCATCGGTCAGATACTCATCCATGTTAAAGAACCAGCAGTCCTTTAACGAAACCTTTCTCTCGTTCACAAGGCGCACAAAAATCGGGTAGTGTCCCACCGGTCCCACCGGGCAGATGAACACGGTGCGGAGTCCCGCCGCATTGTTCTTCTCAATCTCCTCTACCATCTCGAGTGCGAGCTCATAGAACGCCTCTCCCGGCTCCTTGCACACAACAATCGGAATTTTTGCGTCCTTTCCGAGTTCCTCTCTGCCGATTTCATAATACGAATGATACGAATGTCCTGCCATGATGCCTCCTCCTCTGCTCTCTGTTTTCAATCAAAGTTGCAAAACGCGCCGCGAAGCATGACGCGGTGAATCTCATCGTCTTTTAAAATCAAGAGGTCTGCCTGTTTGCCCGGGGTCAGATTCCCGATGCGCTTATCCTCCCCGAGAAGGCGCGCCGCATTCTCCGAGAGCAAGGGAACCAGTTCCGCGGTCGGCCGCCCCGTAAACTTCCTGAGGTTCCGGAAGGCGCGCGCCATGGTGAGTGTACTTCCCGCGCGGGCATCCCCGTGCTTTAAGCGCGCATCGCCGTCTTTCACCACGACCTCGTTGACGCCGAGCATGTACTCGCCGTCCGGCAGTCCCGCCGCCATGATGGAGTCCGTGATTGCAATCGCGCGGTCAAGTCCCTTTGCCTGCAAGTAGAGGCAGATGCTGCCCGGGTGTAAGTGCAGTCCGTCCGAAATCATCTCGCAATAGACCTCTTCCGAGGCGAGCACCGCACCGAAAATAGCCGGCTCGTGGCGGTCAAAGGCGCGCATCGCGTTTCCCGGTGTGCGTCGCCGCGCGCGCGCCCGCAAAGATGGCCTGTTCCGTGGTGCGGTAATCCGCATCCGAGTGCCCGAGGGCCGTGACAATGCCGAGGGCGCGGAGCTTCGGAATCAGCTCAATGGCCCCCGGCAGCTCCGGTGCAAGGGTGATATAGCGGATGTGCCCCTCTGCCTTTTCCTGGTAGCGGGCAATCAAGTCATAGTCCGGCGTGCGGAGCAGACTTTCCGGCATCGCGCCTTTGTGCTTCGGGGATAAAAACGGCCCCTCTAAGTGTATGCCCAGTAAGTCCGCGCCCGCATGCGGTAACTTTTTCCAGTCGAGAAAGGCCTGAATGGCGCGCTCCGTCTGTTCTTCCGTATCGGTGAGAATCGAGCAGAGAAAGCTTCCCGTGCCCTGACGCGCAAAAAAACAAGCCAGTTTTTCAAAATCCTCGGCGCTCGCCGCATTCACATCCACGCCGACCGCGCCGTGCGTGTGAATGTCCAAAAAAGCCGGTATGACCGCCGCGCCTCCTAAGTTCAGCACTTCCTCATTCGCAAGCGGCGTGAGGCCTCCTTGGGTCTGCGGCGAAAATTCCGCGATGGTCTCGCCCGTCACGCGAAGATCTCCCGGCACCAGGCGTTTTTCATAATAAAAAGATCCGTTCTTTAAGAGCATATCTGCCTCCCTCCCGTCCGAATCGTACTGCTCCAGTGTAGTCCATTCCCGATACTTTCTCAAGCCGAGAACGGAAAAAGACGCCTCCGGGGCGCGGCGTGCGTTCTTCTCTCATCTCTTCCCCTCTTCTTCACAGCCGTGGAGCAGCGCGTAGACCTTTTCAATGCAGGCAATCATGGTCTCCGCATCGCTCGCGTCAATGCCGCTGAGTTTTGCCTTGAGCCCCGCAAAGTAGTCATGGTCATGCTCCTCGTAAAAGCGCCGCCCCGCTTCGCTGAGGCGCACAGCGACATAGCGCCGGTCCTTATCATCCGTCTCCTTTTCAAAATAACCGCGCTGGGTGATTACCTTGACCGCACGCGTGACCCCCGGGCGCGGTAGCTTCAGCGCGGCCGCGATATCGCTCACATAGACCGCTTTTTTCACGGCGGAAAGCTCTACCACCGCATCCAACACATGCATCTCCGTACTGCTGATGCCGTCCGGCAGCTCCGGCTGCAGCTCCCAGATGCGCTTTGCGAGATACATCGCATCCATCATACGCTTGATGTTTCGCTCGTTCAGCTCTTCCACAGCCCCTCCGTTCATTATCTCAGATAATTACCTTTGGCCATTATATGCCCGCAGCTTTTTGCTGACAAGCGATGCAAACAAAAAAGAGCCGCAGCGAAAGTTTCCTCTCGCCGCGGCTTGTTTCGATTTGCGTTCATACCTTCCAGCTGAGCGCCTTGTTTCTGGCCTCCACAAATCTGCGGTATATGCCGTCCTCCCGAAGAAGTTCCTCGTGGGTTCCGCGCTGCGCAATGCGCCCGCGATCGACCACAAAAATTTGCTTCGCCGCCCGCACGGTTTTCAGGCGGTGCGCAATCATTAAGACCGTCTTCTCTTTTGTGAGTGCCGCGATTGCCTCCATGAGTTCCTTCTCATTCTCCGGATCCACGTTGGCGGTCGCCTCATCGAGAATAATGACGGGTGCATCCTTCATGATGGCTCTCGCAATCGAGATGCGCTGCCGCTCCCCGCCGGAGAGTGAGGCGCCGTTCTCACCGATCACGGTATCATAGCCCTCCGGAAGCGCCGTAATAAAGTCGTGGCAGCAGGCCTGCTTTGCCGCGGCAATGACCTCTTCCATCGAGGCCTCCGGCTTTCCGAAACGTATGTTGTTTGCGACCGTATCGTGAAACAGGTAAACCGACTGGAACACAAAGCTGAAGTTCTCCATCAGTGCGTCAATCGAATAGTCCCGCACATCTTTTTGATCGAGGCGCACCGTTCCGCTCTGCACATCCCAGAAGCGGGCAATCAGCCGGCAGAGTGTCGTCTTGCCGCTGCCGGAGGGCCCCACAAAGGCCGCGCTCGTGCCGGACGGAATGCGAAGCGAGACGCCGTCTATCACCTTCCGGCTCTCATACGCAAAGTCAATCGCTTCGAGCGCAATGTCATGCGTTTCGGGCGTATACGCTTCGCCGTCAATCTCCATCGACGGAAGCGAGAGTATCTCCTGCCCCCGCGAGACACAGAGATCCACCATGCGGAGCAGCGCGGAGTAAGCGCCCATGCTCGAAAGTCCCGTGAAAACATGAAAGGCCATGACCATCATCAGCACCGCGGTGATCAGGTCCATGCTGCCGTCCAGATAAAAGCGCAGCGAGGCCAGTAAAATCCCGAGTCCCGTGAGCTTCAGGACCCCGTTTTGCAGCGGCATGTAGCGGTTTGACGCGAACTCCAAGTCGGTCATCAAGCGGGCGGATTCCGCAATGCTCTCCTTCAGTTTTTGCTCGGACTCTCCGCTCAGCCCGTAGGACTTTACCTCGGAAATCCCCTGGATGTACTCGAGAACATTCTCAATGAGCTTGGTGTCGTTCGCTATTTTTTGTCCGGACAAGGCCTCGTTGTTATGCTGCATACGGGCGTTAATCAGGGCAAAGAGCAGCGCCCCGATTAGGGCAATCAGACCGATTCGCCAGTCAAAGATCAGAAGCATCAGCAGAATGAGCGCTGTATTGAGTAGCCCCTGGGTTGTCTGCATCACCACGCGAGTCGCCACATCGCCAAGCAGCTCCATCGTGTTGGTGGTCACCGAGCTGATATCGCCGAGGCTCGTGCGGTTAAAATAGCCCATGGGCAAAAAGCGCAGCTTTCCGCAATTTCAATGCGCTTGTTCGCACACTCCCCGTAGCCCGCGCGGCACTGGAGCATGGCCTGTTTGGAGCGGAACGCAGCCTCCGCGAGCACGCCGATCAGCAGGAGCAGAAAGCTGAACAGAATCAGCTTTCCTGTCATTCCGTCTTCCGAAAATCCGCGGAGTATGAGGCTGATGGCCGGATATTTCAGTACTTCGCAGAAGGCAATCAACACCCCGAGCCAAAGCGACGCATAAAACATACGGCGGTGTTTTGCGGAACAAAAGGCAAAGAACTTTTTGAGTGTCGCAATCATTCGGACAGCCCTCCTTCCTCCGAGCAGTCTCTTGCACTGCTGTGCGCCTCCCACATCTTCCGGTAGAGCGGGCACTCTCTGAGCAGCGCCTCGTGCGTCCCGCAGGCCGCAATCCTCCCGGCCTGTACCACAACAATTTGATCCGCATTCACAATGGTCGAGAGCCGGTGCGCAATTACCAGCAGCGTTTTATTTTGCGCAAGTCTTGCCACAGAGCGCTGAATCAGCGCCTCATTTTCCGGATCCGCATAGGAGGTCGCCTCGTCCAGAATAAGGAGCGGCGCATCCTTCATCATCGCGCGGGCAATCGAAATGCGCTGGCGCTCACCGCCCGACAAATGCGCCCCGCTTCCGCCGACCACGGTGTCAAAGCCGTTCTCGAGTCCTGCGATAAAGTCATAGCAGCCGCTGTCTCGCGCGACCTGCTTCGACTTCGGCATCGCTCGCCCCCGGCCTTCCCATGCGTATGTTCTCCCGCACCGTCGTGTTAAAGAGAAAGCTGTCCTGAGAAACGTAGGCAACTTGCCGGTTATAGTCTTCCGACGAAAGTTCCCTTAAATCGACGCCGCCGAGGGTGATGCTGCCGTCTCCCGACGTCCCAGAGGGAGGCAACCAGTTTCGCAATGGTCGACTTGCCGCTCCCCGAGGGGCCGACCAAGGCTGTCACCTTTCCGGCCGGAATGCAGAGTTTAATCCCGTGCAGCACCTCCTTTTCCCCGTAGCCGAAACGCACATCGCGAAGTCTTACTTCACTGTCCGTCGGCAGGGCGCGACTCTTCTCCGGACGCGAGAGTTCCGGAAGCGTAAGGACAGCGTCAATCTCACCGAAGATGGAAGTCGCCTTGCCGATGTCGTCGCTGTAGCTGAGTGCCGTGATGAGCGGCGTAATCAGACCGCAGGCGAGAATCAGTATCATCACATAGTCATGAAACGCGAGCGTGCCCTGCATCACAAAAACCGCGCCGAGCGGAAGCACCGCAATCAGGGTTGCCGGTGCAATCGTCATGCTGAGAGAAAAGGGCACAATGCTCGCCTGCATCCAGTCGGTGAAACTGTTCGCGTTCTCCTCGGCCGCGCGCGCAAAGCGGGCATAGGAGCTCTCCGCCTTTCCGAACGCCTTGATAACCTCAATGCCGCCGATGTACTCGACCGCCGTATCGTTCAGTGCCTTGGTGGTCTCCTGTGTTCTGCGGAAGGGGCGCTCGTAATCGCGAAACATCGCCATTAAGCAGAGCAGCGTAAGCGGCAGGGTCGCGAGCGATAAGAGCGCCATACGCCAATCGATGCGGCAGAGATACAAAAACATGAGGAGCGGCGCAAGCAGGTTTGCCGTAAACTCCGGCACCACGTGCGCCAGTGTCGTCTCAATCGCATCCGTTCGCTCGACCATGATATTTTTGAGTGCGCCGGACGGCGTCTCGCGCACCGTTCCGAGCGGCAGACGCGCAAGCTTTTCGCAGAGTTCCGTCCGTATCCCCGCGATCAGCGCAAAGGTCGTCTTGTGTGACAAGTTGGTAGAACAGGTGTGAAAGAGGATACCGAGCACAATAAAAAGTGCCATCAGTCCTCCCTCCCGGAGAAACACGTCATAGTCGCGCTCTCCCTCAAGGAGTTGCTTTACCATGGTGCCCATCACAAAATACGGGACCATGGAGCAGAGAACCCCGATACAAGCCAGCACGACACTCTTTTGGTAGCTCGCTTTGCTCACCGCCGCAAACTTTGTCACATAATAGAAAAAGCTCGCCATCCTCCCTTTTTCCGGCTCGTTTTGTTTGCTTGCTTCCGCCATACATTTCTCCCCCTTCTTCGCCCGGACCGCGGCTCGTTCCCGTAGGCCGAATCCGTTGATTGCGGATTAGTTATAAAACACTAACTAATTCCAATGATAGCACTGCGCTTTTATAAATCAAAGCCGCAAAACCGCTTTTTACAAACTTTTGTAAAACCGTTCCTTCTTTCCTCCGGACATCACTTGCCGCAGCATGCTACTGTGTCGCTTTTTCAACCCTTTGCCGAGACAAAGCTTCTTCCGCCGCAACAAGGCGTTTTCTTTCAACAAAAAAAGCTCCGGGTACGGCTTTCGCCGCCCCGGAGACCATGGTCATGCTCTCGCGTTGCAAATCAAGCTTCCGGCTCAGAGACTCTTAACGCCGGTCACCTCATAGTCCTTCTCTTCGACTGCCTGCTTGAGCGTCTCGTCGCTGACCTCTTTGCTCAGCTCGACAACCGCCTCGCCCTTCTCATGGCTCACCGCAGCGTTCTCGACGCCCGGCAGTGCCTCGAGCGCCTTCTTGACCGTCGCCTCGCAGTGTCCGCACATCATACCCTTGATTGTAAGTTCCTTCTTCATAAAATCTCCTTCCGCGCCTTTTTCGGCGCTTGCGGCTTCCAGAAGCCGCCCCTGATTGGTTTACGGTAACTTGGTTTCGCAGCGGCCGGTCGTGCCGCGCATCGTGCACGCGGAACAAGTTAAGACGCAGCGCATTGCTCACAACGCAGACACTCGAGAGGCTCATTGCCGCCGCGCCGAGCATCGGGTTCATCGCGATACCGAAGAAATGCAGGTAAGCACCCGCCGCCGTCGGCACCAGGAGCACATTGTAGATGAGCGCCCAAAAGAGGTTCTCCAGAATGTTCCGGTAAGTCGCACGGCTCAAACGTATCGCCGCCGTGACATCCGTGAGACGGCTCTTCATCAGCACCACATCCGCCGCGTCGATGGCCACATCCGCGCCCGCTCCGATTGCGATGCCGATGTCGGCACGCGTCAGCGCCGGTGCGTCGTTGATGCCGTCGCCGACCATGGCGACCTTGCCCTTTTCCCGGAGTGCCCGAATCACGGCCTCCTTGCCGTCCGGCAACACACCCGCCACGACTTCGTTGACACCCGCCTGCTTACCTATGGCCTCGGCCGTCTTTTGGTTGTCGCCGGTCAGCATGACCACATGGATGCCAAGCTTTTTAAGCTCTGCGATTGCCGCCGCGCTGTCCTCCTTCATCGTGTCCGCGACCGCAATCACGCCGAGGAGCTGCTGCTCCGCCGCAAAGTAGAGCGGGGTCTTCCCCACGGCCGCGAGCGCATCCGCCGCTGTCTCCAGTTCCGCGGGAATCGAGACCTTAGCGCGCACAAAGCCCAGGTTTCCGGCAAAGAGCTGCGTGCCGTTTTGCACGGCGCTTAAACCGTTTCCGGGAAGCGCCGCAAAGTCATCGACCTCCTCTAAGGGAAGTCCCTGTTCTTTCGCATAGGCGACGACCGCCTTTGCGAGCGGATGCTCGCTCTTTGCCTCGAGCGCATAGGCCGCGCGGAGCAGCGTATCCCGGTCGCCGTTCGGCAGCACATCCGTCACAACCGGCGTGCCGTTTGTGATGGTGCCGGTTTTATCGAGCGCCACAATCTGCACATTGCCGGTCTCCTGCAGCGCTTCGGCATTCTTGAATAAGATGCCCTGTCTTGCGCCGACACCGTTGCCGACCATGATGGCGACCGGCGTTGCGAGTCCCAGCGCGCAGGGGCAGCTCACCACGAGCACCGCAATGCCGCGTGCCAGCGAAAAGCCGATGCTTCCGCCCGCGAGAGCCAGATGACGGTCGTCACGATTGCCACCAGTATGACCGCCGGCACGAAGACGCCGGAGATTTGATCCGCGAGCTTTGCGACCGGCGCCTTGGTCGCCGCCGCATCGCTTACCATCTTGATAATCTGCGCGAGGGTCGAATCCTCACCGACTCTGGTCGCGCGGCACTCGAGGAAGCCCGACTGGTTCAGGGTCGCGGACTTTCACTTCGTCGCCGACCGCCTTGTCGACCGGCAGACTCTCGCCGGTCAGCGCGGCTTCGTTGACCGCACTGTTTCCGGAGACCACAAGGCCGTCCACCGGGATATTCTCACCGGGCTTCACGCGGAAGATGTCGCCGACCCGGACACTGTCGACCGGGACCGTGACTTCCTCGCCGTTCCGTAGGACCCGCGCAGTCTTCGGCGCAAGCTTCATGAGCGACTTTAACGCGCTGGTCGTCTTGCCCTTCGAGTAGGCCTCCAGCATCTTGCCGACCGTAATCAGCGCGAGCACCATGGCGGCTGTCTCAAAGTAGAACTCCATCATGTACTCCGTGACCTTCGCCTGATCGCCGTCCACCACGGCCCGCGTCATCAAAAAGAGAATCACGGTCGAGTAGAGGAAGGCCGCCGAAGAGCCGATGGCAATCAGCGCATCCATATTCGGCGCGCCGTGGAACAGACTCTTAAAACCGTTCACAAAGAACTTCTGGTTCACGACCATGATCGCCGCCGCAAGGAGGAGCTGCAGCAGGCCCATGGCCACATGGTTTCCGTCAAAGAACGCCGGGAGCGGCCAGCCCCACATCATATGTCCCATCGTGAGATAGAGAAGCGGCAGAAGAAATAAAATCGAGGCAACAAGTCGCCGCTTCATCTTCGGCGTCTCCCTGTCTTTTAGCGCATCCTCCTCGGCCGCGAGCTTCGCCTGAAAACTTCCGTGGCTCTGCTCCTCCGCATCCTTCTCCGCCGCGCCGTAACCCGCCGCCTCGACCGCCTGTATGACCTCGCTTGACGTCACATCGCCCTCCACGCCCATGGAGTTCGTGAGCAGGCTCACCGAGCAGCTCTTTCACCCCGGCAGCTTTGACACTGCCTTTTCGACCCGCGTCTGGCAGGCCGCACAGCTCATTCCGCTGACTGTATATTGCTTCATCTTACCTTCTTTCTCATGCTTGTCCCGTCCGGTACCGTCTGCCTCACTTCATCAGCTTTTGCAGGGTTCGGACCAGCTCGTCCAGCTTTTCCGTATTGCCCTCGCGCACATCCTCCGCGACACAGGACTTTAAGTGTGCCGCGAGCAGCACCTTGGTAAAGCTGTTCAGCGCGCAATTTGCTGCCGAAACCTGATTCAGAATGTCGATGCAGTAGGCATCTTCCTCGAGCATCTTCTTTACCCCGCGTATCTGCCCCTCGATACGGTTCAGTCGGTTTAAGAGCTGTCTCTGCTCAGCTCCGTCCCGCACCTTTTTCATTCCGCTGCAATGGGGACAGGCCGTCTCTTCGTTCACTGCCACCTCGCACCTCCTCTCCCGATCGATACCCCCAGGGGGTACACTTGAACTACAGCCATAATATACCCCCACCCTGTATCTGTCAAGTTTTCGGTTCAAAAATAAAAACAGCCGAAGCGGATGGCTCCGCTTTGGCTGCGCTTGAATCTGTATTCCGTTATTTCCGCTATGCCGCGAAACGCTGTCATCTCAGCGCCCCAACTCCAGAAGTCGCGCGAGTTCCGCATAAATCCGTCTTCACGAGCACGCAGTTGCCCAGCGTTTTCGGCTCAATCAGCGTAATCTTCTCGCCCCGCCGCTTCTTGTCGGCGCGTGCCGCCGCAAGGATGCGCTCGCTCGGCAGCTCCGTGCTGTTCGGCAGCTTATATTTTTTGAGAAGCTTCTCCAGTATCTTCTCGCAGCTCTCCGGGCAGCGGCCGTCCCGCACGAGCGCGCGGGTCATAATCGCCATGCCGATTGCAACGCAGTCGCCGTGGAAGAGCTTATAATTCATCTCCCGCTCGATGGCGTGTCCCAGGGTATGTCCGAAGTTCAGAATCTGGCGCTCGCCGAAATCCTGCTCGTCCTCCGCGACCACATCACGCTTTAAGCGCACACACTGCGCAATCACGCGCTCCCGCTTCCGCTCGGCATCGTCGGTCAGCAGAAGTTCCAGGAGTTCCTTACTCCGTATCATGCCGTACTTGATGACTTCCGCCATGCCCTCTTCAAACACTTCCTTCGGCAGGGTGTCGAGGGTCGTAATGTCGCAGAGCACCAGATAGGGCTGCGTGAAAGTGCCGACCAGATTCTTGCCCTCCGGCAAATCCACCGCGGTCTTTCCGCCGACCGAGGAGTCCACCATGGCGAGCAGCGAGGTGGGAACCTGAATGCAGGGCACCCCGCGAAGGTAAAGAGACGCCGCAAGTCCCGCGAGATCTCCGGTCACACCGCCGCCGAGCGCAATCACAACATCCTCTCGCGTGAGTTCCTGCTTCGCGAAGAAGGTCAGGAGTTCAAGGAGCGTCCCCGGATTCTTTGACGCCTCTCCGGCAGGAAAGGTAAAGGTCGTCACCTCAAAGCCGGAACCCCGAAGCGTCTCCTCCGTTCGCGCCGCGTAGAGCGGCCCCACATTGGAATCCGTCACAATCACCGCTCTCCGCCCACGGAGCAACGCCGCCGCCCGGAGCCCGAGCTCGGACAGCACGCCTTCTCCTATGATTACTTCATAAACCCTTGAAGCCCGCACCAGAACCTGTTCCATAAAGTTCCTCCTCCGTCCCGGCGCTCCGCACCGGCTTATCTTAGCTGTTTATTTGCCCTTATGTTCCCGCCTTCAGGCATTTGCCTCTTCGGTTGCCTTCCGAATCAGCGAAATTGCGCGGGACACATCCGCAAACTGCTCCGGGCGCAGGGACTGTGCGCCGTCCGAAAGTGCGTGCGGCGGATCGTTGTGGACCTCAATAATCAGGCCGTCCGCGCCGGAAGCGACCGCAGCCATGGCCATGGGCTTTACATAGCGCGCCACGCCCGTCGCGTGACTCGGGTCCACGACCACCGAAGGTGCGAGAGCTCGTGCAGCACCGGAACTGCGGAGAGATCCAGGGTATTTCTGGTCGCCGTCTCGTAAGTGCGAATGCCGCGCTCGCAGAGAATCACGTTCTCGTTGCCCGAGCTCATAATGTACTCGGCGCTCATTAAGAGCTCCTTGATTGTATTTGCAAGGCCGCGCTTTAAGAGAATGGGCTTATTCAGCTTGCCGAGCTCCTTTAAGAGCTCAAAGTTCTGCATGTTCCGCGCGCCGACCTGAATCACATCCACATCCTCAAAAAGCGGAATGTGCTCGGCACTCATGATTTCCGTCACAATCGGAAGTCCCGTCGCCTTCTTCGCCTCAAGCAGAAGCTTAAGCCCCTCTGCCTTTAAGCCCTGGAAATCGTAGGGGGAAGTGCGAGGCTTGAACGCGCCGCCGCGGAGCATGGTTGCGCCCGCCGCCTTGACGCTCTGCGCGACAAAGATAATCTGCTCCTCGCACTCCACCGAGCAGGGGCCCGCAATCAGGCCGAAGTTGCCGTGTCCTATCTTCACCTCCGGCGTCACCTCAACCACCGTGTCGTGCGGGTGGAACTTGCGGTTTGCCTGCTTGAAGGGCTCGGAAACCCGCTTCACAGCCTCAACAATGTCAAAGCTCTTCACCTGGTCCTCGTCGATGCGGGAGGTGTCACCGATGACACCGATGATGTTTTGATAATCACCCTCCGTGATGTGGGTCTTCAGGCCCTTTCTCTCAATCCAGTTTACCAGATCGCTTACTTTTTCCGGCTTGGTCTTGCTGTTGATGATGATAATCATATGCTTTCTCCTCTGTTTGAACGAACTGTGCAGCGGGTAACAAGAACAAAAAAGACGCCTGCGGTGAAGTGTTTTCACCGCAGACGTCTCAAAAAACGCCCCATTCCGAATCCCACTTCGGAATTTGTTCGCAGCAAAAAGCACTCTTACTTTCAGACCGTAAAGCCGTAAAAGTAAAAGTACCAATAGCCGTTGACTGCGAACTTCTGACTCATAGAAAAAGACCTCTCTCGTATGGCGTTCCCTTTTGTTGAAGGGAATATAGCACCATGCGCGAGAGAGGTCAAGCCTTTTTTCGATTGTAAGCGCTTACACCGACGAATTAAGCCTTCTTGCGGGAGCGGTAGAAGTAGACACCCGCCGGAAGCACAATGTAGCCGATGAGCATTGCAACAATCGCGTAGTAGTTCGGCACCGTCCTGCCATCCACCTGAAGGGAGAACTGCGCCGCCCACTTGAACTTTGCGAGCAGGAAGACCGTGAGCCCGAGGGAAAGCAGGGAGAACGGAACGTCCAGCACAAAGTTTTTCTTCGGGTTCGCAATCACCCGGCCGCGGTTCTTGCCGTAGTAGAAGGTGATGACCGCGAGCGGCACCAGCACGAACTGCACAAAACGGCTGATCGAGCTGATAATCATGATGCCGCGCATGTCATACTGAAAGGCCATCGGGATGATGATGGCAAGCGCCACGGTGAGCAGGAAAGAGTAAATCGGAACGCCGCTCTCCGTGCGCTTTGCAAAGATCTTCGGGACCAGACCGTCTGAAGCCATGGCCTCGAGAACACGCGGGGTCAGGAAGGACGCCGCGACATTGATGCCGAACATCGATATCAACGCGCCGCCGACAATGAGACCCTTTAAGAGCGGGTTCGGGAAGACAGCCGCGAGCACCACGACATCCTTCGAGGTGACCAGAGACACCGGATCGATCCGCATGGCGACAAAGACAATGCCGCAGTAGATGAGGGCTATGATGCCGATGGCGAGCGGGAGCGCGCGCGGCAGGTTCTTCTCCGGATTCTCCATATCGCCGGAGCCGCTCGCGACACTCTCAAAGCCCGTGAATGCATAGAACGCCGAGATGACAGCCGTCACGAAGCCGCTCGTGGTGAGCGCCGGGATTAACTTCTGACCCGCGTCGTTCGTGAGAAGCTCGACTTCCGCGAGGCGGTTCACACCGGTCGTGAGAATCAGGAAAAGACCCGCGGCCACCGTGAGCACCAGTGCGCCGAGCTTGCCGACGGTCGAGAGGTTCGAGACACGCGGAACACCTGCATGCCGCAGATGTTGATGATGAGCAGGATGACCATGAGGCAGAGGAAGCCGAGGGTCACATTGGAAATCTTGCTCGTGTCGAGACGCAAAATCTGAAGGGCCGTCTTTACGACGCCCGTCGCCATGACGCCCCAGGCAATGCTGGCAGCGACAAAGCGCGTCGTTCCGACATATAACCCGATGCTCTCGCCGAACGCCGCCTCCGTGTACGCATAGGCCGCGCCGCTCTTTACGACATAGCGGGAAGCCGATGCAAAGGTAACTGCGAGACAAGCCGCAAAGAGCGCCGCGCAGAAGTAAATCTCCGGCGCAATGCTGCCGACCTGCTTCGCCACACTGCCCGGCGATAAGAAAATACCGGTTCCGATCACGCCGTTGATGGTAAGTAATACGATGGACCAAAATCCTAACTTTTGATTCTTCTCTTTCACAAAATCCGCCTTTCTTGTCAAATCAGTTCTTCGCCGCGCGGTACCGCAGTCCCGCCGCAATGAATGCACTCCAAAGTTTCCGCATCACCGGGTCCACGCTCTCAAGCATCTCCGGATGCCACTGCACCGCAATCAGGAAATCATCGCCCGGAAGTTCGACCGCCTCGGTCACGCCGTCCGGTGCAGTCGCCACCTCGGTAAACGGCGTGCCGACCTTCTTCACCGTCTGGTGGTGGAAGGAGTTCACGCGGTGCTCGGTGACCCCGAGGATCGAAGCAATCTTCGAATCCGGTCTGATGTTCACCGTGTGGGTTGCAAGGCGCGGGCTGTGTCCCTGGGAGTGCTTTAAGACTTCTCCGCTGCGCTCTCCCAGATCCTGATAGAGGCTGCCGCCCTCCGCAACGTTGATGAGCTGGAAACCGCGGCACACGCCGAGTATCGGCAGTGGCGCTCTCTCGCGAGCTCATAGAGCGTAAAATCGCAGAAATCGCGCTCCGGCACAATCTTGCCGAGGCCGCGGTGCGGCTCTTCGCCGTAGCGAATCGGGTCGATGTCGTCGCCGCCGGTGATCAACAGCGCATCCAGCTTGTCGACCACAGCAGCCAGCGCCTCGCGGTCGCCGTTCATCGGAACCATGACAGGCACGCCGCCCGCCGCGAGCACCGCATTGATATAGTCCTCGTTCACGTAAATGCGGCGATAGCCCGGGAACATGCCGCCGTCGTCCGTAATGAGACCCGTCGAGATACCGATCACTGCTCTCTTCTCCATCTTGTTACGCTCCTTTCTCACACACAGTCGTCAACATTCACCTCGTTCGTCATCACGCGCAGAATCTCTTTGTCCGTATCGCGCATACCGACCCTACCGATGTACCCCATGTTCTTGATGGTCTCCTCGACATCGTCTTCCACAATGCCCTCGCCCGCCCGGAAGCTGCGATCGCTCATGCTCATGTGATGCGCGAGGATGGCAGCATGCAGGGAGCTCGCAATCTTTGCCGCACAGCTCGGCTTTGCGCCGTCGCAGACAATGCCGCCGACATTGCCGAGCGTATTCGTAATCGTGCGGGAAATGTGCGCGTAGTCGCCGCCGCAGAGGAAGCTGATGCCCGCACCCGCGCCGCAGGATGCAGAGACCGCGCCGCAAAACGCGGACAAGGCGCCGATGTATTTCTTGATGTAAATCGAGACCAGATTGCTCACAATCAGGGCGCGGAGCATTCTGTCCTCCGAGACCTGCAGTTCTCGCGCATACTCGACAACCGGCATGCTGACCGTGATGCCCTGGTTGCCGCTGCCCGAGTTAATGACGACCGGCATGGGACATCCGCTCATTCGCGCGTCGCTGCCCGCCGCCGCACGCGCGCAGGCGCGACACTTCACGTCGCTGCCGAAGGTCTCGAGTATGGTGCTGCCGATGTTTGCGCCCCAGTTCTTGTCGAGCCCCTCCTGCGAAATCGCAAGATTGCACTCCACCTGGCGGAGCAGCGCCTCGCGGACTTCCGAGAGATCCGCCTCTTCCGCGTAAGCGAGTATCCCCTTCAGGTTCATGTGGTCGCGCGGGGTCTTATAGGTAGTGCTCTCGACCGCACGCGCCGCCTCATCCTGTGCCAGTTCCTTTCATCGCGGAAGATGTGACTGATGTTGGTGTGCTTCTTTTCGATGATGACTTCCGCCGTGTGATTGTCACCGAAAACCTTTGCCGCGATGTAGAGGTTCGGCGCATGCTCCGCAAAAAGCACCTTGCAGAAACCCGCCGCCTCAAGTTCGCGCGTCTTTTCGCGCGCGCTGTCCGTCACATCCGCAATGACCTCGAGCTGTTTCTCCGGGTTGCCGCCGACGAGGCCCAGAATGCCCGCGACCGCAATCCCCTTCTGACCGCCCGCGTTCGGTACCGCGACCGCCTTTACGTTCTTGATGATGTTGCCGGAGCAACTGAGTTCCATGCGGCGCGCCTCTTCGCCGAGCACCTTGCCCGCGACCGAAGCCGCATACGCAATCGCAATCGGCTCGGTGCAGCCCATGGCCGGGATCAGCTCCTCCTGTAAAATGGCCGCATAACGTTCCTTTTCTTCCTGACTCAAGCCACTCATACCTTACTTTCCTTTTCTGCCTCTATTTCCGCCTGCAGTTCCGTCAAGTATTCCCAGCGCTCCATGCGCTCCAGAAGTTTTGTCTCTGCTTCTTCGCGCTCCTTGTCGAGCGCAGTGAGACGCTGAAAGTCACTCGCCGAAGCGGCATACTCCGCCTCGATTTCCGCAAGGCGCGCCTCAAGCGCCGCGATTTCATCCTCGATGTGCAAAAAGTCCTGCTTTTCCTGATAACTCATGCGCCGCGCTCTCTGCCGTCTGGTCTCCTCGGCGCGCTGTTTACTCGCTTCTTTTTCGGCGCTCACCGTACTGTCCGCACCGCCGCCCGCACTCTCGCCGCGCTCCGAATCCCGCCTTAGTTTCTCTACCTGATAGTCCGTATAACCGCCCTCGTACTGCGAAATCACGCCGTCTTCGAGCGCCAGAATGCGGTGCACGGTGCGGTCCAAAAAGTAGCGGTCGTGGCTCACCGCGATTACAATGCCCGCAAAGCTGTCCAGATAATCCTCGAGAACGGTCATCGTTCGAATATCGAGATCGTTGGTCGGCTCGTCCAGAATCAGGAGATTCGGCGCGCCCATCAGTATTTTTAAGAGAAACAGCCGCCGCTTCTCGCCGCCCGATAACTTCTCGACCTTCATATAGTGCTGGGAGCTCGGGAAGAGAAAGCGCTCCAACATTTTTGCGGCGCTTATGGGGCCCTCCGGACTCGGCACAAACTCCGCAATCTCTTTGACACTCTCAAGCACCGTGAGTTCGCCCGAGAGCGCCTCGTTTTCCTGGCTGAAATAGCCTATCTTCACGGTCTGCCCGATTTCGATTTCGCCGCTGTCCGGCTTCTCAAGCCCCGTAATGAGCTTTAAGAGCGTACTCTTACCCGCACCGTTTCGGCCTATGATACCGAGCCTGTCGTTCTTTTGAAACTGATAGCTGAAATCCCGGAAGAGGAGCTTTCCGTCAAAGCCCTTGCTCACATTTTGAAACGCGAGTGTCGTCTTTCCGAGCCGCGAATAGGCGGATGCCAGTTGGAGCGAAGCCTCCGCCTCCGGACCGCTCTCCGCCGAAAGCTTTTCGTAGCGGGCAATGCGCTCTTTTGACTTGGTGCCGCGGGCGCGCGCCCCGCGCTGCATCCAGGCGAGCTCCTTTCTGAGAATGCTCTGACGCGTTCTCTCGTTCGCCTGCTGAATGTCGAGGCGCTCTGCCTTCAGCGCGAGAAAACCCTCGTAATTGGCATCATAGGAGTAAATCTTTCCGCGGTCCAATTCCAAGATGCGCGTGCAAACCGAATCGAGGAAATAGCGGTCGTGCGTTACCATGAGGAGCGCACCGCCGAAGTTCTTTAAAAAGTTCTCAAGCCACTCCGCGGTCTCGCCGTCCAGATGGTTGGTCGGCTCGTCGAGTATCAGAAGATCCGCCGGGTGAAGCAGTACGCCCGCCAGCGCAATGCGCTTTTTCTCGCCGCCCGATAAGGTCTCGCAGAGCAAGGTCCGGCTCCGTAACACCGAGCGCGGCAAGCAGCTTCTTGGCCGCCGCCACCGTGTCCTCGCCCGGTGCCTCGCCGCCCGCCATGCGGAGGCAGGCCGAGAGCGCCGTCTCACCCTCGCAAAACTTCGGGTTCTGCGAGAGGAAGCGAATTTGCAGCCCCTTTCGCACAATGAGCTCTCCGCTGTCCGGACTCTCCTCCCCCGCCACGATGCGAAGCAGGGTCGATTTTCCGGTTCCGTTCACGCCAATCAGCGCAAGCTTTTCGCCCTCGCCGATATAGCAGGCAGTGTCGTCGAAAAGTTTGCGCGCCGTATATACCTTTTCTAAATGTTCTATAGAGACAATTGTATTCATAATTTTAGTATAACAGAGCCTACTCCTATCGAAAAGGCTGTAAAAAATGCAGTGTGCATTTTTTACAGCCTCATTTTTGTTTGGTGAAACTTATGCAAAGATGTGGTAGCCGAGGTGCTCGGAGAGATACTGCAGCATCTTTTCGCCGCCCACACTGTTACCCTTCTTGTTCAGCATGGGGCCAAAGGTTCCGATACCCATACCGTTCTGACCGACCGCGACAATGCCGCCGCCAACACCGCTCTTCGAGGGCAGACCGACCTTCACCGCATACTCGCCGGACTCATCGTACATGCCGCAGAGCATCATGAGGGTCGTCACGATGCGAACAATGTCCGCATCGAGGAGGCGCTCTCCCGTCTTCGGGTCAACACCCTTGTTGGAAAGAATCATCGCGTAGTGCGCGAGATCCTTCGCCGTGCACATGACCGAGCACATGCGGAAGTACACGTCCAGCACATCTTCCGGCTCGCCGTCCAGCACGTGATCGCTCTTTAAGAGGTAGGCAATCGAACGGTTTCTGGTGCCGGTCCGCTTCTCGGACTGGTACACCTTCTCGTTCAACTTGATGTTCGGATTCGCGCAGAGCTTTCTGACCAGCGCAAGGAACTCCTCAAACGGCTCCGCCGCCTGAATGCAGTCTGCCGTCACAATCGCGCCCGCATTGATCATCGGGTTAAAGGGTCTCCAGTCCTTTAACTCAAGCTGAAGTATGCTGTCAAAGCGGTCACCCGTCGGCTCCATGCCGACCTTCGAGAGGTGTGGTCATAGCCCGAAGTCTGCAGTGCGAGAATCAGCGAAAAGGTCTTCGCAATGCTCTGCATGGTAAACGGGATGTTATAATCTCCCGCCTGATACGTGGTGCCGTCCGCCATCATGATGCAGCAGCCAAGGTTCGAGGAATCCGCCTTTGCAAGCTCCGGAATGTAGCTTGCGACCTTGCCCTCAATCAATACGTTTTTGCCCTCTGCGAGTGCCGCTTCGAGAATCTGTTGAACATCCTGTTCCATTGTTTTTCCCCTTATCTAGTTGAAGTTGCGTTTTAATCCTTCCAGTAGTCCAGCTCGTCCGGATTGAGGCCGATGTCCTTTGCACGGAACACCGGATCCTTGCCCGCCTTGCGCTGTGCCACATAGTCGTGATAGGTGCCGATTGCAACGCGGCTTAAGAGCACGCAGGCAATCAGGTTGAGGAAGCACATGCCGCCCATCATAATATCCGCGACGTCCCAAGCAGCCGCCATCGGGAGCAGTGCGCCGACAAAGATGATGATAACGCCGTAGAGGCGGAAGCCTCTCAGGAAGCCCTGACTCGGCATGGTCTTGTTGTTTAAGTACGCGAGCGCATTGTCGCAGTTGTTATGCATTTCACCAAATTATTTTATCATAGACACGCGTCAAGAAAAAATTGCCGAGACCGATACCTGCTATCGACATTGGGAATATCTATCTAATTGCATTCTGTTTTCGGCCTCTTTGTTGTATAATGTTATCGAGAAAAACAATAGGAGGCTGGCGTGGACGCAAATAACATCAAATACATAGTCGCCATTGCAAAATACGGATCCATCAACCATGCCGCAAAGGCAATGTTCATCTCTCAGCCGCAGCTGAGCCATATTTTAAAGACTACCGAGGAGGAATGCGGGCTCACGCTGTTCCAGCGCACCAGCCGCGGCACCAAGCTGACCCCGGAAGGGGAAGACTATTTGCACCACTGCAACATCATCCTCGCGGAGATGGCAAAACTGAACCGCTATGTGACGCAGGCGGCCTCCGCGCAGTCGCGTCTCCGCGTCAGCATGACCCGCTTTTCGCACACCTCCGAGTGTTTCAACGAAATTTGCCGCCGCCACCAGGACGATGCCACGATTCACTATCACCTGTTTGAAAACTCTGCCTCCAATGTGCTGGAGGATATCGTGGAGGGCAAATCGAATATCGGTGTGCTTCACTTCTCAACAACCAATGAGAGCATGTCCCAGCGAAGCTTTGCGGATAAAAAGCTGAACTTTATCCCCCCTTGCCACCTTCCGCCCCTATGTGTGCCTCGCCGCAGACCACCCGGTGCTGAAGGGCAAGACAGAACCCGCAATCGAAATCGGGGAGCTCAAGGACTACGGCTTTGTGCGCTATTCCGGTCAGTACGAGGACTTTATCTACCACATCGCAAGCGACAGCGGCCTCATCGATTTAAACGAGTCCCAGAAAATCATCTACGTCTGCGACCGCCAGGAACAGATGCGCCTCATTCAGAGCACAACTTTTTATACCATAGGCATTTCCGAATTCTCCGGGCAGAGTGAGCTCTACCAAGTCATCTCGGTTCCGCTCTTAAAGAGCACCGAGCACCTCACCTTCGGCATCGTGACGCGGAAGGATACCGTGCTCTCACCGCTCGAAGAGGAATTTAAAGAGGAAGTCATAAGTCGTTATCGCACACTTTCCGATTCCGAGCTCTGATATCAGAACATATTTTGTCCGCGCTCGGTTCTTTTAGCCGCAGCTTATAATGATTTCCTTGTTGACAGATAAGTTTCCTTGTTCTTATCCACGTTCGCATGTTATACTTTCCGAAACACAGATGAACGATTGACATAGCACTTTTAATATGAAAGAAAAAGGAAACAGCGCGGTTACTCTGCCGCGGGAAAGGACTGTCTCATGCGAATTCACGAATCCGCCGAAGATTACCTCGAGAAAATCTTAATGCTCCGAGAGGAGAACGGACATGTGCGTTCCGTTGAAATTGCGAACGCCATGGGTTATTCAAAGCCGAGCATCAGCATTGCGATGAAACACCTCCGAGAGAGCGGCCTGGTCCGCATGGATGCCGAAAACTACATCTATCTGACCGAAGAGGGCGAGGCCATTGCAAGCCGTGTTTACGACCGGCATCAGACCCTCACCAAGCTCTTGTGAAACTCGGGGTTCCCTCCGACATTGCCGAGCACGATGCCTGCAAGGTAGAGCACGACTTAAGCCCCGAATCCTACGCGGCGCTCCGCGCACACGTCAAAACCCTGTAACTACCAAAATCAGTCCGGCTTCGGCCGGACTTTTTGCTTGTTTCCAAAAACGATAGCAAGATATGCGAAAACCGATAGCCTTCTCGGCGAAAAGATTTGCTTTTTTCTCGGTTTCGTTTTAGCATACGCATTGACTATCAAAAAAAGTGAGAAAATGAGGTTTTGTGTATGAGTACTCTGATTCCGGCGTGGCTGTGCATCCCCTTCGCGGGCCTTTTGCTCAGCATAGCAGTTGTCCCGCTTGTCGCGGGTGAATGGTGGGAGAAGCATCGCGTTCACGCGGTCATTTTCTGGTCTCTCCTCTTCATCGTGCCGTTCACGGTGCTGTACGGCCCCTTGAAAGCATCCGAGACCGTGCTTGAAACCGTATTTAACGACTACCTCTCCTTCATCGTGATGCTCTTTGGCCTCTTTTGCGTGGCCGGCAACATCACCTTCACCGGAGATCTTGCGGGTTCCCCCTTCGTGAACACGCTGTTCCTGCTGATCGGCACCCTGCTCTCGAGCATCATCGGCACCACGGGTTCCTCCATGTTAATGCTTCGTCCGATGATTAAGATCAACGCCTGGAGACGCCAGAAGCGCCACATCATGATCTTCTTTATCTTCCTGATTTCAAACATGGGCGGCTGCTTAACACCGCTTGGCGATCCGCCGCTCCTCATGGGCTTTATGCGCGGGGTGCCCTTCCTCTGGAGTCTGCACCTCTTCCCGATTCTCATCTTCAACTTGGTAATTCTGCTGACGGTCTTCTGGCAGCTTGACAAGCACTACTACCTGAAGGATGTGAGAAGGGGCTACCGCCCGGATATCTCGAAGCCCGGCACGGAGCTTTCGCTCCGCGGCGCGCACAACATCATCTTCCTGCTGATGATTATTATCGCGGTGGTGCTCGGCGGAACCCTGCCCTCGAACCCCATGTTCCAAACCGCAGAGGGAACCGTGCGCGGCCTTCACATCATCGGCGAAGTCACACTGGGCTTCCCGACCATCATTGAGATTGCGCTGATTCTCGCGGCTGCCTTCCTCTCCTTCAAGACGACGCCGGACGAAATACGCCGCGCAAACCACTTTACCTGGGGTGCCATCCAGGAGGTTGCCGAGCTCTTTATCGGCATCTTCATCACGATGCAGCCCGCTCTCATGATTTTAAAGGAAATGGGCCCGAAGCTCGGTCTCACCGAGCCCTTCCAGATGTTCTGGGCAACCGGTCTGCTCTCGAGTTTCCTCGACAACACACCGACCTATCTGGTCTTCCTCACAACGGCGGGTACGCTCGGCATGACGACCGGACTCACGACCACCGTCGGCACGATACCCCAGATTTTCCTGGAGGCAATCTCCTGCGGCGCTGTCTTCATGGGTGCAAACAGCTATATCGGCAACGCGCCGAACTTCATGGTGAAATCGATTTCGGACGAAAACGGTATTCACATGCCCTCGTTCTTTGGCTACATCGGCTGGGCACTCGTGTTCCTGGTGCCTGTCTTCGTGATTGACACCCTGATCTTTTTCTTATTCTAAGGAGGTAGCGCATGGAACAACTGAATGCTCGCTGCCGCGCACTGGCAGAAAAAATTTACGCACTGGATGAAACCATCTATCAAGAACTCGGTTCCTCGCTCGGCCGCACCCTGATCGGAAGCCGCGAAAAAGTGCTCTCGGTTCTGGAGCGTGAGCTCTCGCTCCGCCCGCAGGGACAGCTGATTCTCTCCGACATGGCCTTGATCGGCAACATGGCGCGCACCCTGCCCGAAGGCCCCGCCAGAAAGCAGCTGCTCACCGAGTACAATGACATTATTGTGGAGATCAAGGCGCTGGAAGAGGAAATCGCAAAGGGCGATATCTCCGACCAGACCCGCGTCTTCTTAAACCCCTTCGTGACCGGCGCAAAGCCCTTCTCGAAGGATGACCACCTTGTGATTTGCATCGGCCGCTCCTACGGCAGCGGCGGCACGGAAATCGGCTTCCAGCTCGCGGACGATCTGCACATCAACTACTACGACGCAACCATCTTTAAGGATGTGCTGGAGCGCCTGCAGGCAAAGCGCGAGGCAAGTCCGAACCAGGACATCATTGAGAGCCTTGACGAAATTCGTCGCGCGCACGGTATGAATCTCTTTACCTCGAACTTAAACCGCTTCCACGGTCTGCCCACCGCAGACGCACTCTTCTTTAACCAGAGTCAGTACATTGAGGAACTCGCGCGGAAGGAAGACTTTGTCGTCATGGGGCGTTCCGCAGACGTAATTCTTAAAAATGCCGGCATCCCCCACATTTCCATCTTCATCACCGCGCCCTTCGAGAGCCGCGTGAAGCGCTTAATGGAGATGTACTCGCTGAACTTTAAGGAAGCGGCGCAGCTCGTGAAGCGCGAGGACAAGGCGCACAGACACTTCTACCACCGCTACACCGGCTATCAGTGGGGTGCCGCCGTCCACTACGATCTCTGCATCAACTCCGCAAGCTACGGTATCCATGAGTCCGAGGAGCTCATTATCCGCGTGATCAAGGCGCGACTCCGCGAAGACCTGCAGTCCATCGCCGATCGCCACCTGGAAAGCGTCGCAAAGGCGGATGCGGAACTGCTCGCACGGAGAGCCAATGCGGGCGAAGCGGAAAAGCCCGTCATTGAGAGCTGAGAAAAGTCCCGGGAGCAAAAAAGCTCCCGGGACTTTTTTCGCGTCTCGACTTAGCCCTCCGCTTCGGCCGTTTCTGCCTCCGCTTCAGCCGTTTCTTTCGCCTTCCTGCAAAGGCCCCGAAGCCTCACTTCCCCGCTTGGCCTCGATGCGCCGCATCTCTTCCTCCATTAACTTGCCGAGGGTCTTGGTATCGAGCTCAAACTCCTCTGCGGCCGATGACTTATCCGCAAAAGCATCGAACACCGCCTGCTTTTCCGCGAGCAGCTCCATGATGCGCTCATCGATGCTGTCCTCGCAGAGAAGGCGGTACACGAGTACGTTCCGCGCCTGCCCCATGCGGTAGGCTCTCGCGATTGCCTGGCTCTCGAGCGAGGGCTTAAGCTGCGGCTCGCAGAGTATCACCACGCTCGCCGTCTGGATGTTGAGTCCCGTGCCGCCCGCCACAATCTGTGCCGCGAGCACCTGTCCGGGCGCTGCCGCCTCAAAGGCATCCAGCACTTCCTGTCGCCTTGCGGGCGTCATAGCGCCGGTAATCGGCTCCATGCAGCGCTCCCCGAGCAGCCCTTTCACCTTCTGTATGGTGTCGAGATAGAAGGAGAAAATGAGTACCTTACGCCCCTCCGCAGCTGCCTCCTCTGCGATTTCCAAAAGCCGCTGCGCCTTTGAGGACCGAGCGATATCCCCGACCGTCCAGGAAACCCGCCGCGCCGCGTGATAGTTTTCGCCGAGCACATCCGCCTCGTACTGCGCCCGTTCCGCAGCCCCGAGCTGACACCAACTCTCCTGCTCTTCGAGTTCCGGGAAGCTCCGTGAGCACCTGTTCGCGCTTCCGCCTATAATAGACCGGTGCCACCAATTCGCGAAAGCGGGGCGCGGAGGCCAGCATCTTCATGCCCCCGATTTCTGCCGCAAGTTCCGGGCGCAGTACAGCGATGAGCTCCACCATTTCATCCACCCGGTTTTCAAGCGCCGTGCCCGTCATAAAGAGCAGACGCTCCGCGCGAGCGCTAAGTTCCGCACATGCACCGTGCGCCGTGCCCCCGGGGTTCTTAATGTAATGCGCCTCGTCCACCGTGAGCAGCGAGAAAGGCATAAAGTCCTCCGGGGAGCTCCCAGTGTTGTACGGTCTCATAGCTCGTGACAGCAACACCGCCTGCCTGAATCCAGTCTTCCAGTGCAGCCTGCTTCAAAGGGCCGTGCACCTTGATTGCCTGTAAGTCACTGAACTTTGTGATTTCCCGGCACCAGTTGACCAGAACGCTCGCCGGGCAGACCACGGCAAAGTGTGTGGCCCCTGTATTGCGGAGCGTGACCATGGCGGCGATGGCCTGCACGGTTTTTCCGAGACCCATCTCGTCGCCGAGCAGCACCTTACCTTGGTGTAGTATGTACTTGACACCCCAGGCCTGATAGCGGCGCAGTTCACAGCGCATCCCGTCCGCAAAGAGAGGCTCTGCCTCCACCTCGCGCGCCAACTCTTCCGGCAGACCGTAAACCGCATCGCCGTTTCCGAGTAGACCGGGCACCAGCTTTTCGAGAAGATTGCTGTATACAATGGGCTGCGTTCGGAAAGAGTCCCAAGCCGTTTCCGCGCCGGAAGCCTCCAGTTCCCGCCGCGCTTCACTGAGCCTTTCGAGCTCTGTCCCGTACGCCCCGTTTGCGAGTTCCTCGAGATATACATACGCCTCGCTCGCGGCATCCTTCTCCGCTCTTCCCGTGATGAGCCAACGGAAAAAGCCCTTGCCGCGGGACAGCTCTTTCATGGCCTTTGCGATTGCTACCGCGTAGTGCTCGGAAAGCAGCTTTGCATCCCGACTGAGTCCCTCTGCCGCCCGGTAGCGATACAGCGCCAGTACAATGTTGCTCGTCTCTTCCGTCCGCTTGTCGGCACTCAGCCGAAGCTTAATGCCGGGTCTCAGCTGCCTCACCGTCTCGCCGACCGCATCCTTAATGAGCGCCGCGCCGTCCTCGCTGATGCCGTTCAAGGCAGCAAGCTGCCGCTCCGAAGCCAGCATCAAATCTTCGTAATTCGCATACCCGCTCTCCCGAAGCAAACGCACGCGGAGACCTCGCCGCGCCCGGTTCAGTTCCTCGACCGGGATATCCCTGAGCGTCTTCATGGTCTCCGTGACCACAAAGGCATCCGCAGCCGCCTCGACCACCGCACGACAATGCTCCGCCTTTTCGGAAAGCATGCCGCGCTCCAACTCCCACTGCTCGTGTTTTTGCAGTAACTCCTCGCTTCCGCAAACGAAAATGTGCGTTTCATTCTCCTGTGGACACCCCTCTGTTTTGATTTTGCCGATGTGCTTAGTATACCAGCCTAAGAAGCAAAGCTGCCCCCTCTTTCAGTTGTATCTTTACGCCGAGCCGGCTTTTCTATTTTCTTCCGTTATAACTTAAAAACTCCCCTGTTTTTTTCAAAAAGATAAAGCTGTAACTGATATTTTCTTGCCAAAGCCGCTGAGAACTCCGCAGCTTCCGAGGAGACCGTTCCGCGTGAATTCGGTGTCCGGGAGAAACGTCTCGACCTTCTTCTCGCGGAAGAGTGGATATAACATTTGCGACGTCTTCTGTCTTGTCAGCCGCAAACGTGCGTCCTATAATTATATTAGTTCTACTTAACACATTAGGCGTTGCTACGGAAGGACAAAACAATGGGCTTATTCAAACGCTTTATCGGGCAAACCCGAAAGCCGGAGGGCTTTTTCGGGAAGCTCATGTTAAATGCCATGAATCAGGGACACGCAGCCCTCTCCGACTGGGGACTCTCGCATATCGAAGGGCTGTCTCCGCTTGTCGTTGCGGAACTGGGCTGCGGCGGAGGGCGCAATGTGCGGGAACTGCTGCGCCGCTATCCGATGGCCAAGGTCTACGCGGTCGATTATTCCGCGCTCGCCGTTTGCCGCACCCGCGCCTATAATAAGCCCGACATCGTAAAAGGGCGCTGCCGTGTTCTCAAAGCTTCGGTGCAGTCTCTGCCCCTCGCGGCTTCTCGCTTTGATTTCGCAACCGCCTTCGAGACCGTGTATTTCTGGCCGGATCCCGCGGAGTGCTTTGCAGAAGTGTACCGCATTTTAAAATGCGGCGGCAGCTTCCTCATCTGCAACGAGTCAGACGGGAAGGATGCCGAAGGCCTTCGCTACGAGCGCATCATAGACGGCATGCACTGCTACACCGCCGAAGAACTGGAAACCATGCTCCGGACCGCGGGCTTTTCGGAAGTACAGGTATTTCGCCACGAGAGCAAGCCCTGGCTCACGGTACTCGCAAAAAAATAAGGGGACTTCATAACGAAGCCGCAAGAAAGGAAGGTTATCAAGATGAAAGCCGATTATAAAAACTGGATGCCGCGGGGTCTTATTTACGGCAACGCGGGCGTCAGCTCTGTTTTCCTTGCCGTGGGACTCCTCTGCCGCAAAAAGAAAGAAAGCCGCGCCCTGCGCCTGCTTTCTTCACTCAGCTTTGTCGGCGCGGGTGTTGGCCTCCTAAGTTCCGCCTACCTGCTGATGCTCTACCGCATCTTTTCCTACAACGGAAAACGCAAACTTGCGAAGCACATCATAGACGGAGTCGCCTCTCGGATAAAACTTCCCACAGGCGGCAAGGGACTGGACGTAGGCTGCGGCAGCGGCGCGCTCACCATAGCCGCCGCCAAGCGAAATCCGGAGGCAAGCTTTGTCGGCGTGGACCGCTGGGGACAGGAATACGCTTCCTTTAGTCAAAAACTATGCGAAGATAACGCCCGCGCCGAAGGCGTCAAAAACGTACACTTTCTCCGCGCCGATGCGCGGGAGCTCCCCTTCCCGAACGAGAGCTTTGACCTTGTGACCAGCAATTATGTCTACCACAACATTCCGGGCGACCGTCAGGCCCTGCTCCGCGAGAGCCTCCGTGTCCTGAAAAAAGGCGGCCGCTTCGTGATTCACGACATCTTTTATCCCTCTGCCTACGGCGACATGCAGGCCTTTTTAAAGAGCCTGCAGGACGAGGGGTATGCGGAAGTACGTCTGATTCCCACCGCGGACGGTCTCTTTGTCAAAAAATGCGAGGCCAGATGGATGATGATTGCCGACTCCGCACTGCTCATGGGAATCAAATAAGCTTGACGCCATTCCCCGCCTGTCCTATGCTAACCCAAAACAGCAGGAGGTAAAATTTATGCCCGGCATATCTTCCGGAATCCGCGGTGACGCAAATTTATTGAACCTGAGGGAAATTCCCGTTGCCAACATTCGCCCCGAACTTACTATGTTTCTCATTCCGGGCGAAAACATCACCCAGGCCTTCCAGACCATACGCGATCAGGTGGTCTTCACCAACAAGCGGCTGATTGTCGCAAACGTACAGGGCCTCACGGGCAAGAAGGTATCTTATACCTCCTATCCCTACTCGAAGATTCAGTATTTCAGCGTGGAGACCGCAGGCCTCCTGGACATCGACAGCGAACTGCTCCTCGCCTTTTCGAACGGCGCAAACCTGCAGCTCGACTTCACTTCAAACGTGGATATCAAGCGAATATGTGCGAACATCTCGCAGATGGTACTGTGATTTCTTCGAAATTGCTTTACATTGAGAAGCAAGCGCTATACAATGCATTTGAGGAGGTGATACGATGGCACAGGTAAATGTACGGGTTGATGATTTAGTAAAAGAAAAAGCTGAGAACGCTTGCGCTGCCATGGGGCTCACAGTTTCTACTGCAATTAATATTTTTCTCACTAAAGTTGCAAATGAGAAACGAATTCCGTTCGAAGTTGCCGTTGATCCTTTTTATGATTCGGAACACATGGCTATATTGGAACGTCGCATCGCTGATATGAAAGCCGGCCGAAATGTACATGAGCACGAACTTATCGAAGAATCATGAAAAAGATTTGGCATGACGAAGCGTGGGAAACATATGTCTTTTGGCAAAATCAGGATAAGAAAACGCTCAAATTGTCGAATGCGGATCTCATTATGGTGATCACTAAAAAAGCGTGCCGTCTCTCAATCGTTTGAGACAGCACGCTTTTTTACATATTCTTCTGTAGCCAGGCTTCCCGGCTGAGTAATGACACCTGCTCGGTACGTACTTCTTTTTAAAGGGGGGACATCCACCTCCCTCAGCGTCTTCTCGTGACGAAAAGCCGAGCTTTTCCTGCACGCGCTTTGACTTTTCATTGCCCTCGAAGTAGCCGCACCACACGCGCCGCATGCCGAGTTCCGTAAACGCACGGCGAAGTAAGGCTTCCGAAGCCTCGGTCATAAGACCCTTGCCCCAGAACGGCTTCCCGATCCAGTAGCCGAGCTCGCACGCATCTTCCCCCTCCGCAAGCCTCGAATCTCCGTTCAACGACAAGGCAATCGCGCCGATGACGCGTCCGTCTTCTCGTTTGCAGATGGCATAGCTCTCCGGACCGCTCAGCACCAGGCGGATGATGTTCCGGCTCTCTTCGACGCTGCCATGCGGCGGCCAACCCGCCGCCGGTCCGACTTCCGGATCCTTGGCGTACTTGTATAAATCCGCCGCGTCCGCCTCTGTAAAGGGGCGGAGCAGCAGGCGTTCGGTTTTGATATGCATACGGTTTCTCTCCTTCCGACGAGGATCAGTCCCATAAACCTATTCTTTTCGGTTTCATTGTTCCGCTACAGCGAGGGCAGGGAAGCCCCGCAAAACATTCCTCTTCATAAATGGGCCACATCCTATGCCCGCAGCGGCAGCGGTGATTGTAATCACGCACACAGATGTAGTTATCCGGATCATTCGGTTTCATTCCGGGACGGTAAGCAGCCAAAAGCGGACGTCCTTCGTAGCGGTAACAGTGCTCACACTGCACGACCACCTGTTCTCCGTTCACCACGGCATCCCGATAGTGCAGCAGAAAGATTCGTAATTCGCTTCCGTACTCCCCTTCTCTTGCCTCCTCCGTGAGTTCCTCGGGAAATTCGCCTCCCATCCCGTAGCCCAAGAAGGCCTTGAACGAATGCCAACACTTGTTACATTTCCAACGATAAATGGCGCCCATGGAGGCCTCCCTTGTGCTCTATACGACTTCGTGTTTTACCGGACAATCAATCTTCATAGTGCCC